>Ga0164293_10005784_pt1 | contig 10545 bp, 10 predicted proteins | sample GEODES118metaG_FD_111487 | JGI IMG/M metagenome (GOLD analysis project Ga0164293, IMG submission 111487) | Eutrophic lake water microbial communities from Lake Mendota, Wisconsin, USA - GEODES118 metaG | ecosystem: Environmental > Aquatic > Freshwater > Lake | place: USA: Lake Mendota...
GATGAGGTGACAGATAGATCGACTCTGTCACCATCGGTTGATGGGGCGAAAGAGAGAAGAAACGCATCTGCATGTGAGGCTGCCTCAACGCTCTCGCAGACTATCGGCAATCGACCACGGCCATCTTTGCCAGTTGATTCTGCAACCAGTTGTTCAAACCAATCAGATAAACCGGGAAAACCTGAACCCTCATCTGTGAGGGCAACATACTGCCGCGCTACTTCGCTCAGTAAGAAGGCCACATCAATAATCACTTGATCATCCTTAAGAAAATCAGCCTTTGCCTCACGAGCATCAGTGAGCAAGCTCCAAATATCGATACCTGCAATCGCTGCCGGGACCAGTCCGAATGCGCTGAGTGCGCTGAAACGACCGCCAACGTTCGGATCAGCATTGACGACTGCAAATCCTTGTGAGCGAACTTGAATATCGAGAGGTGAACCTGGATCAGTAATAAAGAGCATATGACTTTGTGGAGATAGGCCAGCAGTAACTAGCGCATCTTCGAAGAAGGCACGTTGAGAGGATGTTTCTATTGTCGAACCTGATTTGGAGCTTACGATGATGAGCGCCTCATTGAGGTTGGGCGATAGGCCTCGCTGAAGATATTGCGGATCGGTTGAATCAACAATGTAGATATCTTTTGCGAAAGTTTTGGCAAGGACTTCAGGAGCAAGCGATGAACCGCCCATTCCACAGAGAATAATTCGTGTCTTACCTTGAAAGCGATTTATCACCTCATCGATCGCTTGCCGAAGTTGAAGCGAAGATTCGGGAAGATCGATCCAATTAAGTCGGATTGCGGCTTCAGTAGAAGCTGCTTCTCCCCAAGTGTAAATATCCTTCTTTGCTATCTTTCGATGCGCATCTTGTAAAGATTTATATCGAGGGCTATCTCGGTCAATCGAGCCTAGCGCCTTGCCACTGAGCGAAAAACTCACTTAAGGGCGCCCTCAATATCTGCAACAATTTTCTCAACCGAGAAACCAAACTCGTTGAAGAGTTTTGCTGCCCCGGCAGATGCACCAAAGTGCTCAATCGAGATGATTAAACCGTTCTCACCGACGTACTCGCGCCATCCTTGGGCGACTCCTGCCTCGATACTTACGCGCAACTTAGCTGATGAAGGGAGCACCTTCTCGCGGTATGCCGCACCTTCTTCGTTAAACCACTCAAGACAAGGAGCGCTGACGACTCGAGTCGAGACGTTCTTTCCTTCAAGAACTTTCTGCACTTCAAGTGCTAATCCAACCTCTGATCCAGTTGCAATGATCACAACATCAGGGGAGGAGCTAGCCTCCTTCAAAACATATGCACCCTTATCGAGGCCTGCCGCATCGCCGTGTGTGGCGCGATCAACGGTAGGCAAGTTTTGACGTGAGAGAAATAGCCCCACTGGTTTTTCGCGTAAGAGAATTGATTTCCATGCCTGAGTCACTTCATTGGCATCGGCAGGTCGAATTACTGCAAAGTTAGGCATCGCACGAAGTGACGCCAAATGTTCGATTGGTTGGTGAGTTGGACCGTCCTCACCGAGACCGATTGAATCGTGAGTCCAGATAAATGTTGTTGGGATATTCATGAGGGCTGCTAGGCGGGCTGTTGGTCTCATGTAATCGCTAAAGACGGCGAAGGTTCCACCAAAAGTTCGTGTCAGTCCGTGGAGAGTGATTCCATTGAGAATTGATCCCATGGCATGTTCGCGGATTCCAAAGTGAATGATTCGTCCGTAAGGGTTGGCATCTTTCATTGCACTCGTGCTTGGCAAGAACGAACCGCCGCCTTCAATGGTTGTGTTATTCGAGTCTGCTAAATCAGCTGAACCTCCCCAGAATTCTGGGAGTACCTTTGCGATTGCATTTATTACATGCCCAGATGCTGCGCGTGTAGCAAGATCTTTTCCTGGTTCAAAAATTGGGAGATTCTTATCCCAGCCTTGTGGAAGTTCACGGGCAGTCAAACGAGCGAGTAGCACTGAGCGTTCTGGGTTTGCCTTCTTCCATGCTTCAAAGCGAACGTTCCATTCGGCATGAAGATTTGCACCACGTTGCTTCACCGCACGAACGTGGGCAAAGACATCATCAGGCATTGCAAATTTCTCTTCAGGATCTAATCCCAGCGCAACTTTTGTGGCAGCAATTTCTTCTTCGCCGAGAGCAGAGCCATGAGACTTTGCTGTTCCGCGCAGTTTTGGTGCCGGCCATGCGATGACAGAATGCATGCGGATAAGCGAAGGACGAGACTTTTCTGCTTTCGCCGCAAGCATTGCAGCATCAAGTGCGGCTAAATCGATATCGCCATCAGCAAGAGTTGAAACTTCTTGAACATGCCAGCCATAGGCACGGTAACGCGCAGCTACATCTTCAGTGAATGAGACATATGTATCTCCTTCAATTGAGATGCGGTTATCGTCATAGATAACATTGAGATTTCCGAGTTCCTGCGTTCCGGCAAGCGATGAAGCTTCAGCGCTTACTCCTTCTTGCAAATCTCCATCAGAACAGAGCACCCAAATATCGTGATCAAAAATTGATTCACCAGGGGCTGTCTCTGGATCTAAAAGACCTCGCTCATATCGTGCAGCCATCGCAAATCCCACAGCAGTTGCTACACCAGCTCCAAGAGGTCCTGTAGTTGTTTCTACTCCTGCAGTATGGCCAAATTCAGGATGGCCTGGAGTTAATGAACCCCAAGTTCGAAAAGATTGCATATCTTGCATTTCAAGGCCGTAACCACTGAAGAAGAGCTGTGTGTACAAAGTAAGTGAAGAGTGGCCACAAGAGAGGATGAAACGATCGCGGCCTAGCCATTTCGGATCAGATGGATCATGACGAAGATGACGTTGGAAGAGATTGTAGGCAACTGGTGCCAATGACATCGCAGTTCCCGGATGTCCATTGCCAACCTTCTGAACGGCATCCATAGCAAGTGCACGCGCATATGTAACTGCGCGATCATCGAGTTCACTCCAGCCGTTGATCTTTACCATTATTCAGTCTCCCTCTTAAGCTCACTCTTAAAGATGTAGTACTGGGTTAGTCGAACTCGCCAAGCAGCAATCCATACCAAAACGGAACCAAGAAGATGCGCAATAACCAGAAGCTCCGGTACTCCATTGAGATACTGGATGTATCCAATCAAGCCTTGCGCCATTGAGACAGCTAGGAAAATAACTAACCATCGCTGACTTTGCTCTCGGGCTCCGGGGAATCTCTTATATATGCCGTAGATTGTAAAGACAATAAGGGCGATAACCAAGAAGCCATGAATAGTTGTGATGGTCGAAATTTTTACCTGCAATCTCGGTGCATCACTATCTCCTGCATGGGGACCTGCGCCGGTAACCAATGTTCCAACTGCAATCGTGATGAAAGTCAGAAGTGTATGAGCCTGAAGTAAAGGTGACTTGGCTGGAGCTTGAATTCGATCTGCGTGAGAGCGCGCCACGAGCGTATGAGCCCCCGCAATCAACACAATCGAGAGGATGAAGTGCGAGGCAACTGATAGTGGATTCAGATGCGTCAGAACGGTGATGCCACCCAAGATTCCTTGGCCGAAGATCCCTCCGATTTGACCGAGTGCAAGCAAACGTAGGTCGCGTCGCTTATTCCGGATTACCAGAACCATGACAGCAAGGGCTGCAAAGAGAAGAACAAAGGTGAGAAGCCGATTGCCGAATTCAACCCAGGCATGAAAGGCGCCTTCGGCTTGGCCCGGAACGGGAGTGAATGAGTCGTAGGTGCACTCAGGCCAGGTAGGACATCCCATCCCTGACTCAGTGACCCGGACAGTTCCGCCGGTGAGGACGAGAACCCCCTGAAGAAAGAGAAGAAGGCGAGTCGCCGGGGTCAGTAGGCGAGATGCAATCATGAGCGCAAGACTACCCGCGTGAGAGCTCGAAAGGCGTGGTTAAAGTAGCGGGCAGAGTTGAATTACGACACACTACTGTTGTGAAAATCGACGAGGCTGGAACCCGCAATGCGGTGGCTCGCTCCATCCTCGAAAATGGTCCCTCTACAGCGGTCCAGATAGGGGAGCGACTAACCCTTACTCCTGCTGGAGTTCGGCGCCACCTCGATCTCCTCATTGAAGATGGCATCCTCGAGGCGCGCGAGCCTCACATTGCCCTAACGCGTGGCAGAGGAAGGCCATCCAAGGTTTTCATAATGACCGACGAAGGCCGAGAGAAGTTCGAGCATTCCTACGACGATCTTGCAGTTGCTGCATTGAAGTTTATTTCCGCACGTGAAGGTGCGCACCTCGTTGCGGAATTCGCGCAATCTCGTGCTGATGAGATCGGTCGTAAAGCTATTCCGATTTTGGCTAAAGCAAAAAATAAGAGTGCTGCTCTTGCAGATTTTCTTACCGAAGAAGGTTATGCAACAACCGTTACATCTCGTGGGCACGGTGAAGGGCGTCTGGGCGAAGAAATTTGTCAACATCATTGTCCAATCGCACATGTGGCATCAGAATTTCCACAACTGTGCGAAGCAGAGACAGAGTTGTTCTCTCAACTTCTCGGTACTCACGTCCAACGATTGGCGACTATCGCCCATGGAGATGGCGTCTGTACAACATTTGTACCTCAAAACCGCACCGCTCAAGTTAAATCCAATCAAGAACGACAACTAACGTCTGGAAAGGCGCAATCATGACCACATCACATCCTGAACTCGACGGACTCGGAAATTACGAATACGGATGGTCCGATGGCAATGACGCAGGTACTAATGCAAAACGCGGTCTCAGTGAGGACGTCGTTCGCGACATTAGCGCCAAAAAGTCAGAGCCACAGTGGATGCTTGATCTGCGCCTTAAGGGATTAGATCTTTTCTATAAGAAACCAATGCCATCATGGGGCTCAGATCTATCTGGAATTTTCTTCGACACGATCAAATACTTTGTGCGCTCCACTGAAAAGCAGGCAGCGACATGGGAAGACTTGCCAGAGGAAATCAAGAATACTTATGACCGTCTCGGAATCCCTGAGGCAGAGAAGCAACGTTTAGTTTCTGGTGTTGCTGCGCAATACGAGTCAGAAGTTGTCTATCACTCTATTCGTGAAGATCTCGAAGCTCAAGGAGTCATATTTCTTGATACAGATACCGCGCTCAAGCAACACCCAGAGCTATTCAAAGAGTATTTCGCAACAGTTATTCCAGTGGGAGATAACAAGTTTGCAGCGCTCAATACCTCAGTATGGTCAGGTGGTTCATTCATCTACGTACCAAAGGGCGTACATGTAGATATTCCATTGCAGGCGTACTTCCGTATTAATACAGAGAATATGGGTCAGTTCGAACGCACTTTGATTATTGCCGATGAAGATTCATATATTCACTACGTCGAAGGTTGTACTGCTCCAATCTACAAGTCTGATTCTTTGCACTCTGCGGTTGTAGAGATCATTGTTAAGAAGGGTGCACGTGTTCGTTACACAACCATTCAAAACTGGTCGAACAATGTTTATAACCTCGTAACCAAGCGCGCTATCTGTGAAGAAGGCGCAACAATGGAATGGGTAGATGGAAATATCGGTTCAAAAGTAACCATGAAGTACCCGGCTGTTCTTTTGATGGGCCCACATGCCAAGGGTGAGACACTCTCTCTCGCATTTGCAGGTCCTGGTCAACACCAGGATTCTGGGGCAAAGATGGTTCACGCCGCTCCATACACATCTTCATCTGTTATCTCAAAGTCTGTAGCACGTGGTGGAGGTCGCACTTCCTATCGCGGGTTAGTTCAGATTCAAGAAGGCGCTCATCACTCAGCAAGTACGGTCAAATGTGATGCGCTACTTGTTGACACAATCTCACGCTCTGATACCTATCCTTATGTTGACATCAGAGAAGATGATGTTTCAATGGGTCACGAGGCAACTGTCTCTAAAGTTTCAGATGATCAGCTCTTCTACTTGATGTCTCGCGGTCTCACCGAAGATGAAGCGATGGCGATGATTGTTCGTGGATTTATCGAGCCAATTGCTCGCGAACTTCCAATGGAATATGCCCTAGAACTCAATCGACTCATTGAGCTTCAGATGGAAGGGGCAGTTGGTTAATGTCTGCCCTTCAATCAAATCTGCTTGAAAACCACACGCCAACTGGGCGCGAAGAAGCTTGGCGCTTTACACCGCTCAAACGACTTGGCGGTTTACACGATGGCACTGCCTCTGTAGATACCCGTCACTCATTGGTGATTCATGAGGGGCTAGAGCAAGGAGTGACCTTCATCTATGGCGCCCTTACTACTGCCTCACCAAGTAGTGACTCGATTGTTAATCGCATTCGCAACTTCACTGAAGAAGGTTCAGTTCTTTCTATCGCGAAGAATTCGATTGTTTCAAAGCCTATTCGCTTAAGCCGTAACACGGGGTCGCTTCAATCTGCAGAATTTTCGCGTGCGCAGATTCATGTAGGCGAGCACGCGGTTGCAACGGTTATCCTCGAAAATACTGGAGATACCCATCTGGCTGAGGATCTAGAAATCATTCTCGCGCCGGGTGCGACTCTGACATTTATCTCACTCCAAGAGTGGGATAGCAAGAGCATCTATGCGGCTACCCATAAAGCGATCGTGGGAAGAGATGCAACGCTAAAGACAATCCATGTCACTATCGGTGGTGATGTTGTTCGCATTCTGCCGACTGTTGAATTTGCCGGACCAGGCGCCAGTGCTGACTTACAAGGCGTCTATTTTGCAACAGCAGGCCAATTCTTCGAACATCGCATGCATGTTGATCACGCTGTTCCACAAGCAAAGTCGAATGTAAATTACAAAGGTGCATTAGCAGGGGAGAAGGCTCACACTGTTTGGATTGGAGATGTGTATATCCGTGCAGCTGCAGAGGGCACAGATACCTACGAACTCAATCGAAATCTCATTCTTACAGATGGCGCGCGAGCGGATTCTGTTCCAAACCTAGAGATTGAAACAGGCGAAATTGTCGGAGCAGGACATGCTTCAACGACAGGTCGCTTTGATGATGAGCAGCTCTTCTATTTGATGTCTCGCGGCATCAATGAATCAGATGCACGTCGTCTCGTCGTCCGAGGCTTCTTTAATGAAGTCATTTCTCTCATTGGTGATGAAGTAATTCAAGAGCGCTTGATGTCGCGAATCGATAATGAGCTTGAGAAGGCGGGTAAGTAATGTCTGATATTTCATTTGCATCTCTTGCCGACGGAAAACCTGTGCGCATTGAGAAAGATGGTGAATCCATCTGTGTAGCTCGCATTGGCGATGAAGTCTTCGCTATCGGAGACACTTGCAGTCACTCTGATGCATCTCTTGCCGAAGGCGATATCACTGATTTCAAGATTGAATGCTGGCTACATGGCGCAGAGTTCGATCTTCGTACCGGCGAGGCGCTCACACCGCCGGCTACAGCACCTGTTCAGAAATATTCAGTAAGCGTTGACGGAGACTCCGTCACGATTGAGAAGTAGTGGAGTCCACAATGAGTACTTTAGAAATTCGCAATCTTAAAGTTTCTGTAACAACCGAGCAGGGCGATAAAGAAATCCTCAAGGGTGTAGATCTCACCATCAAGTCAGGTGAAACACACGCAATCATGGGGCCTAATGGTTCTGGTAAATCAACTCTCGCATACTCAATCGCGGGACATCCTAAATACACAATTACCGATGGCACAGTCACACTTGATGGTGTTGATGTTCTTGAAATGACTGTAGATGAGCGCGCAAAGGCAGGACTCTTCCTTGCTATGCAATACCCAGTCGAGGTTCCTGGAGTTTCAGTCTCCAATTTTCTCCGCACTGCAGCGACAGCACTTCGGGGTGAAGCTCCAAAGCTTCGCGAGTGGGTCGGGGAAGTAAAGGCAGCGATGGAATCACTCAAGATTGATCCAACTTTTGCTGCTCGTAATGTCAACGAAGGTTTCTCTGGCGGCGAGAAGAAGCGTCACGAGATCATGCAACTTGAACTCCTTAAGCCAAAGTTTGCAATCCTTGATGAGACAGATTCAGGGCTCGATGTAGATGCACTTCGTATTGTCTCTGAAGGTGTTGTCCGAGCAAAAGAGGCCAACAATCTCGGAGTGCTTTTAATTACTCACTACACCCGCATCTTGCGATACATCCAACCTGATTTTGTACATGTTTTTGCAGCAGGTCGAGTTGTAGAACAAGGTGGACCAGAGCTTGCCGAGAAGCTTGAAGCGAACGGTTATGCGGAGTACGTGAGCGCATAAATATGTCCTTTGATCCAGTAGCTATCCGTCGCGATTTTCCAATCTTTGAACGGAAGATTCGCGACGGAAAGCGCTTGGTCTACCTAGATTCGGGTGCAACTAGTCAGAAGCCGCAAAGTGTTATCGATGCCGAAATTGATTTCTATCGATTGCACAATGCTGCCGCTCATCGTGGCGCGCACCAACTGGCAGAGGAAGCAACAGATATCTATGAGGGTGCCCGCGAGAGTGTAGCCAGGTTTATCGGAGCTGAAACCGATGAAGTTATCTTTACGAAGAGTGCGACGGAGTCACTAAACCTTGTTGCATATGCGATGGGTAATGCATCTGTGGGTAACCGCTTTCATCTAAAAAAAGGTGATGAAATAGTTGTGACCGAGATGGAACACCACGCCAATCTGATTCCTTGGCAACAACTCGCGGCCCGCACTGGCGCAACTCTTAAATGGTTTGAAGTTACCCCCGAAGGTCGTCTTGATCTCTCGAGAATAGATTCTTTGATTAATGAGAATGTAAAGGTTGTAGCTCTTACCCATCAATCTAATGTTCTGGGAACTATCGTTCCGCTTGAGCATATTGTTAAGAAGGCACATTCAGTCGGCGCAGTTGTTGTCCTTGATGCATGTCAATCTGTTCCACATATGAAGGTAGATGTGAAGGCGCTAGATATCGACTTTATGGCCTTCTCCGGACATAAAATTTTAGGCCCAACTGGTATCGGTGTTTTCTGGGGGAAGGCTGATCTGCTCGCGGAACTCCCACCTTTCTTAACGGGAGGTTCGATGATTGAGAGCGTGACCATGGAGTCTGCAACATGGGCACCTGCGCCACGTAAATTTGAAGCTGGCGTTCCAAATATGGCGCAAGCAGCGGGATTAGGTGCAGCTATTTCATACATTGAAAATATTGGTATAGATGCAATTCATAAACATGAGATTGTTCTAACGGATTATTTGCTCGAAAATTTGCTTGAAGTTCCGCGCCTGAAAGTAATTGGACCACTCGATACGAAAGATCGTGGAGCTGCCATCTCATTTACATTTGGTGACATCCACCCACACGACCTAGGTCAGTATCTGGATAGCCAAGGAATCGCAGTTCGTACCGGACACCATTGCGCATGGCCGCTCAATCGAAAGATGGGCGTGCAGTCAACGACTCGGGCATCTCTCTATCTCTATAACACCATTGAAGATTGCGATGATTTGATAGCAGGTATCCACGGCGCAGCGAAATACTTTGGTGCATGATGCAGCTAGATAATCTCTATCAGGAAGTAATTCTTGACCACTACAAAAATCCGCAAAATAAGGTGCTAGACCCTAATTCGGATATCCAGGTACATCATGTCAATCCAAGTTGCGGCGATGAAGTCACGTTGGGAGTAATCCTGGATGGCGACAAAGTTAGGTCGATTACCTGGGAGGGAGTCGGTTGCTCAATCTCTCTGGCGAGTACTTCTATCGCAAGTGATTTGTTGACAGGGAAGACACTTGAGCAAGCCCGCAGCATCTCGGATGAATTTTTAGAACTCATGCAAAGTAAGGGCTCCGTTGAGGGTGACCCAGAAATTCTTGAGGATGCCGTTGCTCTCGCTGGAGTTTCAAAGTACCCAGCGCGAATCAAGTGCGCTTTGCTAGGTTGGATGGCGTTTAAGGATGCATCTCTTCAAGCAGAAGCAAAGAAAGCGAAGTAGGATAAGACTATGACCGCAAAGGTAGATGATGTAACAGAGGCAATGAAGGATGTTGTTGATCCTGAGCTCGGAATCAATGTAGTCGATCTCGGTTTGATCTATGACATCATGGTTGATGAGAGCAATATTGCAGTTCTTAATATGACTTTAACTTCCGCAGCTTGCCCTCTTCAGGATGTGATTGAAGATCAAACGCGCCAGGCGTTAGAGCCGTTGGTAGATGATGTACGAATCAATTGGGTATGGATGCCGCCTTGGGGTCCAGATAAGATTTCCGATGATGGTCGCGAACAACTTCGCGCTCTCGGTTTTACCGTCTAATTTTTTTAGATGTAGCAACTAATGTCACAACATGCCGCATGGATGACCATGCGCTCGATGACTGCAGATCAGTCGGTTAAGTCGCAGAAACTTAAAGAGGGTACGCTGCGCCGGATTGCATCGTACGCAAAGCCTTATAAGAAATATATAGCCCTTTTCTTAGCAACAGTTGTTATCGATGCGTTGCTCATTGTCTCGACGCCACTTTTGCTACGCAAGCTCATTGATGATGGTGTGATTCCAAAGAACGGTGCACTGATCACCGAACTTGCCCTATTGGTGGGGTTCTTGGCAGTCTTAGATGCTGCATTTAACA
>Ga0164293_10005785_pt1 | contig 10543 bp, 8 predicted proteins | sample GEODES118metaG_FD_111487 | JGI IMG/M metagenome (GOLD analysis project Ga0164293, IMG submission 111487) | Eutrophic lake water microbial communities from Lake Mendota, Wisconsin, USA - GEODES118 metaG | ecosystem: Environmental > Aquatic > Freshwater > Lake | place: USA: Lake Mendota, Wisconsin...
GCACGCAGGTGAGACCTTCACGCATGTCATCACCAGAGGTCTCGACCTTGGCCTTCTTGGCAAGCTCGCTCTGTTCGATGTACTTGTTGATGACACGCGTCATCGCCGCCCGAAGCCCGGTCAGATGCGTGCCGCCATCACGTTGGGGGATGTTGTTGGTAAAACAGAGCACCTGCTCGTTGTAGCCGTCATTCCATTGCATGGCCACCTCGACCCCAATCGAGGCCCCTGCTTCGGTGTCACGCGAGGACGTCACATAAAAGGCATTGGGGTGGATGACCGTTTTCGTGCGATTGATGTAATCGACAAAGCCCTTTACGCCACCGGCAAATGCAAAGTCCTCCTCTTTGCCCTGGCGCTGATCGACGAGTTTGATCCGCACACCGTTATTCAGAAACGACAGCTCACGCAGCCGCTTCGCGAGAATCTCATAGTGAAATTCGACATGACCGAAGATCGTTTCATCGGCAAGAAAGTGCACTTCGGTGCCGCGCTGCTGGGTGGTTCCGATCACCTTGAGCGGCGACACGACGCTGCCGTTTTCAGTGACAAGGAGCCTCTCCTGAGCGACGCCCCGATGAAACTCCATGAAGTGCACAGCACCGTCGCGTTTGATTGTGAGCCTCAGCCATTTCGAAAGACCGTTCACACACGACACGCCCACCCCATGCAAGCCACCCGAGACCTTGTAGCTGTTCTGATCGAATTTGCCGCCCGCATGCAGTTCGGTCATCACGATCTCGGCGGCACTGCGCTTGGGTTCGTGCTTGTCGTCCCACTTTATCCCGGTGGGGATGCCCCGGCCGTTGTCCGTGACTGATATCGAGTTGTCGGTATGAATCGTCACCACGATCTCGTCGCAGTGGCCTGCAAGGGCTTCGTCGATCGAGTTGTCGACCACCTCAAACACCAGATGATGGAGCCCGGTGCCGTCCGAGGTATCGCCGATATACATACCGGGGCGTTTGCGAACCGCTTCCAGTCCTTCGAGAATCTGGATGGAACTCGAGTCGTAGCTTTGATCGCTCATGAGTGGTTCACCTTTACATTCGCATCGGCATGACGACGTACTTGAAGTCATTGCGCTCGGGTACCGTGATCAGCGCGCTCGAATTGGCCGAACCCAGATCCACCCTGATGGTCTCGCTTTTCAGATAGGCCAGTACATCCTGTAGATAATTGATGTTGAAACCGACTTCGAAGGCCTCGCCTTCATAATCGGTCTCGACCTCCTCGAAAGCCTCCTCCTGTTCACCATTGTTGCTTTGAATACGGAGCGAAGAGGGTTCGACCGTCATTCTGACCCCCCGGAGTTTTTCGCTGGTCAGGATCGAAGCACGCGACAGGGCTGCGGCGAAGGCTTCGCGATCGATATGCAATCGATTGCGGTGATTGGTCGGAATGACGCGTCCGTAGTCGGGATACTTGCCATCGACCAGTTTGGAGATGAACTCAATCTCATTGAAACGAAGCCTGATCTGTCTCGCCGAAATGTCGATCGTGACCGGATCGTTGCTATCGGCAAGCAATCGCTGCAACTCGATCACCGACTTGCGTGGCAGCACCACTTCGAAGTTTGGCAAACTGGCCTCGGGAATCCGGACTTCGCTGCAGGCCAGACGGTGAGCGTCGGTGGCCACGGAGCGGAGCGTTTCGCCGTCGGTCTGGAGCAGCAGACCGTTCAGGTAAAACCGCACGTCCTTGACGGCCATGGCATAGGACACGCTTTGAAAGAGATGCCGCAACTGCTGCTGGGCAATGGTGATTGAGACGGGCCACTCTTCCACGGCTGCAAGCGTTGGGAACTCTGCGTCAGAAAGTGTTTGCAAGCTGAAGCGGCTTCGTCCGGCGGAGATGGTGGCCTTGCGATCATCGAGTCGCATCGTGACCTGTGCATCTTCAGGAAGCGCTTTCAGGATGTCTCGAATCTTGAACGCAGACACGGTCGTCCCCACACTGTCTTCACCCACACCGATCGGTGCAGTCGTGCGGATCTGGATTTCGGCATCCGAAGCCAGAAAAGAAACCTCTTGACCGACTTTGGTGATCAGGACGTTTGCAAGGATTGGCATCGTGTGCCGGCTTTCAACGACCCCCGTAACGGTCATCAGTGATTTCAGGATCGCTTCGCGGTTGGCTTGAATAAAGACCATGAATTCAGTCTCCTACTGATGTCGATAGATGACTGTGGAACAACTCTGTTGATAAGTGGCTCAAACATCGCCCCCGCGCGGCTTTACGACCGGAAAGACGCTGTGGACAGCGCCGCGCGCAGGTTGGGGATCGATGGGGACTGTTTGGGGCTCCGGAGCGATCCGGCCAGGTTGTTGAACCGTGTTGCACCGCTTGATCGGTGTTTGTGCAGCACTTGTTCGTATGCTTGTCCACAGCTTTCATGCCCTAAGGGTCTGTTCGAGGATGTGAATCTGACGATTGAACTCCTGGTCATGCTGGCGGATCTCGGTGATGCGGCGGACCGCATGCATCACGGTGGTGTGGTCGCGACCACCAAAGGCTTCGCCAATTTCCGGGAAACTCTTCTGAGTCAACTCCTTGGACAGATACATGGCGACCTGACGAGCGCGTGCGATGTGGGCAGGCCGTCGCTTACTGTACATGTCAGCGACCTTGAGCTTGAAAAAATCGGCGACCATTTTCTGGATCGATTCGATCGAGACTGGGATCCGGTTGAGCGCAAGAATGTCCTTGAGTGCCTCACGCGCGAGCTCGGTTGTGATCGGCAGCTCCCTGAATCTCGCGTAGGCGACCACGCGGAGCAGTGCTCCCTCGAGCTCACGCACGTTGGTGCGCAGTTGTCGGGCAATGAAAAACGCGGTCTCCTCGGGCAGGCGTGCGCCGGAGAGCTCCGCTTTTTTCAACAGGATGGCCACTCGCATCTCAAGCTCAGGGGGTTCGATCTCGACGATCAATCCGGATCCAAATCGGGAGATCAGACGTTCCTCAATGCCCGAGAGTTCCTTGGGGTAGCGGTCGCAAGTAAGGATCAACTGCTTGCGAGCCGAAAGCAGTGCCTCGAAGGTGTAAAAAAACTCTTCCTGAGTCCGCTCCTTGCCGCCGAGAAACTGGATGTCGTCGACCAGCAAGAGATCGAGCGCCTGATATTTTGCCTTGAACTGGATGAGCGATTTTTGCTGGATCCCGCGGACCATTTCGTCAAAATAGTCCTGAGCGTGGATGTAGCGGACCTTGAAAGAGGAGCGGCGGCCTTTGAGTGCGTTGCCCGCTGCGTGCAGCAGGTGGGTCTTGCCCAGCCCCACCCCGCCGTACAGAAAAAGAGGGTTGTACTGACGGCCTGGTTGATCAACGACCTGCAGCGTTGCGGACCAGGCCATCTGATTGGCCTTGCCGTGGACGAAGGTATCGAAGCTGAGATCGCTGCGCAGCCTCGAATCATCATGGACGTGCGGCTCTGGCGCATCGTCGATGACTTCGATGATCGCGAAGCTCTGGCCCGCACCCGGGTCTGAGGGTCGTGAGCTTGTGACCGACCGCTCGACCGACTCTGCCGCGCCACGATGAATTTCGAAGACGACTTCAGTGCGCGGGTGCAGACACTCGCGGGCCAGATCGGTGATGCGCGACTCAAACTGGCTGCGGATCCAATTGAGCTTGAGCGGGTTGGTGACACCGAGACGAAGGCGCGACCGGTCGAGATCGAAACCGAGAAAGACCAGCGGTTTGATCCAGGGGCGGAATTGTTGCGCAGGCAGCTCCGATTCGAGCCTGGCCACGCAATCGAGCCAACGATCCAGCATTGAGGGTCTCGGGCCTTGATCGGGAGAGCTAAACCGCTGATTCTACCCTGAGCGCCAAGGGGTGGGAGACCCAGCGAATTGACAGCGAAGGCCGTCCTCTTATCTAATTGAAGGCTTTTCGAATTCTTTCTTTCACCTCCGATACGTCGGCACCGCGTACGGTGCAGGCCGCTTCTTTCGGCGAGCGACTTGGTCTGATTCATGATCGCGCTTTCGAGCGTTCTCCGGGTCGACCATAGCGATAAACCTGGATGATCCGGGACGCCAAGGGGCCAGCCTGCAACCGGCGCGTGTGATCAGTTTCCTTGGGAACTACGCGATGAAACGCACTTTTCAGCCTTCGGTCACCCGTCGCAAGCGCACGCACGGTTTTTTGGTTCGTATGAAGACGCGTGGCGGTCGGTCCGTCATCCGGGCACGCCGTTCGAAAGGGCGAGCCCGGCTTGCCGTTTGAGCGTTTGCAGCATTCGTGTTGCCCGGGCAAGGGTTCGATGCAGTCCTCTCAGTCCGTTCGAACCCGTACTCGTCCGGAGCGCCCTCCGTCTGCCTCGGCGATTGCGGGCCGTTTGCTGCGATCGCGCCCGGCGGCGCGAAGCGACCACTTGAGCCTTATGGTCGCGCGTGGCGTGGACCCCGAACATGCATTGCTGCTTACGACCGTTCCGAAGCGGGTCCTTCATCGGGCGGTCGATCGCAACCAGTTCAAGCGTGTCGTCCGGGAGTGTTGGCGCCATGCGCCCCGTGTTCTGCGCGACCGTTCGGTGATGATCCGCCTCTCGCGTTGTCCGCAGGCCTATCCGCAATGGCCGGCAGGTGAGCGGCGGCGGCGTTGGCGCGCTGAAGTCTTGGCGCTGATCCTGTTGGCCAGCGCGGGTCTTTCCGTTTCGGCTGCGTCTCAAAACCGGCAGGATTGAGACCGATGGCGCGATCGTTTTCCGGGAAACTCGTGATTGGCCTCATAGGGGTCTATCGCGCAGCAATCAGCCCACTCATCGGGCCGCGTTGCCGCTATGTTCCGACCTGCTCGGAATACGCTTCTCAGGCGATCGAACGGCACGGCCTCTGTTGTGGTGTCCGCTTGGCTCTGGGGCGGATTTTCCGATGTCATCCTTGGGGCGGCAGCGGTCTAGACGAGGTACCCGAGCAGGTCAACCCGCGTTGTTGTACGTCATTTTCATTGACTCCGCGAACCCGAAAGTTTCATTAAAGCGCCACCATGCAGACTCAGCGACTGATTCTCTGGATCATCTTTTCGATGTCCATCCTGTTCCTCTGGGATGCCTGGCAGCAACATAACGGCCAGTCCCCGCTCTTTGGCGGGGCACCGGCTCAAAAGCCTGTGGATACAAGTGGCCCTGCGGGTTCAGCTACCGCGCAGTCCGTGCCCCAATCCGCCCCCGCGGTGCCAGCTGACCCCAGCATTCCGTCGGCCCCCGCGCCGGTCTCAGCCGTACCAGGCATGCCTGCCGGGAGCGATCCGTCGTCCAATTCTGCGACGGCGCTTCCGGAGTCCTTCAAGCTGGCCAACGATGTGTTGGCCCTCGAAATCGATCCGGAAGGCGGGCAGGTGCGGCGGGCGGAGCTGCTCAAGCACCGCGATACGATTGCCGGTGTCGGCAACGTGGTGTTGCTCGATTCGTCGGCGGCTTCCTTCTATCGCGCTCAAAGCGGTTTCATCGGCGCGGCCGCCGGGAGTTTTCCCACGCATCGCACGCTCATGCAACGTGCGCAGTCTGAGCTCCCCGCGCAACTGGATGCATCTGGCAAGGAAGCCGGACTGGTTCTGGTGGCTGAAAGTGCAGGCCTCAGACTGGAACGAACGCTGCGTCTGGCTCGCGGTTCCTATGTCCTCGAGGTGAGCGACCGCATCACCAACGTCGGGAGCGAACGCCAGTCGCCTGTGCTCTATCTGCAACTCACGCGTGACAGTACATCACCTCCTGGTTCCAATCAGTTCTATAGCACCTATGTCGGACCGGTGATCTATACCGATGCCCAGAAATTCCAGAAGGTCGCATTTTCGGACATCGATAAGAACAAGCCCACCCATGCGACCCAGGCTCAGGACGGCTGGCTCGCCATCATCCAGCATTACTTCCTATCAGCCTGGATCCCGCCTGAACAGGCCGCACGCGAGTACTACACCCGCAAGATCGATCAGCGCCTTTATTCGGTCGGGACCAAGATTCCGGCAGGCGATCTCGCGCCGGGCGAATCGAAGACGCTCAACACCCGGCTTCTGGTCGGCCCGCAGGATCAGAGCATGCTCGAGGTCGTCGCGCCTGGGCTCGAATTGGTCGTCGACTACGGTTGGCTCACCGCGATTGCTAAACCGATCTATTGGTTGCTTGACCGTCTCCACGATCTGGTTGGCAACTGGGGCTGGGCGATCGTCTTGCTCACGATTCTCATCAAGACCGCCTTCTATCCGCTTCAGGCCGCGAGCTACCGATCCATGGCCAAGATGAAGGCGGTGACGCCGCGGATGATGGCGCTGCGCGAGCGCTATGGCGACGACCGGGTCCGGCTCAACCAGGCGATGATGGAGCTCTACAAGAACGAGAAGATCAATCCTCTGGGCGGCTGCCTGCCGATCGTGGTGCAGATTCCGGTCTTCATTTCGCTCTACTGGGTGTTGATCGCATCGGTGGAGATGCGCGATGCCCCCTGGATCGGCTGGATCACCGATCTTGCCTCCCCCGATGATCTGTTTGGAACGATCCCCGGCCTTGACATGCCGGTGGGGCTGCTGCCCATCCTGATGGCGGTGACGATGTTCATCCAGATCAAGCTCAATCCGACGCCGCCCGACCCCATTCAGGCAAAGATGATGATGATCCTGCCCCTGGTGTTCTCGCTCATGTTTTTCTTCTTCCCGTCGGGTCTGGTGCTGTACTGGTTGGTGAACAACATCTATTCGATCGCGCAGCAATGGTTGATCATTCGCCAATTCGAGCAGGGGCGCGCCGCGAAGGCCGCTTGAGCCATGGATGACGGGCGCCCGATCGCTGCGATTGCGACCGCGGCGGGTCGCGGGGCCATTGGCGTCGTCAGGGTGTCCGGGCGGGACATCCATCCGGTGATACGGGCGATCATCAGTCGTGATCTCGAGCCACGCCATGCGAGCTGGGTGCCGTTTCTCGACGGCGATCATGAGCCGATCGATCGGGGTATTGCCCTTTACTTTCCAGGCCCCGCGTCCTACACCGGGGAGGACATCCTCGAGCTTCAAGGTCATGGTGGACCGGTCGTGCTCAGGCGCTTGCTCGAAAGAGTCATGGAGGCGGGCCGGTCGATTGGCATTCGGCTCGCAGCGCCGGGCGAATTCACTGAGCGTGCCTACCTGAACGGCAAACTCGACCTGGCTCAGGCTGAAGCCGTGGCCGACCTGATCGATGCGGGCAGTGAGCGCGCTGCGCGGGCAGCAGTCCGCTCCTTGGACGGGGCCTTCTCCCGCACCGTCTCGGCGCTCGCCGAGGAGGTCCTCGACTTGCGGGTCCTGGTCGAGGCCACGCTCGACTTTCCCGAAGAAGAGCTCGATTTCCTCCAGGCCGCACAGGCCGAGCGTCGACTTGGACGATGCCTCGAGCGCGCGGGCGAGGTTCGCGCGCAGGCGCGCCGAGGGGTGCTCCTGAGTGAAGGCGTGACGGTCGTGCTGGTGGGTGAGCCCAATGTGGGCAAGTCGTCGCTGATGAACGCGCTTGCGGGGGCTGATGTTGCGATCGTCACGGCGGTCCCTGGCACGACGCGCGACCGGATCGAAAAGTCGATCCAGATCGAGGGGGTGTCGATCGACGTGATCGATACAGCCGGGCTGCGGGAGACCGACGACGAGGTTGAACGAATAGGCATTGCGCGCAGCTGGCAGGCCGTGACGGGCGCCGATCTGGTCCTGCACCTGATTGATTCGCGTGCGCTCGATACTGAAGCCGTCCGCGCCATCGAAGCCGGCATCGCCCAACGTATCGGGCGCACCGTACCGGTACTGAGGGTATTCAACAAGATCGACCTGATCGACTTCGCGTTGCGCGATGGGTTTGCTTCTGAGGGCGGGATCGCCATCTCGGCCTTGACCGGCGATGGAATCGATGCCCTGCGTGCCCGGCTCCTGGAGATCGCGGGAGGCGATCCGGGCGGCGAGACAGCGTTCACCGCTCGCGCCCGCCATGTCGAGGCGCTCGATACCGCTGCGGAACACCTCGAATCGGGTGCTGCGATGTTCGCCGAAGGGGCGATGATGTTCGAATTGCTCGCTGAAGAATTGCGTCTGGCCCACGAGGCCTTGGGCCGCATCACCGGGCGCATCAGCCCCGATCAGTTGCTGGGTGAGATTTTCGGACGGTTCTGCATTGGGAAGTAGACTTCGCGCTGTACCTTTCTGAATTCAGGGACCGCTCATGGAACGAGGTTTGATGCTCAGAGATCACGGACGCTATGACTACTCGGCCATCGCCCGCCGCCCCGATTACAGTTGGCCCGGCGGCCGTCGACTCGCCGTTCACATTTGCCTCAATGTCGAGCATTTCGCCTTCGGAGAGGGCCTGGGCAACGATTATGCCGTCCCGCATCCCGCGCCCAATTCGCGCAGTTTTGGCTGGCGGGATTACGGCAACCGCGTGGGCGCCTGGCGGCTGCTCGAACTCGCCAACGCGCTCGAACTGCCCATCGCGCTCCTGGTCAATACCGCGCTCTACGACTACTGTCCGGAAATGGTGGCGGCCTGGTCGGCGCGCGGGGACGAGATCGTCGGGCACGGTCGCACCAATTCCGAGCGACAGGCCGACATGAGCGAGGACGAGGAGCGCGCCTGCATCAACGAGGCGGCCGAGGCGATCAAGCGACACGAGGGGCGATCCGCCGAAGGCTGGCTCGGGCCCTATATTTCCCAGACCGAACGCTCGCCCGAGCTCTTGAAGGCAGCGGGTTTTCGCTACATGATGGACTGGCCGCTCGATGATCAGCCAGTGTGGTTTCGAACTGCGAACGGGCCTATTCTTTCGATTCCGTATTCGCACGATCTGAATGATTCGATCGAGTGCGTGTCACGTCGAACACCTTCACAACTTTTCTGTGAAAACCTGATCGACCAGTTCGACGAAATGCTCGAGGAGTCCGAGCGCCGGCCGCTGGTCATGCCGATCGTCCTGCACAGTTTCATCGTCGGCCAGCCCTATCGGCTGCGGCAGTTGCGGCGGGTCTTCGAGCACATCCTCAAATATCGCGATCGCATCTGGCTCACCCATCCGCGCGAAATCGCCCGCCATGTCGAATCATTGCCTGCCGGTATCGTGCCCGGCAGCATGGTGCGATGAGTTCAGCCGGGCTCGCCCTGCATCGCATGGGTGCGGCAGAAGCCGCGCGGGCGATTCGAAGCGGAACGCTCGACAGCCAGACTCTCGTGCAGGCTTGTCTCGACCGAATCGCTGAGCGTGAGCCCGAGGTCATGGCCTGGGCGCACCTCGATCCCGAGGCTGCGCTCGCGCAGGCGCGTGTGCGGGACGGGCAAGCCCCGACCGGTCTGCTCCACGGCGTGCCGATGGGCGTGAAGGATGTGATCGATGTTCAGGGTCTGCCCACGGGTTGTGGTTCACCGATTCACGCGGGTGCCATCGCGCGGGTCGATGCGGCTTGCGTGGCGCTCGCGCGGGCGGCCGGTGCGGTGATCCTGGGCAAGACCCACACGGCCGAGTTTGCGAACACGGCACCGCCCCCGACGCGCAATCCGATCGCTGTCGGCCATACGCCCGGGGGTTCTTCCAGCGGTTCGGCTGCGGCCGTGGCCGATGCCATGGTGCCGCTCGCTTTGGGCACTCAGACGGTTGGATCGACGATCCGTCCGGCAGCTTTCTGCGGGATCGTGGGCTATAAGCCAAGCTTTGGCCTCATCAACCGGGCCGGGCTCAAGTTTTCGGCCGAGTCGTTTGACACGATCGGCCTGATGGGACGAAGCGTGGCCGACGTGGCGCTGCTTGGGCAGGCGCTTGCCGGTATCGAACCGGGCAGCGCCCGCGATGTTCGAGGCCTTCGGATCGGCTTGTGCCTGGGTGCGTTTCGCGAGGCGGCTAGCAGGGCCGCCCGAACCCGTCTCGAGGTGGTCGCGCAGCGCCTGAGCGATGCTGGCGCGATCGTGAGCGAATTCGAGCCAGCCTGGGCGGATGAGCGTCTGCGTGAAGCGCATCAAACCGTGATGTTGCATGAACTCGCCCGTGCAAGCCTCTGGGAGTTCGCGCACCACCGAGAGTGCCTGTCCGAGCGTTTCCGCATCAATGTCGAGAAGGGGCTCGCGATCAGTATCGAAGCCTGGCAGCGATCGAGCCAGGTGATCCGGCGTTGCAGGCAAGAGATGGCCGCCGTCGCCGCAACGCTCGATGGCGTGCTGACCTTTGCCGCACCCGGCGAGGCACCTGAAGGCCTCGCGAGCACAGGTGATTCGGTTTTCAACCGGATCTGGACTGCGCTGGCCGTACCCTGCCTGAGTCTGCCCGCAGGGAGTGGCGAGATGGGTTTGCCCCTAGCTGTGCAGTGGGTGGGGTTTGAAGGTCAGGATGCCGAGACGCTGGCCACCGCAGCAGCAATCGAGGCCGCGCTCGCGGGGTGAAATCGCTCGTGGTGAATCCGTTCGCCGTTTGAACCTCGGCCGGAGGCTGGCCTTGGTTCAGCGTTCGTCAGCCTCGATTGACTCATCGTGCTTCGAAGCGCGCAGCCTCTCGATTCTTGCGTACCCCATCCCATGGGAACACCCGGCCATGAGCGGCGATGTGTACCCC
>Ga0164293_10005787_pt1 | contig 10540 bp, 14 predicted proteins | sample GEODES118metaG_FD_111487 | JGI IMG/M metagenome (GOLD analysis project Ga0164293, IMG submission 111487) | Eutrophic lake water microbial communities from Lake Mendota, Wisconsin, USA - GEODES118 metaG | ecosystem: Environmental > Aquatic > Freshwater > Lake | place: USA: Lake Mendota...
CCATGATAGAAAAAATAAATATAAATAATCCAATATAACTTGTTGTATTACCCATTTGTTTCTGATTTACTATGTGCTAAAATCTCTCCTCTCAATTTTTGAACTGCGTTTTTTAATTCTTGTGAAACTTTTCTTGCTCTGACACCTGCAGACTTATTACCATTATAAAATTTAGTGGTATCAACAGAAAGTGTTTCAACTAATGTTTTAATTTGTTCTAACGTTTCCATATACTTTTAATATAAATTTTTATTTTACTTAAGAATAACCCCTTATAGGAATATGTAAAGACAGTTTTTTTACAAAATATATAAAGATCTTTCAAGTACTTTATAAATGTCTGTAAAAATTTCGATATCTGATTTAGTTTTTTTTGACCTGTAATCAAATAATTGATTAAAGAAATTGTTAATATTTTCTTTTATTGATTTGTCAGATTGGTCGTAAAAGACTTCAAAGAAAAAAGATTCAAAAAAATCTGAGTCATTTTCATTGAATTTAAAGTCGATGTTTTCTTTTTGAAAATTATTAATCGTCTTATTCCAACACCAATTAAAATGTTCTTTTTTTTGATTTTTTGTCATACCTACTCTTGTTTCTTTGTTTTCGTTGAAATCGTCACCTAAATAGGTATCTCTTAACAGTTGTAGGAATGAAAAACAAAAATCTCTAAAAAGTTCTGTTAATTCAGGTGTAATGTTATTTGCCAAATACCAAGCGGTTATGTCTTCTTGATCCATTGGTTTTGCTAACCAACAAAAAAAACGACCCATGTTACTATTATTACTTTCCATAAGTAATAGTAACATGGGTCTATTAAAAATTGTAGATTAGATTATTGAGTTTTTCTATTATAACCAATTAAATCTTTCATTTTAGTAATTTCTGAGATTACTTTTTTATCTTCAGTTGATTCTAATTTAATTTTAATCCCTTCACCCTTTTCTTGTCCTGATTTTTCATTGAAAACGGGTTGTGGAGATTTTTTATATGATTGTTTTTTAAGTTTGTCTAATGTTTGTTTTTTTCTTAGTTTGTTGAATCGAGAATTAGCGTCAGACTCAATGGCATTACCACCAACAGCGTTACCTGTTTCAGATGAACCTTCGTAGTATTTATCCATTCTTTCGTCGTTAAACTCAATAGCATCAGGAACAGGAATGTTTAAACCGGCGATTTCATAATTAAAATCTTCATTATCATCCGTTAATTGGAATGCCATTTTTTCCATAACCTCTAGTTCACCATTTCCTTTTGGGAAATGTTTAGGGTTCATCTCATATTTTCCTTTAGACCCATTTTTTAAATATTCTTTCATTTTTTTAACAACATTTTCAATATGGTCTTCATTTTCTTTTTTACTTATCTTTAAAGACTTTTTTAATTCAGGATCCACTGTGTTTTTATTTTTCTTTTCTCGTTCTTCAATTACAATATTTTCTATCAAATCAATCATTTCGTTTTCTGTAAACATAATATTTTCTCCAGTTGATTCATCCAAGTGTAATTCATAAAACTCTTCAGTTACCGCAACTTTTCCTGACCAATCGTCCTTTTTTGCTCTTTTTGCGAAGTAAAGTTGACTCAAAAGACTTCTTAATTTATGAGGTACTTTTTTACCGTCTTTTTGATACTCTTCTGTTTTTTTCTTTAAAGATTTAATCTCTTTATTAATTTGTTCAATAGTTTTATTTGCGTGTTCTCCTGTTTTTTCTACATCAACATCACCTGACCATTTTTCTTTAACTTCTTTAGCCGCAGATTTCATCGGCTCTTTCTTATCACCATCATTGTCTAAATCTAAAAAATCAGGTTTAGCTCCTTCTTTTGTTTCAGATTTTTTTGCTCTCAACTTTTTGAAGTCTCCTGCGTCTATTTTGTTATATGGTTTCGCTTGTTTTGCAATATATTCTTGACCTTTAGATAATTTTTTTGATTCGTACATTGGCCCACATTCAACGCATTCCTCTTCTTCTATGTCAGAACCCATATCGATATCTCTTTTAGGTTCGTATTTACCCATATCCATATCAATATCTACTTTAGGTTCATATTTATCAATATCCATGTCCATATCTCCTTCATCTCCTCTGAGTAATCTTTCAATATCTTCAATAGACATTTCTCTTGAAAATCTCTTTTTTCCGAATCTTGGGTGTCCGTCTTCCATTCCTCCTAACTCGTCTAGTTGTGCTTCATTCATGTATCCACACTCGTTACACTGACCTTCTATCATTTCACCAATACTACACTCAGAACACATATTCTTGTTTTCAAGAATTCTTTTTCTGATATTAGACATCTTATCTGAAACCTCTTCAGATAAAATTCTATCTACAATTTTCATTATTTCTCTGTTCATACCTAATAAATATCTTCGTTTTATGAATTGTTAGCAATCAAATTCAATAATATTAATTTTATCTCTTCCTCACCCATACCGGTTTTTTTTGACACATTTTCTATGGCTTCCTGTAAATTTTTCTTTTTTCTATTTCTACGAGGTTTTTTAATGTCTAAAGCATTAATGTCTCCTTGATTACAGTAAGGGAAGGTTTTACATTTTTCTTTTACGCTAACAAACGCACCTCCAGGTATTTGGGTCTTGTTCCAAGATCTTCCTTGACCTGTTTTTGTGTTACCTTTCATATTGATGTCTTGGAAACTATTTGCATCGTAAACTCCCGTTGAAGATGTAGACGTCATTTCTTTTGCTTCCACTTTTTTAGGGCAAACACATTGTGATTTAACTCTGTTGCAATCATCACAATATTCTTCATCTTCTCTAACTTCTTTTACTTTTGGTCTTTTGTATTCAGACTTTGCTTCATCGTCGTTTGACCACATACTGAAAGCAGGAGCACTATAACCAAAACCTCCAGTTCCGGTAACTTCTTTTGGTTCTTCCTCTTTCTTCTTTTTTAAGGCTTCAGAAATATATTTGTATAAAACTTTTTTGTCCATTATTTCAAATTTTTAATTGTATTTTCCCAAGTTGACTTTTTGGACCATAAAAAATAATAAAACTCAACAAAAGCTTTTCTAATGTATTCATTAATATCACCCCTTAATTTACCACTTTTCATATCGCCTTTTATTTTATCAATCATTCTATCTTCCAATTTTTTAACAGTGGTTGCGTTCAAAAAGTCTTTTATTTCTTTTCTAACAATACTTTCAATTTCTTTTTTGTCGGAAGTGGATAGTGACATTATTTAATTATTAAAAGATATGTTAATGGTGCGATTATTGCCCCTGATATAATGTTGAATAAAGTATTCTTTGTTTTTAATCTCCTATTGTCATCCGCAAGTCTCTGATTTTCTGACTTATATATTTCTACCTTTTCTTCTGTTTTAGAAATAATCTGACCACTCAAAGAGTCTTTTTCTACATATGTTTTTATAGTCTTATCTAAAAGAATAATTTTGTTGTTAAGTTCCTTAATTTCTTTTTGGTTTAACTTATCAATCTCTTTTAGTCTATCATAATCATTAAGGTCTAAAAGTATTTTTTGTGCCACAGAAAAAGGTAGACACATTTCAGAAGTATCTATGTTTGTTTTTTGTGCGTTTGTAGTAAAACTTATTACAACAAAAATTAATGATATTAAAATATTTTTCATATTAAAAATTGTAACGATTTCTCAACAAGCTATCAATTTGTTTCTTGTCTGCATTTTTTATGTCTTCTTTTTTTTGTGTATAATAATTATTAACTTGACTTTTCTCTATTTTAATTTTTCCAATTTTTTCATCGATTTTGTCTATTTTATTTTGATAAGACTGTATCGAATCATTTAATTTAAGTTGAAGTTGTTTCATCTCATTAATATGTTTGTCAAGTTGTTCCAACTTATACTTATTTATTTCTGACATATCAGGTGCTGGTGTGAAAACTCTAAATAACAAATAAATAAAAATAACGCCGAGTAAGGTTAACACTATATTTTTCCAATTTTTTATAAAAAATTCTTTCATATTACTCTTCTTCTTTTTTAAATTGTGTCTTTTTTCTTGACGATATTACTTTAGCCCATTTTGATTTGAATTTTTCATGATAGGAAGTAAGTTTATTAACTAAATCAACAAGCGAATCATCAAGTTTTATCATCTCTCCGTTAATATAAACTCCATTATCCTCCCCAATTGAATAAAAGAATTCAATGTCGGCATCCAAAATTTTACCACTCCATTGGACTGTGTTAGAATAAACGTTTAGAATACCAAAATCTGATAAGTCTGATACGTCATTAACAAATTCATCCATCGTTTCTTGGAATGCAGTTTTTTCTTCAGTGGTTAACTGTAACTCTTTTTTATCTACCCCATGTAGAGATAAAAGACCTCCAGAAATTCTATAGGTTTTACTTTTATCTTTCTTAATGTCATCAATATTTCCTTCAACATCATCGGTATAGGTATCATCTTCAATATTATCTTCAATACTTTTAGCGATATTTGTACCAACTGTTTGTTCTTGTAAAAGTCTGGATCTTTTCAACAAACTTTTTATTTCATCGTAACTATTCATTTTCTAATAATTCTTCTAATCGTTTAAAATTAAATGAAGGATTCACATCTTTATATATGAAATCATAATTACTTCTTGTTACCACTCCTTTAAAATATTCAACATCATCGTGTTTAACATTATTACCTAAACACTTTTTCGGTATATTGAATTTTTCACAAAGTTCAGTTATTAAAAGTGATAATTTTTCTAACTGAACGTCGGTGTATGGGTCCCAAAAAAAATGATCCCTCCATTTTTTTTCGTAAGCCTTTTGTTTATAAATATCCCCAATCCAATTAACATACGTATCTTCCAAAGGATTTTTTTTAAGCCAATTATAATTTTCAAGACTTATGATAATACCAAATCTATTTACGTCCTCATTATCCATATAATTAGTATAACTTTCAGGTTCTATAAACTGAAAAACCTCACCGTCTTTAGTTATTAGATAGTGTGGTAGATAAAGATTTTTTTTGTTGTATCTATAAATTAATGAGTTGATATAATTTTTATATCCTCGTTTAGAATCGGTTAGTATAATCTGTTTTTTTATATTACTGACCCCTACCGTTTTAAATTCGTTGTATGTTGACAGATTTTGAACCTCCACCTCGATTTGTATATGATAGTCGTTTATTGTTATTTACCTCTATTTGAGGTTCAATTATTTTTTCTGTGACATCTTCTGTGACATCTTCTGTGACATCTTCAATCACAGACTCAGTTTCTTCGGGTGTCCATTCCCAACTATCATGAATAGTTAATAAACTTTCAGGCACATTTACTTCCTCTATTTGGTGGGGAAGTTCATGGGGAAGTTCATGGGGAAGTTCATGGGGAAGTTCATGGGGAACTTGGGGGGTAACTTGGGGGGTGACTTGGGGGGTGACTTTTTGTTTTGGGGAATCATCTTCCTCATCTTTTCTATTATTTTTGAAAGCTTGGTTTGTAGCAATGACTAATGTAATGGCCAATGGGTCAAACACAAAAATTAGAATTAATATGAATATGTTAGCAGTTTTTTTAACACCCCAACCAGTCATTTCACTTATATATTTAATAGTTCCAAGTTCATTACCTGATATTTCTTCAGATTCCATGTTTAGTATTTGAATATCTAAAGCAGTAATACTGTCATTAAGATTATCTACTTTACCTGACATTTTGTCACGATTTTCAATCGCTAGTTGTAATTGGGTTTCAAATGATTTGCGATTTGCATTATTCGCTCTTGTTACAACCTGACCTGTTTGTCTATCTACGCTTTGGGTTGTGGTGTTGGTTGATAAAGCGTTTCTTAAATTAGAAATGTCCGTATCTAAAGTTTGTTTTTCTTTTTGGTATTCATTTTTGATTTCCTCAAACCTTTGTTTTTTAACTTCTATATTTTTTACTTCTTTCTGACCTATTTCAAGTTTTGCAATGTTGGTTGAAAATCCAGTACTTAAAAGTCCGTAGATACCTAATGATGTGATAAGTGATAAAGTTATAAGTGCTAAGGTTAAATATATCTTTAGTACTCCATACGTTTCTTTCCACTTGTCGTGAAGGTATGTTGCAATTGCCAGTTTTGATATTTCTAAAAATCCACCCATTATAATAACAGGTAATGCCACACCAACAAAGACCACGGATAGACCCACAACACTATAATATGCTGCAGTTCCTGATAGTCCAAGAGCACAAAATAATAAAAACCACGGTAATAATTTGTCTTTCATATTATTAAACTATAATAGATAAATATAAAAGATAAAGGAAAAATAAAACCCCCACTGGTACCGGTGGGGGAGTGTGGTTTCATTCTACCATATAGATAGAATTGAGGAGTTTCACCTTGGCGACATCAGGCGCCTTCCGCCGAGTTGTATGGGTAATCTCGGTTCAACCCATATATTTTTAAATATATTCAAAAAGATCTGAACACTCATTTCTAAGTTTTCTTAATGCCTTTTCTTTAATTTGTCTTACTCTTTCTTTTGTCAAATTAAAATCAGACCCAATATCTTCCAATGTTCTTGGGGTACCTGTAATACCGTAGTAGTCCTCAACAATAATTTTTTCTCTCTCATCTAATACACTCATTATATCCATCATTTTTTGTTTTAAGATATCTTTAGTATCAAAAACTTTATCAGGTGATTCCACATTTTCATTTTTAATAATGTCAATTAATGTGTCACCATCTTCATTGATGTGCATATCTAAATCAACCATCTGAGGTAATGATGCAAATTTATCAGACAATTCTTTGTTAGTTTTTTCATTTTCTCTTTTTTCCTTTTGCATATCTTGTACCACATTAACCGGTAGTCTGATAGTTCTGGAATTATCATTCAAAGATTGTAAAATGGATTGTTTTATCCACCAAACCGCATATGAAATGAAACGATTTTTTTTGGTCCAGTCGAAATTTTTAATAGCCTTCATAAGTCCGTAATTACCTTCAGCAATTAAATCAGATAAATCAACCCCTTGGTTTTGGTATTGTTTGGCTACGGTTATCACAAAACGTAAGTTTCCTTCTAACATTTCTTTTTGAATTTGTGAAATTTCCCTCTCTGTGCATTCATTAGAGGAGATTCTTTCAGCTAAAAATCTTTCCCTTTCAGGTGTCATTACTTTTAGCTTTCTAATGTCCTTTAAATAAACTTGGATTTCGTCTTGATTGATGTGTGGTCCTGTGTTTTTGTCTTTCATATAATAGTATTAAAGTGATTTTGAGTATTCTTCTAATTTTAGTCTTTCTAATTCAGATAAAGATTCCATACCTTCATTACAAATCTTATCAAGTAAATCATCTAAAGTGAGGTTACACACTTCAGGAGTTTTAAATCCAAGTATAATGTCCGCAATGTCCATAAAATTTTCACCACAACTAATATCATTTGTTCTTAGTTTAGGTGTTGTTGATTTTAGTTTCTGTTTTGACTTTTTCTTCAAAGATAGTAAATGTTTTAGATTATCCTCGTCAAAATTTGAACCAATATTTCTTGGTTTTGGGATTAAAATGTACTCAAATTGCTGTACGTCTATTACTACAATTTCCATAAAACTATTCATCTCATCAAATGATAGGTTAGATGAAAAATTGAAAATGGAATGTAGGTCCCCATACATAAATTTAATTTCTTTTGATGTCATTACGTCGGAGATATGTCCTCCGATTTCTTGTGTTTTTTCTTCTGAGTTTGTTACGTCTGTATTGTAATAAACAAAAAGTAAGTAATTCATATGTCGTTTTTAGAATGTTCTACAAATATACGGATAAAATTGGGATTGGTTTCAAAAAATTAGATTTTTTTTAAATCTCATAGTTTGTAATAACCAAATGGTTCACGTTAATTTCTTCCCCAACCCTTCCGCTATGTATTTTGAAAGCGTATTGTTTGGGGTATTCAAATTTAATGTAATCACCGTAAAGTTCTCTAATAAAATCTGATCCTCCGACAATCATTAAACATTTACTCCGTGTTGAAATGAATTTATCGAATAATTCTATTTGATTCTCCCTACTAAAATTATCACCTCCATAATCATTAAAAGTAGAATCGTATGGTTGGTCAATGAAATAAAAATCGGTTTGGTTATTATATTTATCAAAAACTAATTTATAATCACCATCCATAATTTCCGTTCTAGATAGTAAGTCGGTATATTGGGGTTCTATCATATCATCAAAATTTAATGTTTTATATCTTCCCCACGGAACATTAAATCCACCATTTTTATTATATCTTATCATCCCTCTGTAACAAGATCGTCTAAGATAAATAAATCTTGCCGCCTCATCTATTTTATTTTTTGGTATGAATACTTCGCTGTTTTTAGGTAATTTTTTACCTCCACCCCTGACATAATAATAATCTTCTTCTTTTATTCCCCAACTACTAACTAAATTATAAATTTTTTCGGCGTTTCCATTTTTAATTTGTTTGTAGAAATTAACTAATTCAGGATGAACATCATTAATGACATTCTCACCTTGGTGATTTAGATCAAAAAATACTGCCGCACCACCGGCAAACGGCTCAATGTATCTTTCATATTTTTTAGGGTAAAACTCTTTAAATAATTTAATTTCGTCTCTTTTACCACCAGACCATTTACAAAGGGGTTTCATATATTTTTTAAATAAATAGTTTATTTATATTATTTTCTATTATCGTATTCATCAAGTATAAGTCTGAATTCTCGTATAATAAACTCCTCATTCAAAGGTTGTTCTCTTTCTTGTAAACTTAAATACTTTTCGAAGTTAAAATTAAATTTCTTAGAAAAATCAAATCCAGAAATTAAATATTTATTAATTCTATCGTCTTTGAACTGGTGTTCTCCATTTTTCATGTTAATCGAAGTGAGACCCACCTCAACTTCAAAATTTTTTTCTGAAAAATATTTATAAAATGATTCTATCACATCTATTTCAGACTTTGATTTTTTGGTGTCTAAACTATTACCATCTTTTATTTCATAACAATAGACTTTACCATCAACAAATAAAATAACGTCAACTTCTTGTTTTTTTTGTTTCCCTAAATTATTATAATATGAAATATAACCCCCAAAAATAATTACGCCATTTGGGTATTCTTTAATTTTATTTAAAGTTTTTTTTGCGGTATTAACCTCTTTACCACAAAAAATTGGTAAATCACCTTCATACGATAATTTAAGTTTTAAACCAACTTGATTACCCGTAGAAATGGTTGCTGCTTGTATTGCCGTAATTAATTCCGCAATTTTTTTATTACCAACAAGTCTCTCGTAAGCACCACTAGATTTACGATTTGGGTTTTTTGTTATTAATGCCATCTTTTTACTTTTTTTGTAAAACTAATAAAAATATCTCATTTTACAAAACCTTTGACAAATTATTTTCTTTTTTAATTTTTACCACATGATCACCCCACGATGAAACAACGCTCGTATGTGATATAACAAACACCTTTTCGAAGTAATCTTTTATTTTTACAAAGAATTCATAAACCATATCCAAGTTCTCAGGAGATATTTTACCAAACACTTCGTCGAGGACTACCAGGTTGGGACTTGGGAGGGTACAGATCTTCGTTAGTACCGATCTTAACGCCAATGACGATATTGTTTTCTCATAACCACTTCCTGAAGTCATTAGTTTTTCAACACCAGTTCCATTATCAACCATAATAAATTCAACTTCATTCTTATCGTTAATTCTAATTTCCATTTTGAAGTAACATGAATCTTCCATCAATCTTTGGAGTTCGGAATTGATGAGTGGCATCATTGTTTTCATAATGATTTTTGATATACCATTCTTACCGTAAAGTTCCAAATATATCTTATATATCTTTTCTTTCTCCTCTTCTTCTTTGATGGTAACAATTTTCTTTTTGGCGTCGTTTATCTTTTCCTCAAGTGATTTAATAGTGCTCTCATTTGTGGTAATAGAAGTGTTGATTATTCTTCTTTTATTTTCTAACTCATCCAATCTAACGTCGGCTTTAATCAATAAAGAATCAATCTTTTGGTTCTCTTGGATTTTGTCCTGAATTTCTTCCCACCTTTTAATCTTATCGTTCAACACTCCAATCTTCAAATCACAACTTTCAACTGAGATTTCATATTTTTCTTTAATTAACTTGTTTTTTTCGTATTCATCAAACTCTTTTTTGAGATCAACAAAACCCTCTTCCGTGCGGTTTAAAACAATCATTGCAGCCTCATTTGTGGTTTTCTGTAGGATATAACCATCAAGTTCGGCGATTTTGGCGTTTGTGATTGCAGCATTCATTAACTCAATTCCACAGTGTTCACATTTGATTCCACCTTCAACTGAAGATTTTAGTTTGTTAATTGACGCAATTTCTGTATCAATTTGTACGATCTCTTTGTAAAGAATGTTGATCTCTTCTTTAACCTTGTCGTGGATTCCTTCTTCATAGAATTGAGAAGGTTCAACAACTTTGATTTCGGATATTTTTGTAAGAAATCCAGATTTCTCACGTTCAATTTCTTTGATTTCATCTTTTGTTTTTTC
>Ga0164293_10005794_pt1 | contig 10536 bp, 6 predicted proteins | sample GEODES118metaG_FD_111487 | JGI IMG/M metagenome (GOLD analysis project Ga0164293, IMG submission 111487) | Eutrophic lake water microbial communities from Lake Mendota, Wisconsin, USA - GEODES118 metaG | ecosystem: Environmental > Aquatic > Freshwater > Lake | place: USA: Lake Mendota, Wisconsin...
ATGAAACCTATCGCGACGCGTTACGGTGGCCATCAATTTGGTCATTGGGCAGGCCAATTAGGTGACGGACGTGCCATTTTATTAGGCGAAAAAAATGGCCAGGAAATTCAACTAAAAGGTGCCGGCATCACACCTTACTCGCGCCGCGGAGATGGTAGAGCGGTACTACGCTCCTCGGTGCGGGAATATCTTTGTAGTGAGGCGATGCATTTTTTAGGGAGCCCCACCACACGAGCATTGAGTCTGGTTGGCACGGGCGAAGATGTATTACGAGACATGTTTTACGACGGTAACGCGGCGATGGAGCCGGGAGCCATTGTCACTCGTGTGGCACCTACTTTTATACGCTTTGGTCATTTTCAAATACACACCGCTCATAATGAAATCGATGAACTCAAAAGACTTGTCGACTACACATTGGGTTTCTATCCTGGTCACACACTGGAGAGCTTCTTTCAAGAATTGTGTGAGCGCACTGCCAAGCTCATGGTGGAATGGATGCGAGTGGGATTTGTTCATGGAGTGATGAATACCGACAATATGTCGATCTTGGGTCTCACCATTGATTATGGTCCTTATGGCTGGCTCGATGTTTATGATCCTAACTGGACCCCCAATACGACTGATAACCAACACCGTCGCTACCGCTTCTCTCAGCAACCAGGCATTGCTCTCTGGAATCTTAATCGCCTCGCAGAGGCCTTAAGTCCTCTAAGTACTGACCTCACCAAATCCCTGGAAAGTTTTCGCAATGTCTTCTTAGGTGAATGGGAAAAAATGATGAGCGCCAAACTTGGCCTCAACACATTCCATGCAGAGCTCATCATGCAACTTGATTCTCTTTTACAAATGCAAGAAACCGATATGACCCTTTTCTATCGTGAGCTTGCCGATTGCACTGAGAAAGGAATCCCCGAAAACTGTTTTTATCAAGAGCTTCAAAGCGAAACACGAAGTGTTTTAGAAAGATGGGTCGCTCAGTGGCGTAGTTTTGCTCCTGATGCTGAGCTTATGAATCGCACCAATCCACTTTTCCTGGTGCGCAATTATCTGGCGCAAGAAGCAATCGATGATCTGACTAAGGGCGATGACCGAAAATTGAAAGCGCTTGAACTCGCCCTAAGAACACCCTATGAATTGAACGATCAAACCCAACTTTTCATTGGGAAAAGGCCCGAATGGGCACGCTCAAAAGCTGGCTGTTCAGCACTCTCCTGTAGTTCCTAGTTGCACCGGACACCGCAACAAAGTGTCATTTTGCCTCCAATTCTTAGAGATTATTTGCATGAATTTTGTGGGGGTAAAGTCCCCTTCTGTCACTATGCGGATTTCTTTTCCTCCCTTAGATTGAAGTTAGGGAGGAACTTTTATGAAATCATTCGCTCTTATCGTTGGTCTCTTGGCACTTGCTGTTTCTTGGAATTCTTGGGCCTGCTCCATTCAGCTTAACCATACAATCATGAAAAATGGATTGGTTCACGCAGCCGCCAACGAATTTAATATCCCGCTCGATAAGATAACTAAAATCACTTTGACTGATTATGACACTTTTTTAGAAGGTGTTGTTCCTGGTAGTTCTTGTGAGAAATATCTCGTCGCAGAAGCTCACATCGTTATCAATTATAAGAAAAATCATTTTGAAACTTGTGAACTATCTCTAGATGTTCGCTTACAAGAAGAAATTGAAGCGGAAGTTTACCCTTTCCAGAACTACTCGTATGACAATCTCGCATCAAGCTGCTCTTTCTCTCGTCCTGTCATCATCCGTCCCCCGGGTCGTCGTGTACCGATTCCCCGCCTCTAATCCCTCATCGCTACCACCACGTACTGCAAAGGCAGTGCGTGGTTGTAGATCTCAAAACGACCAAAACCTGCCAAACTTAACTCTTTCAAGACAACATCAACCGGAATACGCATCGATTCTTTAGGACCAATTCTCTTTCCTTCCGGCATCGGCAATTTGAAATCAACAATCACTAGCTTGCCGCCAGTCTTCAAACCTCTCAGTACTTTTTTGAAATAATCAATTCGATTATCAATGTGGTGATAGGTATTAGAATTAAAAGCAAAATCAAATTCAGCTTCATTCATTTTGGGGTCACTGTATTCAATCTTACGAATTTCGGGAGCACCTTTTTGCGATTGGATGTGTGCTAAGAATTTATCATCCACATCTGCTGCTACAACTCGTGCGCCAGCTTTTTGAAATTTAAAAGTGAAATAGCCGCTGCCACTGCCAATATCGATGAGCTTCTTGTTTTTCAACGCTCCCATGAGTTCTATTACCTTACTAGGTTGCTGCCACTCATCGCGAGCCGGATCATCGAAAGATTTAATCAGCTCGGCATGTGACTTCTTATGCATGTGCTCATTGGCCTTGTGCCCATGATCGCTCGAGAGATGATGTTTATGAGAACAGGCAGCCAGACTGAGCAAAACAAGAATTAAACGCATAAAGATCCTCCGGCAAAATCTTAGCTTGGAGAATTTCTTGTGTCTGGCCCGGCTTATCGCTTAATCTCTTGTTAAGGAGATATCTATGAAATGGCGTCCGGCACACTCTGGTGAAGCAATCAATATCATCGCACCCGCATCCGCGGCACCGCTTGAGCGTCTCAATATCGGCCTTGATTGGCTCGAGAAGCAGGAGTTCACGCCCCATATCCCTAAAGATCTTTTGAAGCCTAAACTGTTTTTTGCTTCACCGCTCAAAACTCAAGTCGATCATATTAAGAAAGCTTTCAAATCTCCAACTCAAACGCTCTGGTGTTTGCGCGGCGGCTATGGCTCGGCCCGTTTGATTCCCTATCTAATGAAAATGAAAAAACCCAAGAAACCAAAACTCTTAGTGGGTTTTAGTGACATCACCGCACTTCATCTCTTTGTGACTCAGCGTTGGGGATGGCCTACACTCCATGGACGTGTGCTCACACAGATGAATTCAAAGAGACATAAAGATCTCGCAATCTATGCACGCTTACTGCGTGGAGAAATTAAGTCTTTAAGCTATCCACGCTTGAAACCTATGAAGGAAGCTGCTCGAAAATCTAAAACCATTCATGGAAAAGTGACAGGTGGCAATTTACGGCTCCTGGAGTGTTCAATCGGAACCGCCTGGGAGCTTGAAGCACGTGGAAAAATTCTTTTCTTAGAAGATGTGGGTGAGCGTGGTTATTCCATCCATCGTATGCTGGTTCACTTGGCGCAGTCGGGACTTCTAGAAGGTGTGAAGGCGGTAGTTCTTGGCGATTTTTCTGAAGGTGAAGAACCAGACGGAAAAGATCGGACGTGGGAAGCCTTACAATCTTTTGCCAATGAAACAAGCATTCCCGTTTTAAAAGGCATGCCTTGTGGCCATGGCGATAAAAATCAACCACTGCCATTTAATACCAAAGCTAATTTGCGCTTAGGAAAGAATGCCGAATTAAAAGTTGCCACTGGATTCTAAGCGAAAAGCTCAGAATAAACTTTCGCCCAACACTTTCTTACACTTCTCGCCATCCTCTGTGTGACCGTGGAACCATTGATAAAACTTTTCACATCACGGAGGATCCATGAAAAGCATCGCCCTATTGCTAGCACTGTCTAGCGCCTCAGCTTTCTCAGCAGAATACATTGTTAAGTTTGACTCTCAGAAGGCCCTCAAGAGCTTCACTGATGTTAAAGTTATGAATGTGAGTGTCGGCAACTTCGCCGTTGTTCGCTCAGAAGACAAAAACTTTCTTGCTCGCGCCAACAAAATGAATGGCATCGTCTACGCAGAACCAAACGTAACTTATTACGCTTCTGCTCAAGACGCAGACTTCAAAAAACAATGGGGCCTAGATAACGATGGTAAAAACTCCGGTGGATTCTTCAGCCGTGGAACTCCCGGTGTTGATGTTCGTGCGCTTGATGCTTGGAAAGTAACCAAAGGTTCTAAAGCAGTAAAAATCGCAGTTATCGATACAGGTGTTGATTACCGTCACGAAGATTTGAAAAACAATATCATGATCAACGAAGCTGAACTCAAAGGTCAGCCAGGTGTTGATGATGATGGTAACGGCTACATCGACGACACTTACGGTTACGACTTCGCTAATAATGACAACGATCCAATGGACGGCCATGGCCATGGAACTCACTGTGCTGGTGTAATTGGTGCTGAACATAACCGCATTGGTATTGCTGGTGTTATGGCCAACGTACAAATTCTTCCTATTAAATTCCTCACTGACTCTGGCTCAGGTACCCTCGAAGTCGCCATCGCTTCAATTGACTACGCTATTAAGCGTGGTGTGAACATCATGAGTAACTCTTGGGGCGGCGGTCCTCGCACGGAAGCTCTTCTTGAAGTGATTCAAAAAGCTGAACAGGCCGGCATCTTGTTTGTGGCCGCATCAGGCAATAGCAATGCTGATAATGATGCCACTCCTTCATACCCAGCAAGTTATGAGACAGAAAATATGGTCGCTGTTGGTGCTATTGATGGCAAAGGCAACCGCGCCAACTTCTCTAACTACGGTGCACGTTCAGTCCACGTTTTTGCTCCAGGCGTAGACACTTACTCGACTGTTCAAGGCAATAAATATAAGAAAATGTCGGGAACATCGATGGCATGTCCGCACGTATCAGGTGTAGCAGGTCTTTTGCTTTCTCAGCGTCCAGATCTTTCGGTAACTGAAATTCGTCAGTTGTTGATCGATAGCGCTACTAACAACGACGGCCTTCGCGGTCGCGGTGTTTCAGGTTATGTGAACGCAGCTAAAGCTCTTCAGCAGTAATTTTCCACTTTGGGGGCCCGCATTCTAGCGGGCCCTTTTTTTAGACTCTTCCCCAAGCATGCACTCGATTCAATCCACCACAGGGATATGCTTTTACTCGAAGCTCTGAGACTTCCTCAGTTAGTTTGAGTTTAAAGTCCTGCTTATTACCAGCAAAGCATTTTGCCAAAGTCTTCGGCACGAGTGTTTGCCACTTATCAGCTACTTTTCCCTCTATGCAGACATGCATCGGATTGTTATTCACAAAATAGCTGTAATCCAATTCGATACGCTCAAGCCTCGCTGACTTTGCTAAACGGATGGTGACTTCTTCATGGTGACCAGGAATACGACTTCTTGCTGATTCCATGCCATCAAACATATTCAATGGTCGATAGGGTGAGATCACTTGTGCCGCTGGACCGTAATGTTCATTAGAGGCACTAATAACATCCGCGCCTAGTGCTTTAGAAGCTAAATCAACTAGACCCGATTTTTTTAAGCGCTGCTGAATTTTCTCAGTAGTCGTTTTAAAAGGAAGACTGAGCGGCTTTTTTGTATGAGGTATCTTTTCAGAAAACTTCACTGACTGTCTTTTATCCCAAGTTTTAAATTCTATAGCTACATTCGCTGGTAACTCTTTATATAGCCCCAGACGCGACAGCCCCCCATCAGGAAACATCTGAACTTTAATTTTGGAGTATACCGTCTTAGTCTCTGGAAGTTTTATGCGCATAAGAGCATGGCCTTCAAGTTCGACTCTAGCTAGCAACTCCTGCCACTGGCCATTGACGAGACCCTCGAGACGCACCGCTGGCGCATGATTACCAAAATGATACTTGGTCGAAAGGGACACATAATGAATGGTACTTGGGGCCTTAAGCGCGAACTCCAGTTCATCATGATGCGCATTATGGCGAACCGTTTCCCAGCTATCCATGATCTTGCCTTCACGGCCAAAGAGTTCAGGATCAAAAATGGGTTCATGATCACTTAAAAGATTCTCAGCACGAGCAAAGAGTTGATTGGTGACTCTTTCAATTTTACCACCAACACACAGATTGTATTTGGCCAGTGGATCAGGTGAGCCTTTCTTAATAATCGTTTCAGGTAAACGCGGCTCGAACGCTTTAAAAATTAATTCGCGATAGCCAGTGTTCACTACTTCTTCTTGCTTGAGCTTCTCAGTAGAAAAGCCCGCTTTGAATAGATTGGGATCAATCCCTTGAGGAGACAAGAGTTTTAGAATTTCTTGTGTCGCCTCGGCTATAAACTGCACGCCATTGAGTTCTCCATTGCACAGGATTGAAAGTCCCTTCCCCTGATCGGGCCCATGAAAACAATGCAGAAAGAGACAACGGAAGCCATCATTTGCGCCTTGATGGAGCGTCCATTTATTTTGGCCTCCTTCCAAGACGAAAATGCCAAGCCCCATATCGCAGCCCATAAACTCACGGCAACCATCATCTTTCGCCCACAACATCAAGCGAGCGGTATAATGAGAGATCGCGCCACTTCCAGAGAGAGAATGATAGGCCTGAGTTAAATGTTTCAAGAATGTTTGCAGAGCTCGGGTGGTACCAAAGGCTCCGGCAGCGATTCGAGGGAAATTCAAGAAATCACCAGGAACTTTATTGGCCCCCCTAAAGCCGTGAGCTGGATTCTGGGGAGTCTCAAACTTAATTTCTGACAATTCATTCTTGATAAGGAATTCATGGGTGAGCTCAACAAACTTCTTACCTGAAAGTGCCTCTAGGACATGCTCAAGGACAATGAAACCCGCACCGGAGTATTTAAACTTTGTGCCGGGAGGATTCACCACTTGAATGGCTTCATACCCATACTTAGGATTTCCATTTAGAAATTCTTCTATTGAAGGCATCGACTCATTGCCAGGGACGCCATTAACATAATGCAGATTCAAAGCGTGATGATTCATCAAATGAGTGAGTGTGACATGCCCACCCCACTCTCCGGGGATTCGATAGCTTGATTTTGTTTTCGCTAATAGCTCATTTACTTTTGTATCAAGAGAAATACCCTGAACCTTAAACCACTCTAAGGCAAACGCCACACCAATTGATTTACTCAAAGAGGCAATTTCAAACATCGTCTCATCTGTGACAGGTTTTGCGCCATCACTGGTACCCAAACTAAGAGTCTGCTCACCAAAAGGATGAGTAATGGTAATTTGAGCGCCCTTTACTTGATGCTTACTCAGTATAGTTTCAAATTGAGTGACTGAAGCCTTTGAGCTAAGGCGCTTAATAGCAATTTCCCAAAGCGCGGCTTTCGCATTTCTCTCTTCGGTCGCTTGAGAATTATTCATTCTATTTTGCAGAGCCGCTAAGAGATCACTGGCCGATTTATCTTTGGCAGAAATAAGAAACTTCATACCAAATTTCTTTTTATAGTCTGCGCCCCATCTCTTTAATTCACTTTTGATGGCGACATCGGCATCAAAAACTTTGGCCTGTTCATTTGCAGCATGAGCATCCAGCGACTTTTTACTCTCACCAATATCACCGTGAAAAGAGGCCGCGTATTCAATATCGTTCAGGTTAAAACTTTCTACGACGACAAAGCCTTCTGCGGGGTCAAAGACTGTCTGTCCAGCGAGAACCTTCGCAAGCTTCATAGAACCGAGAGCTTCAAAGGCGTGAGTAATTTTTTCTACGTGAGAATTTAATTTAAATTTCTTTTGATCGAGCTCAAGGGCTTTTTGCCAAGGCTCATGCGCCTCACGAATAACATCTACCGTAAATGGGAGAAGTAATTCTGTGGCGAACTCGACTGGTTTCTCATCGGTCATCAGTCGCAACATTAACTTAAACGCGACAGGATACCACTTCGCTGTTCGCTCATCATATTTAACTTGCACGATCTTTTTTTCGTCAGAGAGGTCTTTACGAATAAATGTCATCTCTTCGAAGGCAATTTGAATGAGATCTTCAAGTTGGAAGCGGCCGTGACGAATCTCATGCCAAACTTCCCAGCGGCTTCTCTCAGTGGTGGCCAGGTCATCCATCACTCGGACTGCCACATTTTCAATTTGAGCAGGAAGAGCGACACATCCACTGCCGGTTAACCAATCGGCAAGATACTGCAGACATTGGAAGACATTGTAGCGCACTTCATCAGGATGATTGTTAGCAATATAATTTGATTCGCGTACATCGGCGACAATCAGTGAGCGAGCATAAAGCGGATCATCGAGATCAAGGCCTTCAATGTCTGAACCTTCGATAAACGTCCAAATCTCGCTCGCGTATTTAGGGGATAGCAACTCATCGACGAGCGTTTTGAGAGAGCTCTTTTGTCCAGATTGGTAGTCCTTCCAAGCTTCCACCATGGCAATTCCCAAACGTACGAAGTCTGGATGGGCGACCCAGAAGCCTGTCAGATCCCGCTTCATTTGTGTGATGACGTCTTTGAAATAACCTTTGAGGGTGATTTGAAATGAATCGCTCTTGATATCACTGCCCACCGGCAAAATCCCGTACATGCCACCGACTTTAATCCCGCCACGCGGCCCCACCACATCAGCGAGCAAGCGGTGCGAAGCCTTAATGTATTTAATAACGATATTAGGATCGGCCTTCACAGGAATGCGATAATTGCCGTCTTCTTTAAAAAGTCGTGCAGTGGAAGCCAGGTAATCATGCCAGCCCAGCGATGCTCCAACGAAGTAAGGATAGAGTTCATCCATAATCTCATGAGCGCGAAAAATCGCTCGAGGATTTTCTAAGACGATCATTAAACGGATTGTTCCCATTTTGTATTTAGGATCAATCTTTTGCGCCATTTTCTCAGCGGTCTCCATCATCAAACGGATATAGCGCGCCTCTTCTTCATTTTCGAGTTTCGGAACATAGAAAACTAAAGCGCGCGGATTATGAATATGATGAAAGAAGTGCAAGGCAAAGTCATAGAGGTGCAAGGGAATGGGTTGATCATTAAAAAATAAAAAGAAACTCGGCAGCGCCAAACCTGGGAAACGCTTTAAAGGCAATGCCTGATTCTGTGAATTGATCTTATAAACTTTTCCTGTGCGCTCATCAACTTCTGATAAACGTCCCGTAAAACAACCTGTCAGGTTTACTCCGGCCGAAACGAGATCCGAGCGCAGTGGTGTTTTTGAATCTTCGTCATCAGCTCCCCACATCGGATTATTTTTTGAGCGTGAAAGTAATTCACCAACAATCGCGGGTTCCCCTGGCAACTGACGGTGATAAGCATTCATGGCATTGATAGCGAGCTTAGCGCTATCAGGAGGTCCAAACAAAGTGACATGGGCGCCGGTTAAATACTCAGGCAAAGGAGCAATCGGTTGGCCGCCTTTCTTTACATAATCAGCACGCTTAGGACCGACGACAATTCTTCCTTCGCCATCTTCCAGTCCTAAGATGGTTTGATAATTAACGGAGAGATAATCCACGCCTTCTTTCTGATTAAATTCATAGAGAGCGGCGACCCGTTGATCAATGAAGGAGCGATCAAGTGTCCGGCGTTTGAGAACGCTTGCTAATTCTGGCGCCAGCGTTTGATAGAGCTCGACTAAAAACTTCAAGGCCTCTGGCGTTTCAAGACCACGGTTCTCCCCTAATTGCGTAAGTCCGGCAATTCCCGCAACAGGCGTCGCAGTTTTTTTGAGATGCTGATACATCTCGGGCGAGAGATAGTCTTGATAGTATTCCATTCAGGTGCCTCGATAAGTCGAATAGCCATAGGCATTTAATAACAGCGGGACATGATACTTGCGCTCAGTATTGGTAATACGAAATGTGACTGGTGTGTTGAGGAAAAAACTTTCACGCCCTTTAAAATAATCTTCTATGGCAAAGTTGAGGCGATAGTCACCGGCCACTTTGGCGATATCAAAACTCAAACGGCCATCCGTGTTGGTAGCTCCCGAGCCAATTTTAATCCACTCACTTCCCTCTTTCTTTTCAAGAGTAATGGCAACATTGGCAGCCGCAAGACCAAGACCTGTATCTAAAATATGAGTACTAATCATAAAATCTCCTTAAACAACCAATGAGGCGCGGGTGAGATAAGAGAGCGCAATAAGTGTCAGTGCTCCAAAGATACCAAAGCAGAGTGCGCGCGTCGGTTTCTGCAAACGCACAACAAAGTACTCACGAATCGAAGCTCCTGCCGCGCTTATCGCTAACAGGATCGCCCAGTTATAGGGATGATCATACACATTAGGAAAATGATTCGAGAGCATGATGAAAATAACTGGCAAGGTGAAATAAGTATTATGAGTCGAACGATTCTTAGCGTTCTTACCCCACTCTTGATTGACTGGCTCACCTCGCGACGATGCTTCCACCATCAGAAGCTGACGTGGAATAATGCGCATGAAAACGTTCGCCGTCATCCAGGTGCCGAGCATGCCACCGATATGAATATAAGCAGCACGTGAGCCTAGATAATAGCAAAGCACATAAGTCATCACCATAAACCACACAATCGTGAGGATGTGTCCCACAATAGGATTTTTACGAATGCTTGAGAGCTCCCAAATATTATCGTAAAAAATCCATGAGCCAAAAATGGAAAAGAGACTCAATCCAATGGCCGGCCAGTAAGTGAGGCTGTGATCAAAGTTACCTAAAAGATAACCGCCGTTATCGGTGTAGAAATACATTACCACGAGAAACATCCCGCTCATCCACGTCCAGTAAGATTCCCACTTAAACCAATGGAGTTCTTTAGGAACTTTAGTCGGTCCCATCAAAAGTTTTTCGACGTGATAGAAACCACCACCGTGGACCATCCATAAATCACC
>Ga0164293_10005796_pt1 | contig 10534 bp, 7 predicted proteins | sample GEODES118metaG_FD_111487 | JGI IMG/M metagenome (GOLD analysis project Ga0164293, IMG submission 111487) | Eutrophic lake water microbial communities from Lake Mendota, Wisconsin, USA - GEODES118 metaG | ecosystem: Environmental > Aquatic > Freshwater > Lake | place: USA: Lake Mendota, Wisconsin...
CGTGACCAAGCCCAGTACGATTTTTATTTTAAACATTTGGCTATCGTATCATCTCAGCTATAGTGACCAGACTCATTGCGCACACGCGTGTTGGCAAGGGATGGGTTGATTCGTAAATTAGGAGAACTATCAATGAGCTCTTCAAAATCAAAACAAAAAAAAGTCATGATCACCTGTGCGGTGACGGGCGCAATACACACGCCGACGATGTCGCCCCATTTGCCTATTACGGCAGATCAAATTGCGGATGCGGCACTTGAGGCGCATGCTGCGGGTGCGGCCTTGGTGCATCTCCACGCGAGAGACCCCGTCAATGGTCGCCCAGATCAGCGCCCCGAGGCCTTCACGCCCTTCTTGAAACGCGTGAAGGACAATAGCAATGTTGTGATCAACATTACAACAGGGGGCGCTCCGACCATGAGTGTAGAAGAGCGTTTAAAACCTTGCGCATACTTCAAGCCCGAGGTGGCTTCGCTCAATATGGGTTCAATGAACTTTGGTTTGTTCCCGATGTTGGCGCGATACCCAACCTTCAAGTTTGATTGGGAAAAGCCTTACCTAGAAGAATCTGATGACAGAATATTCAAAAATACCTTCCGGGATATTGCAAATATTCTGACAACTTGCGCGGCCAATGACACGCGCTTTGAAATTGAGTGCTACGACATTGGGCATCTCTATACGCTGCGGCACTTCGCAGACCGTGGGTTGGTGAAGCCGCCATTCTTCATTCAGTCGGTTTTTGGTATTTTGGGTGGCATTGGACCTCACCCAGAGGATGTCGCGCATATGAAGCGAACTGCGGATCGCTTGTTTGGCGATGACTATTACTGGAGCGTCTTGGGCGCGGGAAGAAATCAACTGCCTATCGCGGCGCAGTCCGTTGCGCTTGGTGGGAATGTGCGTGTCGGTCTTGAAGATTCGCTCTGGATAGCGCCAGGAAAATTGGCCGAGAGTAATGCCATGCAGGTCCGCGCTGTGCGCCAAGTCATTGAAGCGCTTGGTTTAAGCGTCGCATCCTCTGATGAGGCACGCGAAATGTTGCAGCTCAAGGGCAGCGACAAGGTTAATTTCTAATTACGTTTCACTTGGCTTGCATAATGCCCTCGACTTGTCCTGGGATGTGTAGACCAAACGAACTTAGAGACATGACTCCTTGAAGACAAGGGGCAGTGATGAGGAAAGGTGAGATCGGTCAGTCATCTATGCCAATTCTTTAGAGGTGTTTTGAATGTCAGGTAATCGACTCCCAGGATTAAAAGACTGGATTTACTCATCGATATTAATATTCTCTTTCATTATAATTTTAATTATATCTTCCAAAGAGTTTTATCCTGCAGACTATAATGAATGGCATAAAGATTGGGGGGCATTTATAAATTATATTTACTCTAGTTCTCCCATTCCCTTTACTGCACTGAGCAAATTTACGCTTGCGTATTTATTTAATTCATTTTTGAGTGATCAAAATGCTAGAAACCTAGCTTGGGTTAATAGCATTTTCCTGTTTATTCCGATTTTGTGTCTCGCATTAATACATGGATGGCGCTTAGCATTAAGTGCGGGTAGTGTGTTTATATCTGCTTTGATTTTTAGTCCGATCCCCGTTTATTACTTGTATTCTGGGGCGCTGGAGGTGCAGAGCGGAGTCTTGATTGGTATATTTATGTCAACATTGGCTATGCTGATGTTTAGTGACAAAAAAGAACAGCCAAAGTCACTACTTCTATTATTGTCACTATCTGGCTTTGTACTGCCTACATACAAAGATACAGTGGTCATTGTTATAGTATTTGGATTTTTATTTTTAGTTTTTATAAATTTATTTATACAATCTTTTTTTAAATTTCCTGGACCAACCAGAGAGTCAATTATTACAGTAATTAAATATGGTGCATTGCCAACTCTTTTGGGGATTATTTTAAGTGCAAGTTATAACATGGCAAAGTATGGTGTTTACTTGCCTATTGTGTATTTGATTGAGTCCAGGGAAACCAGCCCTGATATATATAAAAGCGTTGAGTTTTTTATAGGTTCGATTTTTTCACCCAATGGCGGCATCATTGTTTTCTGGTTTTTGTCATTATTCATCATGATAGGGGGTTGGCGGATGCTGGGTTTTTCGCCTCGGAAATCTGTAGTGTCGTTAGGCGTTACTTGTGTCATGTTGACTTTATTGGGCTTAGCGAAGTGGTGGGCCCCTTTTGGTTGGGACTCTTGGGGTAATCGCTTGGCGATCCCATCAATTTTTGGACTGATGGTCGGGATGCTGTTATCACTGGAGCCTCTACAATCCAAGGGTACTTTTACAAATAAATTTTTTAATAAATTAAAACCGTACAAATTAATATTAATATGCCCAGTCGCTGTTGTGTGTATTTACTATTTATCGGTACCCTATCTATCGACTAGCTTTTCAAACGCAATGCAAGCCTCGCTGAATCCTGGCCCTGCTTGCCAGAATATGTATCGCGCGCTACAAAATGAAGCTTCTAATATGGGATTGGAGTTTTGGAAGTCTGATATTTATTATAATTGTGTGCGAGAAAGGATGTTGCATTTCCCGCGGCCAAAATAAATGGGTAGTTTCAAGTACCGAGTGGGGCACGGATGAAGCATCGGTGACACACTAGCCAGGGGCTTTTAAAATCTGTTCCACTGATGAGCGAATGTGCTGAGTAATGAGAAACTTAAAATTACTTTTATTGTTCGTTTTAACCGTTTGCGCTCTTGCTCTGATCGTCGACTACCTTATTACCGCTACCTTATTGCCCTTTTGCACTGACCATTTACGCACCCCATCCACTTTTTTTATCCCCGTCCGTTGTTAGGTTGCCGCCACGAAGCGGCAACCTCGTTTGCGTCTTAGTTGATCAACACTGCTGGCGAAGCAGGGATGGCGCCCGGCACTTTGCTCAGCGTGAGAATCTCGGATAGCAAGACAAGCACCTCGCGCGATCTGCTGGTTCGATCACCCGAGATTGAATATGTGCTGCCGCGATAGTTGATCGTGGAGATCGGACGAATCGATTGATTGTTTTTGAACACCTCAAATAATGGCAACGACGATGCGTCGTCTTTTAGATCGTGGACCATCGCTGGATTAGTCACAAATAAATCAGAATTTTTAACTTTGATTATTTTAGGATCAGGTTGCATTTGCAAAGAAACAATACTGCCCAAAAAGGAGTAAATATTTCTAGGTGAGCGTAACTTGATTACCAAGCTATGTTTGTTATCGTGCGTCGCTCCCGGCCTGGAAAGGTCTCCAACTAAATTATGTGGGACACCTGAGTTTTTGTAATGTGGATTGCAAAAGGCGGAGTCTGTAAATTGTTTCTCCAGATTTTCCTCACTTTTGTTTTTAACTAAGCACATTCTTGTAACGGGCGTAATGCGAACAAACTCATACATACGTGCGTCGTGTTTATCTTTCACGGGAACCAGTCTGACATTCGGCATACCGTAGAAGGGAGCCACTTTATCTAAGTTTTGCGATACAAAATCAAGATCGATCGGTCCTGACAAAACCTCTCGCTGATTTACCACTTCAGTTTTGAGACCACTATCGATCAAACGGTAAAGAATACGTTGAAACTCAGCATATCGGGGACTCGTAGGATCATTATTAAAATGCTGGAGCACATTGCCCTCACCATCACGAATCTGTACATTTTCGATCACCAAGGAGTACAGGATGGACTTAGGACCCGCGCTGTTATTAGTCAGGCTATTGATGTCCTCTGGCTTTAAATCACTCAAAAAAGACTGCATGAAAGCCTGGTTATCGAGCGATGATTGCGTAAAGTTAAAGCTATTGTTGACTCCGAGACCAGCACTTGGAGCATAGTACGACCCAGCATTAGCCGCTGTGGCCGATAAAAATCCGCCGATACTCGCAGGATTGGCGCTTATGACATTCGCCGCGAGCCCTACAGATGCTCCAATCGAACCCGTCCCAACCACAGAGGGCATATCCAAAAAGCTCATCGGCAGTTGCTCCGAAGCTCTAATGACGTTGATCAGAATATTATCGTTGGCATACCCCTCTAACACCTCGCGATAAGAGGTTGACATCGCCTGAAAGGAAGTCGACCCTGTCAAGCCACATCCGCTCATCAACGCAGACAAAACCGCTGTGGAGCAAACTGCCCTTATAGAATGATAGTTTCTCTGGATAAGGTTCATAAAGATACCTAAAATTTAGTGTGATGTAAGGTTAAAACAAACATTCATTAAGTGGTCATACCAAAACCGATTTATTTGTATCCTTCGGCTTGGATATCGAACATTTCCTTGTACAGGCCGCCTCTCTGCATCAACTCCGCATGGCTGCCAAAATCAACGATCGCTCCTCCATCCAGCACGATAATGGTGTCTGCTGTCCGGACAGTACTAAATCTGTGACTCACGATGAGTGTGGCTTTGCCTCGATGGCTTTCATAAACATTGTTAAAAAATTCTAGCTCACCCTTTGCATCAATCGCAGAAGTTGGCTCATCGAGAATTAACAGATCAGATTGCCTGACAAGTGTTCTTGCAAGCGAAATTCGTTGCGACTCTCCGCCAGACAACTCAGAACCATCTTCATACACGTTTAGCATACGTTGATCGTAGCCATGACGCAATTTTTTAATGAAATCATCTGCACCAGATTTTTTAGATGCCTCTTGAATATCATCCATGGTCAACTGTTTATTGACACCCAGGCGAACATTTTCAGCAATGCTTAAATGCTCAATGAGACTGAAATTTTGCATTAGGGTACTGACGCGATCATAAAATGAATTGATTGCTAATGATTGAATATCGCGACCGTTAATCAAAATTTGACCGCTAGTCGGCAAATATTGACGAAGCAACAGTTTCACAATGGTAGATTTCCCAGCACCATTTTTACCAACGAGTGCGATTTTGCTATTGCTCTTAATATCGAGGCTCACGTTATTCAATGAAAGATTTTTTTCATTGGGATATTGAAAACAGACATTTTTAAACTGAATATACAAACTCTCTGATTGAGGTAACTCGATGGTTCCGTCCACAATCAAAGGTTTCGATTCTAGGATCACTCGTAAGTTTTTAACTTCGATAAAGTTTTTATGAACACTTTGAATCGTTGAAGCAAGTGCATTCCCTGAAGATGTGCTTTGTTGCAACAGACCACGCAAGAAAAGAAAACTTTCCAAGCTAAGGGTCCCGGCCATTGCCATGCGTAAAAACCAGATGTTAGAAAATAACTCACCCGCAAGGCTCACAGACTCGGCAGTCGACAAGCTGACAACAGAGACCTTTGTTGTTTGCAATTCCTTGTTGAAAATGCGTTGTTTGTGATACTTCCATATCTGAACGAGTTTGGTATATGAACCTAGCAGCCTGATTTCTGGCATACGTGTCGGGTCTGTCAACACCCAGCCTGTTCTAGACATGATGCGCCAATCTTTATCATTTTCAGTTTCATCATTATCGCGACGGTGGTTGATTTTTACCTGAACAATCAACAACGGCAGCAACGCTAAGATCATGACAAGACCAACGATAGGCGCCTTGACTGTGATCGTAATAATAGAGATAAAAAAACCAAAAGAAGCAGAGATGATGTCTAAAAACTTGCGCAGAATATCGATCACAGAGTCCTTACCCATCATCGCCTTTGAAAGCTTTAGATTAAAAAGCTCCTCATCGAACTGTGGCTGGCTCAGGGCATAGACTTTTTCAGTGAGACTCTGCTCGACATGCGACTGCAGTAGAAATTCGTACTTTGAATTTATCAACGCATTCAAGCGGCGCAAAATGATGGATGAAAGCGCGATCGATGCCATCAAACCCAACCAAAAAAGTGCGGACGTTTGACTGCCACCATCTTTGGCGATGAGCTTCACTAACTCCGAGATGAAATTTGCCGCCAGAAACACTTGGGCAATGGGCTCGACGCCTCTGTACACTGAGTCAATCACTTGCCAGACAAAGAATCGACGGCCAGGTACCAAAGCGGTTTTAAAGGCCCAGAGATAAAAATCTAATTTCTTTGGTTCTACCACTTCAGATCTTCACCATAAGTTTTCAAATCCGGTCAGGATCCAGCTACTCCCTACCTCTTTTGTTGCAGCGACAGCAGATTCACTTAGTTCACTTTCAGTCGACGTGTCAACTCGCACTTTCGCGCGCTGATCTTTCTTCTCGCCGATCCAAGAAACTGCAGCGACCGCTGTATATCGACCCCCCTCTTGTCTGATCATAGAAAGATTGAGTCTGCCTTGAGTGCTTGCAAATAACTGCTGATGCACACGTATCCAGTTCTCTACCTCTGGGATATTTTTATAGCTTGAATCAAAAAGCTTAAGTACGCGCTCAGGGTCATCTGTCTTGAGTATCGTCATAAATTCCGTAAATATATTTGTGACGATCTCGAGCTCCGCAATGAGAGCAGTGTCTTCAGTATCTCCGCGAAGGCTGGGCTGTTGATCAACGTGCCATTGTCTAATGACATATGACTCGCCAACCGGACGTCCTGTCAGTTTTTGTCGGACAAAAGATTGTTCTATAGAAAAAATGTCTTCAACCTCTTGTGTCACAGGCCCCCAATTTTTATTCGGCACCCAAGATCTCAATAGATCTCCCATATGTTCCGCCGGCAAAACCGGAGGGATATGAGAGGATCGGTTTTTATACTTGCTAATCAGACCCTCGCGCTGAGCCCGCACAGTCGTCATATGGTGCATGATGACGTTATCGTCTAAACGATGGGGATTTTGTGTTGGTAATTTTCGAGTAGTGTCCGCAACGCAGTAGTAGTCTTCGTGAATCTTTTCGGCGGTAAATGCAATATCAGGACGAACTTTGTAAATTAATGGAACGTACAAGTGTTCCCCCCAAGCTCCTGCCCATCCACTCACTTGATAGCGCGGTGATACCCAATAATCAATCAACTTACACGCCGTAGCGTCATAGCCGTGCTCAATCACTTGTTGCTTGGCATAGGCCATTGCTTCGGGAAGGATGAACTCATCCGCATCCATAGTGATGAAGTGTGTCGCACCGAATTTTCGAGCTAATTCCAATCCGCGCGTACGCTTGTCGGCTTCGAAAATCTGGGGATTAGCGAAAGGATCAGGCTCAAACTGGTATTCCAGCAATTCATCGACTAAGCCTTGTTTTAACAAGTGATCCAGTATCCCTAACAATTGAGGTGAACAGGGATTGCCGGTATAGGAACGCGTCTGGTAGACGATCGAAATATGATCAATTTCACCACGTAACGCTCGGAGTTTGGCGTCGAGTAACTCTTCGCCATCGAATAAGTTAATTGAAGCAGAAAGAATCATTTGTAACGGGGCTCCGAAAGTTCCCAAAGTCGCTCGACATAAACACCCTCTTTAGTCGAGAGCTTTTCTGCGTACTCCAAAATATCCCATGCGATATCGGCAGCAACATACTGAGAACGATAAATTGAAACGCCTCTGGCTTTTTGTGTAGCGTCTATTGTGGTGGTGACAGGTTTGAGGTTATTAAAGTCCTGTAGCCGTTTGACCAATGCTGGTTGGTCATATTGGCAGTAAGGTAAGTCCTCATAGAAAAGTACCCGTGTCGCAGGCGCTTTTTTAAGCAACTCGGGCAACAGCGACCATAGCGCTAAATGCGTGGCTGCGTGGTCACCATGCGCACCGACCGCTAATGGTGCCAAGATGACATCTGGCGTATTTTTTTCAAAATACGTCTTTAGTCCTGATACATACAGTTTGAGTCGAAAATCATCGGGTGTCTCCATGATGCGCTCGGCCCAACGGGATCCATTGGCATCCACATACATCTCAACATCCTGAATATTGGCACACTCTACTTTGGCACCAATAAATTCACCGTACAGCTCATCCTCTTTAGTGCGAATGTGTGTGACAGTTTCGATATCACCGTAAAGTGGTGCACACGTGCCGGCGCAGCGCGAGGGCCCGATCATCGTCAGCAACGAAACTTCTATCGAGTCACCCAAGGCGGCCAGTGTGCCGCCAATAGATAGCGCGGCATCGTCTGAGTGTGGGCTAATCACAGACCATTTTTCAGTCGGGGGCTTGTCTGTGTGATTCGTCACCCGACCTGGCACTAGGGCGACGACATCTTGCTCAATCAACTGATTGACCACACGCATATCCACGCCAAGTGCCGCGAGATCGCTCAGTCTTTTCACGCCGTCGATCAGCGATGCGGTCGCGCGCATTTCATCGGTTAGCTTGCCCTGGATCATGTTGGGTGTCCACTCGAGACATTTCCAACCGAGCGAATGAAACAGGGGTAAAAGACGAGGAATTTGAGATGGGTTCACCGCAAACCGACTTCTTTGAGTTGTTGAGAAGCAATATATCTGGAGTAGCGGCTGAGATTTGAGTTTTTCCAACCCATGAGTGCGACACGCAGGATGTCCGTTTGCAGAGATGAAACCGACTCATCTCCACCGACGACTTTGACAACCCCTTTGAGAGACTCAACATGCGTCATCGAATAATCGGTGAAAATTTTCATCAACTTATGATCTTGAGCAAACAAGGATTGAGTGAGATGCAGTATGCCATCTAGACAATCGCTCACCATCTTGCAAGAGTCGGCGCGCTCTAATGCAAGCTCGAGTGATTCTGTGGTTTTAGCAATTTGACATAACGTATCCACTGTCAATGCGTCAGACACCGGATGCAGCAATAGTTTTGCTAATGATCCAGCCAACAACGCCTCATCGGTTATCTGAAGATTGAGAACAGTCTCTTGAGGGACGCGCCAGTTATCGCCGGATGACCCAAAAAACACGGTCACACAGTTCACCTTGCTGATCGTGTTCATGTGCGCGGTAAAAGTGTCGAGACCCAAGATGATATCGTGACTCAATGCAGTGTTGATGATGCGATCCAATCCAGACTTTGGAAGAACGCTTGCTTGGATCTGTGCGCTCTCGAGTAAAGCTACAATGGATCGGGAAAATTGTTGATTAGCCTCGTTAATGCCAGCAACGATGTTGAGCTCGATGGGATGATCCAGACTCAGGTGATGAATAGCGTCGGCCCACCACTGCGCAGACACGGCACTCTTTTCCTTGGACGAGTGCGGATTGAGAAACACACGGAACCGTGATTTCTTGTCCTTGCTCCTGGCGGCGGACTGGATCAATGAGCCTAGCTTGGGCGTTTCGATACCCACCGTGTTCAACAGGTTCTTAAGCGCGTCATATATGGTCAATCTCACATCGCTACTTTCATATTCAGTAATGCAACCCTCAGTCTGATTAACTAAACGGACCAATCTCGAACCGATGTCTATATAAAAGAAGCGTTCAAAACCTGGGACGGTCTCAAGCTCCCTATAAATCTTGTCGGATAAAAAATCACAAAATGCGATTAATGCATCTGGTTTTTCTTCGAGTAACGCCTGGGCACGAACAAAAGGCGCTAGTGCATCGGAATCTATATGATGGGCATCGATTTTTGGATTCCACTTCCATAAATCTCTTGAGTGCGACCAAACTTCAACGCTGACATTTGGGAACTTTCTCATGAAAGCTTCAACCGCGAGGAATAAGATCATTTCATCACCGATGCCGATATGCGGTCCAAAGGCAAAAAACAACTTGCTTGGCGATGGCCACTCTTGGTCAAAGGTCTTTTGGACAGGGCGTAGGCTTGACCACGCGCGGTCATAACGTTTGAAGTGATAGTGACTAAGGATTTCTAGGGTATCGGCAATGTTTCCAGATCTGCCTTTTAAGCTCTGCGCAATCACTGGGGCGATTTTGACAATGCCCTCCTCGACGATTGGCTCAGCAAGCTCCCAGCCAGGCTCTGACAAACGTTTGAGAAGTCGATCCGCAAACCGGGCTCGGCTCAAAAACCAGGACTCGTATTCACGATTGATCGGGCGCACTGCCGCTGACCAGAGAATGACGATCAAAAAATTTAAAATAAAGTGACGCGCCTCAACCGTTTTCCAGGCGCCATCGGCCAGATCATCATTCGTTAGATTGTTCAAATCAACGTTATTGGGTGTGACTAAACTAGGGCTAACGAAACCCAGATCCTGCTTAACTTGAGTGGAGGGCATAGGGAGAAATGAGTACGGGTGATGAGTTTAAATGACGCGGTTTGAGTGCTGGGATTCAAAGGCAGATACCGGTCTGAATGGCTTTCTTTAGATCTGGAGCTTTATACCAAAAAAATGGCTCGAAGGGTTGAGCCTGAAACCCACCTTTAAACGCTCACAAATACTGACAGTATCCACCTCAGATAGGCTATTTGACGTACATTTACCGAGCTAACTGTGGGTCTGACCCGCATCCCTTTAATCGCCGGCTTCAATCCGTAGAGTAATGCCTGTATTTTGCTCAAATAATGCTGTTTGGGCTACTCTCCACGCCCAAGCGTGCACGATCAGGATCCGATTCAAGCAGATGAGTAAACTGTCGGCGAGTCTTAACGCATATTGACTAAAACAGGCACCATCGCTCCGGACACTCTCGATGCTTTCTAATAAACCGTCTTTTTTTAATGCCCTGAGC
>Ga0164293_10005797_pt1 | contig 10533 bp, 13 predicted proteins | sample GEODES118metaG_FD_111487 | JGI IMG/M metagenome (GOLD analysis project Ga0164293, IMG submission 111487) | Eutrophic lake water microbial communities from Lake Mendota, Wisconsin, USA - GEODES118 metaG | ecosystem: Environmental > Aquatic > Freshwater > Lake | place: USA: Lake Mendota...
CAGCGTCGGCAGGTGCGCATTCTTTGCCCGGTTGTTGAGGCCCTTGTGCTGGCGATGCTCGACATTCAGGCCCATCCCGGTCCGGGCAGCGCCATCAGAACCGGGCTTGTCGGTGACCATCACGCATGGCGTGCAGGATTGCTTTCGTATCAACTTGCGCAAGAGCTTCTCCACTGCGAGCTTCTCCACTGCGAGCCTCTCCGCCGCGAGCTTCTCCGCTGCGCGCCGACCCTCGCGGCCCTGAACCAGGGTGCCGGGAACCAGGCCGCCACAAGCCGTCCGCATCGACGGCGCGCCACAGCCAATGCCTCTTGCCGTTGATCGAGATCACGACCTTATCGAGATGCTACTTGTCGCCGAACTGAGGCGCGCGCCGACGTTTCTTGCTGGCGCAGGTCAGCCCAGGCGCAGGTCTGGCCGAATGTCTCCGCCCGGCACCGCACGGCTTCATAGTTGACGACGATCCGGCGTGCCGCCAGCAGGTCCTCGACCATCCGCAGGCTGAGCGGAAAACGGACAGAGAGACAGACAGCCTGCTCGATGACGTCCGCCAATGATTTTCGCCAATGATTTCCGCCAGGAACCGGTCGCCGCGATCAATGGATTTCGATGTCGTCATCATCGCGCTCGGATAGCCGATGATCGTCGACACGCCGTCACCCTGACAGTAGCACGGGTGCCAGGGGCGAGGTCCGTTTCGTGAACGATCTGTTCAACATCGCTGCCTGATCCAGCGGAAACAAAAGCCGGAAGTTTGACCCTATCGACTTGATGCAACAGCGCCCTCCAGTCAGCTCGGCGGCAGCGCATAGCGCAAGATGCGGATGTCATCTCCGCCGTCGAACGTCACCTCGATGACCTGGTTGATCGGGTCGCGGTCCCTGTCGAACTCGTCCAACGCCAGCGCGAAGAGCTCCAGTTGCATGTCGAGGTCCAGGCCGCCGACAGCGTGGAGGCAGACATGGCTCGCGTGCAGCGGGACGCCGGCGTAGACGCCTCTGGACCCCGGTTTGCCCTTTGGGCCGCGGAAGTCTGGCAGCACCCATCGCCGCGTCCAGGGCGGCACATTCGAATTCTGGAAAGGATAGATCAAAGATTGCAATGGATTGCCGAGTTCTCAGTCACTTTACGACATCAATGATGTAGATTTTTCATATGTGGCGGTACTGGATCGTGCCGCGTGATGCCAGTGGATTGGATGAACATTATTGGAGCACAAAGTGGACTATTCGTTTGAGCAGCGGGGGCGACGCCCGATCGTTGGAATCGCGGCCGTTCTCGGCTTTGGCATGACTGCGCTTGGCCTCGCCTATGGCGCGCCCTGGTACTTCACCGCGATTCCGACGCTGTCCACCCTCATGGCCCTGGCGATCTTCTTGCAGAACAGCCATAGCGGCCTGCGGCTTGAAGGCGAGACGCTGACGCTCTTCAAGGATCGGTGGCGCCACGTTATTGATGTCGGGACGATCCGCCAGGTCCGGGTGACGGGGTCGATGGAAGGCCAGCCCAGTGTCTGGCTCGATTTTGATCATGCTCCTCCCTATAGTCTGCCGGGCTACTGCTTTGGCTCCGCGGAGCCGCTGAAGAACGCTTTCCGGCAGCGCGGGATCGTCATCGGCTAGGGCGGCGTAGACATCATGAACACCATCATCCTGCTGCTGATCCTCATGATCTCCGCGCTGCTGATCGTCGCGCCGCCTGTCGGCGTCTGGCGCTCTCTCTCGCGGCAAACCTCAGGACGGGCGGCATGGCTCTATCCTGCGCTGGCGTTGATCGGACCCTTCATCGCCGCCTTTGTCTTCGTCGTCCTTATGTGGCTCCCGGCTTATTCGGGGCAATGCGGCGGTTGGCTCGGCGAGACCAGCCCATGCAGCGGTTTCGGCCAGTATGCGTCCGAGACCATGTTCTGGGCCGCCATGAGCATGGCCATGCCTGGCCTTCTCGGGATGCTGCTTGGCGTCGCTGTCCTGATCTTTGGCTTGATCAGGCGCCAAAAGCATGCCCGACGCCAATGAATGAAAGTGCAGCGCATCAGCAGTTTCCAATATTAAGGAGTATCCATGTTCCTTGAAATTTGGAATTTTATAAATGGTAGCAGTGCGCTTCTCGTTACGTTTTTAATCATCGCGATTGTCGATAATTTTCATTTGACCCCATCGGTATCTGGGCTTGTTTCGATGTTGCTCTGTCCCATCATTTTGGGATTCTTGATATTGGCTTCTCCAGCCTCCGTCTGGCGTCGGCTGCCGAAACCAGGATCAAGCGCCCAATCGTGGCCAAATCTCGCTTTGGCGCTTCTGGCCCCGTTCACCACCGCCTATGTCTTTGCAGTTATTCTCTGGTTGGGTCGATACGATGGTCGATGTGGCGACTGGATCAGCGCTGGCTTCGGTCGAACATACCCCTGTGCTGGATTTCTCCAATACTTCGGTGAGGCTTTGAAGCACGCGTTCAGCATTCTGGTCTTTCCAGGGTTGCTCGGTATTGGGCTCGGTCTCGCGTTACTCGCTGTTGGCTTGATCAGGCACGCCATAACGCGCCCCGCCGTCTGACTCGGGCGATGCGCCATGGCTGATTGAGGTTGGCTTCTTTCAGGGGGCTCGCGCAGCGATTGCGAAATCGACGGTAAGCGGTAGCCTTGGCGTTGCCGATCGGGCCTTTGCCCGTCAGCAGATGATTGATCGTGCCGTCGCATCGTCCGAGATCATCGATGGCTTGCATGCCGCTGGCGTTGAGTCCCCCGACATTTCGATCCTGTCGAATGAATTCCTTGCCGAAATTCCCGGCATGGAGAGGAAGAACCTTGCGCTGCACGCATTACAAAGGCTCCTGAATGGCGAAATCCGCAGCCGCGTGAAAACAAACGTCGTTGAAAGCCGGACCTTCTCACGGAGGCTGGAAGATGATGTTGCCCGCTACCCTGCCGATTTGATTTCAGCCGTCGAGATGATCAATGAACTGATCGCGCTGGCAAAAAGACCTTCAAGAGCCTCGAAGCCGTGGCGAGGAACAGGGCTGTCCGAAGAAGAAGTCGCGTTCTATAATGCGCTCGCTCAGAACGAGCGTGCTATCCAAGCCATCGGCAACGATACACTGCGTCCGATTGTCCACGAGCTGCTTGAACAGCTCAATGCCAATGCGACGGTTGATTGGTACAAGCGCGAAAGGCCAGGGCCCGGATGCGCGTGAATCGTGAAACGCACTCTCAAAAAGGATGGGTATCCGCCTGGTTCGGGGGATGATGCGGTCAAGACCGTCCTGGAACAGGCTGAGGTACTGTTGCGGCAGCTGGTATGAGCGTGGAGCTGTTAACCAGCACGCCATTTGACCCCCAATCGGCTCCGAAGGTTGATCCACCCAAATGCCGGTAAGCACGAGATGCTATGAAACAAACTGGGGGAGCACCAGGGTCATTGTTGGCCGCCTTAATGGCTAAAGCTCCCAAGCCGTTTCAAACAGCTGAGGGCAACCGGAAGCACGCAAGGTCAGGAAGGGAACCAATCCCCTATCGCTGTGCCTGCAATCCGGCATAGTTTATGCTCCTTGCGGACCACGCGCCGGCGGCGCCGATGGAGTGAGGGAGTATCCATGACGTTCCGCCAGAGCATCGGCCAGCGGACCCATCTCTTCCGCGACCTGAAGGATCTGATGGCGAAGGCGACGCCGCTGCGCTCCGGGGACCAGCTTGCCGGCATCGCTGCCACCAGCGCCGAGGAGAGCATCGCGGCGCGCATGGCGCTGGCTGACCAGCCGCTGACCCTGTTCCTCACCGAGGCGCTGGTGCCCTACGAGGCCGACGACGTGACGCAATTGATCATCGACCGGCACGATGCCGCGGCGTTTGCGCCGGTGCGGCACCTGACGGTGGGCGGCTTTCGCGACTTCCTCCTGTCGGACGCAGCGACGACCGGTGTTCTCGCCGGTCTCGCGCCGGGCATCACGCCGGAAATGGCGGCCGCCGTCTGCAAGCTCATGCGCAATCAGGATCTGATCGCCGTGGCGCGCAAATGCTCGGTGCTGACGCGCTTCCGCAACACGATCGGCCTGCCAGGCACGATGGCGGTGCGACTGCAGCCGAACCACCCGACGGACGACGCCCGCGGCATTGCCGCCGCCATCGCCGACGGGCTGCTGCACGGCGCGGGAGACGCCACGATCGGCATCAACCCCGCCTCCGACAACCTGTCGACGCTGGCGGACCTGCTGAAGCTCCTCGACGAGGTCATCACCCGTTTCGCCATCCCGACCCAGGGCTGCGTGCTGACCCACATCACCTCGTCGATCGAACTAATCGGGCGGGGGGCGCCGGTCGATCTCGTCTTCCAGTCGGTGGCGGGCACGCAGGCGGCCAATCAGGGCTTTGGCATCACCCTGTCGATCCTTCAGGAGGGGCTGGAGGCCGGGCGCTCGCTGAAGCGCGGCACGGTGGGCGACAACGTCATGTATTTCGAGACCGGCCAGGGGTCGGCCCTCTCGGCCGGCGCCCATCACGGTGTCGACCAGCAGACCCTGGAGGCCCGGGCCTATGCGGTGGCGCGCGCCTATGAGCCGCTGCTCGTCAACACGGTCGTCGGCTTCATCGGGCCGGAATATCTCTATGACGGCAAGCAGATCATCCGGGCGGGCCTGGAGGACCATTTCTGCGGCAAGCTGATGGGCGTGCCGCTCGGTTGCGACATCTGCTACACGAACCATGCCGAGGCCGACCAGGACGACATGGACACGCTGTTGACGCTGCTCGGGGTGGCAGGCGTCAGCTACATCATGGGCGTGCCGGGTGCCGACGACGTCATGCTGAACTACCAGTCGACCTCGTTCCACGATCAGCTCTACATACGCGATGTGCTCGGCCTGAAGCGGACGCCGGAATTCGCGATCTGGCTGCAGGCGAAGGGCATTACCGGCGCCGACGGCCGCCTGTCGGCGCGGGCCGCCGACTTGCCGCTGCTCGCCGCCCTGACGGGGCTCGCGGCATGAGCGCGGCGATCTGGCGCGAACTCGCGGCGCTGACGCCGGCCCGTATCGGGCTCGGACGGACAGGTTCGTCGCTGACGACGGTGGAGACGCTGCGCTTCGCTCTTGCGCACGCGCGGGCCCGCGATGCGGTGCATGCCCCCTTTGCCGCCGAAACCGTGGCACAGGAGATTTCAGGGCTGGGTTTGCCGGTGATCGAGGTGGCGAGCGCGGCGCCATCGCGGCAGGCCTACCTGCTGCGTCCGGATCTCGGTCGCAGGCTGGACCCGGCGAGCGAGAGGCTTCTCGCAGCCTGCGCCGGCGACCCGGTCGACGTCGCGGTTGTCATTGGCGACGGCCTGTCGTCGAGCGCCGTCCATGCCCATGGCGCGGCGATGGTCGCCGCCCTGCAGCCGCATATCGTCCGGGAACGCTGGGCGCTCGCCCCTGTGGTCATCGCACGCCAGGCCCGTGTGGCGCTGGGTGACGTGATCGGCGACGTGCTCAGGGCGCGGCTGGTGGTGATGCTAATCGGCGAGCGTCCCGGCCTGTCGTCGCCCGACAGCCTCGGTCTTTATCTGACCTATGCTCCCTCCACCGCCCGCAGCGACGGCGAGCGCAACTGCATATCGAACATCCATGGCGGCGGCCTGTCCGCAGGCGAGGCGGCGTTCAAGGCGGCATGGCTGATACGCGAGGCGCTTGCGCGCCGGCTGACCGGCGTCGCGTTGAAGGAAGAGAGCGGCAACTGGCTCGCGCGCGATGCAATGGTGCAGGTGACGATTGCCCGGGATGACGCAGGCTGATGCAAAGTCGGTGTGTTCAACACTCGACCGCTCCGCGGTGCGGTAGCGGCATCTGGACAGCAAGAAGCCCCGCTGAGGTGAGCCGTACGGGGCTTTGGTTCTGACCCCGTGGAGCTCCCATGGCGAACATCCAGAAGCGAGCCGGAAAGGACGGCACGACCTACGGCGTGCAGGTCCGGATGCGGGGCTTCCCTCCGCAGACGCGGACCTTTGACCGGCTGACGGATGCCAAGGCTTGGGCTCAGGAGACCGAGAGTTCGATCCAGGTCGGAACACATGGCCGGGTTCAAATCGGAATCCGTGACCGGCTTCGTTGGAATCCGCACCGGCGCGGCGGCATCGGTCACAGCGCCGATCTTCTTGAGCAATTCCGGATCGACCATGCCGGCCGGCAGGATAAACACGCGGCGCCTAAAGTGGATTTACCGGGATATTCGCGTGGGGACGCGCGAAAATCTGCCAGCTGAACGAGCCACCGCTATCGGGCAAAACTTCAAGCTTGTTGGACGGCGGGAATGGTGATCCTGTCCATGGCAAGTTCCTTATTGTTGAAGCAACCCCATGATCACGCGGCAGAATCAGAGCGCCAAAACCTCAACAAGCAGCACAGAACGTCCACACGAGTGCCCATCCCGCGAAGCGGGTTCGTGCAAGAGGGCCCGGAGCGGACGAGCTGGCCACGCAAAAAATCAAGATCATTGCATGGTTGGGCGCCTGATGAATGGCCACGCTGTTATCACCTGCGGCGTGCATATCTCGCCAATTCAGCTCAATTCGCTTTCTTGCCGACCGGTTCGAAAGCCCGAGCAAACGAAGGACGCCCAAACCATCCACTGTGGATAAATCTCTGTTTGGCCATCCGCGTCGATCAGCCTCCTTGCTCCACCGCCATGCTGAGGTGCGCAACGTGATCTGATCTGTTTCGGGGGCGGAGGCAGCCAGCCCGTTCGCACCAACCGGATCATAGTATCCTGATATTTGACCGAAAATTGCAAATGTGATTTATAATATTCGGTATGTTGATTCAGCGCACCCGCCTCCTGGCCACGATCGTGGACGGTCTTGACCGGTCTCCGGCGGTGGTTCTGCTAGGGCCACGCCAGGTTGGCAAGACGACGCTGGCGCGGCAGATCGCGGAAGCGCGTCCGGGCACAGTGTATCTTGATCTGGAAGCGCCCGCAGATGTGCGCAAGCTCGATGACGCCCGCAGTTTCCTCAACGGGCGGCTCGACGGGCTGACGATCATCGACGAGGTGCATCGGGTTCCGGCGCTGTTTGCGGAGCTGCGCGGTGTCATCGACGAGCGGCGGCGACAGGGGAGGGGAACCGGACAGTTCCTGCTCCTCGGCTCGGCATCCCTCGATCTCGTCCAGCACGTGTCGGAGACTTTGGCCGGCCGGGTGGTCTATCTGAACGTCCCGCCCCTGACAGAGGAGGAGACCTCAGCCGCGGGCATTGCGACCGACGCGCATTGGCTCCGCGGCGGCTTTCCGAACGCGCTTCTGTGCCGGACGGATCGTGACAGCCTGCGCTGGCGGCAGGATTTCATCCGGAGCTACCTGGAGCGCGACGTACCGATGTTCGCGCCGCGCATGCCCGCCAGCCTGATCGGGCGGCTGTGGACGATGCTGGCACATGGTCAGGGGACGATCCTCAATGCGTCGCGCCTGGCGCAGGGGCTTGGTGTGTCGGCACCCATGATCGGGCGCTATCTGGATCTCCTGCAGGACCTCCTTCTGCTGAGGCGGTTGCAGCCATGGAGCGGCAATCTCGGCAAGCGTCTGGTGCGTTCGCCCAAGATCTATCTGACCGACAGCGGTTTGGTGCACGGCCTTCTTGAGATTGAAACGGTGGATGACCTGCTTGGCCATCCCGTGGTTGGCCTGAGCTGGGAGGGGTTCGTTACCGAAAGCCTGATCCAGGCCGCAGGCCCCGGCCGCATACCCCTCTACTATCGCACCCATGACGGCGCCGAGATCGATCTTGTTTTCGAGCGGGCAGGGCGGCCCGAGATGGCGTTCGAAATCAAGCGCTCGTCGGCGCCGAAGATCGAACCGGGTTTTGCGATCGCCTGCGACGACATCTTGGTCGAACAGCGCTACTGCGTGGCCCCGGTCACGGAGGCCTATCCCGCCAAACACGGCGTGCAGATCCTGCCGTTGATGCAGGCAATCGGCCTTTTGAGACCTGTGCGCGGATAGGATTTTTTTTGTTTCAACGCTTTGACAAGGCTCTTCAGCGCCGCGTCCACACTAGACGAGCCTCGCCCCATCCAAAGGCGTGAGCGCCTTTTGACCTGCCACTGAGTTGTCATCCAACGGCGGTTAGAATCCCGGGGGGTCTGATCCGGTCCCATTTGTTGGACCGCCGGAAGGTGGAGTTTCCGGTCACGTCGATGCCCCGCTCGTGCAGCAGGTCCTCGACATTCCGAAGTGACAGCGGGTAGCGAACGTACATCATCACTGTCAGGCGGATGATCTCGGGACTGGTCTTGAAGGAGCGGAAAATGGCGGGTCGGGTCATGCAGTGAAGGGAAGGGCAGCCACCCCACCCGGCAAGCAGAATCTTCCTCTGATGACACTGCCATTCTCAGCATCTGCAGGGATATCTCCATCTTCGCGCGCCCGCCGTTCGGTAAGTTGACAGTACCACGCGCGTGCCCTCACTGATCGCGCGGCAAGTGATCGGGATCAATCGGTCTTGCGGCGGTCGGCAGCCCTATAGACATCGTTGCGCTCGCGTTTGCCCACCGCAACGACAAGAACCAGCAGTTCTCGATCCTTGACCTGGTAGACAAGGCGATAACCCGCGTTGCGCAGCTTAATCTTGTAACGGTCATTTGCACCATGCAGCCGCGCTGAGGGGATTTTCGGGTTCTGCAAACGCTCGGCAAGTTTACTCTTGAACTGATCGCGCGTCGCGTTGTCGAGCCTGCGCCACTCTTTCAGAGCCTCATCCAGAAAGACGAGTTCATAGGTCATCCAGCGTGACCTTATGAACGGTCTGGCCTTCCCGCGCGTCGGCGATGGCGTTAAGTTCCAAGTCTTCGAGCCGGTCCAGCATCGCCTCGTATGCTTTGGCCGGCACACAATAGAATGCGGGCTCGTTGCGGTTGAGAATCGCAACCGGGAAACCTTCGCCAGCAGCGACGGTGCCCATGGGGTTCTTCTTCAATTCAGAAATGCTGGCGCTTGTCGCCGCGAGGATTTGGTGAGCCATGAAAAGCCTCCTTAAGAGTGCTGCAAATAGCACTCTAAAAAGGTCTTTTCAAGCTGCTGCTTGGGGGCTGCTGCTTTCGGGCTTCTGCCAGGGGTACTGTCATGACAAACCAAAATAGTATCGGAATTCGCCCAAACCCAGCCTTGCTCAGGCCGCGCAGGGTGACGCCATGCGGTCAGCGCAGCGCTACGTCGATCCTTTGAACCGAAGGTCCGCGGAGCGAAATTCCGGCGGCTGATGAGGGTGCGTTCCTGGTTGACCCGAAGGGCCGCGAAGCGAAGTGGTTGTGGACCTGGCCATGGACTGCGGCGAGTTTCTGCAGGCTTCTCATTTGCCTGAACCGGAGCATCGCTCGCTCCCGTCGTCGCAATGGCTGGTGAGAGTTCTCGGTGCGGTTGTTCAACCACCGGTCGGTCTTGCGCTTTGCTGTCGCACCGACCTTTCTCAGCGCCGTATGACGCCAGGCGATCTGTGACGATCATCTCGGTCTGGCCATACCGCTTCAGTGAGTCCTGAGGAATCTCACTGAAGCCTTCTTGTCGCGGCGCTTCGTCACGAAGCTTTCGAGCACTTCACCCTCATGATCCACGGCGCGCCAGAGGTCGTGCTTCACCCCGTTGATCTTCACGAAAACCTTGTCGAGCGGCCACTGCCGATGCCTGAATGATCGCATCGCCTGAACGCGGTTCCGCCTTATCTTCGCGGCGAAGATCGTCCCGAACCGGTTCCACCAGAACCGCACGGCCTCATGCGCCACGTCGATGCCCCGCGCTCGTGCAGCAGGTCCTCGACATTCCAAAGTGACAGCGGGTAGCGAACGTACATCATCACCGCCAGGTGGATGATCTCGGGCGACATCTTGAAGTAGCGGAACATGGCAGGTCGGGCCATGCCGTGAAGGGTAGGGCAGCCACCCCACCCGGCAAGCGGAATCTTCCTGACACTATCTTGCGAATGGGCAAGGGCAAAACACGGGGAGACCCGAAGATCCTGGCGCAAGTTCCATCTTTCTATCGATCCGGCGCGCCACGAGGTCGTCGCCCATGAGCTGTGGACGTATGAATTCGAGCTGACGGACGACGACACGGCCGACTGCGTGATGGCCGGCAAGCCTGTCGCGAATTCCGGCGGCAACATCGGCCGTGTCATCGCCGACGGCGCTTGCGATGGCGCACCGACCTATGAGGCGATCCGCGAGGCGAGACCTGCGCGATCGCCCCAAAGATCGTTATAGCGCCCGGCAAGTCTTCGATCCCGGCGAAAGGCGAGCCTCATGGCGGAACCGAGCGCGAGCGTCATGCCGCTCAGATCGCGGCCCGTGGCCGAATGGCCTGGCAGCAGCGACACGGATACGGCAAACGCTCACTGGTCGAAACCGCCATCTCCCGCATCAACCGCATCAACGGCGGACGTCTCACCTCCCGAACCTTCGGCGCCCAGCAGAACGTAGCTGCCATTCACGTCAAGATCGCCAACCGCAACATGATCCTCGCCAGGCCGCAGTCAGAGCGCGTCCGCTCAAAACCTTCCAAAGACAGCGGCGCGCCGATAGGCC
>Ga0164293_10005798_pt1 | contig 10533 bp, 19 predicted proteins | sample GEODES118metaG_FD_111487 | JGI IMG/M metagenome (GOLD analysis project Ga0164293, IMG submission 111487) | Eutrophic lake water microbial communities from Lake Mendota, Wisconsin, USA - GEODES118 metaG | ecosystem: Environmental > Aquatic > Freshwater > Lake | place: USA: Lake Mendota...
AAAATCCGGCAAATCGCAGTCATAGCAATGGTTTAGAGGTTCAAAACATCGGGAATTTTGCGGGATTTTCTTTGGGGATCGGGATTTTCAGAAATCCTGCCCCTTGAAAAATTCCCGCAAAATTCCCGCAAAATTCCCGATTTGGCAAACCTCAGATCTCTTCCACTGCAAACGATCTCACGGATTTTTTCCCGAAATCCCTCTAAAAAGAAAAAACAGTATGGGGGGGGGGAGGGAAGAGGTAGAGATTTGGTTCATTACAGAATCCTTACAACGCATATCGAGGGGCATTGCGGCCAACGGTTGTCAGCTTCCAGGCCTTCCCCGCTTTTTTGATCAGGCCTTGCTTTCGCAGCCAGGTCAGGTTGTTGCGCACCGTCGCCTCAGAGACCGCCTGTAGGTCATCAATGAGCATCCTGGTGTCGGTGGGCCTACCGCTGGCCTCTCGGATCTCCAGGCGGTCCAGGAGGGCGCAACGAGCGTTTCCCGTGATCTCTCCGTCGCTCACCTCAAACCCCTCGGGCCCAAGGCGGTACTTGAAATCGCGGGACTGGCTGCCGCGAAGCTTCAAAACCGACCACTCGTTGCAGGTGCCCCGTTCGCCAGTGTGCCGGGTGATCTGGTGAACACCGCTGGGGATCTGGTTGATGTTCTGGGAGCCTGCGGCGGCCTGGACCCCCTTGCCAGAGCTTTTGCCGCCTGCAGGGTGATGGAGCCATACGAGGGAGCAATGCCGGCCTACTAGGGCCTGCATGAACCTCATCAAAGTGCCAACGGGACCGATTCCAAAATTGATCCCGGCCAATTCCAAAACCGCTTTCAGGCTGTCGATGATCACCAGGCTGTAACCACCAAGCGCGAGTTCGTCGCGCAGCTCCAGCAAGCCGCGGGGCGAGCAGCACCATGGCGGCATGTGATCGCCAGCCTCGGCGGCCCAGATCGATAACTTTTCGATGATCTCGGGATCATCAGCAACGCCCAAGTCTTCGAGGTATTCGAGAACCATGGCCCTGGCCCCCTCGCCGGCGTCGGTGCCGATCCAGAGGACCTTGCCGCGGCGAAGAGGATCAACCGGAATCATTTGATCTAGAAACGCCTCCCCCTTGATCACGGCTGCAGCCATTGCGGCTGCGGCCATCGTTTTGCCAGCGCCACCTGCTCCGAACAAAACATGATCCCGGCGCCAGAGCAAAAACCCAGGCAGTAAATCCTCGGCAGGTGAGTCGAGAGGATCAGTGATCGATCGCCCTCGCCGTTGTCCGTTGTGGCCCTGCTGCAGGGGGAGGCCCCATCGTCCTGCTAAAGCCACCATCATTCGATCGTCAATTGCATCACCCCTGACGCCCAGGGCGAATAACTCGGCCCTGATCGCCTGCTCTTGGGCCCATTGGTCAGCCGCCTCAAGTTTCAGGTCGAGGAGGCTGTCCAGCAGGAATTGAATCTGCTGGTCGCGTGGAAGCTCTGATCGTTGGGGTCCTGGCTGGTCCTGCTGTTGCTGAACCTCAACCAGAGTCCAGTAGGCCTGGGTGGCAGCCTCGACGATGTCGAGGATCGCGCTGCCAGGTTCGCACGGGGCGTCGTCAATGGATCCACCGTCTGGAATCGAAGGCCATAGGTCGATGGCCGGGATCACCAGCATGGGTAGGCCTGCCTGGGCCGCAGCCTCGGACGCGTTTTCGGCGCGCCGTCGCCCCTCCTGCTGGTGCACCGGCCGGTCGGGGCCGTCATGGTCTTGGAGGTAGATAAGTCCTGGGCACCCCGCATCCCGCAGGGCCTGGTAGCGGGGCACGATCTGTTCGATCATGTGGCAATGGCCCGGCTGGCTGATGCTGACCACCCCTCCGGCGGCGCCGATCTCTGCGCATTTTTCGCCCTCGGCTTCGAGGATCCAGCCATCGGCGCCGATCGTGTCGGCCAGGTTGAAAACGGGCCAAGGGTCAGGACCGGGCCCACTTTCCCATTTGTCATCCAGCAGGTGAAACCCGTAGAAAACCTTTTCACCGTCAGGAAGCGCCACCCGTTTAACCAACTGGGTGGGCCCATAGCGGTATGGGCTGCCAGCAGGCTCCCTAGGGGCCATCCTGGCCAGCACCGGCGGCCGGTCAGGCAATGGCGCCGGCTGTGTCCGCGCCGGCTCGGCTGGCCGCTGCTGAATCGATCGCCGGGGAAGGCGCTGGGCCCCGTCGCGTGGTTTGTCGAGGGTGAAATGGCCCGCCCTGCTGTCTTTGGTGTTCGCCGTGAACGCCCACGCCTGATCATCAGCCCCGGTGATCACCTCGCCGGTTCGCAAATTCTTCGGGTGATGGCAGATCACCTCAAGGCCGTCGGACGAAATTCGGCAGTCCGAATCCTTTGTTCGGCCGCAAACAGGGCAGGGGTTCCGCCTCCCGCTAGGGATCAATTTTTGTTTCTCGCTCATTCGGCCTCACGCCTCGCCTTGGCGTTTTTCCGCGCCGTGGCTGTCCGCATGGCTCGCTCGATCGCCATGATCACCAAGGCGTTGAGCGCAAGGCCCCTACTGTCGGCTTCAGACCGAAGCCAGAGCATCTGCTGCTCAGTGGGCCGAATTGAGATCGGGTTTCGTTTCGACGACATCGCTAGGGGCAAGGAATCTCAGCCAGTGTAGCCGGAGAGGTTCACCCTATGCTATGCTCCACCCCATGGCCGCCGCACCACGCACGTGGCAGCCAGTCACCAACTCTGAAGCACCCACCATGCCCTAACCCTTATGCCCTGCCTGGGGCTGATTTAACCCTTTGAAATCACTTCCGCTTACCCCTGAGGCTTCACCATGCCTTTTGCCGACCCAGACCTGCTTGAACTGGTGCGGAATTGCATCAATAAAGAACCATGGGAAACCGAAGCCGAGGCAGCGGTGCTGGCTGTGGCGAGGTGGTTGAACAAAACCGGCGAAATCCGCGCATCCGCAAAGCTGGTCGCCAATTTGGCCCGACCATCGTGTTTCTTGAGAGGCCACACCATGCCCTAACCCTTATGCCCCGCCTGGGGCTTGTTCGGATACGGGGCATGGCGGGCAGTTCATGGCCCGGATATGCGCTCCCTGGTGATGCCGTCTACTGCCCGGCCCTGGCGTAGCTCAAACACGGCCTCTCGCCTGACACGGGACCCATCGAGGTTTACCGCTGGTGCCATCCGTCTGGAGGTGGGCGGTAACAAGCGCAGACCTGTAAGTCCCTTTTTTCCCTTTACTCAATCACCACCCAAATTTCATGAAGCGCCGACGCTTTCAAAGCATTGCCCTGATACCTGACTCCGGATACATTGCTATCTGTGAAGAAGGTTACGCATGGTTTTATTTTTTTACCAACTTAAAATGGGAGAAGTTTCTTGAATTGCCGCCAATTGAAGAACCGCCCAATGCGGGATTGGTTACTCGTGAAGAATATGTAAAAGATTACGACCGCAGACACGGCACCGATATGGCAAAATTGCCTGCTGGTTTTTTTGACCCTACTTTGGGTCAACCATGGCCAGAGGATCAAGCCTCTGACTGCCCTGCTACCAGCTCGGAACCAATTGCTTATCAAGGTTTAGAGCCTCAAGATTTGCCAATCCGTGATTGGGCCAACTTGGCCGGCAAAGTTGACCGAGCAGAAAGGCTGCTTGTTAAAAGTATTGACGAAACAGACATTAATACTGGCTGTGTATTGCGATCCTTGATTGAAGATATTCGCAATGAATTGGGACTGCCCAAGCCTGGCGAGGCTGCCAAATGAACTACACCAAAACCACTCCATGCCCAGACTGCCCGTTTCTGACTGGCACTGAACACGCCTACACAGATAAGCGTTTAGCTGATTTTGCAAGTGGCGTTTTTCCCTGCCACAAAACGGCAAAGCTCAAAGATAGTAAATTCCAGGCAACAGAAGAAAGCCAACATTGTGCCGGCGCTTTGATTTACAACGAAAAACGAAAGCAATCCCATCAAATGATGAGAATTGCCGAAAGGCTTGGATTGTATGACTATTCAAAGTTAAACATGGAGGCATCTGTTCGATGACTTATTCCATCTGCGAAAACCAAAAAGTCACTTTTGATGACGGCCTTATCTGGAAACTCAGCTTGACAGCCTCCGCAGGGGTTGGCACCTGGAACATCAAGGCAGCCCTGACCCGCGACGGCAGTGTCAAAGTGCGGCACGGTCGCTGGTCGGCCCGAACAGGATGGAATCCCTCAATGTGGCGCCCGCTGCCAGGCTCATTAATTGTTCAGATTGCTGAGGAGTGGATGCTGGCCCACCCCGTCCCGATCTCAGATGGCGTGGCGGTTAGCCGGGGGAGGCTATGAGCACCGGTCCCCGCATCCCCCTGGCCGAAGCCCTGGATATTGCCGCCAACGTGGTGGCCGTCCTGGGCCCGCACTGCTTGAAGATCGACATTGCCGGCAGCGTTCGACGGCAGAGCCCAACGATCGGTGATCTTGAGATCGTATGCCTGCCAGACCGCAGCCCCCTTGAATCCACGCCGCTGTTTGCCGGCGGCTTTGCTGCGGCTGTGGAGCAGTGGCCCAAGATTATTGGCGGTCCCGACGGCCGCTACACCAAACGAATGCTCCCCTGCGGGTTGAAGTTAGATTTGTTCATGCCGCATCCCGATGGTTACGGCCTGATTCTGGCCATCCGAACAGGATCTGAAGACTGGTCGCACAAGGTTTTGGCCACCGGATGGAAGCGAGCCGGCTTCTATTCAGAAAAAGGGCTGCTGCGCCGAGAAGATGGGTCAGTGGTTCCGTGCCGCACAGAGCGGGAGCTGTTCGACGTGATCGGCCTCAAGTGGGTTGAGCCGGCGGACCGGGAGGTTGGGTGATGAGTGACACCCCCACCCCCCGCGAGGCCCTGGCCCGGTTGATTGAACTGGACGAACAGGCGCCAACGGCGTTTGAAATTGACGACTGGTATCAGGCCATCTATCAGGCCCGCCAAGCCCTGGCCCCAGATGTTGCCATCCCTGCCGAGCAATGGCACGAGGATGACGGTCCGGTTCTCTGGTGGCTGCTCCCGGTTATGGACGGAGAGCAACCATGGGTTGGCACGCCCAATGACTGCGACTGGCCCGGCCATCACACCCACTTCACCCCGCTGCCGCCCGCCCCGGTGGCGCCGATCCAATTACGCAACAAGGCACCATGATTGAACCCAAACCACGAACCGACGCCGCGCAGAAGGTTTATCAAGCCGCCCACAATGCTTGGGTGACAAAGGACGACCCAAGTTCTATTGCTGCCGCCGCTCTCCGCGCCGCTGTGGATCATATTGATTTGCTGATTGAGCGTTGTGGTTCCCCGCAAGGGGCAGAAGGGCGTTTGGCTGTATTAGATGCCTTTCTTGCAATCGCCACCGAACTGAAGGGGGCCAATGGCTGATCCCATCACAATCACCCCTGAAGAAGCGGCGGCCATCCGATCACTAAAACGCTTTGCCACGAAATGGCCCAAGTCCTTGCGTTTGTTTTCGTGGTCAGGCACTTTGATAGTTGTAAAACGTAACAGCGATGACATTGACGCCGAAATTGCCAGCATTTATGGCATACCAAACGACGGGGGAGATCCGCAGGAAGCTCCAGATACGCCGGGGGATAAATCTTGGATAGATACAAAGCCGGAGATTATATGGCCATGACTGACCCCACCTTCGCCGACCGCCTGGCCCTGGCGGTATGTCGCACCACCGGCAACCCCGACGGTTCATGCTGTGCGATCTGCCGCGACTGCCGGCGTGACTCTGCCGCCGTCGCCGACGAAATTGCCAACTGGCTGCGTGAGCGGCACGGTGGCAGCAGCACCACCGCCGACCTGCTTGATGGGGTTGGTTGCCACCAGCCCGACACCAAGCCGTCCATCCAAGATCGATGGAGAGCCCTGGAGCGCACGCAAGACTCGCGAATGTGGCCAGCGATCACCCCAGGGCAGGAAGCTGCCGCGCTGGCAGTTGGCCGGGAGTTGCGGAGGCCCAATGGCTGATCCCGTGTCAAACGATGAGCTGGACTGGCTGGTCTGGCGCGATCTGCGCGATCGCGACGGGCATCCAACAGAAAGCCCCGTTCTGGTGGCCGCCGCTGGAGGTAAATGGCGCCGCATCCTTTCCAGAATCGAGGCCATGAGCAAAGCTGGTCGGGTCCGCTTTCATCTAGTCTCGGCCAAATACCGCCCTTTCCACGTCCGCGCCCACGGCTGGGAGGTGCTGGGCTGCCCCGGTGCCGGCATCCAGGAGGATGGGCAGTTTGATTGGGCCTATGGCTGCGCCGATTGCCTGCGCCGCGTTAGGCCGGATCCCGCTCATGGAGTGATCGAGCCGCCGGCAATCATTGCTTTTGAGTGTGAATTGAGAATTGAGCCCAGCACTTAACCCGAAACGCCCCGGCCGCCCTCGCAAGCCCGCCACTCCCAGGGCCACACCAGAGCCACCAGACACCACCCCGCAGGGCCCGCCACCACCCAACGGCGATGCAGTAGCAGCGGTTTTGCTCGCCGTTGCATCTGGCGCCGTGCCGGTTGAGGCCTGGGAGGTTCGAGTTGACGAGCCCCTCGACCGGCAGCAGGTTTGGGCCGGCAACGGTTGGCGGTTTGCGGTTTGGTGGCAGCTGGGGGTGCTTCACCGCCTGGCAGTGGCCCTGGCCCCTGGTGGCGGCCGGTGGGAGTACGGCTGCGGCCGGTGGCCTGATTGGACGGCAGGGCCTGATGCCGTGGTGCTCGATCCGATCTGCCACCTGCTGACCCCGGAGCAGCGTGCCCAGCTGCAAGCACGGCTGCTTGGATGCACGCCGCGGCCACGGCCTCCGGTGCCTGAATATTTCACACGCCCCTGGCCATCGCTTGATGAAACGTTCCCGCCCGATGAGGACTGGCTGGAGCGGGCGAGCTGAGGGCGGGCATGAAAAAGCCCCCGGATGGGGGCGGTGTGGTCAGTCGTCGTCCTTGGAGTGATCGCGGTGCCTGTCCCGCGCTTCGGCATGATCGACCATTGCGATGGTCCGAGCAAGGTGGCGGACGCGCTGTTCTTGCAGGGCATCTGCAGCGTGACCCTCCCATGCCTGTGCATAGTTCGACACCTGCTTCAACAGGCGAAAGACTTCCTCACGCTCGGCCTGGGCACGCTGCCATGCGCCGGGCTCCTGGGGGTAGAAGTCCCTGGCATTACAAGTGGCAGCCTGCAGCAGGTTTTCTGCTGCCCTGACCGCTTTCCGGACGGCTCGATACTCGGCCTCCAGGTTGGCGGCGCCGGTGCCGTTTAGGTGGATTGTGGGCAGGGTGACAGGGGTTGGTTCTTTCATGGAGTGATAGGAATTGGGCGGTGTGGTCAAGGAGTTGTCCTTAGTGGACAAGAAAATCCGCGTATCTTTTGCGCTGCTCTAAATCAAAATCAGCTAAATCCTTGGCAATATGTTGTTTAATGTGATCGCGCGCCATTCTGATTCTTGCTGCAATTTCCGATCTAGTAATCGAATGTCCTATTTGCATTGCCGGGTAAGCAACCTCAAAACCATAGTTTTTACGTTTTCCCTCAAAGTTCTTCGAAAGGTTTCTGTATCGCCATTGCCAGTAAATAATTCCGTTGGAATTTGTTTTTTTGAAAGAGGCTCGATTCATGGGTTGGATGCAGTTGGGCGGTGTGGTCAGGCTGGGCTCAGGCATTGCTCCGGCGTCGGCCCCTGGCCCGGCGGGGTCAGGAGTCAAATGCTGCCAAAGCCTTGACCCCAACGATCTGCCCGGCGGCATCGCGCACAACCGAGGCGGGGCCCGTATCAGGGCGAAACACGTCTGACCGGTGGGGCACCCGCTGCTGCACCAACAGCGAGACGATGTAGCACACCCCTTCCTGGGGGTCAGGCAGCCCTTCAACAGCGCCAAAGGCTGTCTCCGTAACAGGGATCCCGTCAATGGATCCGATGACTTGGGAAGCGGACGACACCCGTGCCGCAGGCTTCGTGGGCTGAATAACACGAACCACTTCCCCTGCTTCGTTGCAGAGGGAAAAATCGTGAGGCGTGAGGTTAATGATTTCCATTGAGTTTTGGGAGTGTGATGAAAGATTTAGAAAACAGGAAATGGCGGCTAGCAGCACCCGCACCCGCCACATTCCCATCCGTGGCGATGGCTGGGCCCTTCTGGTCCCAATGGGGAGTTTTCATGCCCGCAATAAACGCAAGCATCCCGCCATCCTGGGTCTTGGGATTGCTTGTTTTGCTCTTCCTGCCAGGCGTTTAAGAACGCCACAGCAGCGTCAACCGGCAAAGAAAAAATCATGTCCGCTGGAGGGTGGGTAATAGTGGATTGTTGCCGGGATAAGCTCCCGGCGGGCTTTGGGGGGGTCAGATCACCCGGCCGTTTGGAAGGATGGTGCGGTGGATGCCGCTATCAACGCTGAAAAATTCTTGATCGAGCTTGGCGGGATTGATCTGCTCCCTCAACTGGCGAACTGAGGCCATCGCCTGATCCCACTTCGCTTCCCAGCCGTCAGCGCTGTAATCAATGGCGTTGACGACGGCTTCGGCGGCTTTGAGCTGGGACTGAAGGGTGGCGGCGGTCATGACTGGAGGTTGGGTGAGCGGCTCGGGTTTCCCCTCGCCTGTCTCCATAATGTAATCGGTAGATAACGCCCCAGCATGACAACACTGTGACGCTTTACGGATTGTCACCTTTGCCCTTTGCTTTCTGCTTCTGCCGCTGGCGATGTTCCCAGACCAACCGGGCCACCGTTGCTCGGCCATCTGGGGTTTTGCGGGCACACTCCCAGCAGAGCAGGCCATGGGTGCCGGTATGGCGCCGGGGGCAGCTCTCGCATGGGATTCGCCGGCCGCCTGGTGCCTCACCCCGCTTGCGCTGGCGATAGAGGCGCTGGCGTTGGGCTGCGGGGGTGGGGTCTGGAGTGTTGGGGGTGTTGGGGTCAGGCATGAAGGGATTGCTGGCAAAGGCGTCGGAAATGCAATAAATCTCGCGCCAACCGGGTTCTTAAGTGAGAATATTTAGCTATGTCCGCTGTGCTTCTGGATGTGCTGTATCTATACCGCTTGCCAGTGGCAGGATTGACAAAGTTAAACGACCACATTGTTAGTCCGTGGCTTCCAACGTGTTTTTGGAATTTGTATCGCGCCATAAGAGGCTTAGCAGTAGTAATGGGGTCAGGCATTGGGCGCCTTCCATCTACGCAAACCACGGCCTGGACCAGCTGTACGGGCTTAACTCCCGGCCGTCGCTGAATCGAATGCTCGCGGCGGCAGCAGAGTAACGGCGCTTTATGGGTCGCAGCAGATCGTCCGGCTCTAGGCCATAGGCGCTGGCAATGTCCGCCATCAGGGCACGTTGCGCCCGATGCTCTCGGGCCATGGTGACCCGATCTATCAACCCCCAGACCGCTGCAATGCCGGCCGTGATCGGCGCCAGGGCCGCAACCGGCTGAGCGGGGAGCAGGCGCGCCGAGTCAGCGGCCAGTGCCTCAATCTGCTCCCGGCACCATGCCCCGGCTGAGTAGGTGGCAGCGGCTGCGGCCACCAGTGCCGCGCCGATCTGCCGTCGGTGACGCCATAGCCACTGGCCGCCGATCGCAATGGCCAGGGCTGCCAGAGCCAGTAGCAGGGGGGCGATGCGTGCCGCGGCTGCGGCGGGGGGGAGTGTTCGATTTGGGGTCATGGGATTGGGGGGGGGTGATGAATGGGTTGCCGGGAAGCCCCGGCGGGTTGGGGAGTCAGGCGGCTAAGTTCGCCTCTAGATCCTTAACCTGGATAATCCGGTATTCGCCGGAAAGCCCCTGAGCAGCGGCAGCGGCGGCGGCAAGTTCTCTGGAAAAGAAAAGATTAGGACCAAGGTAATCAGGGTTAATTCCTCTTAGGCCTTGCTTTACCTGATCAGGATAGGTCCAATTATCGGACGTTCTAAAAATTATCGTAAACATTTTTTCCATTGCTTCTCTCTCTCTCTTCGTCGTCAACCAGATTCCTAGGCCGTCCTTTCTGAAGTTTGCCGCCCTGTCAGTGCAGGCTTTAACACATGCCATAAAAGTTTGATACGTTTCTAACTCCCTCTTATGTACGTTTATAGCGTATGTGTTTATGCACCTCCCGCGCACTTTGGGGTGGGGCGCACTAATAGCCAGCGTTTTGCACCCGCCGTCTGGATCGGCATCTTCTTCAACGCATACCAGTGGCAGCGCTGGTGTCTGCTGATGCAACATGGCTGCTTTCCATGCGGCAGCAGCCTGCTTGATGTTTTCGGAGACGCACAGGCGCCTCATCTGGGCTTGGGTGAGTTTTGTCATGGCTGGAAAGTGGGTGGCTGGTGGTGGTTGATTGCCCCCGGACTACTGGGGGCAGTTCGGCTCGGTTTAACGCCTGTAGCCGGCTGGCGATGGTAAGGAGCGATCAGGCCAGGCCGGTGGCCTCCATGGTCCCGACTATTGTGCGCAGGATGGCGTGCGATTTGCAGAGTTCGACCTGGATGTCACCGGGCAGCTCCAACCAGAAATCAGTGGATTGCAGGGCCTCTAGTTCGTTGGCCGCGTTGGTGGCGGCCGTGTGTGCG
>Ga0164293_10005799_pt1 | contig 10533 bp, 7 predicted proteins | sample GEODES118metaG_FD_111487 | JGI IMG/M metagenome (GOLD analysis project Ga0164293, IMG submission 111487) | Eutrophic lake water microbial communities from Lake Mendota, Wisconsin, USA - GEODES118 metaG | ecosystem: Environmental > Aquatic > Freshwater > Lake | place: USA: Lake Mendota, Wisconsin...
CAGATTATATAGCACGAATCTTCCTAAAATACCGCTCCACCAACAAGGATGATGATGACGAGGGAGTCGATAAGTGTCTATCCGATTCCAAGAAATCAAGTCGCGAACTCCTGCCCTACCAGAAGCTGTTTAGCGAATATCTCAAGATAGAGTCACCGTACCGTGGTCTTCTAGTTTATCACGGTCTGGGATCGGGCAAGACCTGTTCTGCGATCGGTGTGGCCGAATCCCTGCTTTCCACCAAGAAAATCTATGTTATGCTGCCTGCCTCTCTACAGCACAATTTCCGTCAGGAGATTCGCAAGTGTGGAGATGCCATCTACATGATCAACAATTACTGGGAACGCCGACCTGCGACCAACGACGCCGAGAAAGCCCCAGCCCTGCAGATGGGAATCCCGGAAGAGTACCTTCGTAATCGTGCAAGCTACTTTGTGACCGTCCATGGAAAGGAGCCAAACTACAACTCCCCCACCATGAGTGACGACGACCGCAAGGGAATCGATGAGCAGATTACCGCGATTATCGCTTCGCGCTACAACTTCATCAACTACAACGGTCTCACAAAAGAGAGTGTGAAACTTCTGGTTCCCGAAGAAGATGCCAAGACATCCACGAAGTTTGACGAGTCTGTCGTGATTATCGACGAGGCTCATGGCTTCATTTCCCGTGTCATCAACAACTCTGAGATCGCGCGCCGTCTGTATGATGCCATCTACTATGCCAAGGATTGCAAGGTTGTGCTCCTCTCCGGTACGCCCGTGATCAATCGCCCGAACGAGATCGCCTTCTTCATGAATCTCTTGCGCGGACCTATCGAGCGCATCTCGATCCCTGTCAAGGAACTGCCCACATGGGACGAGGCTGGTATGAAGACCTTTTTCAAGCTCCTGCCAGAAGTGGATACGGTGGAGTTCAACAGCGTGAAGCGCGTGATTATGGTGACGCGCAATCCAGCGCACTTCAAGTCGCTATACAACAAGGAAGGAGACCGCATCGCAGTCCAGCGCGACGATAAGTTGGTGTATAAGCCCGCCGCCGACTGGGTGGAAGGTATTCGCGAACCATTTGCCGCCAAGTTTCCTGGAGGTGTTCTGGCTGCGCGCGAGTACATTACGCGTGAAGCGCTAGAGTGCCTGCCATCCGAGTTCAAGGAGTTTGTCTCCACATTCGTGGATGGACTGGAAGTCAAGAACGCTATCCTGTTTCAGAAGCGTATCCAGGGTCTGGTGTCCTACTACAAGGGTGCCGATGAGCGCATGCTCCCGAAACGTATCGATGACGACAAGATGTTGGAGAGGGTAGAGATGTCAGATGATCAGTTCAATCGTTACCTGGAAGTGCGTTGGGGGGAGATTCAGTCCGAGGCCAAGAAGGCGACGAAAGGACCGGGTGCCCTTGATGCCAATTTCTCGTCCTATCGCGTTGTGTCCCGCCTTGTCTGCAACTACGCTGTTCCCTCTGAGCTGCGTGGAGACGTCAAAGATATCAAGGATGAGAACGATGAGGGACCGGTAGATAAGGCGACGATCCTTGCGACGCTAAGTGCCGACCCCGACAAGTACTTGCGATCCCTGGGACTAGAGACCTTCTCGCCGAAAATGAAGAAGATTCTGGAGAATATCTCAGCTTCCACGGGCAAGGATGGAGAGTACCGCAATCAGTTCATTTACGCCCAGTACCGCAAGTTGGAGGGTCTAGGTATTTTGGCTGCGATCTTGGATGCCAACGGATATCAGCCCTACAAGTTAGTCAAGGAAAACGGCAAGTACCGCGAGTCGCCCGATCTGGATCCCAAGAAGCCTGCATACGCCTTCTACACGGGCGAGGAAGATAAGATCGAAAAGGAGCTCACGCGCTACCTGTTCAATGAAGACTACTTCGGTATGCAGAACGATTATCCTGAACATGCGCCCTCTGTTCGCGAGAGTGTTCTCGCTCGTGGCGGAAAGAAGATGATCTGTATCCTGATGGCGACCTCCAGCGGCGCCGAAGGCATTAACCTCAAGAACGTCCGTCACCTGCATATTGTGGAGCCCTACTGGAACCCTGCGCGTCACGACCAGGTCATTGGTCGCGGTATTCGCCTGTGCTCCCACGCCACCCGCCAGAGTCTGTCGTCCAGCGGAATCAACAGTGAGACCGTACCCATCGAAGAGCGCACGATCCGGATCAGTTTCTATATGTCGGTCTTTTCCAAGGCTCAGGCATCGTCAGCATCTGCCTTTAATATTGTTCCCATTCGTCGTGCGGATACGCTTCCCAAGAAGTACGATGCCCCCGCAGATTCGGGGCGTGGTGTGGATGCGTTCATGACCAGCGACGAGTTCCTCTATAACATATCGTTTGAGAAGCAGAAGATTACCAGCGGAATTACTCGTCTTATCAAGCAGGCAGCAGTCGATTGCGAGATTCATCGGAAACTACACGCCAGCGAGAAGCCGGTTATTCAGTGCTTGCGGTTTGACAGCACTCCGAAAGGCGATTCACTGGGCTTCAATCCCTCCATCGACAACGACGAGCGCGACGCTGTCTATCTCCGCAATATTATGAAGCGCGGGCGTCGGCTTCAGCGTATCTCCATCAAGGACTTTGTGTTCCTAGTGGATCCCGATAGCAAGGAGGTGTTTGATGAGCCAGCCTTTGGAGACAATCATCGTCTGCTGCGTCTCGGGACGTTACAGAAGGACAGAATACAATTCTTCACATATGAATAATGGCACGGGACACGCATAAACGTGGTCGTAAGCGCACACCGAAACGCGGAGGACAAGCGGCGGCTCCCGAGATGGATTACCCAGCAATTATCAAGGCCCATGAGCTCAAAATGGTGATCAACAATCCCGCGAGTAAGTTTGTGCTCGTCACCTACTGGTGGGGTCGGGGTAATGCCAACAAGAACTACCTGCGGTTTGGCGATGAGATTACGGAGAAAGATGTAAAGGATGGTAAGCGTGTAAATTACGCCTGCACCGGGGAGATCATTGAGCAGATTAAGGGCGACCTTCTTGAAGAGATCCGCGAAGAAGAGGAAGTAGAGCAGGCGATTGAAAAGGCGATTGCCGATGGAATGTTTGATGAGGAGCACGAGTTCTACGAGATATCAAAAGCGAGACAGATCGCAATTCTCAAGAAGTATCCGCTGAAATACGACCGTCCGAAAGTTCTATCAATCCTTGCACGGGACGATATCAAGCAGAGGATATCCGAGATGTCCAAGAAAAAGTTCAAGGAGTTGGAAGACAAGAAGTTTGTAAAACACGAGGCAACCAAATTCGAGGATATGATAGCCGAGTGGGAAGCTATGTGCAAGCGCGTAGGATGCAACTACATTGTGGAGGAGTATCCCGAGTTTGCGTTCCCGGGAAAGTACCAGCTAGCGATCAACCTGAAGCCACTGTTCATCAAGGAGGCTCTGCGTGTTGCGGGTATGCAGGGGCGCGGAGTGCTGTACATTGACGGAGACATGAAACTCTCTCGCTACCCTGATATTTTTGATATGCCCGGTGTGGATTTTATGGCGCGCGGATGGAATGTGGATCCGCGTGGCAGCATGAACTATCTCAAGGACGATGTGTGCTTTGACCCCTATATCTTCGAGACATCGGGTGGCACGATGTTCTTTGCACCAACTCCTCAGGCTGTAGCTCTGCTGAACACCTGGTCCAAGACATCGGCGTGGCCTGAGAACGCTGGAAAAGCTGATGATCGTATTCTCTCTATGGTCTTTACCTACAAGCGCCAGCACGAAGCGATATCGTCTATCCAGCTCCCCATCGAGTACCTGTGGTTGAACGACGCCTACAATTTCCAGAAGCCCGAAGATATTATCAAGTCAAAGATCTACATTGAGCACCCCGCCTGCCTGACATCCGAGGAAGCTGCGCGCGAGCAGGGAGCCGCGGATTCTCGCGAGCCCCCACTCTACGAAGCGGTGATTTCTGACCAGGTCGATTGCCTTGCCGATGGCGGAGTGTTTTACGAGTACATCTTCTTCACGGAACGTAAGTTCGTGGAGTCATTTGAGCCGTATCTGAAGTATCTTCGCAGGGCGAAGAACAATGCAGGGTCTCCCTTCTTCAAGGTTGTAGATTTCGATGAGAAGTATGGAAAGTTCAACAAGGTCGCGATGGACAATACAGAGAAAATCAAGGCTATACCGGACGAATCCATTCCTCGTCGTCACCAGGTCGTTCTCCCGCAGAACACACCAGTCGCCAATATTATCGTCCATCTCAAGAAGGATAATAACGTCATTCTCGGAAACTACAACGGCAAGTTTGCGCAGCATATTGATATCATCGCCGAGAACACAGGTGGCCCCTCAACATCCTTTTACCAGAAGGGTGTGGTACTAGATACAACCAAGCCGATGTTCTTTGCATCGGGCAACCCAGTCTTGATCCACCTGCTGATGATGTGCGACAAACTGGAGGATATCAATTTGCATTACAAGCAGAGTTTCCTGTTCACAACCCGTATTCGCGGATTCTGGACAAAAACGGATGGATCTACCCCCTAGTCAGGACAGAATACCCCCACGATGACCACCTACATGAAGACTGTTACCTCCCCCCTCGAAATCCACCACCAACAAATTGCAGCTGGACTGAACATTGCTCCCCCCATCTTTGAAACGAACAAGACCAGTTACATGGTGATGCAGGATCTCGACGAGATGTGCGTTGCCGACAAGTATGGTCCAAATCCATCGAATACACCTCCGTGGATTTGGAAGCAGATACACTTCATTCTTGAGACGCTCCTGAAAAAGGGCAATATGGAATACATCGATATCACACCCTACAACTTCATCGAGAAGGATGGAACTGTATGGTGTGTTGATTACGGGCACGCGTACCCTTACCGAGGCCAGATTCAAAACTGGTTCCTCAAAGATATGCTAGAGAAGAAGCTCAAGCGCTGGAATCCCGACTTTGTCTAGTCATCCGGGTATTTTTACTTGGCGAGGACCGACTCCAGGAATGAGTCGCAGATCTTGGACCATGGGCGCGAACGGGCAGCCTCGATGCACTTCTTCGACGTAGCCGGACCGAGCATTGCCACCGCCTTCTCCATCGCCTCGGCCACCGCATCAGGATGAGCAGACTGCTCAAGGAGACCGACACCCGCACTCATCGGAAGGTACGAATACGAGGACACAGGGATCAGGACACCTGTCGTCTCATCGATGAATGAGCGGTAGCCTCCAATATCGATGACCACCTGGGGCGCACCCGTCGCCATGTGCTCCAGCTGGCAGAGACCGAACCCTTCACCGTTGGAGGTGTTAATACCGATATCGGCGACATTGTACAGCTGGTTGATGGAGTCGTCGTTGTAGTACGCAGCCGGCGGCGTAGTATCCACAATCGATACGCGCGTACCGTACGTCTGAATATCCAGGCCCACGCGAGCAAGCTCGTTCATATAGACCTGGAGAGGATTGTAGCACGCACCTCCCTCCTGCTTAACTGAGGTGACAAAGACCAGGTAGAACTTCTCGGCGGGGAACTTCGCGAGGAGACGGACGAATCCCATGATGGTGAGATCCAGACGCTTTCGATGGCTATTGCGATTCATGTTCAGGAAGATCTTGCCGTCGGTGGGGATGTTCATTGAACGACGAACGCTCATACGCTCAACCTCCGGAAGAGGCTTGAAGACCAACGCATCTACACCATGCTCAAGAACATCAATCGGGATCGTGGTCGTGGTCAGGCGCGTGAGGAGGTGCTTCTTCCACGACTCTGTGAAGCAGATGATACGATCCGCCTTGTTCTCGATTGTGCGGAGGAGACCCATATCCGCACCCTCATACACCTGGTCGAGATAGATCCAGAGCTTAAACGTCTTCGGGATATCCTTGATCGCGTTGATGAACTGTGAGACAACAATCGGGTCGTTGTAGATCATCACAATGTCCGGGGATACCGTCTCAAGGTAATCCTTGAACTTGTTGAAGCCGAACCCCTGCTCACGAGGATCCTCGTTGGCAGCAGCATCGTACTGGATAATAGCCGACAGCGGGCGCATAGGCTGGGGAATGCGCGCAGGGCTGCGCTGGAATCCAAAGTGAAACACCTTGACCAGGGGAGTCAGCGTCGCCAGTTGCTTCAGGAGATTAAACGACACCTTGGAGTAACCGGTAACCTGCTCCGTGTGGGTAGAGACGAGCATGAAACGAATAGGTGGCATTTTATAATAAAGTCTTTCTTCCCTGTAAATATAATGAGTTCTCCAAGCCAGGGACCACAGCAACTGCCTGCCGTCAAATTTTCCAGTGCATCCGAAGTGACTGAATACCTCAAGCGCAAGACGTCATCTGCTTACTACAAGAATTTCCCCCAGTCTCAGAAGGCTGCGTATGCCTCTACCTATACGACCTTTCTGGGTGCGAATGCGTACAAGCTGCCTACGGAAGAGGCAACATGCTTGACAAATACATCTGGGTTTGTTCAGGGCCCTGCCAAGGTGGCCCCTGGAAAGAACAGGTGGAACCCTGTCTAATAGCGAACATTCTCCTTCATCTTGGGAATCTTGGTGAAGGTTCCAAAGCGGTCCATGTAGGGAACAGCCGGAATGTCATATAGGTCAGTCACCGATGCATGGCGGGAATTGAATGTCTTTGCAAGGACCTTGCGGGTCTGCGAACCGATCCAGTCGTATCCGAAACGAACGCTCATGTACGAATGGAGAGCTACAAACCCAAGTAGTACCGCGATAAGAATATACGGAATAGAAGAATACATTATTACAAGTGTATAATATAAGATGCCAGGTGGTTTGATGCAACTCACTGGGTTTGGCGCCCAAAACGTATTTGTCAATGGAAATCCATCCATGTCCTACTTCATGAAAATGTACAAACGAAGCACAAACTTCGCGATGGAGCATTTTCGGCTGGATGTGCGTAACGTCACGGATACCACTATTCCGCAGGCTGGACTCAAGACCTACCGCTTCAAGGTTCCTCGTTATGCCGACCTTCTCCACGACTGCTATTTTTGTGTGGATCTTCCTGATATCTGGTCTCCCATCTCTATCTACAATCAGTTTGGAGAGGGTGTCCCCTATGAGTTTCAATGGATTCGCAATATCGGATACAACCTTATCTCCGAAGCATCTGTGCTGTTTAACGGCACCCCTATTGTCACAATGACTGGAGAGTGGATGAAAATCCTAAGCTATCTCCGGAAGGATGCAACCAAGCGCGAGATTCTAGACCGTATGGTGGGCAACACTCCTGATGTCTATGATCCCGCGAACGCCAACGGACGCACCAATCAGTACCCGAATGCTCTCATGACTGGCGATGGAACCACTCCTGCGCCCTCTATTACGGGTCGCCAACTGACAATTCCACTACCGTTCTGGTTCTGCGAGGAGATTGCACAGTCTATTCCCCTTGTAGGTCTCCCCCAGACCGAGGTTGAGATTTCTATCACCATCAATAGTCTTTACAACCTTTTTACCATCGCGGATGTCAATCCAGAGAATCCAACATTTGGACAGCGGATTATTGGTACGCCGGGTGACAACGCTGCCGGCATCCAGAACTTCCTAGCGTACCCGGATCGCCAGGGCAATTCTACGAACCGCGCTCTCCTCACTTGGAACCTTAATCCCTATGTAGAGGCCAACTACATTTTTACCACGGATACGGAGCGCGCATTTATTGCGAGTCATGAGCGCACGTTCTTGATTACAGAGGTTCGGTATGTCAAGAACGAGAAGCAGTATGGCATCAATAACCTGGAAATACCCATGTACAATCTCTGTACTCGTGTGGTTGCACTCTTCCGCCGCAACGACCGCACGCTCATCAACGACTGGGACAATTACACGAACTGGGATACGCTAGACTCCCCTCCTATTGACACGAGCTCTGAAACGGTAGAAGCCAATACTCTCTACAGCAGTGGAGCCCTCATTGCAAACAATATGGGTCAGCAGGATATTTTCATGGAGGGCAATCTTATCTTTGATGGCAAGGACCGTTTCAGTACCAAGAACAAGAACTTCTTCCGCAATATCCAGAATTTCAAGTTTTCGTTAGGTACAACAAATAACATCCCTGGTATTTATACGTACTCCTTTGCTCTGGATCCGGACCAAATCACACAGCCAAGCGGATCTGCGAATGGGTCCATGTTCAATCGCACCGTGTTTCAATACACACTTCTGACTCCGCTCACAGTTGTCACTGACGCATCGCTGTCGCAGCCGCCAGTATGTGTTGTCCGTTCTACGGTGTTCAATCCGAATCCCACACCCGTTGGTGCAGCAGCGACGATATCGCCTACACCTGGTGTCGCGCCAGCTATACAACCTGGACAGACACAGCTCCTTTATCCTCCACCTACGAACCGCTCTATTCAGTTCGGAGCATATACTTCCATGGTCTATGTTGAGTCCTACAATTTCCTCAAGGTTACAAATGGAATTGCAAATCTTGTGTTCAATACATAATGAGCAGCGACGATCCAGTCCCCGATATCGAACCCGAAGGTTCATCTGTTAGCAATCTCCCCGAAGATACGGCTCCCCTTGTTAGCAATGCAAATCAGTATTTCGCGTATGCGCTTACAATGATTGGCGTGTTCATCTACTACCGTGTGGCATGGACCGCAGTCGAAGCCGTCTTCTTCACAAATTCCGAGTTTCTCAAAAAGTATTCAAGCTTCTTTTTCTACCTGTGGCTAGTCCCAATTGTTGGTCTTGTATCCTCCATTGTGAATCCGTCACTCACTGGAACGGCTAGCTGGACAACCTCTATTCTGATAGTGGGGTCGATTCCACTATCTGCGTGCTTTCTGTATGTTCTTCTGTTTGGAATGCCGACGATACCGACCCCGGCTGCAGCGTGAGCAGTTCATCCATTGCACGGGTCGGGTCCTCAAAGTTCCTGAACAGGATCTGATTCACTTCGGCAGGACTCCACTTTTCATCGATGGACTCGTCCTTGAAAATTGGGTGCCCCGATACATCGGTAATATCGTAGAACCCACACACCATCTCCTCAATAATCTTGCGAGAACACTTCTTGAACTGTATGATCATATCAATGCGCCCCGGGCGAATGAGAGCACGATCAAACCGCTCAGGAAAATTAGAAGTAAAGACCACTATACGGCCGCTGGACTCTAGCGTGCCATCCAGAAGGTTCAGGAGAAACGACAGATCAATGGGATCCTTGATGATATCGTCATCAGCTTCCGGGGCAAAAGGATCCTTGGGCTTCTCCACTACAGGCTTCTTCCACTTGCGTTCCAGGAGCACGTCACCCATCGCATCGGCGTCCTCAATGATATACACGCGCTCCGAAATCGGGATGGTGTATTTCTCTAGATTGGTCCCGTTATACACGTAGATCTCATCGCTGAAAAAGAGATGCCGCAGCTGTGTCTTGGTCTTGATTTCCGAGAGCTGAATGTTGACGGGATGACGACGAGCCACGTTGGCAATCGCTTTGATCTCCGACGTCTTTCCAGTACCCGGGGCTCCGTGAAAAAGGAATCCCAGCGTGTATGGAATACCCTTCTTCTCGTACCACGACCGATTCTCCAGGAAGAACTTGACACGCTTTTTCACCACTGGTTGCTCCTCAAAATACACATTCTCAAACGTGCGCGTAGTGGAGAACTTGTGCTTGCTATACACGAGGTAGCTCGTGGGCAGGGGATTCTGGGTCGAGCGCTTGCTCTTACCCCCCACAACCTGGTCAAAGAAGTAGAGATCGTTCCCCAACTTGTTCAGCATACGGCGCTCGTAATCCTGGTTGCACGAATCGACAAACGCCTGCAGGGTCTGAATAGGGTGGTCATAGCATGAGAGCTGGAACTTGATGTTCTTAATATTTCCTTCCTCAATTTCCACGTGCGTCAGCGTAAAGTAGATATCCTCGCTCAACCGAACTGGCTCAAACTCGTAGGGAAGGTAGTCATGGTTTGCAATCGACATCAAACGACGGGTCGCGGGAGAGCAGGCAACGTAATGGATAACAGCATCCATGCGAGTGAGGAACTGGGGAGCTTGACCCTTGTTCTGCTGAGGGGGCGGTCCGCGCTCACACTCAATGACGGCGGATGGCTCGCGGTTGGGTTTAGTTATCCCTGGCTGGGTTGAGCGCCGGCGACAAAGGATAGCCGACCACCAAGGATAGGTCATGACTGCGCGCTCATAGAGGTTGAGTCCTAGAAAATTGAGAAGGGGTGACCAACTGCCCTTACCGGCAGAATTCACTAGTTGGTACATCATCCCCATACGAACAATCTCCTGAGGATTCATTTGAGTATTCCCCACAAACTATGACTAAACTATTTAACGATGGTAAAGCACTTGTCCAGAGTCGCACCTCCCTCATGAACAGGCTTGGAGCGCTTGAGACGGAGCTGCTGCGATGCCTTATCCACCGTCTCATTGGTCAGCGACACATACGACTTGATATCCTTGGTCGTCGCCTGTGTATTCACAGAAGGCATGTACAGGCGAACTGGGGGCATGGCCATCTGCAAGGGCTTCGTGGAATTA
>Ga0164293_10005802_pt1 | contig 10531 bp, 11 predicted proteins | sample GEODES118metaG_FD_111487 | JGI IMG/M metagenome (GOLD analysis project Ga0164293, IMG submission 111487) | Eutrophic lake water microbial communities from Lake Mendota, Wisconsin, USA - GEODES118 metaG | ecosystem: Environmental > Aquatic > Freshwater > Lake | place: USA: Lake Mendota...
GCACTATATGAGGATCTTCCAGGTTTTGCGTAATCTACCCATACGCTTCCAATATTTACAACTCTGCCATAATTTTGTTTTTTCATATGAGGTAAGCAAAGTTTGAATAATCTCAAAGGCGAGAAATAATTTACTTTCATCATTTCTTCATAATTCTCACCTTCAAATATAGAGTCTATTATGTTTATTCCAGCATTATTTATCAAGATATCAATTTTGTCTGCATTAAAAGAAAAAGGTTGAGATAGATCAAGTTCTTTACGTGTTGGAGCGATGACTTCATGACCATATTTTTTAAAAACTTCACAAATATCACTGCCTATGCCTCTTGACCCACCAGTGATAAGTATTCTCATAGTTCTGAAGCAGCTTGATTGATCCTAAATTGTATCATTTTAATTCTATTTTCATCTTGAAGTGAAAGTTTCTGATACAACTCCATTTTGTTAGTAAGCCATTCGTATTCAAACATTTGCGCCTTAAAGAGAGCTCTTGATAAATTTTTTAATGCAATAGATGGATCAAAAATTGCGTATCTTGTTTCAAATTTATCTAAAAGTTTTTGTGAATGTAGTTTTTTTAAAAAATCCAAAGACTCAATAGAAACAGCTCCACCAATACAAGCCTTGGCACCTAATTTCTTTGTTCTTTCAAAAACGTCATGAGCAATCTGGTAAACTTCTTCAGAATTTACAAAAGTTCTATCTTTTTTCATAGAAGATACTAAGTCAACTCTTCCCAATGTAACGCCATATAATGATTCTGCAGCTTTTTGAGAAAGAATTTTGTCTATGTTTGCAACAGCTGTTTGTGTTTCTATATTTACGTTCAATTGCAATGAATTTACTACTTCTGACGGCAGGTTATTGTGAATAGCATTTATGAATTTAGTTAGCCCAAATTCAGACTCAACCATTGGGGCTACTAAACCCTTAACTCCAATTACCATTGAATCTTTGATATCTCTAATTGCTTCTGGACCACCAATTTTTAATGTGACTTTTGTTTTAGATTGATTGCAAATTTCTTTCAATCTTAAGACTTCGTTAAAAGTTGCACCCTCATCTTCAAAACTTGTTTTAATACCAACTAACCCATAATTTTCAACTAAATCTGTAAGGATATTTACGCACTTGAATTCTCTGTTGTTCATAGTTTTATTTTACCAAATGAATTTATTTTTGTAATAATTGACTATGTTTATAATCTCATCGTCAAAATTAACTTTTGGAGACCAACCTAAATTTTTAAGTTTCGAATCATCAATTGCATATCTAACATCTTGCCCGGGTCTCATAACGTCATAAGAGATATAATCATCATAGTTTACAGAAGATTCAAAGTATGCATCTATAATTTTTTTTATTGTATCAATGTTCGATTGTTCAAAACCTCCGGCTACATTGTAAATCTCATTAGACTTACCTTGCTCTATAATTGCAATTATTGCTGATGCAGTATCACTTGCGTGTAACCAATTACGTATAGGAGTTCCATGATTGTGTAATGGAATTTTTCTTTGCAAAGTTAAAAATTTACAAGCTTTAGGGATAAGTTTTTCAACATATTGACCAATACCATAATTGTTAGTTGGTCTGACGATATTGTAATTTAGATCGAAAGTTCTAGCCCAAGCCACAATTAACATATCTGCAGAAGCTTTAGTGGCAGAGTAAGGATTGCTTGGTTTCAATAAGTCAGTTTCTTTATGACTTCCATCAACCACATCTCCGTATACTTCGTCAGTGCTGAAGTGAATAAATCTTGGTATTACATATCCTTCTGTTTTGTAATTTTTAAGAAGCTCTAAAATATTGTGAACACCTGTAATGTTTGAGTGTAAAAAAACATCACTTTTACGTATTGAGTTATCTACGTGAGTTTCTGCAGCAGTATTTATAAAAACATCACAATCAACTAATCTTTTTATATCACAAATATCAGTTTTCTCATATTTGAATTTTGGATTGCATAAAAAATCATCCAAAACACTTACATCAGAAGCATAAGTACAGCTATCGATGCCATAAACATACCAGCCTTTGTCTAAACAAGCCTTAGTAATATATCTGCCTATAAAACCTAAGCATCCTGTAATATAAACAATTTTCATTTAAAATATTATACGTTATAAGCGGTATAATCATAATATGAATCGCAAATATCTCCCAACTCTTTCTGAATTAATAGATAGGCTCTCAATAGTTCAATTAAAAGAAGTTTTTATTACAGATCATAAGTCAGAATATGCTGAAGAAATTGCAGCAATTTTACACGATATTCAAGCACATATTGTTGAAAATAATGTAACTGTAGACGCTGAAGTTATACGTGCGATAGTTGTTTTATCTCAAATGAATTTGCATATTTGGCACAATGAAACTAATTATCGTAAAGGCATCAAAGATGGAAATAACCTTGAACTGACTCATGGATTGAACGGGATTAGAAACACAGCAAAAAACAAAATACAAGAAGTTTGTGGTGGTAGAAAAGATTACAAAATTGATTGTCTTGCTGCAGATTTTAAGGATTGGGAGATCAGTTGGTGAATAAAAAAACAAAAGTATTGATGGTATACAGCAAATGGCAATATGGTGGTCCACCAGTTTTGTCAAATTTCAACAGTAATTTGAATGGTTCTTTTGAATGCTTTATGATGAATCATCCAAATTATGAAGTAGAAAACGTATATATCGGATCAGGCCCAGATGAAATTAATACTACCACACAATTATCTCAAGTTTTATTATCAAAAGAATATGATGTAGCGATGGTTAGTGAGCTAGAAGATTGTGTGATGGACATAGAAGTTGCCAAAAAAATAGGTAAAAAACTTTTCTTGTTCAATTGGGACTGCAATGTAAACATTTCATCTCACTTAGAAACTAATTTTAGACTTTTTATCAAAAAACCGATTAATATTTCTTTCTTGCGCACAAAACATTCGATACTCGAAATTTCTAAGTATTGCAATATTTTTGTAGTAGACTTTGGTTACGGAGAAATGTTTCCAAATATATATTCAGTAGCTAATCCCCAAGACGAAAGAATATTTAGAAAATCTGATGAATCTGAAAAAATTCACGAAGTCTCTTTTTGCGGATCGCTTCATATGAGTGAAAGAACAAGTATTCTTAGCAAGTTAATCAATTACGGAGTGCCTTTGAGAACTAAAGGTGGTCGTTGGCCAGCAGAAAATACTTTGAGTGATTTTGAAGATTATGCTGCAGAATTTAGAAGTACAAAGATTGCTCTCAATTTTGCTGCAAGTCCATATTGCAGATATCAAAGAAAAGGCCGAGTTTTCGAAGCTATGTCTTGTGGAGCATTATGTATTACCACATATCCAGAAATATGGAAAAGCAGAACTGGAACTTGGTTTGAAGCTGGAAAACATTTTGTTGAATTTGATATTCATAACTGTGTTGAAGTAGTTCAATATTACATCAAAAATCAAGAAGAAAGAATAAGAATTGCTGAAGAGGGTCACAAAAGATGGAAAGAACTTTGTTCAGCAGAAAAGTTTTGGAATGATGTTATGAAAATTGCAGGTGTATCGTAAATGGAAAAAGTCTTTATTACAGGTGGTGCGGGTTATTTAGGCTCAGTTCTTACTGAAGTTTTGTTATCTAAAGGCTATGCAGTCACTGTTTTTGACAGCTTAGTTTATAAACAGCTTTCTCTTGCATCGTTTTGTCATAATAAAAATTTTAATCTTATTTTAGGAGATGTGCGTGACACCAAACTTCTTGCAAGTCTGGTAAAAACTCACGACATCATCATTCCACTAGCTGCTATCGTAGGAATGCCTGCCTGTAAAAAAGATCCAAATTTAACAGTAGCTGTGAATTATCAACAAGTTAAAGACATTGTTGAATATATTCAACCAAGTCAAAAATTGTTAGTTCCCAATACAAACTCTCAATATGGAAGTTCTGAAACAATCATCACAGAAGAGAGCCCATTTAATCCTCTTTCTCTTTATGCACAAACAAAATGCGATGCTGAAAAGCGTGTTTTAGAATCTGGTAATGGTATCTCACTTAGATTAGCTACTGTTTTTGGTGTTTCTTATAGACAAAGAATGGATTTACTCGTAAATGACTTTGTTTATCGAGCTGTGACTGATGAATTTTTAGTTCTTTTTGAATCCCATTTTCTTAGAAATTATGTTCACGTAAGAGATGTAGCTAAAGCATTTGTTCATCTTATTGAGAATTACCATTCACTAAACCTTAATGCCTATAATGTTGGGCTTACTTCTGCAAATATGTCTAAGCTTCAACTGGCACAAAAAATCAAAGAGTATGTGCCTAATTTAGTTATTATTGAAGAACAATTTAAGGAAGATTTTGATAAGCGTAATTATGTAGTCTCTAATGAAAAGTTAGAAAAAACTGGATGGTCTTGTGATTTTTCTTTAGATGCTGGAATTCAAGAACTTTTGTTAGCATACAAAATGATTTCAAATTTCAAAAACAAAGATTTCACCAATCTTTGAACGTAGATTGTTAAATTAATTCAAACTAAAAATGTTGGTTAAAAAAATGAAAGTATTATTTATCTATAATCTTTATTATGAAAATAACAAAGATATTGTTGATCATAAAGACAAACTCAGAACTTCCTTTGAAGCAGCATTTGAGCAAAACAAAGAGCATTCTTATGAAGTTGTACATTTAGGATATGAAGAAAACGACATCAAAAATTCTGAACAGCTTAATAGAACTCTACTAGAAAAAGAATTTGATATCGCTGTTGTTTCGGAAGAAGATCATTGGATTGTTTATCTCGAAACTGCAAAAAAATTAGGAAAAAAACTTTTTCTATGTCATTGGGACACTTGGTTGGCAATGTCTTCAAATCTTGAAGTAAATTTTAGGATTACATCAAAAAAACCCAGAGCCTGGGGTAATTTCCAGCAAACACTTTCTTTAGCGCAACTTGCTGAATATTGTAATATTTTAGTATTTGATTATGGATATAATGAAATATTACCAAATATGTACGGAGTAGCAACACCAATCGACACAAGAATATTTTATAAAGACCCAAATATTGTACAAGATTTAGAAGTTTGTCATAATGGTATGATGTATATTCCTGAAAGAATAGACTACGCAAGAATGTTTGATAAAGCAAAAGTCAATATTACATATACCGGAAGTATGAATAAAAATATTTACCCAGCACAAATGTTAACTTTGAATGAGTATGCAAACATTTTTCAAAGATCAAAAATTTCTTTGTGCTTTACTGACTCTGTTTTTGGACCTTTAAATAAACAGAGAAAAGGCAAAATATATGAAATAGCCGCATCAGGAAGTTTCTTGCTTACGACAAATCCAGAAGTCATAGACAGTCGGAAAAGTGCTTGGTTCAAACAAGGGGTTCATTTCGACTCAATGAATTTGGGAGATTGTGTTGATAAAGTTAGATTTTATATGAAAAATCCAGATGTTGCAAAAAATATGGCTGATGCAATGCATGAACATTATTTACAAATAGACGGACCAATAAACTGGTGGAAAAATATCTTTACTTTTAGAAATTTGTGACGCATTAAGAGTAATTACATTTTTATCAATTTGACATCAAACAAGGGCAGAATATGAATCATTTTTTAGAAGAAAAAGCAAAAAAAACAAGATTAGAAGTTTTCAAATTTAAAACTTCATCAGGCGTTGGTCATCTGGCAAGTTCTTTATCTTGTGTCGATGTAGTAACTTCTTTATATTACGATGAAAATGTAAACTTTGATCCTCATAAAGACTACCTGATTTTTAGCAAAGCACATGGTTCTCCGGCAGTTTATCCAATCTTGGCTGATTTAGATTTCTTCGAAGTATCAGAACTGGAAAAATATTGCAAACCTGGTGGAATATTAAAACTTCACTCGGATGCATCAATACCTGGATGTCATTTTGTTGGAGGTTCTCTTGGAAATGGTATTGGGTATGCAGCCGGTATTGCTCTCGCACAAAAAGACAAAAAAGTGTTTGTAATTTTAGGTGATGCAGAATTGTATGAAGGCTCTGTATGGGAAACATTGATCTTCATTGCTCATCATAAGTTAAATAATATTGTCTTAGTTGTTGATAGAAACAAGTATGGAATTTTAGGCGCTACTGAAGAAATGCTCAAATTAGAATCAATTAAGGATAAATTTATTTCATTTGGTTTCGATGCTTTAGAAATTGATGGGCATAATTTTGATGATCTAAGAAAATCTCTGACATATACAAGCGAAAAACCTGTTGCAATCATAGCAAAAACGATAAAAGGCAAAGGTGTATCTTATATGGAGGATAAGTATGAATACCATACTATCATACCCAAAAGTGAAAATGATATTAAGAAGGGTATTCAAGAACTATTATGACAGCACAAAGAGACATATTTATTCAAGAATTATTTGAAAAAGCACTATTAGATAAGAATATTATTTTTATATCTGCTGACATGGGTGCTCCTACTCTTGATCAATGGAAAGAAAAACTTCCAAATCAGTTTATTGCTGCTGGTATCTCAGAGCAAAATGCAATCAATGTTGCTTCAGGCTTAGCTGCTTCAGGAAAAAAAGTTTTTGTTTATATGATGGCAAGCTGGTTCGCTCGATGCATTGAACAAGTAAGGTATTCTTGTGCAATGGCAAATAATACTATAACTATTTTAGGCAATGGGGTTGCGCTAGGTTATGCACCTTCAGGACCAGCACACGAACCGAATGAAGATATAGCATTATCTCGTTCATTATTAAATATTGAAATTCATTCTCCTTCAAATGAAAGTTCAACTCTTAATTTGGTTGATTTATGTTTAAATATACCTAAACTCAGATACATAAGACTTGAGAGAAATTATCCTAAGCAACTTGAAAATGTAACATATCAACAAAATGAATTTATAAAAACCTTATTCGAAAATGATGTAGAAACTGACAAAAAATTAACTATTTTATCAAGTGGATACATGCTTGGAAGAGCATTAGAAGTTGGAATAAAAATTGATAAACTTGTTAAGACTTCTGTAGTTGATATATCTAGAATCAAGCCATTAGACAGCAAAGTTTTAACGGAAGTATTGAGTAATTCAACTCATATACTAACACTAGAAGAACAAACTTTAGATGGTGGTTTTGGTTCAGCAATTTGTGAATTTATTTGCGATAATAATTTATCTTGCAATGTCTTAAGATTAGGCTTACCGGAAAGATATATTTTCGAAAATGGCTCTAGAGATTATCTTATTGATGCTAATGGGCTTTCTGTTGCAAATATTTTTGATTCAGCTGTAAAATTTATATAATGGCAAACAATTTTAAAATCAAAGATTTACGAGAAATAAACTTAGATTTTTTTAAAGATCATCGAGGCGAAATTTACACATTTTGGAACTCGGAAGATTTTCCTCAGAAAGATATTATTTTCAACCACGACAAATTTACTTTTTCGAATGAAAATGTATTTAGAGGAATTCACGGTGATTTTGAATCAACAAAATACGTTACTTGTGTAATTGGAGAAATATTTTATGTTTTTGTTGATTATAGAGAAAATTCAAATACTTATATGCAATATGACACAGTAATATTATCACAAGATAAAAAGAATGCTATAATTTTTCCTCCAGGTGTAGCCTCTGGTGCATTGACATTGAGCAAAAATTCAGTTACTGCATATAAACTTTCATACCCAAATAAATATCCAGATGCTGACAAGCAGTTTAATTTAAAGTGGAATTTGTTAGATATAAATTGGCCTGTCGAAAATATGATTTTTTCAGAAAGAGATAAATAAATGAATAATTTAGATGTATTGTTTGTTAGTCCTGGTGGTTCAAATTTAGTTTACCAAGGTTTGTCAGATAAAATTTCTGCAATTGAACCTCCTACATGGGCTTTATTATTAGCACAATCAGTCAGATCAGTAGGTTATAAAACGGCAATACTTGATATGAATGCTGAAAAAATTCCATATGAAGAAGGCTTAGAAAGAATTAAAAATTATAATCCTAGATTAATCTGTTTTGTCGTTTATGGACAAAATGTCAATTCTGGAACAGTTTCAATGTCTGGAGCAGTTTTGTTTTCAGAGTTTATCAAAAAAAATGGAATTCAGTCTCCGATTGCATATGTAGGTTCATACGTACAAGCACTTCCTAAGAAGACACTAATTGATGAAAAATCCATAGATATTGTATTTATGAATGAAGGTGTTTACGCTTTAAGAAACATACTAAAAAATGAAATTAACCTCGGCTCTTTAGATCATGTCAATGGAATTGCTTGGCGTAAAAATGGTGAAGTTGTATTTAATGATCCTGAGATTGTAGTACCAACGGAAAGAATGGATATCGATTTACCTGGGTATGCTTGGGATCTTCTTCCATTTAAAGAACGACCCCTTGATATGTACAGATCTCCATTATGGCATGCTGAATATGATGAGAGTAAAAGGAGCCCTTATGCTGCCTTGCAAACTTCTTTAGGTTGTAGATTTGGTTGCTCTTTTTGTATGATTAATATTTTGAATAGAAATGATAATGCAGAAATTGGAGTTGCTGGCAATTACAGTAACATGAGATTTTGGTCTCCAGAGTTTATTATCAAAGAATTTGACAAACTTGTTGAAATGGGAATAGAAACAATAAGAATTGTTGATGAGATGTTTTTGCTAAACAAAAAGTACTATGTGCCTCTCTGTAATATGTTAAAGGATAGAGGATATGGAGAAAAGGTACGAATGTGGGCTTATTCAAGGGTAGATACTGTGACTAATCCTGATGTATTAAAATTGGTAAGAGAGGCTGGAATTAAGTGGTTATGTTTAGGTATTGAAAGTTCAGAAAAAAAAGTACGTCTTGAAGTATCTAAAGGTAAATTCGAAGACGTAGATATTGTGAAAGTAGTTAAGCAAGTTGAAGAAGCAGGCATTGAGGTTTTGGCAAATTACATCTTTGGACTTCCAGGAGAAGATATGGAAACAATGCAAAAAACATTAGATTTAGCGCTAGAACTAAATACTGCTGGATGGAATGCATATCCAGCAATTGCATTGCCTGGAAGCCAATTATATAAAGATTCATATGACAATGGATATGAGTTACCAAAAACATACGATCAATTTGGATTTCACGCTAAAAGAACTTTACCTATGTACAACTCGCAATTGACAAGAAGAGAAATTCTTGATTTTAGAGATCAAGCATTTGTAAAATATCATTCAAACGAAAATTTCTTAAATATGATAGAATCAAAGTTTGGTAAATCTGCACGAAGTAACATTCTAAAATCATTAGAAGTTCAAATCGTTAGAGAAGATCTATAATAAAGATATGAATAAATTTTTTCTACCACTAATGAATGACAACATTGATAAACAAGACATCAATGCTGTTGTGGATTTTTTATCTCAAGAATCTATACCAAAATTAACCAATGGACCAAAAGTAAAAGAATTTGAAAATGCTTGGGGTGATTGGTTGGGAACTAAATATAATCTTTTTGTTAATTCTGGTGCTTCTGCTAATGAATTGACTATGTTGGCATTAGCAGAAATAGTTGGTGAAGGGGAAATAATTCTCCCTCCATTAACTTGGATATCTGACATTTCTTCAGTTTTATTCTCTGGACATAAACTAATTTTTGTAGATGTCAATTTTGAAAATTTATCATTTGATATTGAAAAACTCAAAGAAGCAATAACTCCTAAAACTAAAGCAATTTTCCTCACTCACGTTTTAGGAATAAATGGTCTCACAGATGAATTGTTGAGCATTTGCAAAGAACAAAATATTCTATTAGTAGAAGATGTTTGTGAATCTCATGGAACCACTTTTCAAGGTGTAAAAGTAGGAAATTTTGGTTTTGCAAGTAATTTTAGTTTTTATTTTGCTCATCATATGTCTACTATTGAAGGCGGAATGATCTGCACTAATGACTGGAAATTTTATCAAGTTTGCAGAGCTTTAAGATCTCATGGGATGACTAGAGAAATGACTGATGAATCAATGAGACAGCAAATTATTGATGATAATCCTGATCTCAATCCAGATTTTATTTTTCTAAGACCAGCACATAATTTTAGAAGCACTGAAATCAATGCTGTAATTGGACTTTCTCAGCTCAAAAAACTTGATGATAAAAATCAAGAAAGAAGAGAAAATTTTAATTATTTTATGTCTAAATTAGATTCTAAAAAATATCATACAAATATTGAAATTACAGGAAACTGTAACTATGCTTTTATTGCAATATTGAAAGATTCTGATTTAGACAAAAGAAATATCTTAGAAGATAAACTTAGAGAAAATAAAATTGAATTTAGAAGAGGATTGTCTGGTGGCGGAAACCAAATGAGACAACCATTTTTTAAATCTATTTATCAAGATTTTTCTGATTTTCCTGTGATTGAACATATTCATAATTTCTCTTGGTATATTGGCAATTATCCAGGGCTTGAACGAGATAAAATTGATTTCTTACTTGAAGTGTTAAACTGTGACTAAAAATGAAAGATCAATACAA
>Ga0164293_10005803_pt1 | contig 10530 bp, 8 predicted proteins | sample GEODES118metaG_FD_111487 | JGI IMG/M metagenome (GOLD analysis project Ga0164293, IMG submission 111487) | Eutrophic lake water microbial communities from Lake Mendota, Wisconsin, USA - GEODES118 metaG | ecosystem: Environmental > Aquatic > Freshwater > Lake | place: USA: Lake Mendota, Wisconsin...
GGCTGTATACGCCACCATGTATGTACGCGACCATACCCGCCCACTGTTGCACGAAGCCATGGGCTTCAAATCCACCGAGTACGACTACGAGGTGTTTCGCATCACCTCGCAGATCTGCCGGCAGGTCTTTCCCGTTGAGCTCGATATGGACCATCCCACCATGCGCCGCGGTCTCGACAAATTGGTCGAAATCTCTGCCGCGCACAGCCGCGCCAAGCTCAGGGGCGGCCCGCTGGGCCTGTTGCTGCAGGGCGTGCATGCCGCGCGGGCGGCGCTGACCTTCACGCGGCTGTTCTTTCTGCCCGTGAAGTCGCAGGAGTTGCCCGCTCAGGTGCGCAGCGTCCCGGTGTGGTGACCCAGCACGGCCAGGCCAGCCCAGCCCGCAATTGCCCATGATGGACTTCGCCTCCCCGATTGCCGCTGCTGCGCTGTTTGCGCTGCTCAGTTGGTGGTTGGGCACGGGCGTCATCTTGTGGCTGGTGCGCCGGCCCGCGGCCAGTTTTCGCTGGAGCTTGGCTCTTGCCACGGTCATGCTGCTGTTGGGCTTGTGGGGCAGCGCGCACAGCATGAAGACAACAGGCAGTGCCTCGGCCTATTTGGGTTTTGCCAGCGTGATCTTGATGTGGAGCTGGCATGAGCTGGCCTTTCTGACTGGCGTGTTGGCCGGTCCCAGGCGGCAGGCCTTGCAAAGCGGCGCCACTGGCTGGCTGCGGCTGAGCCAATCGGTGCAAGCCATTGCCTACCATGAGCTGGCCTTGATCGTCAATTTCGCGCTGCTGTGGATGCTGCAAGTGGGGCAGCCCAACCATGTGGCGCTGTGTACCTTTGCCCTGCTGTGGTGCATGCGCCTGTCGGCCAAGCTCAACCTCTTTGTGGGTGTGCCGCAGACGGGCGTTCAGTATCTGCCTGAGCACTTGCGCTATCTGGGCAGCTACTTCAAGACGGCGCCGGTGCGCGGCTTTTTCTTTTTGACCCTGGCGGCGTCGGCCCTGACCCTGGGTTGGCTGACTTGGCAGGTGCGCAGCGGTCAAGTGGCGGCCAGCACCGGCTGGGTCTTGTTGGCGGCCTTGCTGGGTCTGGCCATCGTCGAGCATGTGCTCATGGCCTTTCCGTTGTCGATAGAAAAGCTCTGGGGCTGGGCCATGCGCCAGCGGCCGTCACCGCGCGAAAGCGCGGTGATCGCCCGACCGATCGTTGCGGCGGTGCCGCCTGTGCCGGTGGCGGCGAGCAAAGGGGATGCGTCATGAATGCGGTCAATATGCTCGAGACCCGCCAGCTGATCGGGGCGGGGCAGCGGCCCCAGGCCCTGGTCATAGGCAGCGGCTTTGGCGGGCTGGCAGCGGCCATTCGCTTGCAGCTGCGAGGCTGGCAGGTCACTGTGCTGGAAAAGTTAGATGCGCCCGGCGGGCGCGCCTATGTGCATCGCGTCAACGGACATGTGTTTGACGCCGGCCCCACCATCATCACAGTGCCGGCGCTGCTCCAAGAGCTGTGGCAGCTGGCCGGGCAGCGAATGAGCGACCATGTCACGCTCAAGCAGCTCGATCCTTTCTACCGCATCCGCTTCGACGACGGCGACCATTTTGACTACAGCGGCGACATCGACCGCATGCGCGCCGAGGTGCGCCGCATCAGCCCGTCGGATGCGGCGGGTTTTGAAAACTTCATGCGCGAGGCTGACGACTGCTACCTGCGTGGCTTCGAGGTCCTGGGCACCCGGCCCTTTAGCACCGTCGTCGATTTGCTGCAGGCCTTGCCAGCCATTGCGCGCATGCGCGGCTGGCGCAGCTTGCACCAGATGGTGGCCGGTCACCTCAAGCATCCCAAGCTGCGCATGGCCATGAGCCTGCAAAGTCTGCTGATTGGCGGCAACCCGTATTCGGTGACCTGTGTCTACAGCCTGGTCAATGCGCTGGAGCGCCAGTTTGGGGTGCACTGGACCATGGGGGGCACCGGTGCACTGATTCAGGGCATGGTCAAGCTGCTGCAAAGCCTGGGCGGGCAGCTGCGCTGCAACGCGCAGGTCGATCGCATCGATGTGCAGGACGGGCGTGCCAGCGGCGTGACCTTGGCTGGCGGGCAGCAACTGGCAGCCGACATCGTGGTCTCCAACGCCGATGCCGCCTGGACTTACAAGCACCTGGTGGCCAGCGAGCTGCGCCGCAGCTGGACCGACCGGCGCATTGCCCGCGGCCGCTATTCCATGAGTCTGTTTGTCTGGTACTTTGGCACCGACCGTCGCTATGACGAGGTGCCGCATCACATGATGGTGCTGGGCCCGCGCTACAAAGAATTGCTGGCCGACATCTTCAAGCGCCACCGACTCAGCAGCGACTTCAGCCTTTATCTGCATCGCCCGAGCGCCACCGATCCTTCAATGGCGCCGGCCGGCTGTGACACATTTTATGTGCTCTCGCCAGTGCCGCATCTGGACAGCGGCACCGACTGGCGCGCGCATGCCGAACCTTATCGGCAAGCGGTGGAGCAGGCGCTCGAGCGCACCGTGCTGCCGGGCCTGTCCCAGCATGTGCGCGCGTCGCTGATGACCACGCCGCTCGATTTCCAGGACCGTCTGCTGTCCTACAAAGGCGCTGCCTTCGGCTTGGAGCCGCTGCTGCTGCAAAGCGCTTACTTTCGGCCGCACAACCGCAGCGAGGATGTGCCCGGTCTGTTCATGGTTGGCGCCAGCACCCATCCGGGCGCGGGCGTGCCCGGTGTGTTGATGTCGGCCAAGGCACTCGATCAGGTGGTGCCCGACGCGCTGGACTATTTGACGCGGGGCTTGCCCTCGCTGACAGGAGCCTGAATGCTGATGCCCACTGCCCAGACCCAGGCCCTGCGTCGCGAGCAGGACTTGCTGGCCTGCGTCGAGATGATGCGCGGCGGCTCCAAGAGCTTTTTTGCCGCCAGCCGCCTTCTGCCCGCGCGCATGCGTGCGGCCAGCATCGCCCTGTATGCTTTTTGCCGGGTGGCCGACGACCTGGTCGATCAGGCCCAGGGCGATGACATGCACGAGAGCCTGCGTCAGTTGTATCACCGCCTCGATCAAATCTATGACGACCGGCCGCAGGCCTTCGTCGAGGACCGAGCCCTGGCCGTGGTGGTTCACCAGTACGGTTTGCCGCGGGCTTTGCTCGATGCCTTGCTCGAGGGCTTTGCCTGGGATGCGCAAGCGCGCCACTACGACAGCCTGGAGGATGTGCAGGCCTACGGCGCACGGGTGGCCGGCAGTGTGGGCGCGATGATGTGCTGGATCATGGGTGGGCGCAGCGCCAGCACACTGGCGCGTGCCTGTGAGCTGGGCGTGGCCATGCAGCTGACCAATATTGCCCGCGACGTGGGCGAAGATGCGCGCAATGGCCGTCTTTATCTGCCCCGGCAGTGGTTGCGCGACGCCGGTCTGGACCCCGACGCCTGGCTTGCTCAGCCGTGCATCAGCCCGGCCCTGCAAGCGGTGGTCGAGCGCTTGCTGCAAGAGGCCGACCGGCTGTATCGGCAGGCCACTGCCGGTGTGGCCGGCCTGCCGCGCGACTGCCGCGCCGCCATCGTCGCGGCCCGCCTGATTTACGCCGAAATCGGCCATCAACTGCGCCGCGACGGCCTCAATCCGGTCGATCACCGCGCCGTGGTGGGGCGCTCGCGCAAGCTGGCCTTGCTCAGCCGCGCCTGGTGGCCCTTGCTGCCCTCCTCTGGACTGGCTGCGCTCCCGCCTTTGCCCGCCATTGCCTACCTTGTCGACATTTGTGTCGACGCGGGTGCGGCGCCGGCTGAGCTGCGCCCGGGCCGCGCGCTGCGCCGGCCTGTGGGTGAGCGGGTGATCTGGATGATCGAGCTCTTCGAGCGCCAACAGGTGCTGCGTCGCTCGGCGCGCTGACAGCCCTTTAGCGGCTCTGCGCCGTCTGCGCGGCGTGAAGAGGGGTCGCACCCATCAGGTCCTGCAGCACCGACTCGATCCGTGCAAGGTCGGCCGGCTTGGCCAGGTGGGCTGAGAACCCCGCGGCTGTGCAGCGTTGGCGGTCTGTGGCCGTGCCCCAGCCGGTCATTGCCACCAGGGTGAGCGCAGCATCCTGGGCGCGCAGCAGACGCGCCAGCTCAAAGCCGTCCATGCCTGGCATGCTCAGGTCGACCAGGGCCGCTTGCGGTCGGTGCAAGCGGGCCAGGCCGAGAGCGCTCGGGCCGTCGTAGGCCACCCAGGTTTGGTGGCCGCTCCAGTTCAAGGCACTGGCCAGGGTGTCGGCACCGTCCGGGTTGTCGTCGACCACCAAAATGCGCCAGCTTGAGCCGCCGCAGGCGGCCACGGGCCGGCTCTCGGGTACGCAGATCGGTGGGGGCATCGCGCTCGATTCGCAGATGGGCAGGTCGATCGTGAACACGCTGCCCAGGCCACGGCCGCGGCTGTCGGCCGCCAGATGCCCGCCGTGCAGCTCGGCCAGTTGACGCGCCAGCGCCAGTCCGATGCCCAGGCCGCCCTGGGCCATGTGCAAGTTGCGATCGACCTGGCTGTAGAGCTCAAAGACATGCGGCAGGTCGCTGGCGGCAATGCCGATGCCGTTGTCCTCCACTTGCAATACAACCCGCTCCTCGCGCCGGTGAGCCTTGAGCGCGATCTGCCCGCCCGGTGGGGTGTACTTGGCTGCGTTGTTGAGCAGATTGACCAGCACCTGGGTCAGCCGCGGCGGATCGGCCCGCAGCGCAACCGTCTCATCGGGCAGGCTCACGCTCAGGCGGTGGTCACGCTCGCGCATCGGGTGCTCGCTCAACTCGATGGCACCGACGACGAGCTCGCGCAAGGTCAGAGTTTGCAGCTGCAACTCGATCTTGCCCTGCGCAATGCGCTCGAGATCGAGCAGATCGTCGACCAGGCTGAGCAGGTGGTGGAGTTGGCGCTGCATCATGGTGCAGGAGCTGCTGACCCGATCGGGCTGATCGGCTTGACGCTGCAACAACTGCAGCCCGTGCATCAAGGGCGCAAGGGGATTGCGCAGCTCATGGCTGAGCCGCGCCAGAAATTCGGACTGGCGGCGGTTGACCTGCTGCAACTGACGTGCAATGCCGCGCCACCTCTGCACCCGCCGCCGCAGCCGCTCATCGGGCCCCGCTGCGGCCTGAGGCGGCGCACTTGCTGCAGGCCTGCTCGCTGCTGGATCAGGGCCCATTGCTGCGGCTGCATTGAGCCCAGCCACGGTGCTGTGGCCGTTGGGGCGAGGCAGCCGCGCCTGCGCTGCAATCCAGGAGCTGCTCCAAGATTGCAGCGAGCTCGCTTGTGGGTCGACGCGGTAAGGGATGGATCTGATCATGACTGCGCCGATTTAACCCCAGGCTGCAGCCCGAGTGGCAGTGACAACTGTCATGCAGACGCAAGCAAATGTAAGGAGGCTCGCCTTGTTGGTGCGAGGCGCGGCCTTCAGCTGCGAGGAGCTTGCGACGTGGCGAGATGGGGTGCAGTGGCGGCCCGTCCGTCATTGCGCGGCGCGCAGCGCCGTGGCAATCCAGGTTTTTGTGCAACCGCTGATGGATTGCTTCGTTCCTCGCAATGACGAGGCAGGGGTGCAATGGCGGGGCAGGGGTGCAGTGGCGGCCTCTGCGTCATTGCGAGGCGCGCAGCGCCGTGGCAATCCATGCTGTTGTGCGACCGCCGATGGATTGCTTCCGTCATTGCGAGGAGCGCAGCGACGTGGCAATCATCGCAATGACGAGGCAGGGGTGCATTGGCGGCCCCTGCGTCATTGCGAGGCGCGCAGCGCCGTGGCAATCGATGGATCAGCTCATGGCCTTCTGGGCATGCGCCAAGGCAGCATGGCTCGCACGATGGGGTTGACCAGGCGGGGCACGCTCAGCGTTTCGTGAAAGCTGGTCACCTCTTCGTCGAGCAGGCGGCTGCGCAGCACGCTGCGCTGGTAAAACGGCGTGTCTTCGAGTTGCTGCAGCACTTGCACCGGGCCTTGGCTGCGCATGCGGCGGGCAATGCGCCAGCCTGTGGGGGGCAGTGGCTGTTGAGCCGGTGCGTCGAAGGGCAGCACGCGGCCGTCGGGCATGAAGCGCAGGGCCAGCACGTGGCCGCTTGGATCGTCGGGCTCGATGTCGTAGATCACCGCTGTGCTGCCGTCTGAGAGCTGGCCACGTGACCAGTCCCAGTGCCCAAAGCCGCGCTCGATGGGCTCGTCGCCTTCGTTGGAGTCCAGATAGGCGTGCCCTTGCCAGCTCATCCGCGGCTGCGTCAGTTCGACCTGCACGCGCGCTTGCGGCGCGATCGGGCCCCAGCGGTGGCGAGCGCTGGCCTCCAGCGGCGTGCTGAACTGAAACAGCCGGGTGGGCTCGAGGGTGATGCGCCCGCGCACGCGATGCGGAATGGGCATGCCTACTTCGTCGATGTCCACCATCAGGCGCTGGCCGTCCCAGTGCAGGCGGCTCGGGCCGATGACAAAGTTCTGGGCATCGCGCTGGCAGTGGCGGGCGCCGCGCTCGGTCATGCACCAGCGACCCGCGCCCGGGCTGTAGAGGGCGACGTTGAGCGCGCAGTGGTTCATGGGATCGGCCGCGCCGCCGCGCCGGGCCCAGGCGTAGTAGGGAGAGAACACGCTGCCAATGAAGGCAATCAGGGTCAGGCCGTGGCGGCCGTCGTCGCTCAGGGCGTCGATGTACCACCAGAGGTAGCCGCCCGAGGCGAGCGCCTGGTCAAAGCGGGGCTGGCCATCAGGGCCGCGGCCGCCTGCCGGCCCGACAGCGCCGCCATCGGCACCCCCGGGCCCGGGTGCACGCTGCCCCCGGCCAGGTACAGGCCCGGGATCGGGCTGCGCGCCCCCGGTCGGGCAAAGGCCGACATCCAGCCGTGGGTCGCCTGTCCGTACAGTGCCCCGCCCGTCGCTGGAAACAGGCGGGCGAAGTCCTGCGGCGTCGTGCGCAGCACTTGATGGGCTTGTGCCTGGATCTGCAGGCCGCATTGGCGCATCAGTTGGAAGCTGGTGGTTTGGCATTGTTCGAGGGCCTCCTCGGTCAGTGGGCTGTGGGCCTGATCGCCGTTGGCCGGCGCATTGACCAGGCACAGCAGCCGTTCTGCGCCCAGCGGTGCATCGCCGCTGCCGCGGTCCTGGGCGCACACGTAGACGGTGGGGCGGCTGGGGAGTCGGCCGCCGTCAAAGATCTCGCGAAACTCGCTGGCGTAGTCGGCCTGAAAGAAGACATTGTGGCGATCCAGCGCCAACCCTTCGGTGGGGGCATGGATGGACCAGGTCAGCGCCGACAGCGAGCGCTGCGGCGCCTTGGCCGGTACCGCCGTGCGCAGCGCCTGGCCGAGCAGGTCGCCTCGCAAGGCGGCTGTGTCTCCGTTGAACACCACGCTGTCGGCGTGCAGGCGCTGGCCATCGGCCAAATGCACGGCCTGCACCCGTCCACCTTGCACTTCAATCTTCTCGCAGCGCACGCCGTAGTGAAAGCGCGCGCCGCGGGCCTGGGCCAGATCGGCCAGTTTGCGGGCCAGCGCATGCATACCCCCTTGCACCGACCACACCCCGTCGAGCTCGACCTGGGCAATGAGCATCAGCGTGGCCGGTGCCTGCCAGGGCGACGATCCGCAGTAAGTGGCGTAGCGGGCGAAGAGCTGGCGCAGCCGTGGGTCCTGGAAGTGGTGCCCCAGGCTGTCCCAGAGGCTGCGCATCGGACCGATGCGTGCCAGTGTGGCCAGGCCCCGCGCGCCCAGCTGGCCGCTCAGGCCCAGGGCGCTGGGCGCGGCTGCCCGGATGTAGGGGCCTTCGAGCGCCTGATAGACCTCGCGCGCTGTGGCACAGAAGTGGGCAAACCGCCGCGCTTCCTGCGCCCCCGCAAAGTCTGCGACCGCATCGAGCGAGCGCTGGGGATCGGCATACAGGTCCAGCGAGCTGCCATCGCTCCAAAAGTGACGCGCCAAAATGGGCAGAGCGTTCAAGCCCAGCTCGGCCTCGAGCGTGGTGCCCGCCGCGGCAAAGATTTCATCGAATACCCAGCGCATGGTGAACACCGTCGGGCCGCTGTCGATGGGCGCGCCATCGACCCGGGGCTGGCGGATCTTGCCGCCGGGCGCGTCGGCCGCCTCGACCACCGTCACTTGCAGACCCTGGCGGGCGAGCTCGAGCGCGCTGACCAGGCCGGCCATGCCGGCGCCCACCACCACCACCTGGTGCTCAGCCATGGGCCAGGGCCGGCTCGCTCGCCTCAGGTCTGGGCCAGTGGCCCTGGTGGTGCAGCACCCGCATGCGAACGAACATGGACTCGGAAAAATAGCCCTTGCTGTAGGCCAGCTCGACCGCCTTGCGGTGGGCCCCGTTCATCGAATAGCCCAGCATCGAGGCGGTGTCGAGCCAGACGCTGAAGGTGCACTGGCGCAGCAGCGGCGCCTCGCCCAGGCCCATGGCCAGCAGACAGCCCGGGCTGGCCAACAGGTCGGCCTGCGTCGCGGGCGCCTGCTTCCAAAACGACATCGCCTTGGCTGGCCGGATGCTGGCACGGGTCAGGGCCGCGAGCAGTTGCGGCTGCGGTTCGGCTTGGACCAGTTCGGGCAGAGGCGAGGGCAGGGGGCTGCGCGCCCAGCCTTGTCCGTCCCAGGAGCCGCGCGCCGATTCAACCGACAGCAGCCCGCTCCAAAAGTTCTGGGCACGATCGCGAAAAGCCGCTACGATCGGGCCCTTGAGAAAAGCCAGGGCGTTTTCAGCCTGATCGAACAAGGCGACGATTCCCTGGTGCGAGCTGCTAGGCCGAAGGCTAAAGCCCCCCTGGCTGCCGCTGCCCATGACTTTACCGAAGAGCAGGCCCGGTGTGCCTTTGAGGCCGGAGCCGCCTTGCATCAGGCGCAACCAGCCCCAGCGGCGGTGCGCATCGAGGTAGTTGATCAGAACCACCACCACCACACCGCTCAGTTCAGAGTTGGCGTCGGCAGGTGCGGCGTTCATGATCGGAGTAAAAAAAAGAGCCGGGGCGTTGAAGCGCCCCGGCCAGAAGAGCAAGCCTAACGCTTGGCCGCAGGAGCGGCGGCGGAGGCTTGCAGGGCAGCTTTTGCGGCTTTGACTGGTGCAGTCTCGGCCAGGGTGGTGTCGCGTCCGAGTTCCGGGTGATCCTTGAGCATGCCGGTGCCGTACAGCGGTTTGTAGGCGCCTTGGTGGCAGGTGGCGCAGTTGAGCTTGGCCACATCGCCGAGTTCGCCCTTGCGGTGCGCCGGGAAGACCTCGGTCAGCGGCTCCAGATAGCTCAGGTTCAGGTCGCGCGCCATGCGGATGCCGTGCCAGGCCGTCACGCGCTGGGGCGGCCCGCCTTCCCAGGTGGCGACGTTGCGGGTGTTGTGGCAGTAGGTGCAGTTGACCCCCAGGGAGGCCGACATGTGCATCATCAGCCCGTAGGTCCACTCGGCCTGCTTGATCGACTGCCGGTTGCCGGTGGGCAGGGCGGTGTTGCCGTTGACGCGGATTTCTTCCTTGCCCAGCAAGAAGGGCGTGAAGGGGTCGTTGGGCAGAGAACTCAGACCGACGGTCTTGGCGGGCTTGTTCTGCCCGGCCGTATCCCCGATGAAGTTGGCCCCCTTGGGCGCGTTGTCGGCGGTGAACCAGATTTCTTTGGGCACCGGGTTGCCGCGGTGGCAGGTAAAGCAGGTCACACCGGTTTGCCCGACGTGGTTCTTCCAGTCGGTGTTGATGTGTTGCGTCATCTCGACCATCTTGCGCGCCACCACTTTGGTGTATTTGCTGTCGTCGGCGAAATTGGCCGGGTTGTGACAGTAGGCACAGCCTTGCTCAGGCGCAATCCAAGTTGTCATGTTGGCCATCAGTCGGGTGAACTGCCCCACGCTGAGGTCACCGAGCACCTTGACGTTCTGGTAAACCTGGCCGGCCTTGGGGCCATCGGCAGACGCTGGCGGCGCTGCTTCGGGCACCTCGTTGCTGGCCGCTTGCTGCTCGACGGCGCGCGGGTTGTAGACCTGCACCATGCCGGTGCCGGCATAGCCGTGTTGCACGCTGGTCACCGGTGGTCTCTCGCAGGCGGCCAGCAGGGCCAGACCGGCCAGGCTCAGCAGCCGGGCTGCAGGCACAAGGAAAGAGGACTTCTTGCTCATGGCTTGACTCCAGAAGGTGCAGCTTGCAAAGCCGGGTCGCTGACAGCCGGGAAGACATCGGGGTAGGGCGGTGCGACGCCGTGCTTGACAGCCCACAGGTACCAGTTGTCCACCACGGTGCCGGTCAGCAAGATGCCGATGCCGCCGGTCAGTGTGGTGAGCACTGCGAACCACCAGGCCCAGCGGTGGATCGACTCCATCGTGGCGTTAAAGCCCATGGTCCAGCGCCAAAACAGGGCGGCTCTTTCGCTGGCCGTACCGCGGTCGACGATCTGCTCGATCTCGCGCTCGCCGCCGTATCGGCCCACCGCCAAGATGGTGGCGCCGTGCATCGCAAACAGCAGCACCGATCCGTAGAGGAAGGCGATCGACAGGGCGTGGAAGGGGTTGTAGAACAGGTTGCCGTAGCGCAGCGAGAACGCGGCCGTCCAGTCCAGGTGCGGGAAGATGCCGTA
>Ga0164293_10005804_pt1 | contig 10529 bp, 8 predicted proteins | sample GEODES118metaG_FD_111487 | JGI IMG/M metagenome (GOLD analysis project Ga0164293, IMG submission 111487) | Eutrophic lake water microbial communities from Lake Mendota, Wisconsin, USA - GEODES118 metaG | ecosystem: Environmental > Aquatic > Freshwater > Lake | place: USA: Lake Mendota, Wisconsin...
CGCCCGGTCACCTTTGACTCGGTTGTAGGGCAATCGCACATTACCACTACGCTACGAAACGCCATCAAATCCAATCAGTTGGCACAAGCCTTCCTTTTTACTGGACCTAGAGGTGTTGGTAAAACTACTTGTGCAAGGATTTTGGCCAAAACTATCAACTGTCTTGATGTTAGCGAAAAGACCGAGCCATGTAACAAATGTTCGTCTTGCAGAAATTTCGACCAAAATGCGTCTTTTAACATTCATGAATTAGATGCGGCATCAAACAATTCTGTAGAAGACATTAGGAATTTGATAGACCAAGTACGTTTCCCTCCGCAAGACGGAAAATACAAGGTTTACATCATAGATGAGGTGCACATGCTTTCGCAGGCGGCCTTCAACGCCTTCCTGAAAACCCTTGAAGAACCTCCTTCTTATGCCATTTTTATATTGGCCACTACAGAAAAACACAAAATACTCCCAACCATATTGAGTCGTTGTCAGATATTTGATTTCAACAGAATTCAAATCAAAGATATGGCTGAGCACTTGGCTAGTATTGCGGTAAAGGAAAACATCAGTTTTGAGGAAGAAGCTCTTGAACTCATAGCACTCAAAGCTGACGGTGGACTTCGTGATGCCCTGTCGATGTTTGACCTAAACGTAACTTTTTCGTCAGACAGAAAGCTTTCTTACAAAGACGTTTTGGAGAATCTCCACGTTCTAGACTACGATTATTACCTCCGAATGTTGGACGTACTTCATAATGGAGACATATCTCAAGTACTCCTCATTCTTCATGAAATCATATCGAAAGGTTTTGATTTACATCAGTTTGTGGTAGGCCTAAATGAGCATTTCAGGAATATCCTAGTAAGCAAAGAGCCTTCAACCTTGGAAATTCTGGAATTATCAGAAACCACAAAACAAAAATACGTAGAGCAAGCCAAAAGGATTTCTACGAGTTTCTTGATGTCTGCTCTTAGCGTGGGCTCAAACATTGATATAAACTTCAAGTCGTCAAAAAATCAGCGATTACACGTTGAAATTGGTCTTTTGAAGCTTTCTCAAATCAACGCCGTACTTAATTTGGCAGGTCTTCCAGAAGGTGAAGGCCAAAAAAAAAAGTTGATGGAGGCCTGATAACACCAACAATTACGGGAGTAATTGCAGCCCCGGCACAAACGCATATCACCACCATTCCACAAGCCAAGCAGATCAATGAGCCTGCCGCAGTAGTTTCTCTTCCAATCAAAAAAACAGGTTTAAAATCCTTCAAATCGGTATTGGCTATGGAAGAGGAAGCTAGCTCCGAAACCAAAATAGTGGGTCAAAACCAGGTAACAAGCTCTTATCAAACCAAAGAATTTACAAAAGCCATGGCCATAGGCGTTCTGGCAGATTTTGCCGACAGTCGCACTAGTCAAACACAAAAAATGGTAGTAACTCGGGATTTTGAATTAATCAAAAACGAACTAACTTTTAAACTTCCAAACAAAATCCTCTTCGATATTTTCTTTGAAATAAAGCAGGATTTAACAGACCTTCTAAGAAAAAAACTGCACAACGGAGAAATTCAGATAGACGCCATAATAACAGCAGAAGAAACCAAAGCCAAGCCAAGAACCGAACAAGAGAAGTTTGAATCTATGGCCGAGAAAAATCCTGAACTTTGGAAACTAAAAGAAGCTTTGGGCTTGGATTTGTCGTTTTAGGGAAACTTTTCTGACGAAAAATTTAATAACGAATCCATAAATTTTACAACAATCACTTCAGATTTATCCTATTAGTTTGATATTCAAAAAAAAGAATACCGAAATATCCGTGTCATATCCGTATAATCCGTGTTCCAACCATTACTTCTTCCTGAAAATCATCAAACCAACAACAGTGATAAGGCCATTCAAGAGTAAATTCTCGAAACCAAAAATATAACCCGTGTATTTTTCGATAAGTATTACCGCAAAGTAGGTAATAATGGGTGAGGCCACACAAATAAACGGCACGTACTTGTCAATCACGTTTCGTTTGGTATAAATTCCATAAGCAAAAAGACCTAAAAGTGGCCCGTAGGTATAGCTAGCTATTTTATATATGGCAGAAATAACATCAGAATTATTCAGAACATTAAAGATCAAAATAACGACGACGAAAATAACAGAGAATCCAATATGAACCCGGTTCTTAATTTTGATTCTCTCTACTTCTGTTTTATTTTCAACATTCATAAAATCAATAGAAAATGCTGTAGTTAAGGCTGTTAAGGCAGAATCCGAACTTGCGTAAGTAGCGGCAGTTATACCTATCAAAAAGGTTACGCCTACCAAAATGCCCGCCATGCCAAAACTAGGATCACTAAACACTTTCAAGGCCATCATTGGATACAAATCGTCCGTATTGGTTGGTGTTTGTATTCCTTTTTGGGCAGCATACATATACAATAAAGCTCCCAATCCGAGGAACATGATATTCACAAACACTAAGGTTATTGTAAACCAAAACATATTTTTCTGAGCCTCTTTTATGTTTTTGCAGGTCAAGTTTTTTTGCATCAAGTCTTGGTCCAAGCCAGTCATTACAATGGCAATAAAAGCACCGCTGATGAACAATTTGAAGAAGTTCTTGGCATCGCCCCAACCACCGTCAAAAAAGAAAGTTTCGGACATTGGGCTACTATAAACTTGACTAATCATTTCTCCAAAACTCAGATTCAACTGATTGGCAATCAGATAGATAGTCATTGCAACCGCAGTGATCAGAAAAAAAGTCTGTAAGGTATCGGTGATGACGATGGTTTGAATGCCACCTTTGAAAGTATATACCCAAATAAGTGCAATGGTGAAAATAACAGAAAGCTCAAACGGAACACCCAAGGGGTCATAAATAGCTATTTGTAAGACTTTAGCAGCAATAAAAAGTCTAACAGCCGAGCCTAAAGTTCTTGATAAAAGAAAAAATGCTGAGCCAGTTTTGTAAGACCAAAAACCATAGCGTGTATTTAAATATCCATAGATTGAGATGAGATTTAACCTATAGTACAAAGGCATGAGAACTGTGCCAATAAAAACATAACCCGCCGTAAAACCCAAAACCATCTGAAAGTAAGAGAAGAACTTTACACCGACCGCACCAGGAACAGAAACAAATGTAACTCCCGAAATACTCGTGCCAATCATTCCAAAAGCTACCAACCACCAAGGCACAGATTTGTTTGCAGTAAAAAACGAATTAGAATCGGCTCCTTTGGAAGTTTTTATGGAAATTATTATCAAAATAAAAAAATACACGAATAAAATACCAAGTGCTAAATAGGGCGTCATAGATATGGGTTTAATGAAATGTTATGACAAATATGTGCTAAAAAAATTGAATTTTGTGAGCGAAACTTGAATTTTTAATAAAAATCTGCAAATTCCAAACCAATTGTTTTCAGTTATAGTTGAATAATTTGTTTGGAAATAGCCCATAGTTTTTCAAAAACCTGATAAATTTGTAAAAAAAACCAAAAGGAAGTATAGTATGAAGTTTGCTCCACAGACAGACGTAGAGGTTTTGATTGAAGAGGAAGTTGTTGTTGATGAAATAAAACTATATTCTATCGTTGTTTTCAACGACGAGGTCAATACTTTTGACCACGTAATAGACACGCTCATAGATGTTTGTGAGCATTCGCAAGAACAAGCCGAACAGTGTACGCTAATTATTCATTTCAAAGGCAAATGTTCGGTAAAAAATGGAGATTTTGAAGAACTCAAACCCATCAGAAATGCCATTTGCCAAAGAGGGATATCTGCTGAAATTTCACTTCGATAAACATAGAATAGCTTGAACTACCCTTCGAAATTAATAGAAGATGCCGTAAATGAGATTGCTAAGTTGCCAGGCATAGGTAAAAAGTCGGCTTTGAGATTGGCTTTACATTTGCTTAAGTCCGAAAAAACGCAAACGCACAATCTCAGTAATTCATTAATAAATCTGGTAGAAAAAACAACATACTGCGTAGCTTGCCACAACATATCTGATGCCGAAATATGCCAGATTTGTGGCTCACACAGAAGAGATTCGAGCATATTGGCCGTAGTACAAGACTCCAAAGACGTGCTAGCTATAGAAAACACCAGTCAGTTTCAAGGCAAATACCATGTTTTGGGTGGAATCATCTCCCCTATTCAAGGCATTGGTCCGCAAGACCTTAACATCGAGAGTTTATTGTTAAGAATCCAGAACAATCCCGAAATCAAAGAAATAATTCTTGCCCTTAGCCCAACCATGGAAGGCGATACCACAGCCTTTTATATTAGAAAAAAACTCAAAGACCTAGCCGTAAAAATTAGCACCATCGCTCGAGGAATTCCTATCGGCGGCGATCTGGAATATACCGACGAAATCACGCTTGGCAGGAGTATCTTGAGTAGAGTGGAGTTTTGAAAAAGAATTTATCGAGAATAGTAAATCTTTGTGTGCCTTTGTGAAACCTTCTGGGAGCCTTTGAAACAACTTACAATATTGGTTGAGAACCTGTACAAAAAAACAACTCAAAATACACATATAAATATATTTTCATGTGCAAAAGTCATGTCAATCTTGTCTTAGACCTCGCAAAGAACTTAGTTCAAATCAGCTTTTCAAGCTCATTCAGTTAAAAGGTAGGACAAGTTTTAAGACACAAAAGTGTTCTAAAAAATCCATTTGTTCATAAAAAAAGTAAGGCCTAATTACATCCAATAAAAACTTTCCATGCAATTTTTCAGCATAGTTTACATATTTTCTTTAAATTGAGGTTTCAATTATTTTAATACAACAATCATGACAAGGAAAGATTTTGTTTCTTCATTGTTTCTTGGGTTTATTGGCACCAAAACAATTGCCAATACCAGCACTGATTTTTTCAAAACAGCAGATGCGTTTTCATTGCCCGTTTTGCCTTATGCTTATAATGCTCTAGAACCGTTTATTGATGCTCAAACGATGGAAATTCACCATAGTAAACATCACCAGGCCTACGTAACTAACCTCAACAAAGCCGTGGCAGGAACTCCAAACGAGTTTACACCGCTGATAGATATTATAAAAAACATCAGCAAGTCGTCTGTTGCTGTCAGAAACAACGGAGGTGGACACTGGAACCATTCGTTTTTCTGGGAAATTCTTTCGCCAAAAACTACAAGCCCATCGACTAAATTGATGGCGATGATAAATAGAGATTTCGGTAGTTTGGAAAAAATGCAAGAAGACTTTAACGCCGCTGCAACGAGCAGATTTGGGTCGGGCTGGGCTTGGTTAATTGTGCAAGACAACAAACTGAAAATAAGCTCAACCCCAAACCAAGACAATCCGCTGATGGACGTTACTGAGGTAAAAGGAACGCCAATATTGGGTCTAGATGTTTGGGAACATGCCTATTATCTTAAATATCAAAACAAAAGAGCCGATTATATAAAGGCTTTCTGGAATATCGTAAATTGGGACAAAGTTGAGAATAATCTCAAAACTGCATAAAATTCTTAACAGCAGGTACTTACTTGTGGAACCTGCTGGTATTTTTTAGCTACTAATCCCCCCTTTAAATCATTATTTTTGATATTTAGCGGTCAAATATTTTATTTTGGAGACGAAAAAAATTAGATACATAATATTTTTAAAGGATGTTTTAATTCTTTCTTTGACCTGTTTCGGTGGACCACAGGCACACTTTGCTATGTTTATTAAGCGTTTGGTTTTGCAACACAGATACGTCACCGAGGAGGAACTTATGGAAATGCAGGCCTTATGCCAACTCCTACCTGGCCCAACTTCAACACAAACTATCACAGCCATCGGGTTCAAATTGGGCGGAGCTAAGCTCTCCTATCTTACCTTACTTATTTGGATTTTGCCCGCTACCGTTTTTATGGGCATAACCGCCCTAGGAATCTCATTTTTCGAAAAAGGTACACTTGTCAGACTCACCCAATTTATCAAACCCATGGGGGTGGCGTTTATTTTTTTTGCGGCTTATGTTATTGGTAGAAAAGTAATTACATCTAAAACTTCCGTTTGGCTAATGCTTTTGGCGGCCGTGTTGGGTTTTATGTTTAGGTCTCCCTATTTAACACCATTCTTGATTCTTTTCGGAGGGCTAGTTACTTCATCGAAATACCGTAAACAAGCTAGAATGGAGAGAAAACCAATCAAGATTCAATGGTCAAACTTTTTACTGTGGGCGGCTGTATTTGCCTTGGTTATTTTTGTTGGAACATTCACCAAGTCTTTACCTGTAAGGCTATTTGAGAATTTTTACCGAAACGGCAGTTTTGCATTCGGAGGAGGGCATATTCTCAAACCACTGCTGTTCAATGAGTTTGTGGAATTCAAGAAATACCTCAGTGCTGACGAATTTTTATCAGGCATTGCTCTTGCCGAAATGATTCCCGGGCCTACATTTTCAATTGCTTCTTATGTAGGTTCGCTGTCTATGCGAAGCTGGGGCATGAGTGGTCAGATATTGGGCTCGCTAGTTGCTTCAGTTGGCATATTTCTGCCGGGCATTTTTATGATTTTCTTCGTCATACGTTTCTGGGAACAACTCAAACAGTTTAGAGGAATTCGAGCATCTCTAGAAGGCATCAATGCCACCTCTACTGGCTTAACCTTGGCAGCAGCCATATCATTGTTTCAACCTATGGTGAGCAGCCCTGTCAACATTATTACAGTTTTGATTACACTTGGTCTTTTATATTCCGAAAAAATCCCCAGTTTCTTAATAATTATTGGTGGTATTTGCCTCGGAGCCTTCATCTAGAACTAATTTTACCCTAACCCTATGACAGATTTCTTTACTTATTTCAAGCTAGGCTATCAACACATTACAGACCTTGCCGGTTACGACCACATGTTGTTCATCGTAGCACTTTGTGCGGTTTATGGTTTAACCGACTGGAAACAAATACTCTGGATAGTGACGTTCTTCACTTTAGGACACTCCATAACCTTGGCTCTTTCTGTTCTGAAAATCGTCAATATTGACTCAAACATTATTGAATTTTTGATTCCCTGCACCATTTTCATAACTAGTTTTAACAATTTTTTCGAAAAAATACCCGAATCCATTTTGGTTAAAAAGCCGAAACCGTATCTGAAATATTTCTTCACAGTGTTCTTTGGACTTATACACGGGCTAGGATTTTCCAATTACCTCAAAAGCCTTCTCGGTCAGTCCAGCAACATAGTAGGTGAATTATTTGCATTTAACATGGGATTAGAAATGGGTCAATTAATTATTGTTTTTATCTTTATGCTGTTGAATTACATTTTTATAAACTTGCTCAATATTAAAAAAAGGGAGTTGAATCTAATAGTATCGGCCATGGTGGCTGGTATTACCATAAACCTCATCATCGAAAAATGGATATTTTAATTTTTAAACCTTCATATATGAAAAAAACGCTTCTTTTCCTTTTGATAGGAATATGGGCTCAGGCTCAGCAACCAACAAACTTCAACGCCAATACCGTTTTCGAACAAATGGGTTCGAGTTTACCTACACCAAATACTTACAGAACCGCAAGTGGGGCTCCTGGCAAGGAATATTGGCAACAAAAGGCTGATTATGATATCAAGGTAGAGTTGAACGATGAGGATCAGAGAATTATCGCTTCTGAAAAAATCACTTACTTCAATGCCTCACCAGATGCCCTTACCTACTTGTGGCTACAGCTCGACCAAAACAATTTCAACGAGAAGTCTGATGCAAGAACCACTCGCCAAACCGCCATAAGCCATGAAAGAGGCTCAAGTGGTGCTGCACTGAAAAGTTTATCCGACAAAACAGATAAAGAATACGGTTATTTGATTCAAAAGGTAACCGATAAACTTGGTAACAAACTCAAATATACCATCAACGGAACGATGATGCGTGTGGATTTGCCCGCACCATTGCTCAAAGGTCAAAATTTCGTATTTAATTTAGATTGGAGTTTTAATATCGTAGATGCAAACGCCCAAAGGGCAAGAAGTGGCTATGAATATTTCGAGAAAGATGGCAATTATCTTTACGAAATGGCACAGTGGTTTCCACGCATGTGTGTTTACGACGATGTGACAGGCTGGCAAAACAAGCAGTTTTTAGGTCAAGGTGAGTTTGCACTGGTTTTTGGAGACTACAAAGTAGCCATAACTGTTCCTAACGATATGGTAGTGGGTGCAACAGGGGAGTTACAAAATCAGAAAGAGGTACTCTCTGCCACGCAAATATCGAGATTGGCTCAAGCCGAAAACGCTACTACGCCGGTTTTGATTGTAAATCAAAGTGAAGCTGAGGTGGCTGAAAAAAATAAACCTACGGGTAAGAAAACCTGGGTTTATGTTGCCAAAAATGTTAGAGACTTTGCATTTGCAGCCTCTCGTAAGTTTATTTGGGATGCCATGAAAGTGGACGTTGAAGGCAAAAAGGTTTGGGCTATGTCATTGTATCCTAAAGAGGGAAATCCGCTTTGGGGGCAATATTCTACTAGGCTAGTTGCACATACACTTACCCAATATTCTAAGAGAACAATTGCTTATCCTTATCCGGTGGCTTATTCGGTGCATGGGCCAGTGGGTGGTATGGAATATCCAATGATGAGTTTCAACGGAGCTCGACCGCAAGCAGACGGAACCTACTCTGAGGACACCAAAAACTTTTTGATATTGGTGATTATTCATGAAGTAGGTCACAATTTCTTCCCGATGATTGTAAACTCTGACGAAAGACAGTGGTCGTGGATGGACGAAGGACTCAACAGCTTCTTAGAAGGAATAGTTTGTAGAGAATGGGACAGAGATTTCCCTGCCGATGGCATTGAGCCTCAGCACATTGTGCCTTACATGAAACTTGACGGAAGTAAACAAAACGCTATCATGTCGAGTAGCGATAATATTCTTCCTGGTACCTTTGGGCCAAATGCCTACTCAAAACCAGCAACTGGTTTGAATATTTTGCGTGAAACCGTTATGGGCAGAGAGCTTTTTGACTATGCATTCAAAGAATATGCACGCCGATGGGCATTTAAACATCCTACACCTGCAGATTTTTTCAGAACCATGGAAGATGCCTCTGCTGTAGACTTGGATTGGTTTTGGAAAGGCTGGTTTTATAGTGTAGATGCTTTGGATCAAGGTATTGCAGAAGTTGAATGGATGCAGGTAGATACGCAAAACCCTGAAGACACCAAACCATTGGCCAAGCAAACAGCCGAAGCAAAGAAAAAGACTTTGAGCAACATCAGAAACGAAAAAGACATTCCACAGTCTGTGGTTGAAGCCGACCCAACGATGAAGGATTTTTACAACAACTATGACCCGCTCAAGGTAACCGAAAGCGACAAAGCCAAGTATCAGAAATATTTGGAGACTTTGAGTCCAGAGGAAAGAAAATGGATAGAAGACAAAAAGCAGTTTTATGTATTGAAGATCAAGAATAAGGGTGGTTTAGTAATGCCGCTTATTGTTCAGGCTCAGTATGAAGACGGTACCACAGAGGATTTCAGATTCCCAGCCGAAATTTGGAGATTGAATAACAAAGAAATCAAGAAAACCATAACCACAACCAAAAAAGTGGCGAAGTTTAAACTTGACCCCTACTTTGAGCTACCAGATATTGACGACTCTGATAATGTTTATCCAAAAGAGCCTGAGAAGCCAACAAAGTTTCAGTTGATGAAACAACAAAGCCAAAGGCAGATGCCGAATCCGATGCAGGAAGCCCGCCAAAACGAGGCTGGGGCCGTTGGAGGAAGTGGAAAGAATTAAACTTCAGAAAATAACAAAAATAGACTCAGCCAAAAACTGGGTCTATTTTTTTATTCAAAAATATCGGTAAACTCAAAAGTATTTCCATCAAAAAGGCCTTTGTCGGATAATTTTAGAGAGGGAATAACCAATAAAGCCATAAATGAAAGGCTCATGAACGGCGACTTGAGAGTACAATTTAGCTGAGATTTGGCAAACTCATCAATCTGAGTATAATCTTTAGCCACTTCGTAACCGTCTTTGTCGCTCATAAGTCCGGCAATTGGCAAAGGTAAAACACCCATTTTCTCATCTGCTACAACAGATATTCCACCTTTTTCTCTCACAATGAGATTGATAGCCTGTTCAATGTCCTCATCGCTTGTTCCCACGGCGATAATATTATGGGAATCATGAGCAACCGAAGAAGCGATTGCACCATTTTTTATCCCGAAACCATTAATAAAAGCCAACTTTGGTTGATCTTCTTTGTAGCGGTTGTAAACCACCAACTTCAGAATATCGTTTGTCGTCAAAAAATCGGCATCTCTTTGTGCCAAATCAAACAAAAAAGAATCTGTAATTAACTGACCATCATTTACTTTAATGGTATTTATATATCTGGAATCATTTGGAATCTCAAGATTCAAATCTTCGATTTTTATGGCTTTTGCACTGAAATTATTGACTTGTTCGGCTTTAATATCCTGTATCAATGTTATTCCTTTACTGGCCACCAAGTTACCGTCTATGTAGGTAGAAATCACCTGGAAGTCTTGCAAATTATTAACCTCAATAAA
>Ga0164293_10005810_pt1 | contig 10523 bp, 8 predicted proteins | sample GEODES118metaG_FD_111487 | JGI IMG/M metagenome (GOLD analysis project Ga0164293, IMG submission 111487) | Eutrophic lake water microbial communities from Lake Mendota, Wisconsin, USA - GEODES118 metaG | ecosystem: Environmental > Aquatic > Freshwater > Lake | place: USA: Lake Mendota, Wisconsin...
CAAATAAAAATAAGAACCGCTGGCATTTCTACCAGCGGTTCTTATACGAAGGGGGAGAGAAATGAACTTATCTAGGCTAAAGCCTTATTTGCCGCCACGTCCGTGACCCTTTTTGCCAAAGCCTTTAAAAGCCTTGCCAATTTTGGCTTCGTTATTGACCATAGCAGTAATTCCAGCTGTTAGTTTTGATTTAAGTGCAGTGGCTCGCTCAGCACTTAGCTTTCCACTTGCTACGGCAGCATCGATTTTCTTACTTTCATATGCCACCAGAGCTGCGATTAATGCATCTTTCTTATCGCCTGCGATAGCGGCAAGTGTTTGACCCGCCTTACGTTTGGCTTCAAGAGTTGCTGCATCAATACCAAGAGCATCAGTAATTACTTTGATTCGCTCAGCTTTTGCTGCTTCATACGCAGCTTTGCCTGCGCCTCTTGCATCCTGCATCGCGTTAGAAATTGCATCTACTTGTGCTTGCGTCAAAGTTCCATTTGAAACGAGCCTACTTAAAATATTTGAAATTCCTTTACCATCTCTAAACTTGTCATCAGCTACAGCGCCTGTAGTACTGCCAAGTGAGAGAGCAAATGCTGCGATTGCAGATCCTGCAATTAATCTTTTCTTCATTGATACTCCTACTCCACTCATTCATCTAATCATGGGCCCTTGCCCCTGATAGGTATGATGTAAATCTATCAACCTGAGATAGGTAGGACAATAACCTGAGAGAGGGCTTAAAGTTTTTCTTCTATCACACGCTACTTATACGGCCAGATAGTGGAAATTGATATAGCTAAATAGTTCTACATATTCATTTAAGGCTTTGCCAGGCTATAGCTCCACATCCCTATCTAAGGGGTCTAAGCCCCCTATTAGGAGGGGTATTTATGGCTACATGGCTTTATCTAACTCGCATCTTTATGGCGCTATCACTATTTACTGCAGTGGGAATAACTCCACTATCTGCTGCTGGCAGAACTAATAAGTCTCTAGCAAACACCATCTTAAGTGGCAAGGCTGTTCCAACTTCTAAAGTTGGAATTAATGGAGATTTTTATATCAACACCAACACATTTCAAATCTATGGACCGAAAGTTAATAATCGCTGGCCAGCTCCAATAAGTCTTATTGGGCCAACTGGAAGTGCGGGAAGTGATGGCAAGCAAGGAGATAAAGGATCAAGCACTAGTGGTGCTACGGGATCAAAAGGTGAGAAAGGAGAAAAGGGAGATAAAGGCGATACTGGCGAGAAAGGAGAGAAGGGAGAGAAAGGTGAAGTTGGAGCAGTTGGCGCAAAAGGTGATACAGGTTTAACTGGGGCAACTGGATTAACTGGTGCAACTGGGTTAACAGGATTAACAGGCGCAACTGGATTAACTGGCGCAACTGGGTTAACAGGAGCGACAGGATTAACAGGTGCAACTGGACCCATTGGTGCAACGGGATTAACGGGACCTACAGGTGCCACTGGTGCAACAGGAGCAAATGGATCTTCTGGATTAGCAGGTGCGACTGGTGCAACAGGACCAACAGGTGCTACTGGTGCAACGGGAGCAGTAGGTGCCACGGGCGCAACTGGAGCTACTGGGCCTTCAAATGTTCAAGTGGGAGAAATTTCTTACACATCTGCTCTTGTGGGAAATGCTGGCGTTTCACTTGCTTCAACCAACTTTGCAACTCTTGAAGCAGGCAAGAGTTATTTGTTTGATGTATTAGTTTGGGGTAAAACAAGTAGCTTATCTCTAGATCTCGCACTCGCTGTCTCTGCGATGGGTCAAGCGCCAACAATTACAACTCATTGGATTTCAACAAATTCGCGAAACTATCGAGGAAATACTGGCCAAAGGGAACTTTCTTTTTTTGGAAGAGTAATCATTAACGGAAGTTCAACCATTACCAATTATCAATTAGCCGTCACCGTGAGCAGTGGGAGCACGATAGTTTCGTTTGATCAAGTGACGCTAGGTGGAGGTTTTTCAGGTCAACTAGTTGGAAGCGTCACTGGATGATCTAGAAAAGATTGGAGCGGGCGACGGTAATCGAAACCGCGTGGCTAGCTTGGAAGGCTAGGGCTCTACCATTGAGCTACGCCCGCACTTTTTATCTTTCTAAGGGGGCGCTATTGCTCCTCCTTAGGGGCGCAAGGGTAGCGCTTGGGGTAATTACTTGTGAATTTTTCATCTAGACTCTGCTCTCTGCGCCGCGGGGCGTAGCGTAGTGGCTAGCGCGCCTGCTTTGGGAGCAGGAGACCGTGGGTTCGAATCCCTCCGCCCCGACCAGAGATACCTCTTCTTATTAAGTCAGGAGCCATGTGAAAAGCGCTGTTGAGACAATCTCAAAGACTCGAGTTCGTATTTTAATTGATATCGATTTCACAGATCTTGAGCCACATATTAAGACGGCATATCAGAGTATCTCTGAGCGCATTGTCATCCCAGGTTTTCGCAAAGGAAAAGTTCCAAGAGCGATGATTGATCAAAGAGTCGGCCGGGGAGCAGTCCTTGATGAAGCAATCAATAACGGCCTGCCAGAGTTTTATAGCCAGGCTGCCAGAGAAAATGATCTTCTAGTTCTTGGTAGGCCAAGTGTTGATATCAAAGAGCTTAAAGATAATGAGGCAGTTAAATTTGAAGTTGAAGTAGATATTAGGCCTGAAATCAGCCTGCCTGATTTTTCAAAGATTGAAATTAGCGTCGATGATGTAGCCGTTAGTGATGATGATGTAAAAGAGCAGATTGAAGCTTTGAGAATTCGCTTTGGAACGCTCACAACCGTTGAAAAAGATGTTGAGAAGGGCGACTTTGTCACCATTGATTTAAGTGCAAAGGTTGATGGAGCAGAAATCGAAGGCGGAAGTGCTAATGGCATCTCCTATGAAGTTGGCTCAAATCGCATGGTTGATGGACTTGATGAAGCCCTAATTGGGATGAAGCTAGAGCAAGTGAAGAAATTTAATACTCAATTAGTTGGGATGGAAGAAGGACAGAGCGGCGAGGTTGAAGTTACGCTAAAGGCCGTTAAAAAGCGCGAGCTTCCAGAGCTAAATGATGAGTTTGCAAAGCTTGCAAGTGAGTTTGAAACACTAAGCGAATTAGAGGGCGATGTAAGACAGCGTTTAACTCGCTTAAAGACAATGGAGCAGGGCGCGCAAGGACGAGATAAGCTCTTAAAATTGCTTCTAGAAACAGTTGAAATTGCAGTACCTGAAAATCTAATAAAAGAAGAGGTCGATGCTCATCTTGAAAAGGAAAATCGCTTAGAAGATAGTGAGCATCGAAGCGAAGTAAACCTTGAGATTACAAACTCTTTAAAGGCTGACTTTTTGCTAGACACAATAGTTAAGGCTGAGGCAGTTCAAGTCTCTGAGGCAGAGCTCACAGAATACTTAATTAGAAGCGCTGCTAGATATCAGATGAGCCCTGATCAATTTGCGCAAGAGATTTCTCAAGCTGGCCAGATCCATGCCTTAATGGCCGAGGTGGCAAGGAGCAAAGCCTTAGCTGTAGTTCTGGAGCGAGTGGCCATTAAAGATGGTTCAGGTCGAAAAGTTGATCTAGCTGCCCTTGCTCCAAAGCAAGAAAGTGGTTCTGAGCAGTAGTTTCTCTGCTCTAAGCGAACAAAGCACCTTTTTTGATATTGCAGGAAGCATTTTCCTACTCTTGGCGTTAGCCTAACGGACATAGATATACATATCAGGAGGAATTAGTGGAGCTTATTACCCCCCGCATGGCCAGCAGTAATGGCGGCGGATTAGATGATCAGGTCTATAACCGATTACTAAAAGAGAGAATTATCTTTCTAGGTTCTGTGGTTGAAGACAGTATGGCAAATTCTATTGCTGCCCAGATGTTATTACTTGCAGCAGAAGATCCTGATAAAGATATCTATCTTTATATTAATTCACCAGGTGGTTCAATCTCTGCCGGTATGGCGATCTATGACACGATGCAATACATCAAAAATGATGTAGCAACTGTTGGCATGGGTCTTGCTGCCTCTATGGGTCAATTCCTTCTCTGTGCTGGAGCCGCTGGAAAGCGCTACGCGCTGCCACATGCTCGCATCATGATGCACCAACCATCAGGCGGAATTGGTGGGACAGCATCTGATATCAAGATTCAAGCAGAGCAGATGTCCTTTACCAAGAAGAAGATGGCGGAGTTAATTGCTTTTCACACTGGTCAGAAGATGGATACCATCACAGCAGATTCAGATCGTGATCGTTGGTTTAACGCTGAAGAGGCTAAGGAATATGGCTTTGTTGATCATGTTGTTAAATCTGCAGGGCAAGTCTCAGGAAGCGGTGGTACAGCGCGATGAAAATAAACGATATTCATAACCGTTATGTTCTTCCAACAATTGAGGAGAGAACTGCTTATGGTTATAAGCGCCTTGATCCTTACACCAAATTATTTGAAGAGAGAATTATCTTTCTAGGTCAAGGAATCGATGACACTGTGGCCAATGATGTAATGGCTCAGTTATTAACTCTAGAGTCGATGGATCCTGATAGAGATATCATGATGTATATCAATTCTCCCGGCGGCTCATTTACTGCCCTAACTGCAATCTATGACACGATGCAATTTGTTAGACCTGATGTGATGACAATTTGTCTTGGACAAGCTGCCTCTGCTGCTGCAGTTTTGCTTGCTGGCGGAACTGCTGGAAAGCGTTATGCCCTTGAGCATTCAAGGATTTTGATCCACCAGCCATATAGCGAGGGCGGCGGTCAGGGCTCTGATATTGAAATTCAAGCAAGAGAAGTCTTGCGGATGCGCGAATTACTTGAGGAGATTCTGGCTAAGCACTCTAAGAAGAGTAAAGAAGAAATTGGTAAAGATATTGAGCGAGACAAGATTCTTACCGCAGCAGAAGCTGTTGAGTATGGTCTTGTTGATCAGATCCTTGCCTCAAGAAAAGCCTCTGTTACCAAGTAGGGGTAATTACTCTCAGGGCGAACGCGTATAGCCATCCTTTGCTGGGCTAGAGGATTTATTCTTATCTTCTTCCCCTCTAGAAAGTAGGCTCATCTTGACTCGCATCGGTGAAAGCGGCGATCTGCTTAAGTGTTCATTCTGTGGCAAGACTCAGAAGCAAGTTAAGAAGTTAATTGCTGGTCCTGGCGTCTATATCTGCGATGAATGTATCGATCTCTGTAATGAGATTATCGAGGATGAACTAAGCGAAGCAAGTACTGCGGGGATTCAAGAGCTACCAAAACCACAAGAGATATATGAGTTTTTAGATCAGTATGTAATTGGCCAAGATAGAGCAAAGAAGTCGCTCTCAGTTGCTGTCTATAACCACTATAAGAGAATTAAAGGACCAGATCGCCGTATTGAAGATGGCGTGGAGTTATCAAAGAGCAATATCTTGCTTCTTGGTCCAACCGGATGTGGCAAAACTCTTCTAGCTCAAACTCTTGCTCGCATGCTTAATGTTCCTTTTGCAATTGCAGATGCAACAGCACTTACTGAGGCAGGTTATGTTGGCGAAGATGTTGAGAATATTTTGCTTAAGTTAATTCAAGCAGCTGACTTTGATGTTAAAAAGGCAGAGACTGGAATTATCTATATCGATGAGATCGATAAGGTGGCAAGAAAGAGTGAGAATCCATCAATTACTAGAGATGTTTCAGGCGAGGGAGTTCAGCAAGCCCTTCTTAAAATTCTTGAGGGAACTACCGCCTCTGTTCCACCGCAGGGAGGAAGAAAGCACCCTCACCAAGAATTTATCCAAATCGACACAAGCAATGTGCTCTTTATCGTTGGTGGCGCCTTTGCAGGTCTTGAAAAAATTATTGAAAACCGCAAAGGTAAAGCTGGCGTTGGCTTTAACGCCACGTTGCAGAGTGAGAAAGATAAGAAAGCCCAAGATCTATTTGCAGATGTTATGCCAGAGGATCTTCTTAAATTTGGCATGATTCCAGAGTTCATTGGCAGGCTACCAATTGTGACCTCGGTTGAATCTCTAGATCGGGCAGCTCTTCTTAAGATTCTAACCGAGCCAAAGAATGCTCTAGTTAAGCAATATCAACATCTCTTTGAGATGGATGATGTGGAGTTTGAGATTACTCAAGAAGCTCTTGAAGTTGTAGCAGATCAGGCAATTGCCAGGGGAACTGGAGCAAGAGGACTCAGGGCAATCATGGAAGAGGTTCTGCTTCCTGTGATGTATGAGGTGCCAAGCAAAAAAGAAGTTGGCAAAGTTCTAATCACCCCTGAGGTAATTAGTCATAAAGCAGCGCCGAAATATCTCGAGCGCGGACCAAATAACCCAAAGCGTTCGACTAAACGAGGCGAAGAGAAGACCGCGTAATAATCGGTAGTATCTACATCTTATGTCTGAGCTACCTGCGCAATTTAATCCAAGTCAGATTGAATCTGAGCTATATCAAAAGTGGCTTAGCGCTGGATATTTCACAGCAAATGCAGATTCGGATAAAGAACCTTTCTCAATAGTTATCCCGCCGCCAAATGTCACAGGAAGTCTACATATTGGCCACGCGCTAGATCACTCGATACAAGATTTATTGAGTCGAATGAAGCGGATGAAAGGCTTTGAAGTTTTATGGCTACCAGGAATGGATCATGCTGGAATTGCAACTCAAAATGTTGTTGAGAAACAGTTGGCAGCATCTGGAATTAGTAGACATGATTTAGGAAGAGATGAGTTTGTAAAGAGAGTCTGGAAGTGGAAAGAGGAGTCAGGCGGGGCGATATTGGGCCAGATGAAGCGCCTGGGCGATAGCGTTGATTGGTCTCGCGAGAGATTCACTATGGATCAGGGCCTCTCTGATGCAGTATTAACAATCTTTAAGCAGCTCTTTGATGCAGGGTTAATTTATCGCGCAGAGAAGATTATTAATTGGTGTCCACGTTGCTTAACTGCGCTCTCTGATATTGAAGTTGAACATAGCGATGATGCTGGAGAGTTTGTGCAGGTTAGATATGGCGATGATGAGGTAAGTATTACTGTTGCCACAACCCGTCCTGAAACAATGCTTGGCGATGGCGCTGTTGCAGTCAATCCAAAAGATGAGCGTTATAAGCATTTAATCGGTAAATCAGTTCTTCTTCCCCTAGTTAATCGCATGATTCCGATCATTGCCGATGAGTTAGTTGAACCTGACTTTGGAACTGGGGCAGTTAAAGTCACAGCCGCCCATGACCCAAATGACTTTGAGATGGGAATGCGCCATAACGTTCCGCTAATTGTGATCATGAATGAAGCGGGAGTCATGGAGGGAACTAGTACTGAATTTGATGGGATGGATCGCTTTGATGCAAGAGTTGCTGTAGTTGAAAAACTTCGCCAGATGGGAAGAGTTGTCTCTGAGAAGCGTCCATACATTCACGCTGTTGGCCATTGTTCCCGCTGCGAAACAACAGTTGAGCCTCGTTTATCGAAGCAGTGGTTTGTCAAAGTTGCTCCTCTTGCTAAAGCTGCAGCTGATGCAGTTCGTGATGGAAAAGTAAAAATCGATCCAGAATCTATGGAGCCAAGATATTTTGAGTGGGTCGATAACATGCATGATTGGTGTATCTCGCGCCAACTCTGGTGGTGTCATCGCATCCCAGTTTGGTATGGCCCAGATGGAGATGTAATTGTTCTAGGCCCAAATCAGAGCGCTCCTAAGGGATATGAACAAGATCCTGATGTTTTAGATACGTGGTTTTCATCTGCGCTCTGGCCATTTTCAACTCTTGGTTGGCCCAATGAAAGTGATGATTTAAAGAAGTTCTATCCCACTAGCGTATTAGTTACTGGTTATGACATTCTATTTTTCTGGGTAGTAAGAATGATGTTATTTGGCTTATTTGCAATGGATGGAGTTGCTCCATTTAAAGTTATCGCTCTTCATGGTTTAGTGCGAGATAAACATGGCAAGAAGATGAGTAAGTCTCGGGGAAACACTGTTGATCCACTGGAGTTTATGGATAAGTATGGCTCTGATGCGCTGCGCTTTACCTTGGTGCGCGGAGCTAACCCTGGAACAGATCAAGCGCTCGCTGAGGAGTGGATAGCAGGATCTAGAAACTTTGCTACTAAAGTTTGGAACGCTGCGCGCTTTGCCATGATTAATGGAGCGCATGTAAATGGCGAGCTACCAGATAGATCTGAGCTAAACCATATTGATCGCTGGATTTTAAATCGTCTCGATAGCACCATTGCTAGCGCTGATAAGGGATATGAAGCCTTTGAATTTGCTAAGGCGAGTGAGGAGATTTATCACTTTGCTTGGGATGATCTATGTGATTGGTATTTAGAGTTAGTTAAAGAAAGTTTTGCTAAAGGCGGAGAGCAGGCCGATAAGAGCCGCAGGGTCTTAGGCCATGTTCTAGATCAACTACTTCGTCTCATGCATCCATCGATGCCATTTATCACCGAGACAATCTGGTGTGAATTAACTGGGGGAGAATCACTTGTTATTGCAAAATGGCCAGCAGTTGATAAAGCGCCGGAGGATATTGCAGCCAATAAAGTAGTTGGGGATATGCAGGTTCTTATCACTGAGATTAGAAGGTTTAGAAGCGAGCAAGGGATTAAAGCTTCAGCGAAAATTAACGCTCAAATTTCAGGTTTAGAAGGAGATCTACTTAATTATGAAGATGCGATTAGATTCCTAGTTCGCCTCGATAAGGCGGGAAGTGATTTTAAAGAGAGCGCAAGAATTGAAATTGGCCAATTTAGTATCGCCTTTGACCTTAGGGGAGCAATTGATGTTAAGGCTGAGCGAGCACGGCTAAGTAAAGATCTTGAGAGTATTAAGAAGGATTTGCAGAGCGCAGTTGTTAAGTTGGAAAATGAGAATTTTATGGCGAAGGCGCCTATGGAAGTGGTTAAAGAAATTAGAGAGCGTATGGAGTTTTGCGAGAGTGAAATTACTCGAATCAACACACTTCTTGCTGCGCTTCCAAAAGAATAAAGATGAGCTCTGCTGAAGATCTCGCGCGCCTTGATGCTATCGAAAAGGCGCTACTTAATAGATGGCCGGAAAGTAGAATTGCTCCAACACTTGAGCGGATTTCATCTTTAGCTGATTACCTAGGTTCGCCTCAGCTCTCTTATCCAACGATTCATATCGCTGGAACTAACGGCAAGACCACAACTACGCGCTTAATTGATTCACTCTGTTTTGAATTGGGGATGCGAACTGGAAGATTTACTAGCCCTCATCTAGAGAGTTTCTTAGAACGAATCACCATTAACGGCCAATCGATAACTCCAGAATTTATGATTGCAACTTATAACGACATTGCGCCATATCTAGAGCTAGTTGATTCCAAGATGTCTAATAAACTCTCATTCTTTGAATCGATGTGCGCACTTGCCTTTGTTGCCTTTGCTGAATTTCCGGTTGATGTTGGAATATTTGAATGCGGGATGGGGGGAGAGTGGGATTCGACCAATGTTATTAATGGCTCAGTTAATGTCATAACTCCAATAGGTTTTGATCATATGGAGTATCTAGGAGATACCCTTGAAAAGATTGCTCAAACTAAATCAGGAATCATTAAAGATAGCTCCTTTGTAGTTCTAGCTGAGCAAGAAAGTGATGTAGCAGCTGTCTTGATGCGAGCTTGCGCTAAAGCTGATGCCACTCCGATTAGATCCGGTATCGAATTTAGCCTTAAATCAAGGGCGCTAGCCCTAGGTGGTCAGATGCTGACTATCTCTGGAGTTTATGGGCAGTATGAAGATTTATACCTTCCGTTATATGGCCAGCATCAAGCAAGTAATGCAGCAACTGCTCTTGCTGCTGTTGAGGTCTTTGCTGGTGAGACAAAGCTTGATGAAGAAATTGTGCGACAGGCATTTGCTAAGGCGAGCTCCCCTGGAAGATGTGAGATTGTTGGGAGAAACCCGACCATAATTATCGATGCAGCTCACAATCCTCATGGAGCAGAGTCTTTGAAAAAGACGATAAGTGAGGAATTTGATTTCTCAGCGTTAATTGGAGTCATCGCGCCAATGGGCGATAAGGATGTAACTGGAATCCTTGAAGCACTTGAGCCAGTTTTAGATCGAGTGATAGTTACTAGGAATAGCTCACATCGCGCAGCTGATGTAGATGAACTAAAATCAGAGGCTATGGAGATATTTGGAAGTGATCGAGTTTATGTATCCGATGATTTAGAGCAAGGAATCACTCAAGCAGTAGAGATGGCAAGAACTAGTAGCGCCCTTAATGATTCAAGCACAGCAGTCTTAATAGCTGGATCAGTTGTTAGCGCTGGTGAGGCGAGAGCGATAATTCGAAGAAAGGGAATTTAAAGCAATGTTGATGCTTGCAAGAAGTGTTCTGATTATGGAGTTTTTAATTGTTGGCTTTGCTCTCCTTGTTGCTAAAGATCTCTCAACTACCAATAGTCTTTACTTTGGCGCTCTAATTGCGCTCCTAGCTTTTATCTCATCTGGCCTTTTGAAATATAAAGTTGGCTGGGCTTTAGGTTGGCTGACCCAGATTCTGCTTATTGCTTATGGTTTCTTTATCCCAACGATGTTTATTCTGGGATCCC
>Ga0164293_10005817_pt1 | contig 10514 bp, 9 predicted proteins | sample GEODES118metaG_FD_111487 | JGI IMG/M metagenome (GOLD analysis project Ga0164293, IMG submission 111487) | Eutrophic lake water microbial communities from Lake Mendota, Wisconsin, USA - GEODES118 metaG | ecosystem: Environmental > Aquatic > Freshwater > Lake | place: USA: Lake Mendota, Wisconsin...
GCCTGGGTTGACGAGCGCGGGGTGCCGCACTTTGCCAGCCACCAGGTTGATGCGCGTTACCAGCTCTTCTTCAAGGGCTCTGCGCCCGAGTTGCTGGTCAAGCCCATGGCAACGCCTGCGCCGGCGCATTCACCATCGTCGCAGCCAGCCACAACGCTGGGAACCTTGGTGCCCGTCTCGCCTTCCGGCCCTAGCGCTGGGGCATTGACGGCCGCCGCTGCCTCGGCGCGGCCTCGGCTTTTGGGCCTGCTGGAGAACTCGCCGGGCTACAAGCGCGTCTTGCCCTTGGTGCAGGATGTGGCGCGTCAACTGGGCCTGGATGCACAGCTGATGGTGGCTTTGATCGCCGCCGAATCAGGCTTTGACCCGCGCGCGGTTTCGCCCAAGGGCGCGGTCGGCTTGATGCAGCTGATGCCGGGCACGGCCGAGCGTTATGGCGTGCGGGCCGACACCAGCACCAGCCAGCGCGAGCGGTTGATGCAACCCGAGACCAATGTCCGCGCCGGTGCCTTGTTCTTGCGTGACCTTTTGCTGATGTTCCCGGGCCGCATCGACCTGGTGCTGGCCGCCTACAACGCGGGCCCTGGCGCGGTCATGCGCGCCGGTCTGCGCATCCCCGATTACCCCGAGACGCAAAACTATGTGCGCACCGTGACCGAGTTGTTTGCCTACCTGCGCCCGGCCGCGCTGGCCCCGAAAGTCGAGGTGGCGGCTTTGCCGCCGCCCGTCCAGGCTCCGGCCGCCCCTGCGCCTGCTGCCACCTGGCTGTCGCCCCAGGCTGCCGATGCGGTGTCGCGTGGCATTTTGCTGGCGCCACCGGGCATACCCCTGAGCCTGCCGGCCAGCCGCGATTGATTGATTTGAGATAGAAAAGCCATGGATTTGTTCACCCCAGCCCCTGCCGAGCCCGCCGCCGATGGAGACAGCCTGGCCGCCTACGCCCAGCGCGCCTACCTGGAATATGCCCTGAGCGTGGTCAAGGGCAGAGCTCTGCCCGACGTTTGTGACGGCCAGAAGCCGGTGCAGCGTCGCATCCTCTACAGCATGTCGCGCATGGGCCTGGGCTTTGGCGGACCCAATGGCGCCACCGGTGCCAAGCCGGTCAAGAGCGCCCGGGTGGTGGGCGATGTGTTGGGCCGATTTCATCCCCACGGCGACCAGGCGGCCTACGACGCGCTGGTGCGCATGGCGCAGGATTTCTCGCAGCGCTACCCGCTGATCGATGGGCAGGGCAATTTCGGCTCGCGCGATGGTGACGGCGCGGCGGCCATGCGCTACACCGAGGCAAGGCTGGCACGCATCACCAATTTGCTGCTCGATGAGATAGACGAGGGTACGGTCGATTTCGTGGCCAATTACGACGGCTCGACCGAAGAGCCTTCGCAGTTGCCGGCACGCCTGCCCTTTGTGCTGCTCAACGGGGCCAGCGGCATTGCGGTGGGCTTGGCCACCGAGATCCCCAGCCACAACCTGCGCGAGGTGGCCGACGCCTGTGTGGCCCTGATCAAGAACCCCAAGCTCAGCGACGAGGAGTTGCTGGGCATCATTCCCGGCCCCGATTACCCCGGCGGCGGGCAAATCATCTCCGGCCCGGCCGATATTGCTTCGGCCTATGCCAGCGGCCGTGGCTCGCTCAAGGTGCGCGCGGTCTGGAAGATTGAAGAGCTGGCGCGCGGCCAATGGCAACTCGTGGTCAATGAGTTGCCGCCGGGCGTGAGCACTCAAAGAGTTCTAGAAGAAATCGAGGAGCTGACCAACCCCAAGGTCAAGGCCGGCAAGAAGGCCCTGAGCGCCGACCAGATGCTGCTCAAGCAGACCGTGCTGGCCGTGCTCGATGTGGTGCGCGATGAGTCGAGCAAGGATGCAGCGGTCAGGCTGGTTTTCGAGCCCAAGACCAGCCGCATTGAACAAAGTGAGTTGATCAATACCTTGCTGGCCCACACCAGCCTGGAGACCTCGGCGCCGATCAACCTGACGCAGATTGGTCTGGATGGCAGGCCGATGCAAAAGTCGCTGCGCCAGATGATCGAGGAGTGGATAGGCTTTCGCCAGCAGACCGTGCAGCGCCGCTCGCAGCACAGGCTGGACAAGGTGCTGGCGCGCATCCACATCCTGGAAGGCCGGCAACTGGTGCTGCTCAATATTGACGAGGTGATTCGCATCATTCGTCATTCCGACGAGCCCAAGCAGGCGCTGATTGAGCGCTTTAGCCTCAGCGACCGACAGGCCGAAGACATTCTGGAAATCCGGCTGCGTCAGCTGGCCCGCCTGGAGGCCATCAAGATCGAGCAGGAGCTCAAGGAATTGCGCGAGGAGCAGGGCAAGCTTGAAGAAATTCTGGGCAGCCCCAACGCGCTTCGTCGCCTGATGGTGCGCGAGATCGAGGCCGATGCCAAGCTCTTTGCCGATGCGCGCCGCACCCTGATTCAGGCCGAAAAGAAGGCGGTGGTCGAGGTCAAGGTCATCGACGAGCCGGTCACCGTGGTGGTCTCCTCCAAGGGCTGGGTACGGGCCCGACAGGGCCACGGCCACGACAGCGCCGGCTTTGCCTTCAAGGCTGGCGACGGGCTGTACGGCACCTTCGAGTGCCGCACCGTCGATACCCTGCTGGCCTTTGGCGGCAACGGCCGGGTCTATTCGGTGCCGGTATCGGTGCTGCCGGGCGCGCGCGGCGACGGGCAGCCGCTGACCACCTTGGTCGAACTCGAAACGGGCAGCCAGCTGCTGCACTACTTTGCCGGCCCCGCGCAGGCCACGCTCTTGCTGTCGGGTTCAGGCGGCTATGGCTTTCTGGCCACGGTAGAGAGCATGGTCTCGCGCAACAAGAGCGGCAAGGCCTTTGTCAGCCTGGGCGAGGGCGAAACCCTGTGCGCGCCCTCGCATGTCAGCGGCAGCAACGCCAGCCCGGCGCCTGACAAAGCCGCCATGCCCGCAGCCACCCATGTGGCCTGCGCCAGTACCGCAGGGCGCATCCTGACCTTTGCCATTGACGAGCTCAAACTCATGGAAAAAGGCGGCCGCGGTCTGATGCTGATCGACCTTGAGGCCAAGGACAGCTTGGCCGGCGCGGCGGCCTATACCCGCAGCGTAAAAATCCAGGGCATAGGCCGAGGCGGCAAAGAGCGCGAAGAAACTCTGGAAATCCGCAGCCTCAACAACGCGCGCACCGCTCGCGCGAAAAAAGGCAAAGTGGCCGACCTGGGCTTCAAGCCCAATCGGGTGACGCGGGTGGAGTAAGGCGCTGCGGCCCATCGTGGCCCGCTGTGGCCTGGGGTGGCCTGGTGCCACTTGGGGCCGCCTGCCTTGGCCAGGCCGTGGCAGTGCGAAGCCACCGCACGAGGCGGTGGCTGCAAGGCTTAGCCTCAGCAGCAGGCCATCATGCTGCGCTGCAGCTGCCCCAGATAGGCCCCGCCGGGCACATCAGAGTATTTCAAATTCGCAAACAAGCCGCGGCGCTTTTGGTCGTTGGCGTCAGCCAATACGCGGTAGCTTTCCAAATCCTCACCGCTCAGACCGATTTGCTCGACCTGCCGGGTGCCGTCTGAAACCAGCGATTGGGGCTTGGCGCCCAGCATCAGGCGCGCGCCCACGCCCGCATAGAGGTAACGGTCGCCGAAGGCCTTGTTCATGGCCTCAAATGCAGGCTCGCCGGTGCAATGGCCTGGGGCCACATAGGCTACCTTATAGGTGTTCTGCATCACGTTGATGGTTTTTGCAATCTCGTCGTCTTTACTGACCACCATGTGCATGCCGCCCGAGATCATGTGTATACGCGGATCGATTTTGACCGCTGCCTCCAGAATACGGTCGATCCCGGGGTGCGAGCAGCCCACCACCAAAACCAGTCCTTGCGGTGTTTGCAAGGCCAGCGACAACTCGCGCAACTCCAGCGTGCCGGGCTTGTCCGACACCAGGCTGATGACATGCACGCCCGGGGCCAGTTCGGTGGTTTTATCAATGAGCCGGATGTTGGCCTCGGGCCAAGCTGCGCCAAAGCGCATGACATCCGGCGCCTTGCCGTCGTAGTAACGCCTGTGGGGCGGCAGGGATTCGCTGCGGCGGTAGAAGCTGCCGGGCAGGTCGCCGCCATACACGCCGAACCCTTCCTTGGGCGCATAAATGACAACCTTGGGATTGACGCTGAGCAGATGCGCCATGCCGCCCATGTGATCGCCGTGGCGGTGCGACATCACCACCATATCGAGCCGACTGAGGTCCGCGCCCAGAGCGCGGGCGTTGTGCGCCAGCGTCTGGCCGTTGTTGCCCGTGTCAAAAAGAATGCGCCGCCCATCGATTTCGATCAAGGCCGCGTAGCCCCAGTCCTTGATCAGGTGGGTTTCACTGCACAGGGCGTCGAACAAGATGGTGATACGCGGCTGCGATGGCTTGGCCGCTGCTGCGGTCTGGCCCAAGCTGCTGCAGCCTGCGGAAAGTACAGCCGGTGCGCTCAGCGCGGTGGCGATCAAATTGCGTCGTTTCATGGTGGCTCCTAAAAAACAGATAGGCACGGCTGCCGGTGAGGGGGCAGGGACTGGTCAAAGTCTGACGCCTTTTACGTATTCCCGTACTCGGTTCTAACCCTGGACTCCGCCTCTGCGGCTAGGGAAATTACGATGTTTTACAAGGGGACGAGGAGCTTGGCTAGCGTCCACCGTAACGCATTAAGCCGATGCCTCCCGTCGAAATCATATCGCCCGGCAAGCTAGTCGACTGGCCTGGTTTTAGACCTCAGGCTGCGAAATTGGGCATTGTGGTGAGCTTGCGGCAGAATGAAGTCCGGCAGAACCTTGGAGCACCGCCATGCCCGATGTCAAAGCCCTAGAACAAGCTGTACAAGCTCTCCCTCCCTCAGCACTGGCGCAATTCCGTCGTTGGTTTGCCGACTTCGACTCTGCCGCCTGGGACCGTCAGCTGGAGACGGATGCTTCCACCGGAAAACTTGATGCGCTGCTTGCCGAAGCTGAGGAAGACTACAAGAGTCAGCCTCACCGCTCCTTGTGAACCACACAGCGTCTGCAAGGTAACCGGCCCTTGCTCTCATGGCGAGCCTGGCGCTCCAGGTCGGTCTGCATCTTGCGCTCGAATTGTTCGCGGGTCTGGCCCAAGCACTTGAGGCACTTGCTTCGGAAGACATCTGTCCATACACTTTGACCATGCGCATCGACTGGGATCCGATCAAGGCTGCCGCAAACCTGCGTGAGCACAAGGTCTCGTTTGCGGAAGCAGCGACGGTTCTGTCGGACGAATTTGCCCTGACTCGAGAAGATCCTGATTCGGTCGGTGAACAGAGATTTGTGTCCCTCGGCATGTGCGCCACCGGCCTATTGCTTGTTGTTGTGTACACCCACCGTGAGCCCGACATCTATCGAATCATCTCGGCCTGGAAAGCCATCAAGCCACAGAGGAATCAATATGAAAAAGCCCGCCGCTGAACCGTATCGCGACATCGACTTCTCGACTTCAAAGCGGGGCGCGGTCATCCCGCTCGAACCTGGCAAGACCAAAATCTCGATCCGTTTGGACACAGCGGTCATCGATTACTTCCGAAAGCAAGTCGAAGACGCTGCAACAGGCAACTATCAGACGCTCATCAACGACGCGCTGGTGGCATTCATCGGGCAGCGCTCTGTTCTTGATGCTGTACGTCAAGTCGTGCGCGAGGAGCTGCAAGTGCCTCGTGCCGTGGCACGTCGACCCAAGTCACGAGCCCTGAGCACTTGACCCTCACTTTCTGGGCGCACTCAGGGCGAGCGGCCCCGGTTGGGAAACCCGACTTGATGCTGCTATGAACCAGTGGCTGGCGTCGCAGACGCTCATCGGCCCGGCCCCTGCACATGCCAGCCGGCCTTGCTCTCATGGCGGGCTTGGCGCTCCAGGTCGGCCTGCATCTCGCGCTCGAATTGCTCGCGGGTCTGGCGCAAGCGCTCGATGAAGCTTTCAGCGACATGCCTGTCGCTTTGCGCATGGCGCAAAAATTCCAGGGAGTGGCGCCTGAAGTTATCGGCCAGTTGCTTGCTTTGCGTGCGGTCCATGCCCAGCACCTCGAGCACGGAGCGGCCGCTGCGCAGTGAGGACTCGAACAGTTCGCGCTCTACGTGCGGCACCTGCATTTCGGCCAGTTCCATGGCGTGCCTGGCATCGCGGGCTCTGGCCACGATGCGCACATGACCATGGTCGTGCTGCAAGGTCTGGACCAGGCGATTGCATTGGGTCACGTCGTCGATGGCCACCACCATGGCTTGTGCGTGTTCAATGCCTGCGGCGCGCAGCAAGTCACTCTGCGTGGCATCGCCAAAGTACACCTTGAAGCCGTAGCGCCGGGCGCTGTCGACGGTGTTGGCATCGTGGTCAATCACGGTGGGCTTGATGCCCGCAGCCATGAGCAGGCGCGCCACCGTCTGGCCGTAGCGGCCAAAGCCGGCCACGATGACCGGCGGGTGCGCGTCTTCAAAGCTGTCGGCCGGGCGCTCGGGTGATTTTTCGCGGCAGGCCCAGTCGAATACTTTGAGCAGCAGGGGTGTGCTGGCCATGGACAGGGCGGCAATCAGGGTCAGCAAGTCGGCCTGGCTGGCACTCAAGGCGCCCGAAAGCTTGGCCGCCGACAGCACCACAAAGGCAAACTCACCCACCTGCGACAAGAGCAGGGCCAAGAGCAGCTTGTCGCGGCCCTTCAGGCCCAACCAAGGCGCCAAGGCCCAGACCGCCAGGGTTTTCAGGCCCACCACCAAAAGTAAACCTGCGATCACCTGTACCGGCATGCTCACAAGCAAGCCCAGATCCATGCCCATGCCCACAGCGATGAAGAACAGGCCGAGCAGCAGTCCCTTGAAGGGCAGGATGTCGCTCTCCAGCGCATGGCGGTACTCGCTGCTGGCCAGCAGCACCCCAGCCAAAAAGGCACCCAGGCCCATGGACAAACCCACCTGGCCCATGAGCGCGGCCACGCCCAACACCAAAAGCAGCGCAAAGCCGGTGAAGAGTTCGCGCACCTGCATGCGGGCGACGAAATGCATCACCGGGTAGGCCACATAGCGGCCCAGCAGCACCACGGCCGCCACCGCGCCCAGCTGCCACCACCAGGCGACCGAGGGCGCAGCGGCAGGCGATGCCGAGGGCGGCGCGGCCTGGCCCAGCACCGCCGCCAGGGCCAGCAAGGGAATGGCCGCCATGTCTTGGTAAAGCAACATAGAAAAGCCGTGGCGGCCCAGCGGCGCGGGCATGAGGTTGCGCTCTTGCAGCAGGGCCACCACGATGGCGGTGGACGACAGCGCCAAGGCGAGAGCGCCTATCAAGCTGGCCTGCCAGGTCCAGGCCAGGGCCCAGCCCAAGGTGCCTACGGCGGCAGCGCATACCCCCATCTGCGCCGTGCCCCCGCCAAAGACCATGCCGCGCATGGCCCACAAGCGCTTGGGCTCGAGCTCCAACCCGATGACAAACAGCATGAGCACCACGCCCAATTCAGAAACATGCAGCAAGGCGGCGGGGTCGCTCACCAGTCCGAGCGCCATGGGACCAATCACCACGCCGGCCAGCAGGTAGCCGAGCACCGAGCCCAGGCCCAGGCGCACCGCCAAGGGCACGAAGATCAAGGCCGCCAGTAAGAACAGGATGGCTTGGTTCATGGCGCTGGCCCTTCGGGGGAGGGTGCGCTCAAAAATTCATCGCACCGTTGTTCAAGGGTGGCACTGGCTTGCTGCAAGAGCTGCTCGGTGATGTCATGCGCACCGTGCACCACGAAGGGCGACCACCAATGCATGCCGCAAAAGCGAGCGGTCTGTTCGATCGGGGCCACGTAGTCACGGAAGGGTCGGCGGTGCATCTCCCGATGTGCATAGGCCGGGTCAGCGCCGCCGGCGCTGCAGACCCACCAGCAGGTTTTGCCCCGCAGTGCATCGCCGCCATGGCCATAGGCCCAGCCCAGGGCCAGTACCTGGTCGATCCAGTGCTTCATCAAGGAGGGCACGCTGTACCAGTAGACCGGGGTCAGCCAGACGATTTTTTGCCAGCGCAGCAAGGCCTGCTGTTCGGCCTCGACATCAATGTCAAAGTCGGGATAGAGCTCATAGAGTGAACGCAGCTCTGCCCCGGGCTGGGCCGACAGGACTTCAAGAAGGTGCTTGATCACGCGTGACTGAGAGGGCCTGGGGTGGGCGTGGATGATGAGCATCAGGCTTTAAAGGCCGCATGGCGACCGGCAGAGAGAAAAATATTAATCCTTTTGAATTATCCCTGGTGTCGTTGCCATGGGTCTTGGCCGTGACCCGTTTGCCCCCTTGCGCCGCACTAGCTGCTTAGGGCCCTGCTGTGGATGCCGGTGCTACAACAGCCGCAACTGAGCGCCCCTGGTCCGCCTGACGCAGGCCTCAGGCCCGCTCTTGGAGCAGAGCCCGAACACTGTCGATCACCCGATCGGGCTGGCAGTCCTCAACGGATTGGCCCATGTTGTAGCCGTAAGGCAGCAGCCAGACCGGGACACCGGCGTTGCGGGCGGTGGCAGCGTCGATGGAGGAGTCACCCACGAACAGGGCTTGCTCGGGCGCCACGCCAAACTGCTCAAGGCAGTGCAGTACGCCGGCTGGATCGGGCTTTTTGGTGGGCAGGCTGTCGCCAGCAATCACCTGATCCAGCAGGGGCAGCAGGCCGTGGGCGCGCAGCACGATGTGGGTGTAGTGCGCTTCCTTATTGGTCACCACCGCCAGCCGGCAGCCGCCCTCGCGCAGCGCGAGCAGCGTCTCGGGCACACCCGGATAGAGTTGGCTGCGGGTGCCGCAGCGGCTTTGGTAGTGACTGTTGAAAGTGCTGCGTATCGCTGCAAGCTCAGGGCTCAGTCGCACCGCCTCCAGGCTAGCGTTTTGACGATAGGCCAGGGCCTTGACCAGCAACTCCCCGGTGCCATGGCCTATCCAGCCGTCGACCAGGGACTGGGAAACGGGCGCCAGTCCCAGGTGCGCCAGGGTGTCGTTGACCGCGTCGGCAATTTCTGGCGCGGTCTCGATCAGGGTGCCGTCCAGGTCGAACAGCACCGCCTTCCAGGCCGCGGTGCTCATGCCTGACCCAGCGAACGTTTGCGCCGTTCCATCAGGCGCCAGACAAAGGGGGTGAAGATCAGTTGCATGGCCAGCTCCATCTTGCCGCCTGGCACCACGATGGTGTTGGCCCGGCTCATCCAGGCGTCGTCAATCATGCTGCGCAGGTACTGAAAGTCTATGCCCTTGGGATTGGCAAAGCGGATCACCACCATGCTCTCGTCGGCCGAGGGAATGTCGCGCGCGATAAAGGGGTTGGAGGTATCGACCATGGGCACCCGCTGGAAGTTCACATGGGTGTGGGCGAACTGCGGCACGATGTAGTTGATGTAGTCGGGCATGCGCCGCAAGATGGTGTCGGTCACCGCCTCGGTGCTGTAGCCCCGCTGGTGCTTGTCGCGCCAGAGTTTCTGTATCCACTCCAGGTTGATGACCGGCACCACGCCAACTCGCAGGTCCGGGTATTGGGCGATGTTGTGCTCGGGTGTGACCACCGCGCCGTGCAGGCCTTCATAGAACAGCATATCGGTGTCGCTGGGCAGATTTTCCCAGGCGGTGAAGGTGCCCGGCTCCTGCTTGTAGGGCGCGGCCTCTTCATGGTTGTGCAGGTATTTGCGGGCCCGACCTTGGCCGGTCTGGCCATAGGTTTTGAACAGGGTCTCAATGTCGCCGAACAGGTTGTTGTCGACGCCGAAGTGGCTGAAGTGCTTGTTGCCTTCTTGCTCGGCCTGGGCCTGGCGAACCTTCATTTCCTTGCGGTCATAGCGGTGAAAGCTGTCACCTTCGATGATCGCGGCCTTGACGCCTTCGCGGCGGAAGATGCCCGCAAAGGTACGGGTGACGGTGGAGGTGCCGGCGCCGCTGGAGCCGGTGATGGCGATGATGGGATGGCGTTCTGACATGGCTGAGGTGGGTTTAATCGCGAAACAGGCTGCGCTCTGCAAACAGGGGGTTGTCGCTCTCGCGTTGGGGAGGGTTGGCGTGATAGTTCTCGATGCGCTCGACCTCGCTCTTGGAGCCAAAGACCAGACCGATGCGCTGATGCAGGCTGTCGGGCTGGACTTCGAGCATGGGCTGGCGGCCGGTGCTGGCCCGCCCGCCGGCCTGCTCCATCAGAAAGCCGATGGGGTTGGCCTCGTAGAGCAGGCGCAGCCGACCGGGCTTGCTCGGGTCCTTGGTGTCGCGTGGGTACATGAAAACGCCGCCGCGCATCAGGATGCGGTGGGCTTCGGCCACCAGGGATGCGATCCAGCGCATGTTGAAGTCTTTGCCGCGCGGACCGGTCTTGCCGGCCAGGCATTCGTCGACATAGCGCTTGACCGGCGCTTCCCAGAAGCGCGCGTTGGAAGCGTTGATGGCAAATTCTTGGGTCTCGGGGGGCACCTTCATATTGCGATGGGTCAGGGTGAATTCGCCAAGAATCGGGTCCAGGGTAAAGCCGTGTACGCCCTTGCCCACGCTGAGCACCAGCATGGTCGAAGGCCCATA
>Ga0164293_10005818_pt1 | contig 10513 bp, 8 predicted proteins | sample GEODES118metaG_FD_111487 | JGI IMG/M metagenome (GOLD analysis project Ga0164293, IMG submission 111487) | Eutrophic lake water microbial communities from Lake Mendota, Wisconsin, USA - GEODES118 metaG | ecosystem: Environmental > Aquatic > Freshwater > Lake | place: USA: Lake Mendota, Wisconsin...
GTTGTTAGTTTATATTTCTTAAATATCTCATTTATTTCAATTTCTATATCTTCTTCATCTTCTCCAAACTCAAATAAAAATGAGTCATAAGTATATAGTACAATCTTAGTTTTTCTCCCTCTTAATAACTTATGTATGTCCATTAATATCTTAGTATTAATAGCTGTTTCTATGTTTTGCAACATATAGTTAAAAAGTTTTTGTGGATTCATATTTTCCAGTTTATCTTTTTCAAAGCAATAACCTGAAATAGGAACAATGACTTGTCCTGTATTATTAAATACCTTCCAATTTGTTGTTACAAATTCTTTTACTTGTTGAAAAAATTCAAGGTGCTCATACTCTTTAAATACACCTCCATAAAGCTGCTTAAACGTGATTTCTTTTGCTTCTTGATAACTTGTTTGGTAGAGGTCTGCAAACGCTTGGTGGACATCTGGAACGCCAAAATCATAGGCAAGTAGGCGACCGACAATAGTAGGATGATATGCACTAATATCGAACTCAATGTACCCATGACTCGATATGTAACTCCTCCTTGCGCCATTGTCTTTATTTATTGCTGCGAAATTAACCCCATTAAAAGAGTTACTTGGTCTACGTGTTGTTGTAGCCAAATTGTAACTTGTGTATATCCTATCATCTTGGATAGAATAAAATTCTTGATTGAGTTCATAGTGTTTATCAAATTCATATTTATTTATTTTTAGTCCGTTTTTCTCTATTCCAAAAAACGCAAGTACTACTTTATTGTTATAAAAATCAAACCAACTTGGTAATTCCTTAGGTAAAACACTACGAACGTACTTATAAATATGTTCGCACTTTTCATAATGCTTAGTAACTGGTATTAGTTTATTGGTTTCTTTGTAATTTGGATACTTAGAATAAAAATGGTTATATACTTTAGGTGATTCTTGTATATACGGAGGAATAAGTTGGGACAGGTCACATAAGCATTTTAACGGAAAGTAATATAACGCTTGTTTTTTATCTTGCACCCACACACGCTCTATACTTTGTAATATATCGCCTATAACCGTTTTATTAAGCGAGGTAGTCTCACTGTGGTCAATACATAACATATAACCTTTAGTGTCATTAAACGGTCTAATATACACTAAAGACACATCATTTAATGTAGGATGAATATGATCATGGTGTGGAATAATTTCAACAAATGCCTCTTGTATTGGCCTGTGCTGTAAATATTCTAAATCTTTTTCTGTCTCAATTAACCAAAACATAACCTTAATTATACTTTAAATATAACATTAAGGTTTTATGAAGCCAAATTACTTATAAAATTTTAAATAACCACCTGTATTTTCAATAAAAAATGAAAAACCATAAATTTTACTTTGTTGTTCAGTTAATAATGTAATTTTTTTATTTATTTGTTCTACCTCAGATTTATCTCCACTTATTTCCCATGGTATAGATATAGGAAAATATAATTGCCATAAATAACTTTCATTTCTATTTATTAATGAATCATAATCTTTTTTACTAATTTCAATATATAAAGAATTATTTATTTGCTTTATAAAATATCTTTGAAATTCTCCTAATTTATAATCATTAACAGAGGGAAATGGATAATAAGGTGATGGAATTATTTTAGGAGATGGTTTAGAATTTAAATCTGAATATACTGAGTTGTTTAGGGATGGGGATGAATTTAGTATTACTACATTAGCTATATTTTCTTGAATTTGTTCAAAAGGAATTAATTCTTGAGTTGGGAAATCATTTGGTGTTCTGCCTGTAAAAAATGTATTATTATATAATTTATAGTAATATCCTGTATATTCTTGTTTATTAGATTTAATAATATACTCTCCATTATTTGTATATAAATTTGTTTGGATTCTATTTTTAGGATAATATGGCATTTAGATTGATTTTTTTCTTCTAGTTGAAGATACAGTAAGACTTTCTATTTTAGTTTTCCATTGATTATTTGAAATTGTATGTGATACTCCTTTAATAAGGAAATCAATAACACCACCTTGATCATTTGGTCTATAACTATAAGGTAGAATTTGTTCTGTTATAGCAAATCTTTCATAATTTCTCATTCCTGATAATCCATCCATTTCTAAAGATAAATTAAAAGGCATAAAAAATGGAGATGATGATTTTTCATTTATTGCATCTTCTCCTGTTGTATATAGAGCAGTATCTCGATTTATTGATTTTAAGATTTCAACATTTTTTTGTTGATAAGATAAATTTTTATATAAGGATTTTAATTGTGTTGTCATTATATCTATTTGTTTTGAAAAAATTTGTGATTTATCTTCAACACCTAAAGATTCCTTTCCTAATCTAGTAGTTACAATTCTATCTACTATTCCTTTATTTAATTTAGATAACCCAGTAGCATTTTCACCAGGGATATTTCCTTTAGCTTGAGCTGATATAGTAGCCATAGCTGCCATGTTTGGAGGTAATTGAACTTGAAAATCAACATTTGTTAGGAAACTTCCTGCAGTGCCAACTTTAACACCATAAGATTCAAAAGTTGCTATTTTAATGGAACCAGTAGAATCAACATCTAATTTACTTCCTTCAATAATTTTAACTAAGTTAGTTTCATTATCATATTGTGCTTCTAATTTATTTACATTACCTAATGAATCATTTATACCATTTAATAAGTTAGAAAGAAAAGTTAATAAATTAGATTTTCCATTGCGATCAACTCCTTGTTCTAAAGTTTTAGCAATAAAATCAATATTAACAAAAATATTCATTACTTTTCCAATATTATCATCAACAATATAAGCACTTAAATTAGGACCAGGAGTATCAGTAGTAAAATAATCCCAACCTATAGTTTCTGTTTTTCCTTTATTATTGTTAGTATTAGTATTTCCGGTTCCAGTTCGTAAATCATTTTCTAAAATTGATGATTGATTTTCTGAATTTTTTATTGGAATTAAACATATAAAAGGATCTGAAGAGATTTGGTATGGGAATCTTTTACAAAAATTAGTTTCAGGATCAGTATCAAAATTAAATAATGGAGGATGATTTCCATCTGTACCTTTGGTTTCATCATACACTAAAAGATTTTTTTCTATCCAATCTAACAGATATCCTAATCTAACATAATACTGAGAAACATTTAAATTAGCACCTGATACTCCTTCTGATTTTGATTTAAAATCTACAGCACAAAAGTTTTTTAAATCAAATTGTTTATTACTTTTTAAAAGTAATATCCATTTATATAACTCAGTATTAAAAGTTGTTTTATCTTTATTTTCTCGAGCTGCTTGAGGAGAAATTTGGTTTGCTTCAATTTTTTGAGTAGTTGAATTTTCATTTCCTAATAAATTTTTAAATTTTGAATCATATCCTTCCCAAGTACTAATTCCTCCTTTTAAATAATTAGCTAAATCTCTCCATTCTTCTGAGATAAAAGCTCCAACCTTACCTCCCCTATTACTAAAGGTTTCTGCATCTTTTGCAAGGGTTGCTGTTGTAAGGGATTTATTATTTCCTGTATTTAATAATTTTTTATAATTTTCTTTTAATTTATTAAATTTATTATTAAAATCTTCTAAACTAACATTATCAGAGGGAACTGAATCAAACATAGAAGGTTTTATTGTCAAATCATTTAATGCTTTTTGTAAATTTTCTCTTGTTTTAGTATTTAAGTTTTGGCTATTATTTAATTGTTGATTAAAACTAATTTCTTTTTTATTACTTGAGGTATTAATTTTTAAAGATTCAATCAAATCACCATAACCTATTAAATTTAAATCAATATCATAACTTCCATCTGGATTGAATTTCCAAGTAAAATTAGTAACTTTACCTAACATAGCATCATAATTATATGCTGTTTTTTTTCTTTCTGCTTTAATAGCATCTAAAATATCATTTTGAACAGTACCATCTGTAAAGAATTTTTCAAAAGGTTTAGTAAAAAATTCATCTCTATTTTGTAGATCTTCATTATTATCTACATAAACATTATGCCCCCATTCAAGTAACATTGAATAACCTATTCTTAAATATAATAAATCAAATACTTGAAGTTGTTCAACTGTAAATACTTTAATTTTTATATCTGCTTTTGCTAATGCTCCTCTATTATAAAAACTAATATTAGCACTTTCAATACCCGGCATTGGTCTGTAACCTTGAGTTTGAATTCCTCCCCAACCGTAGGCTCCATTAAATAAATCAAATTTTTCTTTTAATCCATAGTTAGGAGTAAATTGGTTATTTCTAGTATCAACAGTTCCACCAAATAAAACTGAAACTTTAGCTAGATCATTTCCTTTATATATTGTAGAAATTCCTCTTTCTTCTAATATTTTTTCAGCGGTTGATCCACTATGACCATCTATTTTAATAGATGAAGCTAACCTTAAAAATGCTGTTTTATTATTTTGATAAATTAAATGTTTATCTTGTTTAGGATTAGCTCCTAAAAATTTTTGTCTAATGTTAATTTGATCAACAACCTCAGGATCAAAAGGATTACCTGTTATATTCCCCATATTAAATATTATTTAAATTATTAAATAAAACCTTTATTGTAGATATATCTGTTGGTATTCGTAATTCAGTTCCTGCTGCTATAAACAATGAACCATAGTTTATATAATCCGGATTTGCAGAAGAAATGATCCAATATAAGTTTATATCATTATAAAACTGTTGTGCTAATAAATCTAATCTATCACCTTCTGTTGTTATAATATAAATATCATTTACAGATAAAGGTATTTCAGGATATTTTACAGTTTGATATCCTAAAGTTTTATTTTTAGAAACAGGTACTTGATCTAAAATAGTATTTATTGATGTATATCTACTTGGCATTAGTATCCTCCATTAATGCTTGATGTATTATTTATATAACTAGAGCCATAACTAATAAATGGTGTTTCATAATTAGCATCAGGATTAGCTGTTTTAGGTATAAAGTTATGGATTGGTTTAAAAGTAAATCCACTTACTTCAATAAGTCTTGGCATAACCCAACCTGCTGTATCAGCTTCATTGTCATTTAATCCAGCTGATCCATTAAGTTTTTTACCTTCTGAATTTCTTGCTATATCCCAACCAGCATCATCATTAATAGTATATGTTAGTCCTTGAAATATTCCAGGAACATCAACTAAATAATCTCCAATAGTTAATTTAATTAAATTACCTCTCATAAATCCTTGATTAATTCCACCTTTGGAAGAATAATCAGGAGCACATAAAGAAGCTAAATAATTTAATTTAGTATAAACAGATCGTTGTTCATATTTTGATAATATTGGAACTTTAAAATTGAAAGATATAGTTCTATCAAAACCATTATAAAAATAAAAATTTTCACCTCTACCCATATATTTAGTAGTACCCCAATCTGCTGTATAAGCATCAGATAATCCTTCAATATATGCTCTGAAATGAATGTATGTATTATTTCCTCCTCCTGAGTTGTCTATTTTTACTATTCTAAAATCAACTGTATCTTGTAAAGTTGAATCAACAGATGATGATATATAAAGAGGTCTAGTGGTTATATTATCTGAAGAACCACTTGCTAATATTTTTTTATTTTTATCTAATAAATAAGTTTTACCTTCTTTATAAATACCTTCACGAGGAATATTGTCACTGTATTTTCCTTTTAACTCAAATATGTTAGCTAAATGAAATCCAGTTGGAGCTAAAGCAGTATTAACAATAGGAGAAAGAGGATTATAAACTTCTCTCCAATTAGATGGATTTAAACCATATAATCTAATCTGGTCAGCAATATATAAACCTTGTTGTTTAGCTAAGAATTCTAGACCTTGACCTGTTATTAAAAATTTAGATATTCTTTGAACATCATCTGATAATTTAGTAGGTAATAAAAATCCTCCTCTAACAAGTTGGTCTACTCCTCCTGTTTGTCCTATTAAAGCCTCAGGTCCAAAAGGAAGTGTTGGAGGTGAACCACCTTGTACTGATGGAGCTATAGGAGTCTTAACAAAAGGCTGACCACTAGATCCACCATCGAATCTATCACTACCGTATTTTAACGATTTTAAGTCAGTCTTTTGAGTAAGTAAACCCATTAAATTCTACCACCTTGATTTTCAGGAGCTTTGTCTTTGTAAGCTAATGGTTTTTTACCATCTAAATCTAATGAAGATTTTGGTAATAAACCAACTAATCTAGAGGTTAATACATTTTTGTAATTTATTTTTGGATTTTTACCATCTAAATCACTGTATGTAGATCCGTTTTTTGTTAATAAGTCTAATAATGCCATAGTTTGTTTTGTTTATAAATATGAATATTTTACATTCTGTAACCTGATAATGTTAATGCTTTACCTACTTTATTACCATCTAGATAAATACTACCACCTCTTTCTACAGCATTGACTAGTCTTTCTAATAATTGAGCTATTTTAGGATCACCCCCTCCTAAATTAGTACCTCCTATTATGACATCATCTTTTCTAAATTTAGTCATTTTACCATCTTGTAAAATAAAGTCTTCTGCTTTTCCCGCATTTTTAGGATTACCAAAAGCATTAATCATCCAATTACCTACTCCTGATACATCTGTGTTATCAGCAATTAATCCAGCTAATGCTGAACCTCCTAAACCACCTAAAAAAGTTCCTAACATTGTACCAACTCCTGGAATTGGAATAAGAGTACCTAATGCTCCACCTAAAACTGAACCTCCTAAATCACCTAAAGCCATGACTACCATTTTACCGATATCTTTAGGTGAAGCACCTGCTTTTGATTGAGCAGCTACATCCATACCTCTAGAAGCTAAATCATGGGCAATCATAGCTAAAGATGCTATTTTACCTATTTTAGGTATAGAACCAACTACTTTTTTAAATCCTTTACTATCCATTAATTTAGGCATATATTTTTTAATATATGTCATAGGATTAGCAAAATCCATTGCTTTAGATGCTACATTTGATACTTTATTTACAGCGCTACCAACAAATTTTCCAACACCGGAGTTGGCTATTTTATTTCCAACACCACCAAAGAAATTTCCTACTTTACCAAAAAGTCCTCCACCACCGCCACCACCGCCACCACCACCACCACTAGGAGCTTTAGCGAATCTTCCTGTAGCTGGATCTCTATATCTTCCTGATTTAGGAGCAGATGAGGAAGATTTTCCAGTAAACATATCCATTATGGCATTAGCTCCTCCTGCTAATTGTACAAAAAGGGCCGATGATTTAGATGAACCATCTCTTTTCATTCCAAACATACTCATAAGTCCTTTAACACCTTTAATAGCTAAAGCACCTCCTGCTGCTAATCCTGCTACTTTAAGTATCCAAGGATTTTCTTTAATTAAACCAACAAAACTTTTAACAGCACCTGTAACACCCTTAGAGAATCGTTCAGCATATCCTGGTAATTTTTCAAGAAATTCTTGTCCAGCAGGACTTTTAGCCCAATCTGTCATGGGTTTTACAACCAAGTCATTAAATAATCCATTTAATGTTGATTTTATTTTTGTAAAAGTATCTGATATTTTTTGTACTAAAGGAGCTAAGTTTGTATAATAAGCCATAGAAGCTTCTTGTCTTGATCTTTCAAGATTAGCATTCTTTTCTGCTTCAGAAACTCCAGACATCATAGCTTTAAGTCCATCTTTTTGACCAGCTACTAAATCTCCATTTACACTTTTATTTTCTTCTTGAGCGGCTAGCATATCTGCCATACCATCTCTATTCATACCTAATACTTTAGCTAATGATTCTTGTTGAACTACATTTAATTTACTAAACTCAGCAGCACCACCCATTTGATCAGCTATTAATTTAGCTGCTTCTTCTGATTTTCCAGCTAATGCTAATTCTCTTGCTTTTTCTAAATTTAAATCTTTACCAGTAAGTAATTCTGCTTCCATTTCAGCAGCAATAGAATCTTCAATATTTAATAACCCATCAGCAATGTTTTTTACTTTTTCCATATCAAGACCTAAAGCTTTAGTTGCTGCTACTGCTTTAACTAATTCTTTTGGTTGAGCGGCGAATCGTAATCTTACAATACTAGATACATTTGCTACTTCATCTAATAATCCTTTTTGACTAATAGCTAATTTGTTAGTTTTAATAACCTGTAAGGCGGTATTAGCCATAGTTGTAACCATTTTACCAGCATCTTGAGTACCAAGTTTAGCAAATTTCTGGAATTTAACTAATGATTCAGCTGACATTCCAGCATATGTGTTTAACTTAATAAACACCTTCATAGTATTTGTAGATAGTTTTTCTGTAGAACCCATTGCTTGATAAATAGAAGTAATGGATTCTTTAGAAGCAGCAGTACTAGGACCCATTCCTGCAACTGATCCTGCTAGTTTACTAGCAGCGTTTTGGGCTAAACCTAGGGATCTAGCCATACCAGTGTTTTCTTCACTAATTCGTTCTACAGCTTGTTTTCCTTTTTCATATTCATCAGTTACAAAACTTACTGCTTTTTTCATTAAAGAAATAGCACCTCCAGCTAATACTAAAGGATCAGTAAGATTTCTTAATATTTCTCTACCAACTACTTTAAAAGCAGCACCCATAGTTTTTATTTTACCTATAAGTCCCGCACTTTTAGTACCTCCTTCAGTAACTTTTTCAGCCATTGATTTAGCGGCTTCATTAGCTTCTTGAAATACACTACTCAAATCACTCATTCCCATTTTTTCTAGGAATCCTTGAGCACTTTTTAAAGCAAGACCAGTAAGACCTGTAGCTTTTTCTACACGTCTTGTTTGTTTTTCCATTAATTTAATGGAATCTAATTGTCTATTATAAGCGGAGGTGTTATTATCAATTTGGTCTTCAATTTCAGATAAAAGATTTAATTCTTCTTCAGTAGCATTATTACTTGCTTTCTTTATAGAAAGCATTTCTTTAGTTAATTTAAGATTTTCAAATTCTATTTTTGTTTTAGATTGTAAAGATCTTAATTCTCTAGAAGATAATTCAGAAATACCTTTTTGAGATAATCTTAATTTATCTGAAATATCTTTTAATTTATTTAAAGAACCAAGTCCTAATTTTTGAGCTTCATTAGATTTTTTAATTTCACCTGTAATATTTCTCCATTGTAGTGAAAGTCCTGAAACTGTTTCATCCAGGTTATAAATTATATCTTTTGTTGATTCTAATAAATCATTAAGTGCAGCTACAGAATTAACATTAGCTTCAAATTTAATAGGATCTTTACCTATTTCTTTTCTAAGTTTATTTAACTCAGTTAAGTCTTTCTTAAATTGTTTTAATTCTTCTCCTGTTAACTGTTGAGCCATAATATAATATTATATAGTATAAATATTAAAAGGCATCATTTTTATGATACCTTTAATATTATTTTTTATTAGATTGGGATCGGTCATATATTCCTCCAGCCGCTTTCATATTAGATATAGTTTGATTTACAACATCATCTGAACCTTTACTATTTAGTTCTTCATAATGTTGTTTCATTTTAAACCATACAAAATTACGGTGAGGTAAAGGCATATTATAAATTGTAAGCCAATCATAACCACCTTTGCCATGAAAAACTATTTCATGAATTTGAGTAAATATATTATTCCTATAAATGGCGGCTTGCTCAGGCGTCAGGGAAAAAAAAGTTTACACCAATGGGTAATTCTATTTCTTGTATTTCTCCAGATATTTCAACAGGAATTTTTAAATTAATATCCGGTTGAATACTTTTAATGTGTTCTCTTAATGATCTTGAATCACGAGCTAATAAATAATTATCTACAAAATCCCTAATTGTTTTAGGACTTTCATCTCCATTTACTGATGTTACAATATATTTTAATCTAGTTGTAAGTTCAGGAGATGCTAATTTATTGATTTTCTTTAAACCTTTAAGTTCCTCATCAATTTTTCTTTCCATATAACCATCCATAATTTTAAAGGTAATTTCTGTACCAGAATGTGGAAGTGTATATGAAAACTTATTCACACCTGAAGTGATAGTTGACTCATCAAATGGTTTGTTTTCTAATGTAGTTAAATCAATAGTGTGTTCTTCTCCAGCATATTCAAAAGTATAATCTTTACCATAACCTAAAATACGAGCAGAAATTAAAACCGCGTTTTTATCCCCAACTATCAAATCATTGTAATCAACTTTAGTTACAATAAGAGACTGAAGTAGTTTATCTAAAACTGTACCTTGAGTAATATAATTTTGATTAGTTAAAATATCCTCTTCTTTGGCAGTCATGTATTTCATTTCAATCTTACCACTACGTAAAGGATGTCCTTCAGGGTATAATAAACCTTTTGAAGGTAATTCAATTGTTTCTGTTGGAAACTTAAATTGTTGATTTTCTTCCATAAATAATTTTTTTTATAACTTTATTGTCATGTATAAATATATGAAAAATAAAGAAGCTCGCAAAAAATGCGAGCTTTCTTTGATTTATTTTTAATTTTAATTAGAAATTCAATACACAATAATCCATTCCTAATACTAAAGAAATGTTTTGA
>Ga0164293_10005819_pt1 | contig 10511 bp, 10 predicted proteins | sample GEODES118metaG_FD_111487 | JGI IMG/M metagenome (GOLD analysis project Ga0164293, IMG submission 111487) | Eutrophic lake water microbial communities from Lake Mendota, Wisconsin, USA - GEODES118 metaG | ecosystem: Environmental > Aquatic > Freshwater > Lake | place: USA: Lake Mendota...
GACGCGGTTACGCTCTGCCGCCGAGGGCAGGGCGTCGATGTAGTCAGCGGTTTGGAAGGGTTGGTTCATGTGGATCTCCTTGAAATCCGGACCAGGGAAACGCTGCAGTGTCTGAAGGCGCTGCAGCGGTCTGACCGTGGGTGTAATTGTAGGGATGGGGCGAAAAAGTCAAGACCTCGTCCTATTTTTTTTGCGGGTTTAGCCGGTGCTGCTTCGGGCCCCGGCGCCTGCCGGGGCGGGCGCTAAACTTCGGCGCCTTTTCACGAATCACCATTTGCCCTGGACTCATCCATGAAGAACAAACCTACCCTCGAGTTGGCCGACGCCAAGAAGATCGCTGCAGCCGCTGAAGCTGAGGCCCTGAAAAACAGCTGGGCCGTGAGCATTGCTATTGTTGATGACGGGGGTCACTTGCTGCATCTGCAGCGCCTCGATGGCGCGGCGGCGGTGTCGGCCCATATCGCTCCGGCCAAGGCGCATACCTCGGCCCTGGGCCGGCGCGAGAGCAAGGTCTATGAGGACATCATCAACGGGGGGCGCTATGCCTTCCTGACGGCGCCGGCCGTCGAGGGCCTGCTCGAAGGCGGCGTGCCCATCATGAAGGACGGGCATTGCCTGGGTGCGGTCGGCGTCAGCGGTGTCAAGTCCAGCGAAGACGCCCAGATCGCCCGGGCCGGCATTGCAGCGCTTGGTCTTTGAGGCGCCATAGCCCTCACAGCACAGTGATGGTCCAGGGTAATGCCTGGAGGAGCATTGGTCTTGCTCGAACGTAAGCGAGTGGGAGGCCTAACTGGCGGGGCTGCTGATTAAGCGCTGCATCGCTGCGAGGGCGCAGCTCCCACACTTGCCTCGATCATCGCAGCCTGCCTGCTGCCCCCATACTTTCTTTGAATCGCAGGCTGGCACTGTGGGAGCGGGAGCGCCGCCCCGGCACGATGGGGGCTACTCGCAGGCTCTTGCCCGTCTTTACTTGAAGCCGACCCGGTCGAGCATCTGCTGGACCTTGACCTGGTTCATGCCGACGATGCTGGTGGCGATCAGCTCGCTTTTGAAGCTGCCACCGCTCATGGCCTTGAGGGCGGGGTTGTCCAGGCTGACCCCTTTGGCTGCCGGCCATTCGTTGTTGCCATTGGCAAAATGGTTTTGCGCGACCGGGCTGGCCAGGTACTCCAGAAAGCGAACCGCGTTGTCCAGGTTCTTGGCGTGGCGGGCCACCGCACCGCCGGCGATGTTCACATGGGTGCCCGAAGTCGATTGGTTGGGAAAGACGACGCCGATTTTCTCGACCACCGCCTTGTCGGCAGCACTGTCTGAGCGCATCAGGCGGGCCAGGTAGTAGGAGTTGCTGACGGCGACCGTGCATTCGCCGGCGGCCACCGCTTTGATTTGGTCGGTATCCCCGCCTTTGGGACTGCGGCCCATATTGGCGACCAGGCCTTTGAGCCAAGCTTCGGTCTTGGCCGGCCCCAGGTGCTCGGTCATGGCGCCAAACAGGCTCAGGTTGTAGGGGTGTGAGCCCGAGCGTATGCACAACTGACCCTTGAACTTGGGGTCGGCCAGTTTTTCATAGGTGTCCGCATCGCCAGCGTTCCAGCGGCTCTTGTTGAAGACGATCAGGCGAGCGCGGGTGGACAGGCCGAACCAAGCGGTGCCTTCGGCGCTGGGCTTGGCGCGCAGCTGGGCGGGAATCGCGTTGTCCAGCGCTGATGATTTGATCGGCCGAAACAGGCCGTCGACCTCGGCGCGCCAGAGCCGGGCGGCGTCAACCAGCAAGATCACATCGGCTGGCGAGGCCGTCCCTTCGGCCCTCAGGCGGGCCAGGATGCCGGCGTCGTCGGCGTCGACCCGGCGGATCTGTATGCCGGTGGCCTTGGTGAAGTCGCTGTAAAGGGCCTCGTCGGTCGGGTAGTGGCGGGCCGAGTAGATGTTGAGCACCTTATCCTGGGCCAGGGCGCTGCAGGCCAGGGCTAGCCCGGTCAGGCCAGCCAGGATATTGGAGAAGGTTTTGCGGCGGTTCATGGTGAGGCTTTTGTGCGGTTCGAAGCCTGCAGTATAACGCTAATGAGAATCGTTCTCAACAAAACCAATCGCATTTGAGCTGCGCGCTTCAAGCAAAGAATGGCCGGTAGCCCCACGGGCTTGAGCCGCAGATGGCGGGGGCTCAAAGCGCTGCCGAGCTCGAAGGCCTATCAATAGATCAGCCGCTCGGGCCGTATCTCTTGCAAGATGGTGGTGGCGATTTCTTCGATGGACTTGGTGGTGGTCGACAGCCAGCGTATGCCTTCGCGCCGCATCATGGCCTCGGCCTCATGGATTTCCTGGCGGCAGTTTTCGAGGCTGGCATAGCGCGAGTTGGGTCGGCGCTCATTGCGGATCTGCGCCAGCCTTTCGGGTGCGATGGTCAGGCCGAAGATTTTCTTGCGGTGCGGCACCAGGGCCGGCGGTAGCTGGCGGCGATCGAAGTCCTCCGGAATCAGCGGGTAATTGGAGGCCTTCAGGCCGTGCTGCATCGCCAGGTAAAGTGAAGTGGGCGTCTTGCCGCTGCGGCTGACGCCCACCAGGATCACGTCGGACTGCTGCAGGTCGGTGTTGCTCTGGCCGTCGTCGTGCGCCAGCGAGAAGTTGATGGCCTCGATCCGGTCGTCGTATTCCTTGCTTTTAGACGCGTCGGAAAAACGCCCCACCCGGTGGTTGGACTTGATGCCCAGCTCGCCTTCGAGCGGCTCGACGAACATGCCGAACATATCGAGCAGCATGCCGTTGCTGCCCTGGATGACCGCCAACACGTCCATATTGACCAGGGTGGTGAAGACGATGGGGCGCTTACCCTCGAGCTCGGCGGTGTGGTTGATCTGCCGCAGCGCCTGGTGGGCTTTGTCCACCGTGTCCACAAAGGGCAAGCGCACATGGCGCGGCTTGATCTCGAACTGGGCCAGGATGGCGTTGCCGAAGGTCTCGGCGGTGATGCCGGTTCCGTCGGAGATGAAAAACACGGTGCGATTTGGCATGGGCGGGTGGGCGCCGCCGGACAGGGGCGCGAAGTGGGTCGACCTACAATCGCTGTAATTATCGAATTGATTGCCCATGGCCCGCCCCAGCCCCCTAGAAGAACAAAAAGGCTCGCCGCCGCCCATGGCCAGACCACCGGTTTTTAAACCTCCTGGAGTCTTGTCATGTCCCACCTGTTCGAGGCGACCGCCTTGGTCGTTGCGTTTGAAAACCTGAGGATGAGCGATGTCGAGGCCGTTGGCGGCAAGAACGCCAGCCTCGGCGAGATGATCTCGCAACTGCCCACCGGCGTGCGGGTGCCTACCGGTTTTGCCACCACGGCTCACGCTTTCCGCCAGTTTCTCGCCCATGACGGCCTGGCCACCCGCATCAAGGACAAGCTCGACACGCTCGATACCGATGATGTCAACGCGCTGGCGCAGGCCGGCGCCCAGATCCGCGGCTGGGTCGAGGCCCAGCCCTTTCCGGCCGATCTGGAGCAGGCCATACGCAGCGAATTTGCCAAGCTGAGTGCCGGCAATGCCCAGGCCAGTTTTGCGGTGCGTTCCTCGGCCACGGCCGAAGATCTGCCTGACGCCTCGTTCGCGGGTCAGCAGGAAACCTTCTTGAATGTGGTGGGCATCGACGAGGTGCTGCACAAGATGAAGGAGGTGTTTGCCTCGCTCTACAACGACCGCGCCATCAGTTACCGGGTGCACAAGGGTTTTGCCCATGCCGACGTGGCCTTGTCGGCCGGGGTGCAGCGCATGGTGCGCTCGGACTTGGGCGCCGCCGGGGTGATGTTCACCATCGATACCGAAAGCGGTTTCGAGGACGTGGTGTTCATCACCGCAAGTTACGGCCTGGGCGAGACGGTGGTGCAGGGGGCGGTCAACCCGGATGAGTTTTATGTGCACAAGCCCATGCTGCGCGCGGGCAACCGGGCTTTGATTCGCCGCAATCTGGGCTCTAAGCTGATCCAGATGGAGTTCAGTACGCCCGAGGAGAAAAAAGCCACCGGCAAGCTGGTTAAAACCACCGACGTGCCGGTGGAACTGCGCAACCGCTATTGCCTGAGCGATGGCGAGGTCGAGCAGCTGGCCGCCTATGCGCTGGTCATCGAGCAGCACTATGGCCGGCCGATGGACATTGAATGGGGCAAGGACGGCGTCGATGGGCAGATCTACATCCTGCAGGCACGGCCCGAGACGGTCAAAAGCCAGGCCAAGGGCCAGGCGGAGTTGCGCTACAAGCTCAAGGGCTCGGGCACGGTGCTCACTTCAGGCCGGGCCATCGGCCAAAAGATAGGCACCGGCCCGGTGCGGCTGGTGCGTCACATCGGCGAGATGGACCAGGTGCAGGCCGGCGACGTGCTGGTGACCGACATGACCGATCCCAACTGGGAGCCGGTGATGAAGCGCGCCAGCGCCATCGTGACCAACCGGGGCGGGCGCACCTGCCATGCGGCCATCATCGCGCGCGAGCTGGGCATCCCGGCGGTGGTTGGCTGTGGCAATGCCACCGACCGACTGAGCAGCGAGATGCTGGTTACCGTCAGCTGCGCCGAGGGCGATACCGGCCATGTGTATGACGGGCTGATCGAGACCGAGGTCACCGAGGTGGAGCGCGGCCAGATGCCGCCGCTGGATCTCAAGATCATGATGAATGTGGGCAATCCGCAGCTGGCCTTTGACTTTGCCCAGATGCCCAATCAGGGCGTGGGCTTGGCACGGCTGGAGTTCATCATCAACAACAACATCGGCGTGCACCCCAAGGCCATCCTGGACTATCCGGCGGTTGATGCCGACTTGAAGAAGGCGGTAGAAAGTGTCGCCCGTGGTCATGCTTCGCCGCGCGCTTTTTACGTGGACAAAGTGGCCGAGGGCGTGGCGACGATCGCGGCGGCCTTCTGGCCCAAGCCTGTGATTGTGCGGCTGTCGGACTTCAAGTCCAACGAGTACCGCAAGCTCATAGGCGGCTCTCGCTATGAGCCCGAAGAAGAAAACCCGATGCTCGGTTTTCGCGGCGCGGCGCGCTACCTGAGCGCCGACTTCGCCGAGGCCTTTGCCATGGAGTGCGAGGCCCTGCGACGGGTGCGCGAGGACATGGGCTTGACCAATGTGGAGGTGATGGTGCCCTTTGTGCGCACTCTGGGGCAGGCGCAAGCGGTGACCGAGCTGCTGGCGCGCCATGGGCTCAAACGCGGTGACCAGGGGCTGCGGCTGATCATGATGTGCGAGGTGCCGAGCAACGCGGTGCTGGCCGAGCACTTCCTGGCGTTCTTCGACGGGTTTTCCATCGGATCCAACGATCTGACCCAACTCACCTTGGGGCTGGACCGCGATTCGGGTCTGGAGATATTGGCCAAGGACTTTGACGAGCGCGACCCGGCGGTCAAGGCCTTGCTGTCGCTGGCCATTGCGGCGTGCAAGCGCCAGGGCAAGTATGTGGGCATTTGTGGGCAAGGGCCCAGTGACCACCCCGATCTGGCGCGCTGGCTGCAGCAAGAGGGTATCGATTCGCTCTCGCTCAACCCGGATACGGTGTTGCAGACTTGGAAGTTGCTGGCCGAGGCCTGAGCGGGTGCGGGAAATTACCAGGGGCCTGGCTGCCCTTGGGGCAGCGCCCAGGGTTTAAGCTCGCACAGTGTTTGGCGGCACCTGCTGTAGGTGTCGCCAAGCCCCAGTCCCTGTTCGGGGAAAAAAGGAGCGAGGGTGGAGTCCAGGGAGAACCGCCGTATCTATTGGCTGCGGGTTCAGCGCGTCACCGCCGTGCTGATGTGCATCTGGTTCGTGGCGGGCCTGGCGATTCATTTTTTCGCGCGTGAGCTGAGCTTTCGTTTTTTCGGCTGGCCTTTCTCGTTTTGGATGGCGGCTCAGGGCTCGCTGCTGATTTTTTTACTGATCGTGGTCTTCTATGTTTGGATCATGGAGAGGCTCGATCGTGAGCATGGTTTCGACCAGGATCCGCACTGATGTCTTCAAGGCCTGAGTCGGGCGCTTCGGCCAGCGCGTCCGAGCAACAGGCCTTGACGCGCGAACTGCACGGCCTGGTGAGCTGGTACACCGTGGGGGTGGTGGCCTTCATTGTGCTGTTGGCCGTTTTGGAGCAGCTGGGGCTGTCGCGGCTGTGGATCGGGCTGATCTTTCTGATGGGTACCCTGGCCCTGTATGCCACCATCGGCATCCTCAGCCGCACCACCGACGAGGTGGAATATTACGTGGCCGGGCGCCGGGTGCCTGCGATCTACAACGGGCTGGCCACCGGCGCCGACTGGATGTCGGCCGCCTCTTTCATCGGCGTGGCGGGCACGCTGTACCTGAGCGGCTACAGCGGCCTGGCTTTTATCGTGGGCTGGACCGGCGGCTACTGCCTGGTGGCGCTGCTGCTGGCACCGTATCTGCGCCGCTTCGGCCAGTTCACCATTTCAGACTTCCTGGGCGAGCGCTACGGCGGCGTGCTGCCGCGCCTGCTCGGAATCGCTGCGGCCATCCTATGCTCCTTTGTTTACGTGGTGGCACAGATCTACGGCGTGGGCATCGTGACCGCGCGCCTGACCGGCGTGGATTTCGAGGTCGGAATTTTCTTGGGCTTGGGCGGGATCTTGTTGTGCTCTTTTTTGGGAGGCATGCGGGCGGTCACCTGGACCCAGGTGGCTCAGTACGTGATCTTGATGATTGCCTATCTGGTGCCGGTGGTCTGGCTGTCGGTCAAGCAGACAGGGGTACCCGTGCCGCAGCTGGTCTACGGCTACCAGCTCGAGAAGGTCACTGCCATGGAGCAAAGCCTGATCGAAGACCCCCGTGAAATCGAAGTGCGCAAGGCCTACGCCCTGCGGGCCGAGCAGCTGGCTGAAAAACTCAAGGACCCAGCGCGCGCCTTGCGCCAGGACCGGCGTGCGGCCGAGCAGCAACTGGCTGTCTTGCGCGCCAATGCAGCGCCGGCGCGCGAAATTGCTGAGGCGGAAAAAGCCTTGGCAGCCCTGCCGCGCGATGCGCAGGCCGCCCGGCAGCAGTGGAGCCAGGCCCTGGCCCAGGCCGAGACCAAAAGCCGTCCCTTGAACGGCATGCCCTTTCAGGGGCAGGCGTTTGCCGGCGATCCTCAGGGTAGCCCAGCCGAGCAAGCGGAGTTCGAGTTATCACGCTTGAATTTTCTGGCCCTGGTTTTTTGCCTCATGGTGGGCACGGCAGCCTTGCCGCATATCCTGATCCGCTACTACACCGTGCCCTCGGTGCGGCAGGCTCGGCGCTCGGTGGCCTGGTCGGTGCTTTTCATCTTGCTGCTGTATGTCACAGCGCCAGCCTTGGCGGTACTTGTGAAGTATGAGGTGTTTACCTCGGTGGTGGGTACGCCCTTCAGTCAATTGCCGGAGTGGGTGGCGGCCTGGAACAAGGTGGATCCGTCGCTGCTGTCGGTGACCGACATCAACCAGGACGGGGTGCTGCAGCTCAACGAGATGACCATAGGCGGCGACATCATCGTTCTGGCCGGGCCTGCGATTGCCGGCCTGCCTTATGTGGTGTCGGCCCTGGTAGCTGCCGGCGCTCTGGCCGCGGCGCTGTCTACCGCCGATGGCCTGCTTTTGACGATTTCCAGCGCACTCAGCCATGATCTCTATTACAAGATGATCGATCCGGCCGCTTCTACAGCCCGCCGGGTGACGATCGCCAAGGTGGTGCTGCTGGTGGTGGCGCTGGCGGCAGCCTATGTTGCGGCGCAGCGGCCGGCCGACATCTTGTTTTTGGTCTCGGCGGCTTTTTCTTTTGCCGCCTCGGCGTTTTTCCCGGCGCTGGTGCTGGGCATCTTTTGGAAGCGTGCCACCGGCCTGGGCGCTTGGCTGGGCATGCTGTCGGGCCTGGGTCTGACCCTGTACTACATGGCGGTCAATCAGCCCTGGATGCGTTCAGTGCTGGGTATCACCCGGCCGGTGGACCTGTGGTGGGGCATACAGCCTATATCGGCCGGGGTGTTTGGCGTCCCGCTGGGTTTTGCGGTGATCATCTTGGTCAGCCTGCTGGCGCCCGAGCGGGACAAGGGGGCGGCAGAGTTGGTCGAGCGCATCCGCTATCCCGGGGCTTGATGCCCCGCCGGGGCTGACCTGGAACTGCTTGTTCGATCAAGGCGCTATACTAGCGGGCTTTCCTTGCTGCACCCCCATTTCCTGACGCGGGGGGCAGCTTCCAACCCACAAGGAGTTTGCATGCGTCACTACGAGATCATTTTGCTGATCCATCCGGATCAAAGCGAGCAGGTTCCCGCCATGCTCGAGCGTTACAAGGGCATGATCACCGCCGGCGGTGGCAAGGTCCACCGCGTCGAAGATTGGGGCCGCCGCCAGCTGGCCTATCTGATCCAGAAGCTGGGCAAGGCCCACTACATCTGCATCAACATCGAAGCCAGCCAAGCGGTGATGGACGAAATCGAGCACGCCTTCAAATTCAACGACGCCGTCTTGCGCCACCTGACCGTGGTCAAGAAAAAGGCCGAGACCGCGCCGTCGGTCATGATGCGCAGTGTTGAGCGCGAGGAAGCGCGCAAGGCCCAGCAGCAGGAGGCCGCTTAAAGCAGCCTGCGCTTGAGCGCCTTGGCGTTCAGGTCGGTTTAACCTTGAATCAGATCGAATTGACGGCGCGCATCGCAGAGATCAGCTCTCTGCGCTACACGCCGGCCGGCGTGCCAGCGACCAACGTGGTGCTCGAACATGAGTCCGAGCAGCCTGAAGCAGGCAGCCAGCGGCAAGTCAAGCTGTCGATCAGGGCCGTGGCCTTCGGGACACTGGCCGAGCAACTGGCCCGGTTCGAACTGGGACGTCATTGCCAATTCAAGGGATTCCTGGCCAGCGCCCGAACCAATAAAAGCATCGTTTTTCATATCCAAGAACTGAACCCCCTGTAAGGAGTCCATCATGCCCGGACCGAAACGTTTCAACAAAGACAAGCGCCCCAAGCGCAATACCCAATCCCTGCTGTTCAAACGCAAGCGCTTTTGCCGCTTCACCGTGGCCGGCGTCGAAGAGATCGACTACAAGGACATTGATGTCCTGCGCGACTTCATCGCCGAGAACGGCAAGATCATTCCCGCTCGCCTGACCGGCACCCGGGCCATCTATCAGCGTCAGCTCAACACCGCCATCAAGCGCTCGCGCTTTCTGGCCATGTTGCCCTACAGCGACCAGCATCGCACCCTCTGAGGAGCCCGGACATGCAAGTTATTTTGCTCGACAAAGTCGTCAACCTCGGCGCCCTCGGTGAGGTCGTCAAGGTCAAGGACGGTTACGCCCGCAACTTTCTGATCCCCTCCGGCCGTGCGCGTCGCGCCACTGCCGCAGCGGTCAAGGAATTTGAGGCCAAGCGCGCCGAACTCGAAAAAGCCGCTGCCGCCAAGCTGGCCCAGGCCCGGGCCGAGGGCGATAAGCTCGCCGGCACCACCCTCAAGCTGACCCAGAAAGCCGGCGTCGATGGCCGTCTGTTTGGTTCTGTCACCAATGCCGACATTGCCGCCGAGCTGTCTCGCACCGGCGTGCCAGTGCTCAAGTCGCAGATCCGCATGCCCATGGGCCCGATCAAGCTGGTCGGCGACCATCCGGTCAGCGTGTCCCTGCACACCGATGTGGCGGTGGACATCACCGTCACCGTCTACGGCGAAACCGCCTAAGACCGCAAGCTGGCGCTGCGGCGCCAGTCCCAAAAGCCGCCCCTGGGCGGCTTTTGTTTTTGGGGGGTTTACCCCCAGCTTCAAGGCAGATTTCCTCGCCAAATACATGGCTTATCCACAGCTTTGTCCACCCCGCTGGCCCGGCAGCGGCGCTAATATGCTGGATTGTTCAGGAGTGTCATGGCAGCCCTTCCCACCGAAATTGATGATGGCTACAGCCCGGATCAGCAGATCGCGCAGTTGCGTATTCCGCCGCATTCGATCGAGGCCGAGGCCAGTGTGCTTGGCGGCCTGCTGCTCGACAACGGCGCTTGGGACCGGGTGGGCGATTTGTTGGTCAACGCCGACTTTTATCGGCATGAGCATCAGCTGATTTTTGGCGCCATTGGCGCGCTGATCAATGCCAGCAAGCCGGCCGATGTGGTCACCGTGTTCGAGCACCTCCAAAACCAGGGCAAGTCCGAAACGGCGGGTGGTCTGGTCTATCTGAATTCGCTCGCCCAATATGTGCCCAGCGCGGCCAATGTGCGGCGCTACGCTGAGATCGTGCGTGAGCGTTCTATCTTGCGCAAGCTGGTGACCGCCAGCGATGAGATCGCTACCAAAGCTTTCAACACCCAGGGTCAGCCGGTCTCGGCCATCCTGGATGAGGCCGAGCAGAAGATCTTTCACATCGGCGAGCAGGGCTCGCGCATGAAGCAGGGCTTCCAGAACATGGAAAACCTGGTGGTTGACTTGCTGGACCGGGTCGAGGAGATGTCGCGCAACCCGAATGACATCACCGGCGTGCCCACCGGCTTTGTGGACCTGGACCGGCAGACCTCAGGACTGCAGGCGGGCGACCTGATCATTTTGGCGGCGCGCCCCTC
>Ga0164293_10005822_pt1 | contig 10506 bp, 8 predicted proteins | sample GEODES118metaG_FD_111487 | JGI IMG/M metagenome (GOLD analysis project Ga0164293, IMG submission 111487) | Eutrophic lake water microbial communities from Lake Mendota, Wisconsin, USA - GEODES118 metaG | ecosystem: Environmental > Aquatic > Freshwater > Lake | place: USA: Lake Mendota, Wisconsin...
GGTGCCCGAGGAACGTAACGTTCGGGCCGCCCGCCGCCCGTGCCCGCGCGAGGTCGGGCCCGTCGCCGATCACCACGAGCCGGCGATCCGGCATCGCGGTGAACGCTTCGACGAGCATCGGTACCTTCTTGTACGGCGCCATCGATCCTGCGACCAGGTAGAAGTCGTCCTTGTCCCGGCGCAGCGAGAAGCCTTCGACGTCGACCGGCGGATGGATCACCTGTGCGTCGCGGCCCCAGCAGCGGGCGATGCGGCGGCGGACGAAATCGGAGTTGGCGACAATGTGGTCGACGCCGACGGCACTCGACCGGTCCCAGTGGCGGATGTAGTGCAGCACCGCGCGGGCGATCCAGCCCCGCAGCCCGCGCGCCATGCCCGCCTCGCGAAGGTAGTCCTCGCGCAGGTCCCAGGCGTAGCGGATCGGGGTGTGCACGTAGCTGACGTGAACCTGGCCGGGCGCGGTGAGCACGCCCTTGGCGACCGCGTGGCTCGAGGACAGGACGAGGTCGTAGCCGCGCAGCTCGAGCTGCTCGATCGCGAACGGCATGATCGGCAGGTAGGCGCGATAGCGCTTGCTGGCGAACGGCAGCCGCTGCACGAAGGTCGTCGTCGCATGCTTGCCCCGGATCCCCGGGCGGTCGCCGTCGGGATAGAAGTCGACCACCGAGAACAGGTCGGCGTCCGGCCAGACCTCGAGGAGCTGCTCGAGTACGGTCTCGCCGCCGCGGCGTCCCGTGAGCCAGTCGTGAACGATCGCTACGCGCATCGGATTCCTTCGAGATCGGTGGCCAGAGACCGGCGGCCGCGAAGCACGTCGAGCAGGCCGCGCGCCGCGCGCTCCCAGGTGTAGGTCGCGGCCCGGCGGCGCCCCGCCTCGGCGAGCGCGGCCCGCAAGGTCGGGTCACCGAGCAGCCGGTCGAGCTGCGCGCGAAGCGCGGCGGCATCGTCGCGATCGAAGCTCAGCGCCGCATCGCCGCAGACCTCGGGAATCGAGGCGGCGTCCGACGCGATCACCGGGCAGCCGCAGGCCATCGCCTCGAGCGGCGGCAGGCCGAAGCCTTCGTAGCGCGACGGGAAGACGAAGCAGGCGGCCGACTCGTACAGCGCGCGCAGCTGTGCGTCGGTCACGTATCCGGTCAGACGCACGCCGGGCGGCAGCTCGAGCCCGGCGTCGCGGAAGATCTTCGAGCTCGAACCGCCGACCAGCACGGTCTGCACGGGAAGCGGGCCGCCGATCGCCGTGGCCCGCAGCAGCGTGCCGAGGTTCTTGTACGGGGCGAGGTTGCCCACTGCGAGCACGTAGCCACCGCGCGGCAGGCCCTCGCGGTCGATCACCACGGGGTCCGAGTCCTCGCGCAGGATGTGCTCCGCGCCTTCGACGAGCACCGTCACGCGCCCGCGGTCGATCCCCCAGGCCGACTGGAGCTCGCCGCGGGAGAACTCCGAGACCGTCAGCACATGATCCGCGCGTCGGCCCAGTCGCGGCATCAGCGCGGCATAGACTGCGCGGAAGGCGGGTGTGAACGCGTCGGGCATCCTCACGGTAGCGGCATCGTGGATCACGACGGCCTGGCGCCTCGGCAGCAGCGGGGCGGTGTTGCACAGGTTCAGCAGCAGGCGTCCGCGCAGGCGCCACGGCAGCTCGATCTGCTCCCAGGCCTGGCCACCGAGGCGACCGAAGCGCTCGACGCCGATATGGCTGAGCCCCTGGGGCGGCGCGGCATCCGATGGCACGAGCAGCGTCACGCGCACGTCGCGCATCGCCTCGTCGCCCTGGCGCAGCATTGCGTCGAGCGCGCGGATCGTCTCGAGCGCGAAGCGATCGACGCCCGATGGGCGTCGACGCAGGAAGCGGCCGTTGATCGCGAGGTCGAGGGTCATGCGAGCAGCCAGCCGGGCGGCAGCAGGTCCGGCGTCGGCCGGCCGTCCGCGTACCAGCGCGCCGGCGCGACGACCCGCTTCGCAGGATGCCGGCCCAGCCACGCCCCCCACCAGCTGAACGTGCTGTTGGCGATCACGAAGTGCCGGCAGGCGGCCATCAGCCGCAGGTCGTCGAGGGCGCCGCCCTGACCGGTCCGGTCGACGAAGGTCGTCGGCACGTCGAAGGCCAGGTGCGCGCGACACCACTGCGGATCGTCGGAGAACACGAACACCTCGGGACGGCGTACCTCGCCGGACAGCAGGCTCAGGGCACGCACGTAGTAGTCGGGAGCGCAGACGCCGTGGACCGCCGAGGCCTGGGCCACCTGGACGTAGTCGGTCCGGCGAACGTGGACGGCGATCGCCTCGGTGCCGGCGATGCGCTCGAGCAGATCGCGGTCCCGGTCGCCGGGGGGCGCCTTCGGCTGGAGCTCGACGGCGAGACCGAGACGGATCGGCTCGAAGTAGCGCCAGGATTGCCAGTAGCCGATCAGGTAGGACCCGTCGGCCGCCTCGAGAAGGCGCTCGTCGAAGCGGCCGCGCGGTTCGCGGCGCGGCCGCCAGCGGCGTCCGAACGGCAGCCGCGATCGCAACCGGCCGCGCAGCCGCGCGAAGCGCTCCCAGTGCAGTTCTTCGGCCAGCCGCGCTTCGATGCGCAAGCCGAGCAGGTCGAGCGTACGCGGCGTGGTCTTCTCGACGCCCGGCGCGTACCAGCTCGGGTCGATCACGACACCCGTGCCCCGCCGCAGCGCGAGGCTGCGTGCGGCCGCGTATTGGAACAGCTGGTTCCCCAGCCCCCCCTGGGCGAAGAAGGCGATCACCGCGGCGCGGCCGGGCGGCGCAGCACGTAGCAGCCGCATCCGTAGCGCTGTCGCGCCAGCAGCACCGGCGACGGATCGGTGATCAGGTCGCCGTCGGTGGCCTCGTCGGGGATCAGCGCGAATGTCTCGAGCTCGAGTCCGGAGAACATCGACTCGATCTGCTGCGGGCCGTAGATGCGATGTGCGTTGAACTGGATCCTCGCGCGGCCGCCGACCGGGACCACCAGCAGCAGCCGTCCACCCGGAGCGAGTACCCGCGAGAGCTCGGCGGCGGCGACGAGGTCGCCGTCGTAGTCGACCGGATCGCCGTATCGGCCCAGACCGACGTGCTCGAGCACGTGCATGCAGGACAGCGAGTCGACGGTGCCGTCGCCGAAGGGCAGCGCGGCGAGGCTGCCCGCGCTCGCGCGCAGCCCGTCGAGATCCAGCCGCGCCGGCCGGATGTCGACGAACTCGACCGGGACGAAGGCCGACACGCTGGTGACGAAGTACAGCGAGCTGCCGACGTCGACATGCCGGACCGGCCGGGTGCGGGACAGGATACGAGCGGCCCACGCGGTGTGGAAGATGTAGTGGCGGTCGAACTCGGTCTGGGCGGACGCCTCGCCGAGCACGAGCTTGAGGTCGCGCCTCGACAGGTCGAAGCGCGGCGACGGATGCGCGGCGAGCCGCCGGTAGGTCCGCCACGCCGCGCCGGCCTCTCCGAATCGTGACAGGCCCCGACCCAGACGCCGCATCGCACGCACGGCGAGCGCGTTCATGCCTGCCCCGCCTTCAGCCGTGACCGGTCGCGCGCGCCGTGCAGGCGGCAGGCGAGCCAGGTCGCGCCACCGATGCACTGCACCGATGCCGACAGCAGCCAGATCTCGCCACCGGTCGCCGCGGTCGCGGTCGACCCGGCCGCCGCCGCGAACCCACCGACGGCTGCCAGGCTCACCAGGTTGATCGCAAGGACCGTCCTGTCCGAGCCGCTCGCGAGCATCAGCGGATAGACGACGCTGTAGGCGCCGTTGAGCGCCACCGCCACCAGGATCGCCTGGAGGACGAAGCGCCCGTCGACCGCGGCGGTCGCATCGCCGGTCCATGCATGCAGCAGCGGCCCCGCGAACGCCGCGGCAAGCGCGCAGGGCACGATGCAGCCCACCAGGAGCGCGACCGCCATCGGGCGCAGGAGCGCGGTCGCGGCCGCCGGATCGCCGGCCTGCACCGCGACCATCCGGGGCATGAACGCGCGCACCAGCGGGTACTGAAGCTGAAGGAAGGCGAGGCCGAGCGCCGCGCTCGCCGCATAGCGCCCGAATTCGTCGATCGACAGCACCGTCGAGAGCAGCAGGCGGTCCGCCTGCGACACGACCATGCCGACCGCGACCGCGAGGGTCAGGACCGATGCCGACCGGAGCACGGCGCCGAGTTCGTCGAGTGACGGTCCGGCCCCGGCCCGGGTGGGCGAGAGCGTGCGCATCACCGAATGGCGATTCGCGAGGCATTCCACCGCGGCCCAGAACGCGAACGGCGCGAGGTAGGCGATCGCAGAAGGGTGACCGGACCCGATCACCGCCAGCGCGCTGCCGTGACGCAGCGTCATGAAGACGCACTGCCGCACGCTCGCCTGCACCTGCCGTTCGGTGCCGAGCCAGAAGCCGACGTGCGCGTTGTTCGAGAACTGGAAGAGGAACTGCACCAGCAGCAGGCGCAGCGCCCATTCGCCCTGCTCGGGGTCGACACCGCGCCGGGCGAGCCAGCCGCGGGCGATGAACGGGGCGACGACCTGTCCGACGACGAAGACGATCGACGCGAGCCCGACATAGAGCCGGGCATGGGCGCGGAATGCCCGGTCGAGCGTCGCCGGATCGCGCGCGACACGGGCGAACGCCCGGGGCATCGACTGCGTCATGCCGATGTCGAGCAGCACGAGCATCGACTGGACCGTGACGCAGGCCGCGATCAGCCCCCACTGGGCGTGGTCGAGCCACCGCAGGTAGAGCGGCGTCGACACGAGGGTCACCGCCCCCAGCCAGGCCGTCGCCGAGTAATTGGCGAGCACGTTGCGTCGGAGGATCGAGGTCTGCAAGGGCGCGGGGAGAGGCTTGCCGGAATGAAGCCGCATTGCAGCGTGTCTCGATGACAGTCCGGCGTAGCGGGGCCGGTCTTGCCCCCCGCGGCCGCAGAGATCAGTCCGTTCGGCCTGCGCGTCGGGGCCGATCGGACCGTCGCGCGCTCGTCCGCCGCCGCACCGTCACCGCGGCGCCAAGCGACGGACCGAACATCGATCGACTTCACAGCCCCCACGACCGATGCCCCGAGTCTCCGTACTGTTGCCCGTCGCGGACGCCGGCAAGCACTTCGATGCCGCGATTCGCAGCGTCCTCGTGCAGACCTTCGACGACTTCGAGGTGCTGGCGCTGCTGAACGGCGCCGCGACGTCGCGGGCAGACGCGCTCGCCGCCGCGTACCCGGATCCGCGGATCCGCTGGATCTGCCTCGGATTGCGGCAGCTCTCGTATGCGATGAACCACGGGGTCGAGGCCGCGCGCGGCGAGTATCTCGCTCGGATGGACGCTGACGACGTGTGCGCGCCGGAGCGCTTCGCCAAGCAGGTCGCCTTGCTCGACACCCGACCCGACATCGGCGTCGTCGGCAGCCAGGTGCGCGTGATCGACGAGCACGGCATGCCGCTGCCGCATTCGCGCAGGCTGCCGGTGGCGCCCGAGGCCATCCGCCGGCTCCAGTTCTCCGAGGGAGGCGTCGCGCATCCGGCGGTCATGATGCGTCGGGAGGCGCTGGTGTCGGTCGGCGGGTACCTGGGCGGCGTGTACGCGCAGGACCTCGACCTCTGGCTGCGCATGCGCCGTGCGGGCGTCCGGTTCGCCAATGTCGACGAACCGCTGCTGAGCTACCGCGTCCACCCGCAGCAGGACAGCACCCGCCGACGGCGCCAGCAGTACGCCGAAGCGTTCTCCCTGTTCATGCGCGAGCTGCTGACGGTCGGGGATCCGCGCTTCGTGCGCGGTCTGGCCCAGACCTTCGCACGCTATGCACGCGCCGCGCTCCTGGAAGCCATGTCGCCGGTCCGGTCCGTCAACGGGGGGGCAGCACCGGTCCGGAGCGCCGCGCCCCGGGCGCGGTCGCAGGACGTCGTCGCCACAGCGGCAGGACAGCCGCCGGCGTTCTCGCTGGTCGTCAGCACGCTCGGGCGTGTCGAGCCGCTGCAGCAGTTGCTCGCGAGCCTCTCGCGCCAGGCCTTCAGCGACTTCGAGGTCGTGCTGGTCGACCAGAACGACGACGGCCGGCTCGACGCGCTGCTGGCGGACCTGCCGCCGGGGCTGCAGCTCTGCCGCCTGCGGACACCCCGCGGACTCTCGCTCGGTCGCAACGCGGGCCTCGCGGTCGCGCGCGGCCGCATCGTCGCATTCCCGGACGACGACTGCTGGTACGCCGAGGACACGCTCGAGCGGGTGGCCCTGCGTTTCGAGGACCAGGCGCTGGACGGGCTGTCGACCTGGATCGGCGAGACCGCCGGCACCGAAGGTCTGGGTCGGCGTCCCTGGGGTCTGCGGGCGAAGATCGGTCACCACAACCTGTTCCGGCTGCCGATCTCGGCGAGCCTGTTCGTGCGCCGCGCGATCGTCGAAGGCGCGGCGATCGGGTTCGACGAGCGCATCGGCGCCGGGCGCCGGATCGGCGCAGGCGAGGAGACCTGGTTCGTCCACGAACTGCTCGACGCCGGTGCGCGGCTCGAGTACGACGGGTCGATCCGCGTCCACCACCCGGTGGTGGCCGACCGTGATCCGGGCAAGGCCTGGTCGTACGGTCTGGGCTTCGGGTTCGTCTGCCGGAGGCTGCTCCTCGCCGGCCGGCCGAGCGCGCTCAGGCCGCTGTGTCGCGCGCTGCTGCGCTCGGGCGGCGCCGCCGTGCTCTTCGCGCTGTGCGGCGATCCGACCCGTTCGCGCACCTTCGCCGCGCGGCTCGGGTCGATCGTCGTGGGCTTCGTCGCCCCCCCGCTGGAGTCGCGTCGACACGCGCCCGTTCCGGCCCCCGCATCACGCGTCGGCGTCGATCCGGACCGCGCCCCGGTTCTCGATGCTCAATCCATCGCCCGGGTGTCGCCGCAGTCGGCCGGACACGCCCGCTTCGATCAGCAGCCGTGACGGCAGACCGTCGCCACTGACCGCCACCAGGTCGACCTCCGACGGCCCGACGAATCGCGCGACCAGCAGTCCGGAGCGACCCGGCGCGGCACGGACCCGCAGCCCGTCGAGACGCAGCCGCGGGCAGGCCTCGACCAGCAGCGCGGGCACATCGCCGGGCACATCGCCGGGCACATCGCCGGCCTCGATCCGCAGGGCCCTGAGCACGGCGTGCTCGCAGCCCCGCACCTCGACCGCCGGTCGGCCGACGCCGGCCCGCACGACCTCGAGCTGCTCGAGCACGACGGCACCGCGGATGCGGACGGCCGACAGGCCGAAACCGGCAGCGCTGGCGATGCGGACATCGCGGACGACGAGGTGGTCGGCCTCGATGGCCTCGATTCCGAAGTCGTTGCCGACGCGGGGCGCACGCATCCCGGCACCACTCACCCGCCCCCCGGTCAGCACGACCTGCGACGGTCGGCGCGTGCGGTACGTGTCGTCGCGCACGACCAGCACGCCGCTCGACCCGGTCGATTCCACCGAGAAACCGTCGATGCGGACCCGCCTCGCACCGACGATCGCGATGCCGCGGGTGCGCGAGTCGCGCACGTCGACGACCATCAGTTCGATGTCCCCGCTTTCGGGTCCGCTCGCATAGTCGACGCAGGCCACGCCGTCGTCGCCGGTGTCCCGCGTCGACAGTTCACGGCCCGACACCTCGCGGCAGTTCGCGAAATGCACGCCATCGGCGGCGGTGGCAGCCACCGAGAGCGCGCGCGCGCGTACGCCCGTGCAGTTCTCGAAGTGGATACCGGCGCCCGGCGCGCCGATCACCTCGCAGTCGCTCGCCTCGAGCTCGGTGCAGTGGGTGAACAGCAGCCCCGCACCGTCGTGGGATCGCGCCTGGGGTGGCGTCGGCCACCGCAGCCGGACACCGCGCACGGCGAGGCCGTCGCAGCGGACGAACTTCAGTCCGCCGCTCCGGACCGAACGGGGCACGAGCACCGTGCCCGGCTCGAAGGCCAGCGTGCCGGAGCGGCCCTCGAAGACGACCGGGTTGTCGATCTCGTACGCGCCGGCGGGTACGGTGACCGATGCATCGGGGCCGTCGAGCGCGCGCAGCAGCCGGCCGAGATCGAGCACCTGCGGAGCCGCGGGCTCGGCACCGCGAGCGCCCGCCAGCAGCCCGAGCACGCCCGCGAGCCAGCGGCGCCGCCCCGCCCGGCGCGAGGCCGCGCGGATCATGCCGGTGGGGTGCGGTCCGGGCGCGTCCGCTGCCGGGCGAGCGCGATCGCCATCAGCAGCGCGACGATCAGCAGGAAGGCCCGGCTGTTGCCGATGTACCAGAAGCGGAAGAACTCGATCAGGCCCATGAAGAACACCGGGAACAGCAGCCCCATCACGTTGTCTCGCTCGCGGAACGCCTGGTACGCGCTCTGGGCGAGACAGCCGAAGACCGCCAGCAGCAGGATGCCGAGCGGCAGGCCCGCGTCGTAGAACACCGCGAACAGACCGGACGAGTTGCTGAACTCGGGGTCGCCGAAGCGTTCGAGGAAGTCGTTGGCCCGCGCGGTGGTCAGGTACCGCACGATCGGGCCGAGCAGCACCGGGAACTGGTGCAGCCAGTGCAGCAGATTCGAGAACTGGTAGCTCGGCCAGTCCATGACGGTGATCAGGCCCGCGCCGTTGTTCAAGGCCTGGTAGTAGTAGTTGACCAGGCGCTGCGCGATGAATCGCCCGTAGCTCGACTCGATCGCGGCGTAGTGGCTCGACCAGGAGCGGTCGAACTCCGCCAGCGCGAAGAAGCCGATCACCGCCGAGGCGCCGAGCAGCGGAAGCGCCTGCCTCACCCGTCGCAGCAGCGGTCGCGTCATGTCCCCGTGACCGAAGCAGAACAGCGCGACGACCACGCCGACCTCGATCAGTGCGAGCCGCTCGGCCCAGGCGAACGCGCGGAACAGCGTCAGCGCGCCGAGCAGCCAGGCCATCAGCCGCAGCGCGCGGGGCAGCGGGCCGGCCCGCAGGGTCCAGACGCGATGCGCGACGAGCACGAAGAACGCCAGGCCGAGCGAGGCGAGGCTGGAGACGCCGGCGCTGCGCACGAGCTGCGTGCGCATCGTGAAGCTCAGCGACGCGGCGCTGCTCAGCAGCTCCAGCAGCAACCCGGGCGAGCGCAGCAGGAAGCCGAACCAGAAGGTGTAGCCGACCAGCGCCAGGGTACCGATCAGGTAGATGAACCAGAGCGGTGGCTCGAGCCCCCGGTAGCGCGGGTCGCGGATCGAGAAGACGTTGATCGGGAGGAAGGTGCCGTACACGAGCGCCAGCACGCCCGCCAGGCCGATCAGGAAGGCCTCGCCATGGAAGAACGCATAGCCGCGCGCGTTGCTCACCTGCACGTCCAGCACGTCGGTCACGAACCAGGCGAGGATGTAGAGCGGCAGCAGCACGCAGGCGGACAGTACCCTCGGACGCAGGTACCACGGGAGATCGATGCGCTGCGCGGCCGCTGCGCTCGCTCCGGCGTCCCGGGGCAGGAACGACCCGACGGTCGCGCTCATCGTCCGGCTGCCGCCATGCGCACCGGTTCCCGCGGGACCAGCACCGCGCGCTGCGCCGGGGGCACGGCCGCCACGAGTTCGGCGAGGAACTGCCGCTGGACCTCGAGCGAGGCCTCGACCTGCGATGCGTTGCGCATCGCCTGCGAGGTCCGCACGAGGATGCCGTCCGGGATGCGCCCCGCGATGCCTTCCCGCAGGATGTAGAGCCGTGTCTGCCACGCATTGCTCGACAGGGTGTCGCCGATCCGCACCCAGTAGATCACCGGCTCGAAGCGTCGGGTCGATGCGGTGAGCAGCGTGGTGCCGCGCACGCTTCCGTCACCGAGCCCTTCGAGCGGGCGGCTCGACTCGATCCGGAACCCCTGCGCGACATAGCAGAGCTCGGGGCGATGGATCTTCACCTCCTGTCGCTGCTGGCGTCCCCAGGCCAGCGCCAGCATCACCGACTGGCCCTGCGCGTTGCGGTAGGTGCGCATCAGCACCTGGTCGTAGACGCGGGTGTTCGAGCCTTCGTCGCCGTCGCGCTTGACCGAGAGATCGACCTGCGTGACCGCGCTCGGCACATAGGTCCAGCCGCCGAACTGCTTCGGCACCATCGCCTCGAGATCGACCGCGCCCGGCGGGCTCATGGACGTCGTCGGCGTCATCAGGTGACCGAGGCCGATCGCGGCCAGCATCGCCACTGCCCAGCCCCAGGAGAACATGCGGATCCGGTTCACGATGCGAGCTCCGGGTTGCGGCGGCCGGCGAGCCGGCCAACAAGACGGCCGACCCCGCCCAGCAGCGCGTCGAAGCCGAAGAACAGACCGAACGCGAGCACGATCTCGAGGTAACCCGCCCAGTCGTGGAAGCGCTGGCCGGCTTGGTCGCCGAACTCGAAGGTGACCCACATCAGCAGGCACACCCGGACGATGTTCGCGACGAACGCGAACGGCAGCACCATCGCCAGCAGCGCCAGGTTGTGCAGCCGGCTGGCGTGCCCGGCGGTGTAAACGTAGACCAGGCCGACGCCGGTGAGCGAGATCATCGAGTTCAGGCCCGAGCACGCGTCTGCGATCAGCAGCTGGTACGGACCGA
>Ga0164293_10005823_pt1 | contig 10503 bp, 6 predicted proteins | sample GEODES118metaG_FD_111487 | JGI IMG/M metagenome (GOLD analysis project Ga0164293, IMG submission 111487) | Eutrophic lake water microbial communities from Lake Mendota, Wisconsin, USA - GEODES118 metaG | ecosystem: Environmental > Aquatic > Freshwater > Lake | place: USA: Lake Mendota, Wisconsin...
AGCGATACACCGTGTTCAGGTAAGGCGTCCTGCCGGTCATTTTGCCGATCAAGGCAGCGGCTTGACGGATCGTGAGGGGTTGTTGATCGGGAAGATCGAGAAGGCGAATCATGCGAGTTGCTCCAAGGATGCTCGCCGCCGGTTGGGCCCAAGCGGACCACATCAAGCAGGCGAGGAATGGAATCAGAAAAACGCGACTGGGTTGCCCCAAACGATATGGAGCTGACGTCGGCACACAGGAACGAAGCGGTCATCCCCTGCGTGCTCTCTGGCCGCCACTGGAATCTTCGTGCTGCATCCTGCAGCACGAAGATCCAATGCAGCGACTTCTTCAGGAAGCCTTGGCGTCGTGGTCATGGAACTTGATCTCGCCGGGCAGACGGCCTGACTGGAGCAGCTTCTTGATATGCCGGAAGAACGCAGCCTGGCTCTTTCCAGTTTTCTGATGCCACAATTCGACCCGTTGTTCGGTCGAACTGCCCTCCAGGTAGACCTCTCGGGCAATGCGTTCCTCCATCGCCTGCTGCTCCGCTCGGGAGATGTCGCGGTGTTCGTACTGCAGCGCACTCGCGTCTTCCCTCAGGCTCCCGAGCACCAAGTCCTTCCAATGAGACTCGGTCCGGTTGCTCTTCCACATGTCGAAGTCCACCAGGCACTTGTCGACGTAGAGCCGGATCGATGGGCGCACGCCGAGTTTCCGGCTCTCAGTGATCAAGAAGTGGGCGACGGCAAGGGCGTCCTGAGCCGGCACACCAGAAGGGCTGCCCTTCGCAATCTCCTCGATCTGGGCACAGATTTGCTCGTCTGTGGGTTCGTAGCCGATGGCGTTGGCCCGGTCCGCGAGTGCCGCCAGAACCTCTTGGTGCCCTTGCGAACTCAATGGCACGTTCGAGATCGCGATGATGGCGCCCGTGAAGATGACCTTCATGTCTTGCTTCGCGGTCCGGTACCGCACAAGCCTTTCTCTCGAACCTGTGTGGGTTACTCCGAGAGCCGCCAACAGCTGCTGGACAGCTATCGGAGAACGGAAAAGCCCACCAATGTCGTCGAGCACAATGATACGACTGCGGTTTTCCGCGATCAGGTAGAAAAGTCCAATTGGGGTCAGGTGTCCGTTGGCGTACTCGTAGGAAGCGTTGAGCTCTTCGAGCTTCGTTCGAACCATGTACGTCTTCGATGTCCCGGGCCGCCCGTGCAAGTACAGGCCCAGGTTTTTGCCAGCGACGATCCCTCGGATACGGTCGTGGATGGTTGCCTGTAGTCGCTTGAGCGAATCGAGATGCGATAGATTCGCGGTCGGTTCATTCTTGGGCATGATGCCCTCCTCGGTTTTCTCAGTTTCTCACTTTCTCACGATGAGAAAGCGTTCCCGCCCGTCCTCTTCGGAGGACAGGCGAAGTTCGTTTTGAGGCACTATCCGTGCCTCGCTGCCGCCGGTTCCGGCCCAAGGGTCGGTGCGAGCGAATGCCGCATCCCCAGCGGGCTCTGTGGCACCGTTCGCTTCGTGGCAATAGCGTTTCGACTGCTCGACCGCGAAAGGCCTCTGCTGGGCTTTTCTGGTGCTCGCCGTGCCCGGCCGTCGAATCCCGGCCCCAACGATGCGGACAGCAGGCCCCACTTAGAAACCTGACCGTGGCCAAATCCGACGCAAGCTCCTCTTGTGCCACGGAGCAGGCTGGGGCTGAGTCGGTCAATCTCACTCTCGCTGTCCGGGAGCCACCCTGGTTCGCGGTGGGTGGGGAACATATCCGCGTTTTTTTTGCTCCCAGGCCGGGAGCAAAGGGGCGACTCCGATCGCTGTAGCACCCCTAAAGCGGGTGGTTCGGGCAGCGGTAAGGCGTCCGCTCGCGGCCCAGGGTCGTTTTGGGTGGTGCTGTCCATATGGTCTAGTAGTGCCTGTGAGTCGTTTTTGTGAATTTGTCTGTAATCAAGGCAAAAAATACTTTCAAAGGTGCGTTTTTCTGATTTAAATCCCGAAAAAAAGATGTCTATTCAACGACAGCCATTGACGCCTTTGAGTGGCAGTGTAGTCTTTAGGGGTCATTCGGTCTATCAGGCACAAAAAACACTTCAGTAATCTCAGGTGAATGATGAACAAAAGGGTGCAGCGGATAGCAAGAGACATTCCGGATGGCGAATTCGTCCCCGTTGTTTCCATGAGCCGCCGGGGGCTCAGGATCGTGCTGACAGAGGAGCAGCACATGACGCTCAAGATGGCGGCGGCGGCGAAGGACCAGAAACTCGCGAACTACATTCGCGAGATGGCCGTGGCGGCCGCAGAAGCCGAAGTTAAGGCGTTCTACGAGAAAAAGTTCGGCGGCACCCGTTCGACCAACATTGAGCGAAGCTGAGATTCAGGGCTTCGGCTACCCGCAACTTTGGCGGGCCGAGTCTGGTCCGCCCGCCAGCCAGTGGTGGCTGCGGGTGGCCATGCTGCCCTCGCTCGCAACGCGGATTGTTTGTGCTTTTGGTCGCCGCTAGGCCTGCTGCAGGGGGGGCGTCGGTCCGATTGAACCGACGGCAGGGTGATCCGGGACGGGCAAGAGGGATGTCTCGATTGCCGCAGTGAAACGCAAGTACCGCGCAACGAAGGAGCGGGCGATGGTCCTGGAAATGACGTTTGGCAAGTTCAAGGGCAAACCGATCGCCACGGTGAATGACGGGTATCTGTTGTGGTGCGTGGACAACTTCAAGGGCTGCCCGACCTACATCCACGAGGAACTGAAGCGGAGAGGACACACTCCTTCGGCTCCGGCACCCAAGACCGATGCGCAAAGCACACAGGATGACCAGGAAATCCTTGAGCGGCGAAGCACCCCAGAAGAACTGAAAAAGCTCATTGGGTCCGGCAAGCGAATCCCCAATCCAAACTTTGATCGGTGCTGGAAGGCGTACGTAGAAGCCGGGGGAGATCCGTCGGCGTGTCCGTTTGACGCCATGGACGGCTACAAATACAGCGGTCCTGGCTTCGTCAAGCCAGTAGATCCGTGAGTGTCTCTCCGGCAATCAGGTCGCGGTCGACCACATCATGCGGCACGCGCCGCTGACGAAGGACATGGGAGCCGTCTATCGTCAGCACGTCGCCGAGTCGGCCCTCCGCCAAGTGACCGGCCATGTTCAGGCTTGTTTGTTCGCGTCGGAACGGGAGCAGCCTGTCGCGGCTCCCGTCGGCTAGAAGTACTTCTTGGCCTTCGTCTTGAGCGCCTTCGACGGCCTCCGTCGGCAAATCGGAGACGGCACCGACCTGGCAGGGTCGCGGCCTGAACGCCGTTCTTCGAAAGCAGCGACTGCGGATTCGCTGATCCTGAACTGCGGACGGCTCGATCGTTTGGACGCGACGTTGAACGCCGCGAGTTCACCCGTCTTGATGAACTCGAGCACCTTGTCGTGGGCGACACCCTACCGTTCCGCGACATCCGCGGGTGTGAGCACGTTTCCATCCCGGACGCTTCGGCAACACGTGAGCGGCCCTAGGGCCATAGCAACGAAGCCTTTTGGGACCGGTAGGTTCGCACGGTCGGGATCATGCTGGCAGAGCGAATGCTGGCCGCACGTTGGAATCGACGAAGCTGTCATTCATGCACCTCATGAGCAGCAGTGGTTTGGAACCGCAGTCTCTCATTCATCGATTGAGTTACTCGTTACAGAAGTTTTCTGGCACATAGGTTCAATTCCGGAATTGAACAACGAGAGAGCGCCCCGCTTGGCTCTCACCCATTCACGGGCCTGGGCCCGGGCTTCCTTCCAAAGTGTCTGGCCGTGATGCCACCTCATCTGGACCTCATCGTCTCCGATGACATCCGGATCGAACCCGGTCTCGTCCAGCGTGTCCCGGATCCGGTCGGCAGCCGCAGAGACTGACGGCTGCGTGAATCCGATCGCCTTGCTCTCGAACCAGGAGTAAGCGATGCAGGCGGCGTGCTGATCGGAGATGTACGCCTTGTCCGCCTCCTGCTCATAGCGATAGTTCTCAAGCGAGACCTCAAGCTTCTCCCAGCTCTGATCTCCGGCAGCGATCTGGAGCTCCCGTCCCTTCAAGCAGACGGTGAGTCCCAGCCACCGGACCGCCTGATTCCTGGTTGTGGGGTGAAACACCGGATACATCGAGTCCTGCTTGATCGGCATGGAGATGTCTTTCATCCGCTTGAGCAACGCGTCGTAGGCTAGCTTGGCTTCTTCGAGCGTCTTGCAGGCGATCAGGATGTCGTCGGCGTACCGCAGCAGCTTTGTTTTCTTGTGCTTTTTCCCCCACCACGTGTCGAGATGCTGGTCGAGGTAGGTGTTCATGATCAACGGCGAGGTCGAAAGGCCCTGCGGCACGCCCTGCTTGCGACTGCGGTCGCTCAGCAATTCCACGAGCCCAAGGATCTTGGAGCCGTTGATCACGCGGGACACCGCTTCGAACGCTCGCTTCCTCGGAAGCACACCGAAGGCGTCGGCAATGTCCGCTGTGACGAGATAGCAGTAGCCATGGCTCGTGAGCTCGCCGAGCACGGCCATCGCGTGCTGGAGCGAAATCCATGGGCGGGACCAGAAACTCCAACCCTTGAAGGAAAGGTCGACGATCGGCAGCAGCGTGTTGGAGACGGACCGTGCCACGATCCGGGTGTACTCATCGGGGACCTCGATGGTCCGCGTTCCACTCTTGCCGATCTTCGGGATCTTCACGGACCTGTATTCACCCGGATCGAACGTGCCCTCCCGGAGTGCCTGAGACAACTCCCGTAATCCTGGCTTCTCCGAGTTCATGAAATCCGTTTCGCCCATTTCGTCAACCACAGAGCCGAACAGCCGCCTCGGGTCGATATCTCGGATCGCCTGAGCGAGCATGTTCGGGCTGGTCGCGATATCCCAGAGGTGCCCCATGTTGGCCGCCCACTCGCTGTCGGAGCACCGGCTGCACTCCCTCGCGAACTCCTTGATCATTTCGCTGAGGTCGTCCGCCTCGTTGCGGTTGCCGGTCAGATGACGCAGCAACCTGACGGGGGGCTCCCGCTCGGGGTCGGTGGAGATTGAGTTGTAGGTCATGGCATTCCTTCGCTCGGAAGAAGAAAAGGCGGGGTGAGTTCGAGTCGCTCACCCCGCCCATGAAGTTTTGGAAACTTTTTTTCTCTGGGCCGGCGGCGGAGCCCCGGCCCGGACTGCAGAAGCTGACGTCGCCTCTGTTTCCGTCGGTGCTCCCAACCAAGTGCAAGTTCCTGAACGCTCGAAAGTCCGTATGGAATGAGCAAAAGGTTCTCTGGAGTCGCTGTAGGTACTTCTGGTTCGTATCCAGCTCCAGACTCTGGGTGAAATGGCTCCTCATATGTCGTCAGGTAAAGAAGAAGGAATCCGTGAAAGACGACCGTTTCTTAGATTCCTGGGAAGATACAGCCTACGGTCCAAACAACCTACTAGAAGAGAGAATGGAACCGAGACGACGTCGTTGGCACACACTGTCTGTGCTAAGCGGAACTGTAGAACGCTGTAGAGGTCTTTCCGAGCAGGGAGACAGTGGGGACCGAATCAGTACACGCCGGACTCGATGTGGACTGACTGGCAGCATTTTACGGGTTTCACTCCGCCGGTCAAGAAAAGCCTAGACGGTAATCCCTCAGTAGGCTCTCTCGGTAAACGCATATCGGGATTGACCACGTCAATTACCACGCCGATCTCCCGGCAGTTAAAAAGCACACGACCGTCACGACGTTGCGGAAAAGTGCTTGTGGGGTATTCGTACAAGCTCCGACAGCTGGATTCTGTAGCCACAAAAAAATGCTGAAGGAGACCGTTTTGGTGAGCCGATCTAAAGCGTTTCTTTCTGGCTAGCGTCGGGGGACGTCTCCTGTCCTCTGAGCAACGTGGGGCCACTTCGTTCGCCCTGCGGCGTTGCGGCATGAGCGTGCCGGCTCATTTCGCTCTCTCCATCTATGGGCATTTCGGCATCGAGCTGTTCCCGCGAAGTCGCAGGGGAGTGGCTGGAGAAGCCAGGGGCGGCTGAAGCATGCCCAGAGGCCAGTCCGGCCAGGCAGTGCTTTCGACGTGCACGTTCGAGAGCCGCCCATCGTGCCCTGATCCAGATGATCTGTCCGAGTTGGCGGGGGCGATTGCTTTGGGCCTCAGTCGCTCATTTCGCTGTGGAGCCCACGGGGCCACAAATCCAGATGGAGTCGCCGTTCCTCGTGCCAACGACCACGGCGAGGCCGCATGCTCTCTGGGTTGAAGTCCCCTTGGGTGTTGCTGAGGAATCGCCTCCGGGGCTGTCCTCGTTGCCTGGTTGGAGTCCTGCAGGAGAAGTGCCGTTCGGTCTCGCGGGCAGACTTCGTTGAACGGGTTCCCTTCGGCTAAGCAGGGCGAATGTTCTTTGAGGGCATTGAGCAATGATTCGGCCTGGCGAACACTGGCCGTCTGGTCTCAGGGGTGGCTGTCATCTCTAGATCTCAACGTCGCGAAGAACAGCCACCTGGCGGCTTTCTTGGGGCTTGCCGCGGAGCCGTGGGGAGACACGACCTCCTCGTTCGGTCAGTCGGATGTGGTAGAATCCATCTTCTAGATACGTTTCCCGAAGAGTCCCGAGGCGTCATCGATTATCTCTGATCAGTAGGGTGCTCGGATGCTGCTGGGTGGCCAGAAGTGCCGGTCGTAGTCGCTCTGTTGCAAGGCGGTGGAGGCACGCTTAACGAGGGCCTCAAGTCGCCTCGCTGTGCAAGGGGCAGGCTTCTGGCTTTCCGGCCTCGACCGGAGCAGGGGTGTCAGCAGGATGCGGTGCTATTATGAAGGCACGCAAACGCTTTCAGTGGCATCTGCAACTCCACCGGATGGGTGAGTATCTATAAAAAACGGAATTGAGCCATCGTGTAATTCTTTCAGGGATTTATCATCTGTATCACGTAAGCCGTTATGCGAGATGTACGTGGTGAACGCTTAAAGACGTATATGCGGTGAAAGAGGCTGTAGTGCGAAATAGAAGTCGTGTAATCGCTCGCGTTAAACGAGTCAGGAAACATGAAGGTACATCGTTTCATTTCAGTCTTTCATGCATGGAGTCGTGCATTGCATGAACTTGGGTCGTGAAAAAGCATGCTGTGAAACCCGTCGTTCATTTCGCTAAATGAGCCAGATAACTCCTTGGCTGCAAAAGCTGGAGTTAGATTCCGGAAATGAAGTGTCGCAGGGTTTCTTCGGTCGAATTCTTGGCCTTACCGAGCGATTCCACTGGCCACCACAGCTGGGCGATCGCTTACATTGGGCCACAGGGGGATTTGTCCTCCCTCGGGCTCTTGGACCGCCGTGCATTCCGTTCTCGTTCTACGAAGGACAGAGTCTCCATGTCGAAGCAATGATCTAGTCGCGAAGTCCACCCGACCTCAACAAGTGGATCGCCACGTTGCTCCGAGCCGTCTTCGAAGGGCCTACGTTGCTCAAGGTGGATTGTTCTCGTCGGCCCCGTCCTTTCACTTGGTCCTGACGGAGCCCAACCGCGAGGCTCTTGTGCGTGTTTTTTGGATCTGGGCACGAGGCTGACGAAGAAGCTCCAAGGGTTAGCCACTGCCAAGCAATCGGTCGGGGGCATTGGGAATGAACTCGACGACCTCAGCGACCGGCTGGGAACGTTTGAGGTTCAGGCCCGAGGACAGGTTCGAAAGCGGCTCGAACGCTTTTCTTCCCAGTGGGCTGAGCTTGCCAGCCAGAGCCTGCAGGACGAATTGACGCGCACGGAATCCGCGAAGCGGGGCAGGGCTGCCGGTGCTTCAGGGGTGATCCCCGAGCTCGATGGCTGCTCCACGTCAGCTTGGGTCCAGTAGCCCTCGCCTACGCGGAACTGGAAGCGGAACACACAGCTCGGCGAGTGCGTGGCAGCGGGGAATTGGTTGAGGGGGGCGGTGCCAACGCCATCAAAACGGGGATTGCTCGCTCTGTGGCACAACGGTCCAAAAACGTCACGCTTGCCGCCCCGCTCAGAAAGGGCCACAAAAACCGTGCGGCGACAGCGATAAAACCGCCTAATTCCTGGGGGCAAACGCAGTTCCGCAGCGATGACAACGGGGCAGGATTCGAAATGTTTGGTGCTATAACGTGCGCTAAAAAACCACCTCTGGCGTGCATTTTGAGCCCGGTTACGGTGTGGTTAATGCAGGTTAGCCGGGATCTGCTGGGGCTGGTGGCGGGGTCCCGTGGCTGCTCGGTGCCCCGAGTTTCCACCGCGGGGGCCGTGCTCGAGACAACCGCGTGCCATCTCCCTGCTGATTTCGACCTGTTTGGACTTCATCTCTATCGTCGATGAGTTAGGTGCACGAACCGCATGCCTGGGCGCGAATGCCACTAGGTAACGTGTATGCATATCCCTGAAGATAGCGATAGGGAGCTATCGCAGAGGCATCGTTTAATTGCATATAATCGATCGGACGCCATACCAATTCATTGCATGTAAGTTCTTGCATGCTGGTCGTGTGCTCAATTCCGGAAATGAGGAATGAGCCATAGTCCGGGATGAATTCCTCCCGCAGTGATGGAGTCTTCTCCTGGCGCGATGGCAATGCTTCCCTTCCGCGGCCTGGGTAGAGAATCGTAAAATCCCAGAAGGAGTACGACAAACCCAAGGGGCGATCCAGGACGGGCCGCAACGACCATGGGATGGGAAGCAAGACGAAACGGCACAAAGTACCTCTACCGGACAGTCCGCCTGCCGGATGGCCGGTCGTCCAAGCAGTACTTCGGCTGCGGTGAACACGCTCGTCAGGAATCTGATCGATTGCAGTCGCGGCAGAAGGGGCGTGAGGATCTCAAGGCATTGGCCAGAGCCGTCGCTGAGGCCGAAGCCTTGGTGCACGTATTTCAGGAGCATTCCCGTATGTGTGTCCTGAAAGAGATGTCTCTTCTCGGCTACTCGAACCACCGTTCCCGGGGTTGGAGAAGGAGCGCCGAGCATGCCACGTGAAAAAAGAGCGACGGGTAAAGCTGACGACTCTCCTCATGCTGAGGAGCACGAGGATTCCGGTGGGGCCGTGGAAATCCCGACAAAATGCGCTGCTGACTTCGTGTCGGATACCCTCTCCAACGTGGCCGAGGAAAATGCCGTGCTGCGTCAGGCTCTCGCCGATGTCGGCGATGAAGAGACCCGGTTTCTTTTGGCAGCAGAGAAACGCAACCAGGAGAATGGCCTCACGCGCAGCGCCCCTCTCTCTCGGAGCCAAAGCGGGCCGGCGATGCCTGGTGATCTGTATGGCCAGTGCGTTGAGCAGTGGGTGAAGCTTGCGACCGGCGACAACAAGCACGAGGCCGTGGGGCTCAGGCACCGGATCGTCGAGATGGTGAGAGAAATGGAAGCCGAGGGCGCGGGCACAAAGTCCGAACGCCTGCTGATCGAGCAGGTGGCCATCCAGTGGGTGCAAGTGCACTTCTATGAGCGGCTTCAGGCTTCGACGCCCGAGGTGAGTGCTGAGGTGGCGGAATACAAGTCACGAAAAGCTGAGTTGGCCCTCCGCAAGTACATCAAGGCGATAGAGAGCCTGGCAAAGATCCGCACGATTCCGATCAGGGCCCGGACGCTCGTGATGCAGCAGACGGTGCTGCCGAGCGAGGCTCCCAAGCCGTGCATCGACGTCGCATCGACACCTGTGGGCAGCAACCTGCTCCCGTCGCCACCGCTCGGATCGGGAGAGGGCCTGATGCCGGCCATCGCCTGCTTCGACACCGCAAGTGTGCAACAGCCCGAGATGGTCGCCCGCGATCGAGGTCGACCGAATCGGCACTCGCGGGCGGAACGCTGCATAAATGCAGGGGGCGAAAGCCTGTAGGGCCTCGTTCGCACATACCTATTTCTCAATTCCGGAAATGAGAACTTACGCACGATAAAAGCTCAATTCTGGAGTGAGCCCTTTAAGACCGGAGGACGATCATCATGGAAGCTATCACAGTAGGGCGGGCGAAGGCTTTGGTGTCTGGGTAGTATGGCGGACAGGTCGATCGTGGAGGCACCGAGTCGATCTCCACGCCGGCGGCCAGAGCACTGGCCCGACACAAGGGGATACTCACCCCCGATAGCCTTACGAATCTGTCGGAAGGTGTGTCAGAGGCTTTATCGGATCACACCGGTGGGCTGTCGCGCAACGGCCTGAAAACTCTCGCTCCAGCATTTGCCAGTCGCCTGCCGAATCTGACGGAGAGCTATTTCTCAACGGAGTCACAGAGCTATCGATTGCGGCCATCTCGCACCTTTCGCAGCTCGATGGCAGTCTGTCACTCGACGGCTGGACGTCCCTCTGCAGGCGGTTTGCTGGCGATCTGCGTACGCATGCGGGAGATCTGTAGCTCGATGGGCTGACCGAACTTGCTCCGGAGGTGGCGGAGCAGCTTTCGGAGCACAAGGGGGCGTTGGGGCTCGGCGGAATTCGCTCTCTGGAGCAGGAGTCGCTCGACTGGCTGTATCAGCACGATGGCAAAGTGTGCCTGAGTGGCCTGAGGGAGGTTTCCGGGAAGCTGCTGCCCTGGCCGGTGGGAAATGGATCTGGAGTCATCTCCCGG
>Ga0164293_10005825_pt1 | contig 10502 bp, 8 predicted proteins | sample GEODES118metaG_FD_111487 | JGI IMG/M metagenome (GOLD analysis project Ga0164293, IMG submission 111487) | Eutrophic lake water microbial communities from Lake Mendota, Wisconsin, USA - GEODES118 metaG | ecosystem: Environmental > Aquatic > Freshwater > Lake | place: USA: Lake Mendota, Wisconsin...
ATGTCTTTTCGTTGTGGAGCCCACACCACGCGTGCATCTGGATGTGCTTCTTTCACATAGTTCACGACAAGTTCGCCGGTGACACCTTCAATGAAAGCTGTACCGGATGCATAGACGTCTGTGATGACCACTACATCTGCGGCTTCAAAACAATCGGCGTACGTGTCGGCCATTGCCGCAATTCGATGAAAACGGTTTGGCTGAAACACCGCAACGAGCTGGCCCGTGAGCGATGGATGAGAGCGCGCAGCCAATAATGCCGCGTGAATCTCTGCTGGTAAATGCGCATAGTCATCAACCAGCACGGCACCGTTGAACACGCCACGCTCTGTGAACCGTCGACCAACTCCGGCAAACGATTCAACCGCCGCACATGCATCGACAAGCGACACCCCAAGATGCATGGCCATTGCGATCGCAGCCGCCGCATTCAGCGCGTTGTGCTCTCCCCGCAATGGAATCAACAGTGTCTGACGAACGTCCCGAACATTTAATTCAACACGAATTCCTGATTCAGTTGGCTCCACTTTTCTCACGATGACATCAGCAATCAGGCTTTTGCCAAAGGTGGTGAAGTTGCCGCGCCGAAGAACAGCGCTCATTACTGGAAGAGACCCATCGTCGTCAACGTTCAGCACGACATGACCCGTTGTGCGCAGAACTGCATCGACAAAACACTGCTGCACTTCTTCAAAAGTTCCGAAGTAATCAAGATGGTCTACGTCGACATTGGTGACAATGAGGTGCGACAACGGCAACACATCGAGCGTGCCATCACTTTCGTCCGACTCAAGAACGAAGAGTGATGACGACCCAGCACGAGCGCCGATTCCCATTCCAGGGACCTCTGCACCAATGATGCAGGACGGATCTTTGCCGACGGTCACCAAGATGTGAGTGAGCAATGCCGAGGTTGTGGTCTTGCCGTGCGTGCCCGCTACTCCGACGGATTCAAGAGACCTACACAGCGATGCCAAAAGATCTGATCGATGCCGAACCGCAATACCTTCATTGCGTGCAGCGACAAGTTCCACATTGTCATTCGGAATTGCAGTGGAATAGACCACCACATCTACACCGTGAATCAACGTGGCTTCGTGGCCAATGGTGACAGTCACTCCAGCATTCGTGAGTTGTTGCGTGACTGCGCTGGCCTTCATGTCTGATCCGCTGACGGCATGCCCCAACCCCTTCAACAGCAGAGCGAGTGGGCTCATGCCAGGGCCGCCTATTCCAACGACATGACACTTCCGAGGCGAAGAAAGATCGATGAGACCTTCAGAGTGGCGACGGGGTGCACGAGCGGACATGGGAATCCCATTGTTTCACGCTGACTAGGTCAACGAGCGGCGTTCGTAATGACGCCCACAAGCGCCGTACCCCTGTGCAGCGCACCCTTGTCGCGCGATTTCATCGCCAATTCGCGACGTTTCTGTGGGTTTTCAAGCAATGCACGGACCGCAGCGACAACTTCGCCAGATGCACAACCACTCTCAGGAACCAAAATTGCTGCGTTGTCGGCGGCCAACCATTCGGCATTCAATTGCTGGTGGTTATCGGCCGCACCAGACCACGGGACAATGACAGATGCAAGCCCAATAGTTGCCACCTCGGCAATGGTGCTGGCCCCTGCACGTGCAACAAGAACATCGGTAGCCGCATAGATGTCGGCCATACGAGAGTCGTACCCCGTGCGGATGTACTCCACTATTCCCGGCGGAACACTCGGTGCACTCTCTTCATCTATAAAGCGCTCGCCGCAGATATGAAATACCGCAACGTTGCCCACGGTTGCACATGACCCCAAAAGCGAGGGAACAACCGAGTTCAAGACGCCCGACCCCAATGACCCACCCATGATTGTGACCACTGTTGCATTCACGGGAAGGCCAAGTGCCGTGCGTGCAGCCTGTTGCTGACGCGCAACATCTACATGGCGAAGCGCTGAACGAACAGGTGCGCCCGTCACTGTGGAACGAGGCAACACAGTTTCGGGAAATGCCACCGCACATGCAGTTGCATGTCGTGCCTGTTTGCGGGTGGCAAGCCCCGGAATTCGGTCATAGCTGACGCACACCAAAGGAATTCCCGCAGCTATCGCTGCTGCAGAAATGGGTTCGCTGGCGTATCCACCCACCGACACCACAACACGTGGATTCCACTTGCGCAATAACTGACGTGCAATGAGCCGGCTGCGGAAAAGACGGAATGGAAGCGCGATGTTCAATGCAATGTTGCGAAGTGATAACGACCGCTGCAAACCAGAGATAGGCAGAAATTCCGTGACTACATTGCTGTTCTTCATGACGCGCGTTTCTATGCCGCGACGTGCGCCAACGTACGCAAGATCGTGCGCGCTATAGCCCGCCTCTTGCAGTAGTTCAATGATTGCGAGTGCCGGCATAACGTGACCACTCGTGCCACCGCCCGTTACTACCGCATACATTGCCTCTACCGCCGTGCGAATCGTGCAACGTTCAGCAACAAACCAATCGCCGCCATTGACGCAATCATGGAGGAACCGCCATACGACAAGAACGGAAGCGTGAGTCCGGTCATGGGAAGGGTTCCGGTCACTCCCCCAATATTCACGATGGCCTGAAATCCGAACCATGCAGCGATTCCGCCAGCGATAAATGCACCGTAGAGGTCGGTTGCAGAAAGCGCTACTTGAATTGCGAGAAGTACAAGCAGTACGAATCCGCCAATCACCATGACCGTGCCGAAAATTCCCAGTTCTTCTGCGATCACCGAGAAAATAAAGTCGCTGTAGGCCAATGGAACGTAGCCCCACTTACTTGTACCAGCACCGATTCCCGATCCGCTCCAGCCCCCGTTCGCGATGCTGAGGAGAGCTTGATACACCTGATACCCAAGGTCTTCTTTTGTTCCTTCAAGATTCATGAAGGCCATCATTCGCTCGCTGGCGCGCTTTTCAAATGTAAAGACGTAGACAGCGCCAACTCCGTACAGCGAAAGAACTACAAAGAGTTGGCGAATCGGCAAGCCCACCATCACCATCATGAACAACAACATGCCCGCAAAAATAAGCGCGCTTCCATAGTCCTTCTGCAGAGCGCAGAGACCACCGGTTACTCCCACGACAAACAACATCGGATACAAAACAATGGATCGAATTTCTACAGACCTGTGTCGTTTAGACAACAGGTTCGCTGCAAACAAGATGGCCACAATCTTCATGAACTCCGAAGGCTGTAATCGAAAGGGACCAATGTCGAGCCATGCTTTTGCTCCGCCGATGACTTGACCTTTACCCAGCACAATGATGTTGGCAAGGAGCACAGTAGAAACAACGGCCACGAGGACGCTGTTCGACTTCCATGTGTCATACGGCATGGAATAGGTGAACCACATTGCAGCGCCACCAAGACCCACCCACACCAACTGGCGGAAAAACATTCCCCACGCTGATGACCCTGTATGCAGGTTGGTCACCGATGAAGAGGACAACACCATCACGAGACCCAGCAGAATGAGACACGACACGATGACCAAGATCCAATAGAACGCTGCAGTTGGTTTCTCGGTAGCAATACGAGACTTCTCCGCACTACCAGTTCTACGAAGAACGCTGATGCGTCGATCGCGAAGTGACTGCGTACGTTTCGTTGTTTCAGTCGAACTCATGACGCTCACTTCCCTACAAATGAATCAGCGATGTTGGTGAAATCTGCGATGAAGATGCCCAATGCAACGGCCACACAAATGCCAGACAAAATCCAGAATCGGATGATGACCGTGGTCTCAGGCCACCCCAAAAGTTCAAAATGATGATGGATGGGCGACATTCTGAACAGACGCTTCTTTCTGCCAGATGCCTTGAACACACCCATCTGCAATGCCACAGAACCCGACTCCATCACGTTGAGTGCACAAATGATGGGAAGCAACAAGTGGGTATTTGTGGCTACCGCAAGCAGTCCGAGTGCCGCGCCAATACCTAATGCTCCAACATCGCCCATAAAGATGCGCGCAGGCGCAGCGTTCCACCAGAGAAATCCTCCACACGCCCCTGCCATTGCTGCAGAGAAGACAGCGAGGTCGAGCGGGTTCACCAGTTCATACACATCGGGGTTACGAAATGCCCAGTACGCGATAACAGTGAAGGCAAGAAAGCCGAAGAGTGCAGAACCCGCGGCGAGACCATCGAGTCCATCGGTGACGTTCACAGCGTTCGTCGTTGACCACACCATAAATGCGGTCCACACCACCCACACTGCTTGATTCAATTGCCAACCCGGCAGGTCGAATCGGGTGAAAGACAAGGTCTCGCTCACACCAGTTCCGGCAGACAACCAGAACATCACGATGACGACGAGGCCGAAAGTAATCCAGCCCTTCTTCTTCCAAAAGATGCCGCGGTTATGAGACTTGCGTACTTTCAGATAGTCATCAAGGAAACCCATGGTTGCCAAGATGGCAACACCTGCCCACATGATCATGGCCTGGTCTGACAACGCAATGCCGTCTCGCAAGTGCGCAACTAACCAGCCGATGAAAGCGGAGAACAAAATGGCAAGCCCACCCATGGTGGCTGTGCCTTGCTTTTTCATGTGATGCACGGGGCCATGGTCTTCTGAACCAAGGATGGGTTGCCCCTTGCCTAAGTTGTCAAAGAAGCCGATGAGCCTTCGCGTGCCAAATAACGACAAAATCATGGAGACAGCACCCGCGATGAGAACAGCAATCATTCCGTTGTCTCCTCTCGTTGAGCCACGTACTTGCGCGCAACGTCTGCATCGAGAAATGGATGAAGAACGCCAGCGATGTCTTGTGTGGGCTCGTGCCCCTTACCTGCGATCACCACTATGTCATCACGCTCAGCCTCTGAAATGGCGGATGCGATTGCAATTTCTCGGTCTACCTCTTGCGAGCAATGCCCTGCGGTGTTTGAAATTCCTTGAAAAATGTCATCGATAATGCGGTGAGGGTCTTCATTTCGTGGATTGTCAGAAGTAACAATCACGCGGTCGGCGTTTGCCTCTGCGATAGCGCCCATGAGTGGCCTCTTTCCGTGGTCGCGATTACCACCACAACCAAACACCACAATGAGTCGACCAGCACACATGCTTCGCGCCGAAACCAGAACCGATTGCAAACTTTCGGGTGTGTGCGCGTAATCCACAATCACACCAAAACCAAGTGTTGTGGTGATGGGTTCGAATCGACCAGGAACCGGGGTCATTGTGAGTAGCCCTTGTGCCACAGACTCGCGCGATACACCCATTGCATCAGCCGCAGTTACCGCGGCAAGTGAGTTCATCAAGGTGAACTCACCGCCCATAGGAATGCGAACAGAAAGACCATTCCACGAGTAGGCCACATGATCAACCGCCAGTGAAATGTCGTGCGCGTCATGACGAGAGAATCCGACCATCGGAATTGGTGCGGCATCGTTCAACAGACTCCCCTTTGGGTCGTCCGTATTCACAACGCCCACCTTTGCGAGACTTGAAGAGAACAAACGTGCTTTGGCTGCGAAGTAGGCCTCTTCGGTCTTGTGAAAATCAAGATGGTCGCGACCGATGTTTGTGAAAACTGCTACTTCAAACATGATGCCGTCGACGCGGTGCAGGACAAGTGCGTGTGATGACACTTCCATCACGACCGCAGTCACGTCCTCATTCACCCACTTTCGCAACGCGGCGTGAAGATCAATGGCTTCTGGGGTTGTGCGCTCCCCCGACAGCGTTCCAATCACTTGAGTCGACATACCTTCGGCTTCAAGAATGGATGCGATCATTGAGGTTGTTGATGTTTTTCCGTTTGTACCAGTGACACCCACCATCCGCAGAGAACGGCTTGGGTGACCGAAAATTGCTGATGCAAATGGCCCCAAGAATTGGCGGACATCGGGAACTGTGACCACTGCGATGTGCGCTGGCACATCAGGAACGATCGTGTCGACAACAACCGCTACTGCACCTGCCGAAATTGCATCGTCGATGTAGTCACCCCCATTGAATGTTTCGCCCCGTACACAGCAAAAGACATCGCCTGCGGCAATGAAGCGTGAATCTTGAGTGATACCTGAGACCACAACGTTGTCATTGACGACGCTGTGGTCACTCTTGACAGACGAGAGCACTTCACGAAGTGCGAGAGGATGACACGGGTACCGACTCATGATCAACACCTAGTTTCCTGCGTTGGCAGCGCCTGCCTTACAGCCAGTACTTGGCCCGGTTGACTCAATTTCCAGCTCGCGCATGATGGTGGGTACCAAACGTGCAAACACTGGAGCTGCCGCTGTACCACCGAAACGATCTCGCGAGTCCGCGCTGGGTTCGTCAATGCTGACCAGCATGGTGATTCGAGGATTGCGTGCAGGGAAGAAACCAACGAACGATGCAAAGTAACGACGTCCGCCGGCGTCTGTTGCGTATGTTCCGTTTGCCTGCACCTTGTATCCGGTACCTGTCTTACCCGCGATCTCCATGCCTTTTACCTTGGCAAGTTCGCCCGTACCGGTGCACACAGCTTCGCGCAGCAACTCTGTCATAGTGGCAGACGTAGCTTCCGTCAACACCGAACGAGTCTTTGAAGGTGCTACATCTTTTCGTTTTCCGTTTTGATCGATAGTGGCTTTCACAAGGCGAGGTTCAACGAAGACACCTTTGTTTGCCACAGTGTTCACTCCCGCAACCAACTGCAGAGCAGTTGTTGCAAGACCATAGCCATACGTCACGGTGTACTTCTCGGTACCGCGCCACTTCTTAGCGTCGCGCAGAATGCCACGACTCTCACCGGGATACTCAAGACCGGTCTTGCGACCAAAGCCAAAGGCTGCGTAATAGTCGTGCAGTTTTTCACTAGAAATTGTTTGTCCGGCCAGCATGGTGCCGATGTTGGAGCTTTCGCTCAAGATGGTGCGAACATTCATGTCCATCGTGGGGTGAGGCCATGCATCACGAATGGGGAATCCGTCAATGGTGGTGATGCCAGGCACCGAGAACACCGAGTCGGCCGTGATCTTTCCTTCGTTGAGTGCCGCACTGATGCTGAACACTTTTGCAACAGAGCCTGGTTCATACGCTTCAACTGCTGCGAAGTTGCCCGTGGCGATGATTGCTGCCCCACTCTCATCTCGACGCACGTTGGACATTGCATAGATTTCGCCAGTCGCAGAATCCATCACGATTGCAGTACCACCCTTGGCACCCAACTGACTCACTCGATCCAGTAATGCTGCATCTGTGTGGTACTGAACGTTCTTATCAATTGTGAGAACAAGATCGTCACCGGGCACTGGGGTCACTGTGGTTTTCCCTACACCGGCGATAGAGCGACCGTTCTTGTCAACTTCGCGAATGGATTTTCCGTCTGCGCCGATGAGCAAGTTGTTGAACTGCTTTTCGAGTCCTGATGTTCCTACACCGTCTGGGTCGGTCTTACCAATGACTGCTTGAGCAACTCCACCTTCTACTTGGCGAGATGGTTCGGTATACGAATAGATACCGGGAAGACCCAAGTTCAGAATGATTGCGGCTTCATCTTTACTGAGTTCACGCGCAACATAATGAAATTTCGAACCTGGCTGAGCCAACTTCTCGGCGAGTTTTGCTTCTTGATCGGGCATGTAACCCAACACTGCTGCGAGCGAGCGGGCTGTTCCTATGGGATCAGAGATATCACGAGGATCGGCGTACACCGTGGTGCTCGGCACAGACAAGGCAAGTTCATTGCCGTTGCGGTCAAAGATGACACCACGTGTTGCGCGGATGATATTGACACGCGTGCGTTGATCGACACTTGCCTCAAAATACCCATCACGCCACACCGTTTGTAGAAGCACTACTCGACCAGCGATAACCGCCAAGAAGACTGCAAAGAACGCAATGGAGAAGCGAAGACGCTTTTTCACCAATTTGTGGGCCTGTGATGAAGAGATTCTGCTGGCCTTGTGTTCTGGTGGAACATCTCCGTTAAAGGCCATCTTCACTTCATGCGCACACGTAGCAACAAACCCCTTCACAACCGATTCAAATGGTGATGACGCTTGAGGTCGTGGGCGACTGGTGGATGTTGACCGTTGACGTGGCTGCGACACTGGTGGATGGGTCTCTGTTGCTGAACGCGTACGCGATGACGACCGCGATGCTTCGCCACGACTAGACGATGACCGTAAACGCGACGATGACCGAGACGAAGACTGCTGTTGCTGAGAACGTGACGTTGATTGCGAACGCGATGATGACTGCGAACGCGACGAACGAGGCGACGGTGATCCATGCGAGCGCGTACCGCGACGAGACTCGCTCACGGCGCACCGACAACGGCTACTTTGAGACGACCGAACTCGTCAAGTTGAGACTCTTGAGCCGACGCAACATCGGAGTCAACTTTTCCAACTGTTGCAGCTACTTCAGCAGCTACTGCGGCCGGAATGTCGATGATGCGCGTTGACACGCTTGGCACCATTCCCATTGCTCGAGCGTTTGCAATGAGCTTCTCTGGTGACTGGAGCGCTGCACGTTCGGCGCGCAAAGTGTCGAAATGTAGGCGCGCACGCGAGATGTCGTAATTCAAGGAGTCAATCTTCATTTGCTGATTCGCCATGTGAGCACGTAGCGCAACCACGAGACCCATTGCTACGACGATGAGAGCAACGGTAGTAAAGACCCGCACGTAACGTCGTTCAGACTGTGGAACAACAGAAAGTGGTGTACGTGCGCCAGATTCGCGTGGCGCAAGGACGGACGGAAGACGAAATGCCACAGCCATAGCTACTTGGCCACCTTCGACACATTCAGCTTGCGCACCACGCGAAGACGAGCAGAAGTGCTGCGCGGGTTGCGAACTTGCTCATCGCGGCTTGCTTCACGGGACACACGCACACGCTCCACGGTTCGTACAGCGCCGCAACCACATGGAAGATTCGATGGACAGGTGCAATTACCCGTTTCTGCGTCCCGCATGACCGACTTGACGATGCGATCTTCACCCGAGTGATACGACAACACTGCAAGGCATGCGCCGGGAGCAAGAAGTGCAATGGTGTCGCGAAGCGCACCAGGAAGAATGTCGAGTTCAGCATTAACTTCGATGCGAACCGCTTGGAAGGTGCGCTTTGCTGGGTGCCCTCCACGTCGACGTGCAGGTGCAGGAATAGCCGACACCACTACTTCTGACAACTCAGTGGTGGAACGGATGGGACGCGCCGCAACAATGGCACGCGCAATGCGGCCTGCGAATTTTTCGTCTGCATTTCGGCGCAACATGTCAGCAAGCGCCTGTTGGTCGTACTCGTTCACCACAGTGTCTGCGCTCACGGCCTGCGAACGATCCATCCGCATGTCAAGCGGCGCATCGAAGCGGTAGGAGAAGCCACGTTCTGCGATATCGAACTGGGGAGACGACACGCCGAGGTCGAAGAGAGCACCGGCCAACGAACCGATCCCCTCTTCGGCCACGACGCGTGATACCGAATCGAAGCGGGCGCGCCGGAGGGTTGCGCGTCCACTAAGACCAGCGTCGGTCAGAACTGAAGAAGCTGCAGCAAGAGCAACGTCGTCGTGGTCGATTCCCAACAACGACAGGCTTGGGTGCGCAGCGAGAAGTGCGCTCGCATGGCCCGCACCGCCCAATGTTGCATCGAGATACACGCCGTCATTCATGTCGGCAAAGACCGACAAGATTTCGTTCAGCATCACTGGCTCGTGAATGAAGGTGTTGCTCATACGAGCCATACCCTCGGCCTCTGGCAGCCCCCCGGACAGCGAATGCCGTCCGGATTTATCCCCGGTACGTGCGCGATGGCAGCGGGCGGAGTTGGAGCTAACCACCGTGCCATCCGGGAGACTGCCAGAGGTCGTGGACCTCCAGAGTGTTGATAGGACATTCGAAGCATCAGCAATCACGCGCCCGCTCCAGCGATCATTTCGGTACCAGCTCCGATGTTGCGTTCGTGACGCTCTGGCTCCCAAATTTCGACTCGGTCAAACGAACCAGCAACGGTGACTTTTGCACCCAACAAAATTCCTGCGTACTCACGCAACTTCTCATCGATGGTGATGCGACCCTGCGCATCGATGGTTGCTTCCACAGTGCTCACTGCAAGGGCGCGTGACTCACTGCGGCCCAATTCGCCGCGACGGACCTTTTCCAAGATGTCTGCGGCCTCATTCTCAAAGGCTTCCGCTGTCATCACGTCGATGCACTTATCGCGACCAAAAGACAGGTAACAGCGTGGTTCTAGGCGTGGACGGAATGCAGCAGGCAGCGCAAGTCGACCCTTTGGGTCGAGCTGTCGCTCATGCACTCCTACGAACACGTCTCTGCCTCCCGGGGGAGTTCTCCGCCTCCACCTCTCGGGTCACTCTATTCCCCACTTTCCCCCTATGTCAACCATTACCCCCCACTTTTCTCCACCAGTCCCCCCACTGGCCCCCACCTGAATCCACCGACCCCACCGAGGGCATGGCTCCGCCACCAACGCCTGAGCCGTGAGAGTTGCGTCAAGAGGCGACGCGTGAATGAAC
>Ga0164293_10005826_pt1 | contig 10501 bp, 9 predicted proteins | sample GEODES118metaG_FD_111487 | JGI IMG/M metagenome (GOLD analysis project Ga0164293, IMG submission 111487) | Eutrophic lake water microbial communities from Lake Mendota, Wisconsin, USA - GEODES118 metaG | ecosystem: Environmental > Aquatic > Freshwater > Lake | place: USA: Lake Mendota, Wisconsin...
ATTCATGACCGTGATGGCAACGAAGATGCCGTACATCGGACGCGGCTAACAGTTACTTACTAACTCCACGGGCGAGCGTCGACTGGATCTTCCCAACTTGGAATCGGCGCTTGAAGCGGTTCTCTAATCCATAAGAAGCGACCATTAATTCCGTCATGCGAAGGTGAAACAATTTCAAGGACAAGTTCCATTGCCTTCTTCGGATCATCGCCACCAGTCTCTGCGACCCAATTAACCCAGCCGGTGTAATCCTTACCAACATCGCCCAGAGCTAGCGCTTTCTCCTTGATATCCGCCCACATTTCTGTCTTTACATCACCAGGGTGAATGACATTTGCAGTCACGCCGGAACCTGAAATTTCTGCAGCTAAATGACGTGTGAATTGATTGAGCGCAACTTTAGACGTGCCGTATGCGCTGTTGAGCGCTCCAGGGGGATGGAGCGCCGCAGCAGAACTCACGTTGATAACGCGTCCCCACTTCTTTGCCAACATGCCGGGTAGGAAAACCCGCGTTGTGAAATATGGCGCCAACGTGTCGATAAGAATTGTTTTCGCCCACTGATCGGGATCGGTTTTGTGAATTAAATCGATAGGCCCAAAAACACCAGCAGCATTGACAAGAATCTGTACATCACCATGTTCACTCTTTACTTTTTTCGAGAGCGCCTCGACATCTTTGTACTCGCTGACATCACATTCGTAAGGAAAAATTCGCTCAGGCATCTCTTCTGCAAGGGATGCGAGAGCAGACTTACTGCGAGCTACCGCAATTACCTGATGTCCCGACTTTGCTAACCCGAGCGCAATCTCACGACCGAGCCCACGACTGGCGCCTGTTACAAGAGCAAGAACATGTTGTGACATCTGAGTTTTTTCTACTTGTTCCCAGCGTTGGTACGTAGGTTGAATACCTCACGTACCTCACTGGAGTCCACGATGCCCTCGGCATTGAATTCCATCAGTGGCGCCATGTATTCGCCCCACTTGTCGTGGATCTCAGTGTGCCATAGCCGATCCCAAGCATCTGGATCAGAGATTTCGGAGTAAAGGAAGAGCACGGGATCATTTTCGAAAATGGTGATTTGTGCAATTCCCTGTCGCTCGATTTCAGCAACTAACTCTGGCCAAATTTCATCATGATGGCGCTTGTACTCAGCCAATCCGCCTGGCTTTAGTTTCATAGTAAATGCTCTCTTAATCATTTCTCCCCCTAATGTTGTGATTGGTTTTTAATTATTCGTTTATTAACTTGATTAACTCTGCCTCGTCTACTTCGCTCACTTCTCGCCGAGTTTCACCATTCTTGATGACATATATCCGGTCACAGAGATTAGTTAATTCTGCGATTTCCGTCGAGCGAAATAGCACGCCTTTTCCAGAATCAGCGATCTCCCGGATCAGCCCGAAAAGCTCGGATTTTGCCCCAATATCCACGCCTCGCGTTGGGTCATCGAGCAGGACCAGCTTGGGATTGATCTCTAGCCATTTTCCAATGACAACCTTCTGCTGATTTCCACCTGACAAGTTGCCAACCCTGATATCGACGTGCTCGGTCTTCACACCGAACCTTTCAACTAGCCGTTTCGCACGGGTAGCCAATCCGCTTCTGGTCACAATCGCAGTTCCATGCTTATGGCCGCCAACCGCTACATGGGAGAAATTATCGGAGACGCTCCGCTCCATCATGAGCCCCACTCGTTTTCGGTCGGCAGGCACTAAGGCAACCTTGTCGCGGACCGAGTTTTGTGGAGAAAGGTTTGCACGCTCTTTTCCTTCTAAATAAATTGCCCCACCAGATTTTGGCTTTGCTCCAAATAACGTTTCAAGCAATTCGTCTGCTCCCGAACCAATTAGGCCAGCAACGCCAACAACTTCTCCTGATTTCACAGTGAGATTTACATCTTGAATCTGGCCATAATTTTTAAGATTCTTCACTTCTAGAATGGTGGTCGTATTTGTAGTGTCACCTTGGCTCTTTGCTCCGCTCGAAATTCGCGTTGATTTCTCTTCGCCGACAATTCCGGCAATGACAGAGGCGCGATCGAGCTCTTTCGTTGGCCGCGAGAAGACCAGTGAACCATTGCGCATCACTGAAATCTGGTTTGCAACTGCGAAGACTTCATCGAGGCGGTGTGAAACATAGAGAACTGTTGTCCCTTGCGAAGGTAGCTGCCTAACCAATTCAAGCAGGCGATCACTTTCTCGTGCGTTCAACGCTGATGTTGGCTCGTCCAAAATCAGAAGTTTTGGTTTTTCGATGATCACGCGAGCTAATTCGATGAGCTGTTGGTCAGAGATAGCGAGGTCGCTGAGCGTCGCATAGAGATCAACATCTAGACCAATCGACTCGAGAACTGGCTTGGCAATCTCCTCCATTGGTTTACGTGCAATAAAAGGACCGCGTCTAATTTCGCGATCTGGAAAGAGATTTGTTAAGACATCTCGATGCTGGAAGAGGCGAAGTTCCTGGTACATGATGCCAATACCAAGCTTGCGCGCTAATTGCACAGTAATTTCAGGGTAACTAACGCCATCAATGGAGATAGACCCTGAATCTGGCGTGACGCCACCGGAGAGAATCTTCATAAAAGTGGATTTACCTGCGCCATTTTCGCCAACAATGGCATGGACGATATTTCGTTCGAGATCAAGATTGAGATCATTTAGCGCTTGAACGCCGCCATATCTTTTCGAAAGTGAACGGACGGAAATCACGCCGTGAGCATCATTGCTACTCACTTGTGACCTCCGTCCGTCGCACTATCGATACTTACGTATTACTTAGGCTGATTCATCAGAAATTGGCTTGAGGTTCTTCTTCCAATTCTTGATGTATCCCTTTACGACTGGATCGTAATACTTACGAGTCTTTGCCTTTGAGGTTGCCATAGCTTGGAGATCCTTGAAGGTTAGCTTAGGAAGCTTGAATGGCTCAGTCACAGAAGTTGCAGTAACAACTTCAGTTCCGGCATCAATGAATCCTGGCTTGTTAATCTTGATCTTCTTCTTGATGCTATCGACCAAGATGTAAACAGGGAGGTAACCCTGGATAAATGGAGTCTGTCCGAGTGAGATGTGAGCAGATCCATTAGCAAGAGCCTCAAGGTTTCCAGCGGTTAGGTCATAACCTGCACCAATTGTCTTGGTGTTATTTGCTGCCTTGTTAACTTTGCCAATGCTCTCAACATCTGGCGCGCAGAGACCAACCATTGCGAGCGCTTCAGGGTTTGCTGCGAGCAGACCCTGCCATGCTGCGAAGTTAGCAGCAGCATCTACCTTCACATCGGATGGTCCAACAATTTCGACTCCAGCAGCCTTCTTTAGGCTCTCAAGAACGCCAGCTTGACGATTCTCGAGCACTGGGAAGCCTGGGAAGCAGTTACCAACGATAACTTTGCCCTTAGCGGCGGTGCCACCAATTTTGTCGAGAACCATCTTGCCGAGGATTCGGCCAGATTGTGTTGACTTCTCGCCAACGTATGGTGCGTTTACGCCTTCACCAAGTCCGTTGAATTGAACGATTGGAATGCCTGACTTGATAACGGCGTTCAAGCCGTTAACCATTGAGGCGGAAGGAACTGATGTTGCAATTCCATCGACGCCTGCTGCAGCGAGGTTCTGTACTGCAGTTAGTTGCGCATCGCCTTCAGCGCCTGCTGGACCGGTTACCTTGATGGTTACGCCGAGATCCTTAGCAGCCATCTTGGCAGCATCGATAATCTGTTGAATAAATGGGTTACCAACAACGTGGACCACAAAACCGATGGTGAGCTTCTTCTCTTTAGCTTGAGCTGGAGAAGTGACACCACCTGCAGTGATAGCCATTGTTGCTGCGAGTGCGAGAGCACCAACGCGAGCTTTACGGCTCTTCATCATGTCTATACCTTCCTTCGTTTATTCAACTGATGTCCCCCGTGGACAGAGTTGAAATCTATTTCTTTAACTAGCTCGCTTTTTGCGGACGCGCACGATTTGATCTACGCCGATTGCAAAGAGGATTACAAGACCCGTTACTAACGTGCCCCAGACAGCATCGATACCAATAAATACAACGCCAACTCCAATGACGCCGACAATCATCGCGCCAATGAGTGATCCCCAGACTGTTCCCGCTCCACCTGATAGCGGTGTGCCACCGATGATCGCAGCGGCAACAACAGGCAGGAGCATTTGACCACCCGTAGTTGGATCCACCGCGCCACGGAATCCCAAGAAGAGCACGCCACCAACACCTGAGACAGCACCCATAAGAGCGCAGACTTGAATCTTTATCTTTTTCGTTGGGATGCCAGCTAATCGCGCAGCTTCTGGATTGCTACCAATCGCAAGGATTCGATAGCCGAATCGGGTCTTATGTAAAAGTAGATGTAAGCCTACAAAACAGAGCACAACGAAAATCAGAATGATTGGAATTGGGGTATCAATCGAACCGCCAAGTGCGCGGAAGTACACGTGTTGCGTTATGCGCTCTTCTGTTGGAACTACTGAACCAGAATTATTTGAGATGAGCGATACTCCTTGGAAAACCGATGCGGTTCCTAACGTGACAATAATGAGAGGTAGCCTCATAAAAACCGTTAAGACGCCATTCAGTGCTCCCATAGCGGTTCCTGCAGCGACGCCAATCAAAATACCAACCCACACCGGGGCTCCGGCAATCATGGAGATTCCAGCAAGTACTGCAGAGAGGTTGAGAATCCAACCGAACGAAAGATCAATCTCGCCCATTGATAATAAGAAAACGATGCACCCTGCCAGAAGCGCCGCGATGGCATAACTTGCTGCAAGATTCAAAAGGTTCGTTGGCTTAAGGAATGTTGGGCGAAGCGCTCCTACTATTCCAATTAGGACAATTAGTGCAACGAGAACACTTGTCTCTTCAGGCAACTTGAACTTCTTGGTTTTCTGAACGTTTCCTGAAAGGTTCACCAACGGTCCTCTCCTCAGATTCCTGGAATCAATTCCAGGAGCATAAAGCAAGGAAACTCTCACCTCAGGAGACTGTCAATAGACTCTCACATAACAGTTCTGTTATTTCTGGAAATGGTTTGGGTTCCAGCGCACTCCCGCACCCTTAATCCCTGCTGGCAGAGGTTTACTTGCTCGGCAAGAGTCTGGCATCCCCTGTGTATGGCCAATCGTGAAGCAATTTGAAGCCTTCAGCGTATTTGGTGCACGCTTGGGCACCGCGAAATCTTCCTTGAACCATCATGTTTTCCGTGAATTCCGTGCCGAAGACGTGCTTCATCCACGCAACTTGGCTCTCATGGGAATTCAGTAACGCCTTCTTTAGTTCGATTACGCTCGTGACATCGACATAGAACTCAGGTTCGAAGTTATTGCCGAGCTCGGTGTCCATCTCAAATACCGTAGGAATGTGCGTCGCCGGAAATTTCGTCTCCACCAGAGGCACACTTGCCGGAATCCGGGCATCTCGCGCGATAGATCCTGCTAATCGATGATCTGGGTGATGGTCAGCAACGCTATGAATGAACATCACATCGGGGCGAGCCTCACGAATTGCATCGATAAATCGCTCGCGAGTTTTACGATCGTCCATCAGGAACTCATCATCAAAATCCATCCAAATAAGTTGAGCACCCAATAAATCCGCTGCAGCTTTCGCCTCCTTGTGACGCGTTGCCGCAATCATTTCGCGAGAAATGTTTGGATCACCAGTACCTACATTTCCATTGGTTGCGACAGCAATGAAAATCTCGTCTCCGCGTTCCTTACATAAAGCGAGCGTGCCGCTGCATTGCCACTCCACATCATCAGGGTGGGCTCCAATGGCAAGGACTCTCATTGCTTGAACTCTTTCGCTACTAACTCAGCAATCTGCGCGGTATTAAGCGCAGCGCCTTTTCGAAGGTTATCGCCGCAGACGAAGAAATCCAGGGAATGTGGGTCATCGATGCTCGCACGGACCCGGCCCACCCACGTCGGATCTGTTCCCACTACATCAGCAGGGGTTGGGAACTCCTTCTTCTCTGGGTTGTCAACGAGATTTACTCCGGGGGCACTCTTCAAGATTGCTTGTGCACCATCGCGCGTAACTTTTTTCTCAAAAACTGCATGCACAGCGAGTGAGTGTGTGGTGATGACAGGTACGCGCACACATGTTGCCGAGACGCGAAGGTCTGAGATGCCCAGAATTTTCCGCGACTCATTCCGCACCTTCAACTCTTCGCTGGTGTAACCCTCTTCTTTCAACGAACCGGCCCACGGAATTACATTCATCGCAAGTGGCGCTGGGAATGGTCCAAGATCAGAGACTGCTTTGCGGACATCGCCAGCAACGGAGCCCAAATCTTTGCCAGCAACTTCATTGAGTTGTGCAAGCAAGGTGTCGATACCTGATTGACCGGCACCAGATGCTGCTTGATAGGAAGCGACAATTAATTCTTTAACGGTGTACTCGCGATGGAGCGCGCCAATGGCAACAATCATCGAAAGCGTCGTGCAATTGGGATTAGAGATGATGCCTTTCGGGCGCTTTTTGATATCTCCTGGGTTAACTTCAGGTACGACAAGCGGAACATCTTTATCCATGCGAAATGCACCTGAGTTATCTACGACGACTGCGCCACGAGCTGCCGCGATTGGGCCCCACTCTGCAGAGATCTCATCAGGTACATCGAACATCGCTACATCAACGCCATCAAATGCTTCCGGAGTGAGCGCAATGACTGTGAGCTCTTCTCCCCTACACATCAACTTCTTTCCTGCGCTGCGCGCAGATGCGATCAGGCGAATCTCGCCCCAAACATTCTCACGTGTACTCAATATGTCGAGCATGACGGTGCCCACTGCACCAGTTGCGCCTACAACTGCAAGAGTTGGTTTGCTCATCGGCCAGTACCTCCGTAAACAACTGCTTCTACTGCATCGGAATCGAGCTCAAAAGCAGTATGCGATGCGCGAACTGCCTTATCTAGATCCGATGCGCGGCAGACGATCGAAATACGGATTTCCGAGGTGGAAATCATTTCAATATTAACGCCAGCCTCCGAGAGCGCTGCAAAAAATGTTGCAGTCACGCCAGGATGCGAACGCATACCTGCGCCGATGAGCGAGAGTTTGCCGATTTGATCGTCATATTGGATTGATGCAAATCCCACTTCTCCCTGGATTTTATTAAGTACCGCAATTGCCTTTTCGCCTTCGGCTTTTGGAAGTGTGAACGAGATATCAGTCAATCCAGTTGCAGCTGCGGAGACATTCTGCACAATCATGTCGATGTTGACATCAACATCTGCGATTGTTTGGAAGATGCGCGCAGCAACTCCAGTGCGATCAGGAACTCCAACGATAGTTATCTTCGCTTCACTTCGATCGTGTGCGATTCCTGAAATGATTGCTTGCTCCATGCCATCTCCTTCTGGACGATCCTTCACAACCCATGTTCCTTCATTCCCACTAAACGAAGAGCGAACATGAATTGGCAAATCAAAACGACGTGCATATTCGACGCAGCGAAGATGGAGCACCTTTGCGCCACTTGCTGCCAACTCCAACATCTCTTCATATGTGATGCTCTTTAACTTTCGCGCCGACGGCACAACGCGTGGATCTGCAGAGAACACGCCATCGACATCGGTGTAGATTTCGCAAACATCTGCATCAAGCGCTGCGGCGAGCGCGACTGCAGTCGTATCTGAACCACCGCGACCGAGCGTGGTGACATCTTTCGTATCCTGACTGATTCCTTGGAAGCCCGCGACGATCGCAATCGCGCCTTCTTTGAGAGCGTCAACGATTCGCCCAGGTGTGACATCGATGATGCGCGCTTTGCCATGTACTGAATCGGTGATTACTCCAGCTTGGCTGCCAGTGAAAGAACGTGCTTCGTGGCCAAGGTTGCCGATCGCCATCGCAAGTAGCGCCATTGAAATGCGCTCACCTGAGGTCAGGAGCATGTCGAGCTCGCGACCAGTAGGCATCGGTGTGATCTGTTTCGCTAAATCAATAAGTTCGTCTGTGGTATCGCCCATCGCGCTGACCACGACAACAACATCATTTCCGGCCTTCTTGGTGGCGACAATCCGAGCGGCGACCCGCTTCATCCCCTCGGCATCAGCTACTGAGGAGCCGCCGAACTTCTGCACAATAAGAGCCATGGGAGAACTTTCTCAGGGGAAATGACGGTTGGCCAAAATTATCTCAGATAATGAGACAGACTCCGTCTCATATGATGAGAAAAACTTCTATATCGTCCGGCGCCCTTCAAAAGCGCGCCCCAGGGTGACCTCATCGGCATATTCCAGGTCGCCACCAACAGGTAGGCCGCTGGCCAATCGAGTGATGGTGAGCTCTAACGGCTTAAGCAGCCGGGCCAGATATGTGGCAGTTGCCTCTCCCTCGAGATTGGGATCGGTAGCCAGGATGACCTCGGTAACGGCGCCATCAGCAAGGCGCGTCATGAGTTCTTTGATACGCAAATTCTCCGGACCAATTCCCTCGATCGGACTTATCGCGCCACCAAGGACGTGATAGCGACCACGAAACTCCCGCGTCTTTTCGATCGCCTGTACATCCTTACTCTCTTCCACCACACAGATGGCGTGGAGTTCACGCTTTGGATCACGACAGATTCGACACTGCACCTCTTCGGATACGTTGCCACAAATTTCACAGAACTTTACTTTCTCTTTAACTTCGCGGATAGCTTCAACTAATCGTTGGATGTCAACTGATTCGCTCTGCAAAATATGGAATGCAATTCGTTGCGCGCTCTTAGGGCCAACGCCAGGAAGACGGCCAAGTTCATCAATCAGCTCTTGAATCGCACCTTCGTACATTTACGCTGCGCCTACTCTTTCGGAGATTCACTAATAACTTTTGCACCTAATTCTTTAGCAAGCAGCGCTGCGCCGCTTAATGAATTGAGATCCGTTGAATTCTCGACAACCTCATCAGCAACTGATGCTTTTGTTGTAGACGGCGCAGAACTTGGATTGATTGACGGATCAATTATCACTTCAATCTTGCGATCAAGGCCCACAACTTCAATAAAAGCCTCACGGAGAATTTCATCGCTATTGGAACGTAAGAATGAATCTCGTGCGCCGACATTAATCATTGCGACTGTGATTGCAGATTCATCAACTGTTGCAAGCATTGCGCTAGCGCTGAGCAAGGTCCACGTTAGACGACGGCGTCCTTTGACATTCTCGATAACATCAGGCCACAAACGACGTAGACCAACAACATCGATTCCCTCGATACGTGCTGCTGGTGCTGCAGGTTCCTTCTTCTCGACAACTTTAGGTGCTGGTTTCTCGGCGACCTTGGGTGCGGCCTGCGCTGGTGTGGGAGTTGCTTTTTCTACCTGAGGTGGGGCCGTTCGTGTTACTGGTGTGGGGGAGGAGATGCTGTTATTGCGCTCTAGCCGCTCGATTCGAGCAAGGAGCGCCTCGTCTCCAACGGTAGGAATGAGCAACCTGGCAGCGGTGAATTCGAGGATTAATCGTGGGGCAGTGGCGCCACGCATTTGATTTAAGCCTTCACTAATCACTTGTGCAGCATGGGTGAGTGTGCTGCTGCCGAGGCGACCGCTCTGCGCTTGCATTCGTTGGAGTTGGTCATCAGGAAGTTGGCGAAAGAGCGAATGAGCAGATTGTTCATTTCCAGCAACTGCACCGAGCACGATGAGATCTCGAACTCGCTCGAGTAAATCTTGCGCAAAGCGACGTGGATCATGTCCTGAATCAATCACGCGATCGATAGTTGTGAAAATTGCTTGCGCGTCGCGTGCGGCGAGCGCATCAATGACATCATCAAGAAGCGCGCCATCTGTGAAACCTAAGAGCTGGAGCGCAATTTCGTAGCTCACTCCATCTGCGCCCGCACCTGCTAGTAGTTGTCCAAGAATCGAGAGCGAATCGCGGACTGAACCACCTCCAGCGCGCACCACCATTGGAAGGACTCCTTTGGCGACGTGTACCTTCTCTTGTTCGCATATCTTTGTTAAGTGCTCTGCGAGCAGTGCCGGCGCTACTAACCGAAATGGATAGTGATGAGTACGAGAACGAATGGTCGCAATTAATTTATCGGGTTCTGTTGTTGCGAAAATAAATATCACATGAGGTGGTGGCTCTTCGACAACTTTCAGGAGCGCATTTGCAGCCCCTGGCCCAAGTTGATGCGCCTCATCGATGATGTAGATCTTGTACTTACTTTGCACTGGCGAGAAGAAGGCTTTATCGCGAAGTTCGCGCGCATCATCGACCAGTCCATGAGTGGCAGCGTCGAGTTCAATGACATCAATCGATCCTGGACCCATTGGAGCGAGATCGCGACAGGATTGGCAGCTCCCGCAGGGTGTTGGGGTCGGACCCTTTTCACAATTAAGGCTGCGCGCCATGATGCGGGCGCTCGATGTTTTGCCGCAACCGCGTGGGCCGGAGAATAAATAGGCATGGTGCACCTGTCCGGAGGACAGAGCATTGGTTAACGGCGTGACGACATGATCTTGACCAATCACTTCACTAAATTGG
>Ga0164293_10005829_pt1 | contig 10499 bp, 4 predicted proteins | sample GEODES118metaG_FD_111487 | JGI IMG/M metagenome (GOLD analysis project Ga0164293, IMG submission 111487) | Eutrophic lake water microbial communities from Lake Mendota, Wisconsin, USA - GEODES118 metaG | ecosystem: Environmental > Aquatic > Freshwater > Lake | place: USA: Lake Mendota, Wisconsin...
CTGTCGGGTGGGTTCGGTGAAGACCAACCTGGGCCACTCGGAAACGGCCGCCGGCATTACCGGCCTGATCAAGGCGGCCCTGTGTGTGGCCAAGCGGCAACTCCCTCCCAGCCTCCACTGCCGGCGTCCCAATCCCTCGATCGACTTCGCGGGCCTCCAGCTGCAGGTGCAGACCAGCCTGGAGCCCTTCCCCATCCGGACCGGGCGCCGGTGGTGGGGGTGAGTTCCTTTGGCTTTGGCGGTACCAATGCCCATGTGGTGCTGGCCGATGCTCCCCAGCAGGCGGCCCCGATGCGGTTCGGCCCGCGCATGCCCCTGCAGCTGCTCACGCTGTCGGCCCGCACACCTGAGGCCCTGGCCCGGATGGCGCAGGATCTGGCGGGGGAGTTGCAGGCCAAGCCCTCCCTGAAGCTCGCCGATCTGGCCCCGTCCGCCAACCTGGGCCGCACCGGCTTCCGGCACCGGTCGGTGTGCTTGGCCCTGGACAAAAACCAGCTGGTGAGCCAGCTTCAGGCCCTGGCCAGTGACCGCAGTCCCCTGCCAGACGGGGTGACGCGCGCCACGGCATCGCGGCGGCCCGGCAAGTTGGCCTGGCTCTTCACCGGCCAGGGTTCCCAGGCCCTCGGGATGGGCCGGGAGCTGCTGGAGCACCCCACGTTCCGGGATGCTTTTGAGCGGGTGGTGGCCCTGCTGGAACCCCAGCTGGAGACGCCGCTGCGCGACCTGTTCGTGCCCCAGCCGGGCGATGAGGCCCAGGCCGCCGCCCTGCTGAATCAGACAGGGGCCACCCAGCCGGCTCTGTTTGCGGTGGGCTATGCCCTCAGCCAGCTCTGGCACAGCTGGGGAGTGCGCCCCGATCTCTTGATGGGCCACAGCATCGGTGAGGTGCTGGCTGCCCATGTGGCCGGGGTCTTCTCCCTGGACGATGCCTGTCGCCTGGTGGCGGCCCGCGGGCGGCTGATGCAGGCGTTGCCGCCCACCGGAGGCATGGTGGCGCTGCTGGCTCCTTTGGAGCGGGTGCAGGCCTTCATGGCTCGCCATCCCGCGATGCGTGTGGCGGCCTACAACGGCCCGGCCCACACGGTGGTGGCTGGGCCGAGCCCCGCCCTGCGGCAGCTGCTGGCTGAGGCGGAGAGGGCCGGACTGCATGCGCGCCAGCTGGCGGTGTCCCATGCCTTTCACACCGAGGCGATGGCTCCGATGCTGGAAGCCTTCGAGCGCGAATTGCGGCAGCTGGCCTTTGCACCGCCCAGCAGGCCGCTGGTCAGCAACCTCAACGGTCTGCTGGCCGGGGCCGAGGTGGCCCAGCCCGACTACTGGTGCGATCAGGTGCTCAGCCCGGTGCGCTTTGCGGAGGGGGTGGCCACCCTCGTGTCCCAGGGGGCCCAGGTGTTTTTGGAGATTGGCGCCCGCCCCACCCTGATTGGCATGGCCCGTCAGTGCGCCCAGGAACCCGCCTTCAGCTACTGGCCTTCCCTCGTGCCTGGGCAGTCCGACTGGGAGGTGATCTGCACCAGTCTCGGCGGCCTGTGGCGCAGTGGCTGCGCCGTTGACTGGGCCGGCTTCCACCGCCCCTACCCCTTTCGGCGCGTCAGCCTGCCTGGCTATCCCTTCGAGCGACAGCGTCACTGGTGGAGCCGTGAGGGTGAAGGGTCGGCTCCGGCCAGCTCCTGGCTCCACCATCTCGGCCTCACCGCCCCGGCCCGTGCCGCCCTGATCCCCGCTGCAGCCGCGCCCTCCAGTGGGATGGCCACCGCCTCTGGATCCTTCACCCGGCTCGATCTCCCCGGCGAGGTGGAGGTGCATCAGGCCCTCCTGGGCGGTGAGGGCACGGATCTGGGTGATCACCGCATTCGCGGCCAGGTGGTGTTCCCCGCTGCCGGCTTCCTCACGGCGGCGCTGGCACTGCTTGAGCAGGCCGGGCAGCCTCTGCGGCTGGGGTCGATGCATCTCGATCAACCGCTGAAGCTGGCCGGCGACGGCGCTGCCGTGCGGTTGCAGTGTCACCGGCGGGCCGATGGCCTCACCTTCCATAGCCGCCCGGATGGGCCCGAAGCCTCCCCCTGGCAGCGTCATGGGGAGGTGGCTCTGGAGGAAGCCCCATCGGCAGAGCCGCCCTTCCCGCTGACCCAGCCACCGGTGTCGGCGACCTCGGTGCAGCTGGCGGGGTTCTACGAAGACCTGGCCCAGGCTGGGCTGAACTATGGCTCCACCTACCGGGGCTTGCGGCAGCTCCTGTGGGCTGATGGCCAGGCCTGGGCGGAGCTGGAACGACCAGAGGGGGGGCAGGACCGGGGCCTGCTGGACAGCTGTTTCCAGGCCGTGGCCGTGCTGCTGGATCCCGCGGCGCGGGAGGGGCAGCTGCTGCTGCCGGTGGGCCTGGAGGCGCTGTGGCTGAAGGCCTGGCCCCTGCCCGATCGCCTGCACTGTCAGGTGCAGCTCCAGCCCAGCCAGGAGCCGGCCTTTGTTCTGGCCAACCTGGTGCTTCACGACGGTGCCAGCCCCTTGGGCTGGATCCGGGGATTCCGGTTGCGGCGTCTACCGCGCCAGGCCCTCGACTGGCTGTTCCCCCTGCCGGTGGAGCAGCCAGGCCCTGGTCCCCAGGACTGGCTGCTGGAAACCGACTGGCAGGAGCCCCCGGCGCTCGAGTCCCTGCCCCAGTCCGGCGGGGAGCCGCTGCGGTTCAGGGGCGGCGCACCCATCCCCCCGGGGGCCGAGCCCCTGCTGCTCTGGCCCGATCTCAGCCGGCCGGATTTGTCCTTGGCGGATCTGGCAGCTGACCTACTCCACTGGGCCCAGCAGTTGGCCCGGGCTCCGGCCCGGCCGGTGTGGCTGGTGCTGCAGGGGGGTGGTGCCCTGGCGGCTGGGATGGCGGCCTTTGCCCGCTCGGCTGCCCTGGAGCAGCCCGCCCTGGGCTGGACCGTGTTGCACCTGGCCGATGGCATCCCTCCGGCAGCGGCGGACTGGCCGGCCCTGCTCGCCCTCGGCGATCGGGAGCCCCTGCTGGCCTGGCGGGATGGTCGGGCCTGGGTGCAACGGCTCCAGCCCCTGGCCGACGGCCCCTTCCGCCTGGAGAGCGGTGCCCTCGGCAGCCTGGAAACCCTGCGGGCCCTTCCCCTGCAGCGCCGCGGCCCTGGGGCGGGCGAGTTGGAACTGGCGGTGGAGGCCACGGGCCTCAATTTCCGCGATGTCTTGAATGCCCTGGGGCTCTTGGCGGCCTACAGCCGGGAGCTCGGCATGGATGCCGATGCCCGCCTGCCCTACGGCGGCGAATGCGTGGGCCGGGTGGTGGCGGTCGGCCCTGGGGTCGATCCAGCCCTGGTGGGCCAGCGGCTGCTGGCGGCCCTGGCGGTGGGCAGCCTGGCCAGCCATGTGGTGTGCCGCGCCGCCCTGTGCGTGCCCCTGCCCGCGGCGCTGGATCCGGCCCTGGGGGCCAGCGTCAGCACGGCCTTCCTCACCGCCATCTACGGACTCCAGACCCTTGCCCAGTTGCGCCCGGGCGAGACCGTGCTGATCCATGCGGCCGCCGGTGGGGTCGGCCAGGCCGCCCTGCAGGTGGCCCGCCGCTGCGGCGCGCGGGTGTGGGCCACCGCCAGTGCGGCCAAGCAGGCGGCCCTGCTGGAGCAGGGGGTGGAGGCGGTGTTCGACTCCCGCAGCCTCGCCTTCAGCGCGCAGGTGCGGGCCGCCACCGGAGGCCGCGGGGTGGATGTGGTGCTCAACAGCCTCAAGGGCGACTGGGTGGACGCGAGTTTTGCCGCCCTGGCCGATGGCGGCCGTTTTGTGGAGTTGGGCAAGATCGAGATCTGGAGCCGGGCGGCGGCGGCCCAGCGCCGCCCGGATGCCTCCTACCTCCCCTTTGACCTGCTGGAGGTGGCCGCGGCTGACCCCGCCCTGGTGCGTGGCCTGCTGGTGGAGCTGCTCGCCGACCTCGAGGCCGGTTCCTACGCGCCGATCGCGCTGCAGGCCTTTCCGATCGAGCGCAGCGTGGAGGCCTTCCGGCTGATGGCCCAGGCCCGGCATGTGGGCAAGGTGGTGATCACCCAGCCGGAGCGGCCGGCTGGCTGGACGATCCGGCCTGGGGCCACTTATCTGGTGACGGGTGCCTTTGGCGGGATTGGTCAGCAGTTGTGTCGCTGGTTGGCCGCGCAAGGGGCCCGCTCGTTGGTGCTGCTGGGCCGGCGGCCCGATCCCCAGCTCGTGCAGCAGCTGCGCAGCCAGGGCGTCGCCTGTGAATCCCTGGCCTTCGATCTGGCGGCCGATCCGCCGGAGCCGCTGGCTGCGGCCCTGCGGGGCAAGCCCCTGGTGGGGGTGTTCCATGCGGCGGGCCTGCTCGATGACGGCCTGCTGGAGGGACAGACCCCCGCCCGCCAGGCCGCGGTGATTGCCCCCAAATGGGGCGGCTGGCAGCGGTTGGAGCAGGCCTGCCGGCTGGCGGACTGCCGGCCGGAGTTTGGCGTGGCCTTCTCCTCGATGGCCGCCCTGCTCGGCTCGCCGGGCCAGACCAGCTACGCCATGGCCAATGGGGCCCTCGATGGCTTGGCGGCATCCCCTTCCCCCAGGGCCTGGCCCCTGCTCTCGCTGCAGTGGGGCCCCTGGGGCGGTGCCGGGATGGCAGAAGGGTTGCAGCGCCGATTTGCGGCTTTGGGGGTGGGCGTGCTGCCCCCCGCCCAGGCCTTGGATGCCCTGGCTCTGCTGCTGGAGCGGGGTCGACCGGGATGCGTGGCCGTGCTCCACAACGACTGGCCCAAGCTGGCGGCCCAGCTCGGCAGCCGCCAGTCGGCCGTGTTGCAGCCGCTGCTCAAGGCGGCCGCCCCCGCCGCCGCGGGGGCCGAGGGGGCGGCCCTGCGCCAGCAGCTCGCCCAGGCCGATGACCACCAGCGCCTCACCCTGGTGGTGGAGCTGCTGCAGCAACGCCTGGCCACCGTGATGGGCCTGGAGGATGCCCGCAGCCTGGATCCCGGCGACTCCCTCTTCCACATCGGCCTGGATTCGCTGATGGCGGTGGAGCTGGCGGCCGGCATCCAGCGCGACCTGGGGGTGAAGCTGGAGCTGGAATCCCTGGCCGGCGATCCCACGATCGAGGCCCTGGCCGCGGTGTTGCTGGAGGCCCTGGTGGATCCCCAGGCTGGGGCGGAGCGGGTGCTGGATCTGGGGCGGGAAGCCCAGCTGGCGCCCCACTGGAGCCTGCCGGCCGCATCGTCTTCTGACGTTTTGCCCCCTGCCCCATCCCCCCCTGGGGAGGCGATTCTGCTCACCGGGGCCTCCGGCTTCCTGGGGGCCTATCTGCTGGCCGGCCAGTTGCAGCGCTGGGATCGGCTGCAGGTGCGCTGCCTGGTGCGGGCCAGCGACCCCGCCCAGGGCCTGGAACGGATCCGCGCCAACCTCGACCACTACGGTCTCTGGGATCACAGCTGGAGCGACCGCCTGGTGGCGGTGCCCGGTGACCTGTCCCAGCCCCGTTTCGGCCTCTCGGCGTCGGCCTTTGCCGCCTTGGCGCAGGGCCTGGGCGGGATCCTCCACAACGGCGCCCAGCTCAGCCAGATGGCTTCGTACAGCCAGCTGGAGGCCGCCAACGTGGGTGGCACCCAGACCATGCTCGACCTGGCGGTGCACCCCGCGGCTGGTGGCCCCGTGCCCGTGCAGCTGATCTCCAGCGTGGCGGCCTTCGAGGCTGCGGCCTACCGCAACCGCGAGGTGCTGGAAGCTGATGACGTGGCGGAGTGGCGCGGCATCCACGTGGGCTACTCCCAGACCAAGTGGGTGAGTGAACGGCGGGTGCTGGCCGCCGGCGCCGCCGGTCTGCCGGTGACCGTGTATCGCCCGCCCCTGATCGGCGGCCACTCCCAGACCGGCGCCTGGCACCACGACGACCTGCTGCATCGGCTGCTGCGGGGCTGCCTCGCCTTGGGCATGGCGCCGGATCTGCCCTGGGAGCTGGATCTGGTTCCGGTGGATTACGTGGCCGACGCGGTGTCGGCCCTGGCCTGGATGCCGGAGGCGGTGGGATGCAAGGTTCACCTGCAGCACCCCGAACCGATGCTGCTGGCCGACCTGCTCGGCAACCTGATCGAGCGCGGGGCGCCGCTGGAGCTGGTGTCGATGGAGCGCTGGCTGGAGGCGATCGCCGCCGATCCCGCCAACCCCCTCCATGGCATCCGGGCTTTCTTCGTGCGGCGCTGGGGTGAGGAGCAGTTCACCTACCCCGAGCTCAACCAGGCCGGGGTGCGGGCCAGGCCGAGCTGCCGGGCCACGGTGGAGCTCCTGGCGGCCCGGGGCGTGCGCTGCCCCGGTTTCGAGGCCCTGATCGGGCCCTATGCCCGCAGCCTGATCACGGGTATGGCCTCGATTTGAGCCTCTCCACAGTCCTCTGCCTGGGGCTGGCCACGGCGCTGTTGCTCACTTGGGTGTTGCAACTGCTGCTCACCCTGGCGTTCGCCCTGGTGGTGCGCCGCCGCCTGGCCCGCCGTCCCCAGCTGGCTGGGCCCGCCCCGCCAGCTGAGGTGGTGCTGTGCCTGCGGGGCGCCGATCCAAGCCTGGCTGAAGCCCTGGCGGCCCTGGCGGCCCAGACCTACCCGGGCTCCTGGCGCTTGCTGGTGGTGGTGGATTCCCTGCAGGATCCGGCCTGGACCCTGGCGGCCCAGCAGATCGCCCGGCTGGAGGCCGGGGGCCTGGCCCGCTGGCAGGGCGCCCGGCTGATCCCCCTGGCCGGGATGCCGGAGGCGGGATCGCTCAAAAGTGCGTCGCTGCGCCAGGCCTTCGGGGCGCTGCACGGGGCCACGGAGCTGGTGGCGTTGGTGGATGCCGATGCGGTGGTGGCGCCGGGCTGGCTCGAGGCCCTGGCGGCGGGCTGTGGTCAGGCTGGTGTGGGGGCGGTGTCGGGCAACCGCTGGTATGCCCCAGCCGAGGGCAGCCCAGCTGGAATGGTGCGCGCGATCTGGAATGGCGGCGCCCTGGTGCTGATGACCCTGCTGGGGATTCCCTGGGGCGGCTCCCTGGCGGTGCGGCGCCAGCTGATCGAGCCAAGCGGCTGGCGTGACGTGCTCGCCGTCAGCCTGTGCGAGGACACGGCCCTGCCGGCCCCCCTGGCCCGCAGCGGTTGGCGGTACCAGTTCCGGCCGGAGTTGATCGCCCTGGATCGTGAGGATGGCATCGCCCTGCGGCCGCTGCGCCGCTGGATCAGCCGCCAGCTGCTCACCGCGCGCCTCCACCATCCGGCCTGGCCCCTGGTGGCCCTGCATGGGCTGGGCACCTGGCTGCTGCTGCTGCTGGTGCTGGTGGCCCTGCTGCTGGCCCTGCTGCAGGGCCAGCTGGCCGCCGCCGGGCTGCTGTTGGCGGCGACGTTGGCCTATGAACTGGGCTGCGTGGCCCTGCTGCTGCTGATCGAGGCGGTGGCCGCCAACGCCCTAAGGCCCCTGGCGGGGGGCTTACCCCAGCCCGGGCTGGCCGAGGCCGGGCTGCTGCTGCGTTGGTTGCCCCTGGCCCAGTGGGTGTACGGCCTGGCCACCCTGCGGGCAGCCCTGGCCCGGCGGGTGGAGTGGCGTGGGGTGCACTACCGGGTGGAAGGCCGCGGTGTGCGCCGGCTCATCCCTTGACCATCTGCTGGGCCAGGATCTGCATCGATTGGCGCAGGTTGGTTTCGGTGAGGTCGTAGTAGGTGCCCAGCAGGAAGCCGGGGATCTGGGGCACCACCTGAATCTGGTGCTTCACCAGCACACCGCCCTTCACCGGGGTGATCGTCCAGCTGCCCTGGAGCTGCTTGATGCGGTCGCCGCTGATCAGGGCGTAACTCATTTTGGTGGGGGGCGTTTCCTGCACCTGCAAGCGCGCCTTGATGCTCAGGCCGAAGGTGTAGGGGGCTTTGTAGGTCTGGGCCAGTTCGAGGTTGCGGCCGGAGCGACTCACCACCTTGGCCTGCTGGATGTCGGGCATCACACCGGCCATCGACTCGTAGTTGGTGAGCACGCTCCAGGCCTTCGGGGCCGAGACCGGCACCACCACCGAGGCGGTGTAGTGGCCGTGGTGTCCCGAGAGGGTCACCCGGGGGGCGGGGCTGGCGGCCAGCAAGGGCAACGCCTGTAGGGTGACGAGCCAGCCCAGTGTGATCGGGAGACTGCGTCGTTGCAGCAGGCGGGTCGCGACCACGGCGTTCCAGGCGGTGCGGCCATTGTTGACGAGCCGTGCCCGCGGCGGCGGGTCTATTTCCTCAGTGGCTTCGATCCCCGCGGGGCCAGTTTTTATTACCGCCTCTTCGCTGAGCAGGTGCGTGAGCTGAAGCGGCGCAGTGGCCGGGGGCTCCGGGTGGGGCAGCGCCGCGGCCAGCCCCTGGATCGTCTGATCAGCCGCTGGCAGGTGGCTGAGGAGGGGGCCAGTGCTGTCGATTTTTGCTTCCTTCACTGGGATGACATCGCCCGGGCCCACTGGCCCCGCAGTCCGCTGGTGCTGCTCTGGGAGGGTCTGGGCATGTATGGCTGGTATCTGCTGGGTGGGGGCTATCGCAAGATCCGCCGTTGGTCCCCTCCAGTGGCTCTCTGTGGCCTGTATCCAGGGCTCTATGTGCTCCTGTCCCTTGTGGCGCTGGGCCTGGCCTGGGCGCTGGTGGGCTTGCTGGGCGGCTGGATGGGCCTGCCCCCCACCCTGGTGTGGATCCTGCAGCTGGGTCTGGTGAGCCTCGCTGGCCGGCAGGCCTGGCGGTTGGCGGAGTCCCTCGGCGTGGTGTGGCTGTTCCGCTCGATTCGCTTCACCCACCGGCTGGGCCAGGCCCGTGATCGGGATCTGCGCCAGCGCGTCGCGTCGCTGGCGCGGCAGATCCTGGCGCTGGAGGCCGAGACACCGGGGCCTGAGGTGTGGCTGGTGGGCCACAGCAGCGGCTCCTTCGTGATGGCGATGCTGGCCGCCGAACTGCGGCGCCAGGGGGCCGACCAGGCGTTGGCGGGGCGGCTGCAGTTGCTCAGCCTGGGTCAGAACCTGGCCAACCTCGCGGTGCACAGCCAGGCCCAGGCCTTTCATGCCGATCTGGCTCTGCTCGCTGAGGAACCCAGGCTCCCTTGGCGGGATGTCACCTCCCGCGACGACTACCTCTGCTTTGCGGCGGTGGATCCCTATCGCAGTTGTGGCCTTCCTTGCCTGGAGGTGGCCTACCCCGATCTGCAGCTGATCCCCCTGGCCCAGCGGCAAGGTCTCGCCAGCCTGGGAGCTCTGCTGAGCCATCAGTTTGATCTGCATTTCGAATACCTGCGCACCGCCAAGCCGGGGCGCAGCGGTGGCTTTGACCTGATTGAGGAGTGGCTGGCGCCATGAGTGAGCACCCCACCACGGCGTCGCCGGAGCCCGCCTATCCCCATCCGCAGCCGTACACCCCCAATTTTCTGCGCCGCATCCGCCGGGGCCTGTCCTCCTGGTTTGGCCTGCTCAATGAATGGGATTTCCGCGTCCCGGTGGGTTCCCTGCGGTTCCTGGGCCTCCACCTGCTGCTGGTGAACGATCCGGCAGCGGTGCGGCGGGTGCTGGTGACAGAGGTGGACCAGTTCCCCAAGCACCCCTACACCCTGTGGATGTTGGAGCCGTTGATTGGCCGTGGGATCTTCTCGGTGAATGGAGCGGAATGGGCCCACCAGCGTCGCCTGTTGGATCAGGCCCTCCAGACGGCCCAGCTGCAGCGGGTGTTGCCCCAGATGAATGGGGCCGTGGAGGCGAGCCTCGCCCGACTGGAGGCCCAGCTGCAGGCTGCTCAGGCGGCCGGCTGCCCGGAGGAGGGGCCTCCCATCGATGCCGATGCCGAGATGAGCCTGGTGACGGCTGATGTGATTGTGCGCACGATCCTGTCTCGCCCCTTGGAGGGCGCGGAGGCTACGGCGATCTTTGCCGCCTTCAGTCGCTACCAGAAGCGGGCCGGCCGGGCGCTGATGCTGCGCTTTCTGCGCTTCCCGCGCCGGCGCCTTCAGGGCTATCTGGCCACCCATGCGGCCCCGATCCGGGCCTGGATAGCCGCTGCGATTGATGAGCGGTTGGCTGATGCCAGTGCCCCTGGCGATGACCTGCTCGGCGCCCTGCTGGCGGCTCGGGATCCGGACACCGGTGGCGGCTTCAGCCGCGATGGGCTGGTGGATCAGGTGTGTGTGCTGTTTCTGGCGGGCCATGAGACCTCCGCCAGTGCGTTGGCCATGGCGGTGTATCTGCTGGGCCGGTTTCCTCAGGTGCAGCAGCGCCTGCGCGCTGAGGTGTTGCAGGTGCTGGGCACCCGGGCCGGCGCGCCGGATCGCTCGCTGGGCTTTGAGGAGCTGCGCCAGCTCAGCTACGGCGCTGCCGTGTTCAACGAGACGCTGCGGCTCTATCCCCCGCTGAGTTTCTTCATTCGAGAGTCCCAGGTTGATACGGAGCTGGCGGGTAGCCGCTGTCCGATGCGGGCTTTGGTGGCCCTCTCGCCTTGGGTGATTCAGCGCCATGAACAGCATTGGAGCGAACCCAACGCTTTCCGGCCCGAGCGCTTCTTGACGGACACC
>Ga0164293_10005831_pt1 | contig 10496 bp, 13 predicted proteins | sample GEODES118metaG_FD_111487 | JGI IMG/M metagenome (GOLD analysis project Ga0164293, IMG submission 111487) | Eutrophic lake water microbial communities from Lake Mendota, Wisconsin, USA - GEODES118 metaG | ecosystem: Environmental > Aquatic > Freshwater > Lake | place: USA: Lake Mendota...
CTACGGGCCGAATAACGAAACCGATCAGCCTCAAAATTCGACAAGACACTGGAAAAGGTTTGATGGAACCTTCCTGCAACTCGAATCGATCTAGAAAGATACCAGTCGATCGCATCTTCAAGCTCGCTCACTGCCTCGGAGCCAAAACGAATCATCGATTCAGTTTACTTTCCATCCTGAGTTTCACTTCTTCCCAGGGAATCCCAGGCGACTGGTCGTTGGCTCGGCGTTCTAGCTCCTGCAGGAATGCGGGATCGGCTACAGAAAGACCGGGCATGGAATCTTCAAACGAATCCAGAAGTTCGGTCGCCAAAATGATCCGATCTGCCTCGGGAAGCGAGAGCGCTGACTTAAGAATTTCTTCGTGGGATATTGACATGAGTACCTCCGGCGATGGACTTCAACAGACATCTAATGTAACCAAATTGGACTACATATAGATCCAGTTTTCGCAAATAGCCGCCAAACTTTTCATTGATGGACTTCAGACTTGCATCCAATTTCCTTTGCTGCGATCTCGCAAAACCAATACGACGCTTGAGATCGATGCAAGTCCACCTCAGCCCCGAGCAACCCGACAACCACTGGTTCGACTGTTTGGTTGGTTCTGCGGTCGCGGCATCCATGCAAGGCGTTGTGCTGTTTGGTACCGACGGAGAGGTCGCAGCAAAGAGAGAACGAATGAGCTTTAAGGAAATGCAGAAAAGACGCAGACCATAATCCAATTGGTCAAGCAACTCTTGCTCGATTTCCAGTACTAGGTTCCGTGATTTATTTTGGCCTGCAAGCTAGCCAAGTGCTCGAGTATTTCATCGAAGGTCAACGGCTCAACCATGTACATATCTCGCATCGCAAGATAGTCCTGCCTCAACGCATCGACACGAACTTTAGAGGGTACGAGACGAAACGATCCAGGTACAGCCAAATCATATCTGGCCCAGGAGCTACCGAAGAATCTTGATTTCCATTCGACGACTCTCGTGCGCATCTCATCCAGATGGATCGCTCGTTTTCCATCGGGATGTGAGGCCAGTGCGACTGTATCCGCATAGTGGCGTGAAAATCTGTCTGGAGTTGGCTTATCCTCGGGGCGATGACTTTCCGCATGAAGAATCGTCGCCTTCTCCCAGAAGGTTCGTTCAATTTCCATAGCGACAACGTCGCAGTTCCAATCGTCAAAGAGCTGTGGGAATGTATCGGCCAACCAGGTCCATACTTTATGTTGTCCCGTCGGCCGTTGTTCAGTCAATGAGCCGAATTCCAACTTCACAGAGCGTTTCAAATAGTCGAAACCTGACGGCTGTGTCGTTGGATAATGAAACAGCAAAACAGGCGAGTTGGTTTGTGAATCGATTTCAAACTGGATACGTGCGAGGTTTCGGTCAAGATCTTTGGCAGCACTCAGTGCGTCTGCAACTTGCTGACTCAACTCGGGCACAATGGTGTCGCGAACCACTTCGATACAGGCGGCTTCAGCGCGAGTCATCCACTTGTTGGCTTGGTTACGGCTGGAACCAGGCTGAGGAAGCTCCAAAAACTCCGGTGAGAGTGACAAATCGATATCTTCAGAGAACCGGTTGATTGCGCCGAAGACTTTAGACAACGATGTGCCGCCTTTGAAAACCAACGACTTACCAAAATTGCAGCGAAACAAAATCGACAGTATGTAGCAAACCCAGAAGTCCTTCTCCATGACCACCGGCGATATGCCTCGTCGCACTGCAGCTTCCTGAATGGCTCTTTGTCGCTGTATTTCAGGCAGCTTCAAAAACGTTGAATTCATTGGCTACCCCTATTTGATTGCGATTCGGCCAAATCGTGAAAGATCGAATGCATCCACGCTGGAGCCAGTGCGATGTCTTTGAGTAGTTCCTTACGCTGTTTCAGGGGAATACTGGACTTGAGTTTCTCGATTCGAGTCTGTGACACATGTTCTTTACCAAGTGACCGGAATGCTTGGATGATCAAACCACTCAACCGGCCCGAGGTTGCCATATTGCGAGGCGTTGTACGACGAAGCTGGATCGTCATCGGGCCAACCTTAAGCGTCCGAGATTCGCCCTCGGTCAGGAACACGATCTTGGCGGGTACCTGTTCGGACAGACCTAGTAGATTTAAGGCGTACGCGCCGGATGGTTGTAGTCGCAATCGATCTCGCTGCGATAACGCTTTGGTAATCGCTTCGATGGTCGGTGATAGTTTGCCCAGTAGCGGGTCTTCAATCGGGTAGTCGTAAACGCCGCGTGACAGTCGCCTAATCGATTTGGTCTTTGCGAGCCGATGGAGGGCAACTCCGACAGCTTGGCGGCTTCCCAAGTCCAGAAAACCGGCCGGAAGGACGACGCAGCCTCGCCCCCACCTTTTGATGCGGGAAAATATTGCTGATTCGATGCTTTCTGGAGATTTTTTGCCTGCCATGTTGTAACAAATAATACCCAGTTTTTGTTACAAGATCAAGGCGAGTTTTTGGTTGGCGGTGGCGTCGTCAACACTCGCCAAAAGTCAACAAAAGCGAATGCACACGATACAAGTTCGGTCTATTTGCAAAATTCTTTGACTTCGACTTCGTCCTACTGCTCGCTTTGCGTGTAACCCGACAGATAGAGGACCACTTCTTCTGTCGTAGATGAGGCAATCGGATGCCATAAGGTTGCGAGCATCTTAGTCTGGAAATTGAATGAACTGAGCCGGTACAGCATCCGTCAGCCAGACGCCATTCGCCGACAAGTAAAAGGAGTGGCCTGATTCATGCATCGCTTCAGTACGAATCGTCAAAATTAGAGGTTTCCCGCGTCGAGCCCCAACCTTCTTGGCGGTCTCGATGTCTGCCGACAAATGCACGTGATTGCGAGACCGTTTTAGTAACCCTTGCTCGCGAATACTTTCAATGAACGCAGCAACCGTTCCATGGAACAGCTGATTAGGCGGAGTTACTGGTTCTAGATTGAGCTCGACGTCGGGAACGGAATGCCCTTGATTGGCACGGATCTTCAAGCCATCGTCGCTCAGGGAAAACCGTTTCTTCTCGCACGAAGCAACTACATCATGCAGTAGCTCAAGCGAAAATTCATTGCCCTTGCGATTTGCGTTCGCAATCAACTCGTCGATCGGTAACCAACCCTCGGAATCAAGCTGCATGCCGATAACTTCCGGCTGATGCCGCAGCACGAGGCTCAGGAACTTGCTAGTGGAGGTGAGACTTTTCGGGGACTTGTTCATGTGTTGTTCGCTGCTTGGTAGCGATTCCAAATTTCATCGAGTGCCGCTCCGGCTGGCATTGCCAATCGATAATCCACGGCATGTGAAACTGTGGTCTCGCTCGGATTGATTTCCACAGTGACATTGCCTGCCGACTTCGCCATGTAGATTGGAGCTTGAATATAAGGGAACACGCTCGTTGTGCCGATGCTAAATACAATATCGAACCCCTTCTCGAGTTCGCTTTGTAGGTGTTCAATCCCTGGGCCGTTAATCAATTCCCCAAACAGGACAACATCGGGTCGCACCAGTGCTCCGCAACGCGGGCACTTGGGAGGAATCGCGATCGCATCAAACTCGTCGAGTGACTCCTTGTATTTGCACTTAGTGCACGACAACGAATGCATATTGCCGTGAGCTTCGATCAGATTCTTAGATCCAGCCGTTCGATGGAATCCATCGACGTTTTGCGTTAGCGTCCACACTCGGTGAAATCTGGACTCCATCTCGGCGATTACTTCATGGGCACGATTATGGCGAGCACCCTGGACTGCGATACCAATTTGCGCGAGATATTTCCACGTCAATGCGGGATTCTCTGCCAACATCGAAGCAGACAAGGCTTCTTCGATCGCAACTCCATCCTCAGTCGTGTCCACGTTGTAAAGTCCGCCGATCCCGCGATACGTCGGAATCCCCGACTCCGCAGATATACCTGCCCCGGTGATGAATAAGATACTTCGCGTCTTACCAAGGATGCGAACCAATGCGTCTATCGTGGAATTGTCGGTTTCGTGGATCATGATTTTTCCCGAGAGCTTCTGGACTGGACCGCCAATACTTTGTCCCGTTCAAGTGACGAATCTAGTGACGCTGATGTTCGCTACTATTATGGCATATTTCAGTTCTCCCTGAACTATACACTCAGCTGCTGTCGAGAGCGGGCAGTTGAATCAGATCGAACTCGAACTGCTTGAACCCTAGTTACGTCGCGCGATCGCCGCATTTTGATCTTTGACAATTCGGTTGACTAATGAATTGAGCCGTCGGGCGTAGCGAACCCGACGGCTCGGAAGCTTTGATGTTTGCCAAACCGAATTATGCAGCAAACTTGGCTCCGCTAAGTGCGTAGTCGAGAATCACTTCGAATACGTCATCTCGCTTTCTCTGAAACAGTTGTTTGTCATACGTTTCTGGAAGCGTGGCATCAAGCACTTCTGCCAACGCATCCTTCACGATTTGTCGAGTCTGCGATTCGCGAAACCAATCTTCGATCAAGACGCGAGGATGTTCCTCTAGGATTCTTTTCAGCAGAGCCTTGGCGGCCAGTTTTACTTTTTGGGTCTCTGCTTCGGTCATCTTTTCTTTCTTGAGAAGATCAAAGATCTCCAACTCGTCGTCAGTCAATCCTTCGCGAACGCTGCGCTCGTCTTCCGCTTTCATCGACTCGGCGAAGTTGACAAGCTCGTCGTAGTAGTTCTCAGTCGATGATGCTCCCGAGTTGTAGCGATCGATAATCGCTTGCAGCCGCTCAGCAAAATCACGTCGGCTGACATTCTTGTTGAGCATCTCCTCGAGTTTCTTCTTGAGGAATGCCAACAGGTCGACGATCTCGATATTCTTATGCTCGACCTTTTTGAAATCGTGCTTCAACGCCTCAAAGTCGGTCTTACTCAAATCCCAGATTCGACCCTTCTGGATAATCTTCCATTGTTCCTTGGGTTCCTTTAGCACTTCTTGTGCCGCCTCGTTGACTACCACGCTTTCGTCGAGCAACTCGCTAATTTTTTGTTCAACAGCGGTTACATCTTGCCCATCAACCAGAGCCTCGACAATCCCACGAAGATACTGAAAGACCGCGACGCGTCTGACAGGAGGCCGGCCGAGTATCTCTGGCTTGCAAGCAGCATACAACGCTGAAACGGTGTTCTCGTAAACGTAAAACGATTTACGCCATTCCTCGTTGCCGAGCAGATTGTCGGCGTAGTCACCAAAAATCGCGACCGACTTGAATACTTGCCCCGCGTCTCGCGATAAGTAATCGAGTGGCATGGCGCGTTCTGAAAAGAAATTGGTCGCTTCGTCGAGGGCACGATCGAGCAAATCGAACAGAACACTTTTTTCTTGCACCGGCATTTCCGAGCCATCGTCACCCTCGCCATAGTCTCGAAGTGCCAACGCGACAATTGATGCAATGGGCAACGACGGCACATTATATCTTAAGAATTGCCGTGCAGGGTGGTAAACCTAGCGATGAGAAACTAGTTGGCACCCACAAGCTCGTTCGCACCTGGATCGGGACGAAGCTCAAACGGATTGGTAACGCTCTTGCGGCCGAATCGACATAGCATCGCAGCGTCATCGTCGTAGTCGAGATGCTCTTCGCGAACTATCCGCTGGACTGCTTGGCGGGCGATACTCGGAATGCGAACGGAAAAAAAGGGCCAAAGCTTCGCTGATCGGTAAACTTTATCGACGTCCGGAAAGCAGACGATCTGCAACAGACTCGACTGAATCCAGGCAGGGGGCACGAACGTTTTTCAGCTTCAGAGTTGAGAGTTTCCTCGTAGACTCTCTTGCCCTACAATCGTCGGTGTAGTTTCCACTCCTCAGTTTCAATTGTCTTGTCCGAGTGTGCGAATGCAACAGATTACACAGGGATTTAGCGACTCAGCGCAGTTGGTTTGCCGATTAATCCAACTCCAAACTAGGCGGTTACGGTGCTCGGCGACCTTTGGCCAAAAAAATCAACTTCGTGAGGAATTAGTCGAGGTCTTTCGCGAATGCCGTGAATCAAACTGGGATGGATACGGTAGTCTCGCTGTTTCACCAGACACCTTTCGTCAAGCTTTTTGCCTATCAGCGGAGTTTCCACCAAATATGCCTGCTCCCACTCTTTCAGCGCTTCCCGATGGTGCCGTCTCGATGGAATGGTACCATTCAGAGAGTCGTCAAATTGTCTTAAGCATCGTCAACGGTGAAATTCACTACGCTGCTAAGCTGGGAGAAGATCGACTTTGGGGCCGCTTCGCAAGCATCGATCGTTGGCCTAAGGCATTGCTGACCTTGGTTCGTCGCTACTCTCAGCAAGACTAAAGTTTCAAGTCCGTTCCGGCTTTGTGCCGTTAGCTGGCACCAACTAATTCGTTGGAATGCACAGTTGGACAAAGCTCGAATGGGTCGGCAACGCTTTTGCGCCCGAATCGGCGCAGCATGGCAGCGACATCGTCGTAGTCGAGATGCTCTTCTCGCACCGTTCGTTGGACTTCTGGTCGCGCGATGCTCGGAATCCGGACGGAAAAGAAGGGCCATAGTTCTGGCGAACGATAGACTTTGTTCACATCAGGAAACGGAACTAACGGTGCTATTCGGCGTTGCTTCTTAAACGCTTCGGTGTAGCGCATCGTCCAGCCTTCCGATGTTCGACTGAGCACAAGCATCGGAAGCCGCCCCAAGACGAGTACGAATTCTGCATCGTTGGAACGGTCGATCGCTTCAGTGCCACGCCCTGAAGAAACACCGCGTAGATAGCGCAAGACTTTGTCAAGCATTTGTCGGTTCTCCTTGGAGCGTGAGTCGAAACTGTTCGGTACGGTATTCTAGTAATCGGCAGATCCATGTCTGCCGCAATGGCGAAATCAAGCGAGCAAATTCTCCTTTGAACAAGTTCTCTACCAATTCTACGGGTTCGGAGTCGATACCTGCCAGAATGTCGAAATCAGTTTTCGCTGCTGGGTTACGGTTAAGGACAGACGCCAACAACGCAAAGTGGTTGACTCGGCCCTCGCCAGTGGCCCCAATTTTGGAGTAGGATTCTCGGCTGTATTTGCGAATCTGGTCGGCTGGACGACGTCCTTTTTCTTCCAGCTTAGACAAACTTGCCTCGGAGTGGTTCCAAAAAAGGGCTCTAGCTGTATCGAATATAGGGCTAAAGCGGGAAATGTGCCGTCCGGTTTGGTCGCAGATTACTCCCCAATTGAAGAAATGACGGTCGTTGTTACCGATTAGTGCGTCAAAGGCTAGCATTCGGCGGAACTTCGGAAAGATCGCATCGGCGGTGTCTGGAAGCATCTCCTTTATCGATGCAGCCACAAAGTCGTAGTCAAAGTAATCGGGGGATTCGCCTTCGTCTTCGATCCCTTGGACAAAAGTTTTGTCGTGGTCTTCCAGGTACGAGGCAAAAATGTCTGCTCCGTGAAGAAGGTATTCGGTCCCCTTAAGAAAGTAACGGCTAAGAAACCTGACCTGCCCTCTGACATGCACAATCCGAGAGTCGGCAATATCCATTTTTAGGGACTGACCAAGCCGAGTGATGAGATGCTCGGTGATTGATTCGTTGGGATACCATTTGTGCCCTACCTTGGCGATATAACGCGGCCACGACTTTTGCCGCCCTCGCTTACATCCAGGTGCAACGTATTCGTAGACACCTAGAAAGTCCTTGGGCGCGTCGCCGGTCATTGCCATATCCAATGCAAACCAATGACCGTTCTTTAGGTGCGGGCAATGGCGGTGAGCACGAATCGGGCAGCCGCTTGAGTTCAATATTGCGGGGGTCTCAATCAATGCTACTCGTCCCCGATGAGTTGCTTGACGTTGTGACGAATGACGGATGAAAGTTCCGTAGCTCCGGCATCGAGAGCTTCCAGTGCCGCTTGCATCTCGGCGAGTCCCTCGATGAACTCTTCCTCGGTCATGCCATCTTCTTCGATGACAACACCAACGTAACGTCCGGGGTTGAGCGAGTAATCCTGTTCCTTGATCTCCGCCTGAGATGCTAACTTGCAAAGCCCGGTGACATCTTCATACTTCGCGGCTGGGAATCGCTCTTGAAGCCATGCTACATGACTGAAGAAGCTCTCAGCATTGCGGATCTCGGAATGCAAGCGCTCGAGGCGCGACTTCAGTTCCTTCATGTCGCGATCGACGCTGAATCGTTTGCCGTCGGCTTTGGCTTGATCCGTTTTATGCTTTTGATGCGAACGAACGACGCGGTCCAGATGCTTCAGTTCCGCGTGGAGTGCATCGAAGAACGGTGCCAACGATTCGGCAAGCTTGCGCTGGGCTTTGTTGTGCACGGCCACGTCGGACTGGTCGCTATGTTCTTCGAGATACTTGTCGTATGCCTTTCGAAATTTACCGAGATGCTTCCAGCCCTTCACCAAACCACTGACAGCGGTCTTTGCCTCGGCAACAATCTCTGCCGTACCGTCCAGGACTTCGATCACTTGCTGAGCAATCGGTTCGACTCGACTGTCCATTTCATTTAGTTGAGCGAAGCCACTTACAAAGTAACGATCGACAAGTGATGTGAAGGCCTTGCGGTTGCCTTTGCGAAGCTGCGAGATGATGGAGATGTTGGCGATCTGCTCTTCCGAGAACTCGCGGTGCGCTCGATCGATCTGAGTAAAGATGTTGCGAGCATCGATGAACAGAATGCGATTGTCTTCTTTGGCTTTGTCGAAGAACCACAATGTGGCTGGCAAGGTAACCGTATAGAACATGTTAGACGGAAGGGTGAGCATGCCGTAGATCAAGTTCCTTTCAATCAGTGTCGTCCGAATATCGGCTTCGCTATGCCGAGCGTCCGATGCACAGAGCTCGACAATCCAACGCGACCCTTTCCAGCCTTGTTCTTGGCTGTGTTACTTTTGAACCTGCCAGACCGAATCATCTGGAACACAGTTCGTAGAACGCGACCGTTGAGCGAACACTTAGCATCAACTTCATCCACCACCGATCCATCAAACGCCAGTGATTCCCAGTCAAGCTCCGACACGACTTCCGACTCCACCTCGACCATCTCCAACAGCGAGAGCCCATCCGATAGTCCTTCTGGCAGTCAATCGCTCCCGGTATCCACAAGCCAATCAGCCGACCCATCGAACAGTTTCAGCGACTCGGTGGTTGACCCTCCCGTTTCGACAAGCCTCAGTGCAGTCACATCTGCGGTCGCGCACTATGCGACTCCACCCGAGGCTCGTTTCGACAACACGGATCGCGACCAATACGCCACCTACATCCCAGGTCCCGGCAGCGAACTACACAAGATGATCGGCTGGTCGCCCAGAGTATCGGTTCTCTCGCAAGTATCCTGAAACGGCCAAACACTGCCGTGTGATCGATCTTGAACAGCATGACGTCGGAGTCGGCGTAGGACGCAACACAGCCATCGATGCGGCTGAAACCGAGCTCATCTTTCTGCTCGACGATGATCAAATCGTGACACCCGCGCTCCATCTCGACCGAGTGTACGAGCGTTTCTTTGAGCATGAACTCGATATTCTTGCCGTGCGACAAGGTGACGGTGGCCAACCCATGATGCTCAGTCCGTTGAGGAACCGGAAACGGATCTGGATGCATCGTGGCGAATACATGCGAGTCGGCGAAACGTGTTGGTGCGACATGGTTAGTAACTCATTCCTCGCGCGACGTGACACAATCGCCAGGGTTCGTTGGGATGACGAAATCAAGACTTACGAACACTGGGAGTTCTTCTATCGTGCTTCCCTGATCGAGCATTTGCAAATCGCTGTTGCGCTCGATTGCTCAGTAGTCCACGACCATGTGGCAGCAAAGCCGTACGGAGCTTTGCGAGCCAGGCCCAAGTTTCGCACGATGGGCTTGCGTAAACATGGCTTTCAATCCATGCGCTATCCCGGTGGAGCCATCGTTCACGCATAGCCAAGTTCACGCACATGCGAAGCCCGAAACAATACACGTTTGTTGATCAAGTAGTTCTAACAGAAGGAGTACAGCAGATGACGAAGCCCAATGGCCCTTTTGATCCCAGTGGCCCTCGCCCGCCTGGTTGGCCCGTATCACCATTTGAACCACCGAAGACGCCACAGTTGCCACCACCAGATCCTGGATCATCGAGTGGAAGCGATGAAGAAGACGAAGGCTCGTCGGTTAGCTATGGTCCACGACCCGATTGGTGGCCTCCGTATTTAGATTGGCCTCCCAAGCCATCACCACCACCAGAGATCTTGTATCCACCTCCGATCTACACATGGCCGAGATTGCCGGTCGATCATCCTTATTACTTACCTCCCGGCTACTCCTGGCCCAACAATCTTCCCCCAGGCCACCCCGGGCACAATGTTCCGCAACCACCAAAACCGATTCAGGCTTGAGCCCTCCACTTAGACATGCAATGTATCAATCAACCGGGAAAGTTGTTTATCGCCCGGTTGCTTCAGACCGGTATAATTGCTTCGCGAACCGGGACAACTGAATTGACTCAGCAGGGATAACAGACCAAAATTCAGGGATACCACCCCCAAACCGGGGATAAC
>Ga0164293_10005833_pt1 | contig 10494 bp, 3 predicted proteins | sample GEODES118metaG_FD_111487 | JGI IMG/M metagenome (GOLD analysis project Ga0164293, IMG submission 111487) | Eutrophic lake water microbial communities from Lake Mendota, Wisconsin, USA - GEODES118 metaG | ecosystem: Environmental > Aquatic > Freshwater > Lake | place: USA: Lake Mendota, Wisconsin...
CGAAGTAAGGTAGTCGGTAAACAAGAAGATGTTTCAGAGGTTGTGGTTATGTGGGGGCACGAAGAAGCTCGTATCTTAGCTAAGCTTGGTATCAAGAAAGTTCCTTCTACGATATTAAGAGACTATGATTGGCCCGGATTGTTTGCCCCTATGAACCATCAAAGAGACACCGCTTCTTTTCTTTCTATCCATCAACGTGCATTTTGTTTTAATGAGCAGGGTACAGGTAAGACCGCATCATCTATATGGGCTGCGGATTTTTTATTGAAGCAAGGTGTAGTGAATAGAGTATTAGTTATATGCCCACTATCAATTATGCAGTCTGCTTGGCAAGGAGATTTGTTTAGGTTTGCTGTTCATCGTAGCGTAGATGTTGCGTATGGTGATAGAACTAAACGCAAAGAAATTATTAATGGGTTAGCAGAATTTGTAATAATAAATTTTGATGGTATTGACATAGTTAAAGAAGAAATTAAAAACGGTGGGTTTGATTTAATTATTGTTGACGAAGCCAACGCATATAAGAACGCAAAAACAAAACGATTTAAAGCGTTACGTGAAATAGTTACACCAAAGACTTGGTTGTGGATGATGACTGGTACACCTGCTGCACAGTCCCCACTTGATGCTTATGGTTTAGCTAAGATGTGTGTGCCAGAAAAAGCGCCAAATCTGTTTGGAGCGTTCCGTGATAGCGTCATGTATCAATTAACTAGGTTTAAATGGATAGCTAAACCTAACGCAGATAAAATAGTGCATGCTATGTTGCAACCTGCTATTAGATATACAAAAGAAGAATGTCTTGACCTTCCCGAAGTAACACACGTATCCCGCATAGCGCCACTGACCCCACAGCAAAAGAAATATTACGACCAACTAAAGAAAGACTTTTTGATTAGTGCTGTTGGTGAAGATGTGTCGGCAGTAAATGCCGCTGCTAACCTAACAAAACTATTACAGATATCATGCGGCGCTGTGTACTCTGATAATAAAAATGTTATTGAGTTTGATGTATCTAACCGACTTAACGTAATATTAGAAGTTATTGAAGAAGCCACAGCTAAAGTTCTTATATTTGTACCATTCACACATACGCTAACATTATTAAAAGACTTTTTAAATAGAAATAATATTACTAGCGAAATTATTAACGGCGAAGTGCCTGTTACTAAGCGTACAGAAGTATTTAAAAAGTTTCAAGAAGAGAAAGACCCAAAGGTTTTGTTAATACAACCACAAGCCGCAGCGCATGGTGTAACTCTAACCGCAGCAAACGTAGTCATCTGGTACGCTCCAGTAACATCCATAGAGTTCTACTTACAAGCAAATGCTCGTGTGCATAGGCAAGGGCAAAAGAATCCTGTTACTGTTGTGCATATCGAAGGCAGTCCAGTCGAAACAAAATTATATAAAATGCTGCAAGGTAAGTTAGAAATCCACAAGAAAATAATTGATTTATATAAAAACGAAATTAATGAAACTACTTGACATTGTAAAGAATAGGAGTATAATTATTAGACCTTAACGAAAGGAGGAAGTATGGATGTACCTATAGACAAAATTGTCGAGACGTACGTTAAGATACGTGACAAGAAAGAAGAGATGTACCGTGCGTATAAAGAAAGCACAGCCGAACTCGAAGAACAAATGAAGGTGCTTAAACATAAGCTACTTGAATTATCCAAAGAGACAGGCGCAACAACTTTTTCAACACCTGATTACACAGCGTACCGCACAGTCAAGAATCGTTATTGGACAAATGACTGGGAAAGCTTTTATGGTTTCATGCAGGACAATGATGCAATGGGGTTGTTAGAGAAACGTATTCATCAAACTAACATGAAAGAGTTTATGGATGGGAATCCTGACCTACACCCACCCGGACTAAATGTAGATAGTGAATATGAATTTACCATTAAACGTAAGTAACTTAGGAGAAATACAAATGAGTGAAATTACTCTATTCCAATCAAACAATTTACCTGACTATCTAAAAGACGTTGAGCTTGATGAGCTTACTAAAGCACTTGCAGGTAATACTTCAACAAAGCGCATATCGATTCGTGGTAGCGTATTTCGTTTGATGGTTGCAGGTGAAGAGATTGCTAAGAATGAAAACCGTTCGATGAATGTTGTTATTGTTAACGGTGGTCGTGACATCGCACGTCAATTCTACGCAGGTAAATATGTAGCAGGTGAAACCACTGCACCTGATTGCTGGTCTAATGATGGTAAAGAACCTGACGCTAGTTTAGAAAGCCCACAGCATGATACATGTGAAGGTTGCCCACAGAACATTAAAGGTTCTGGTCAAGGTGACTCACGTGCTTGCCGATTCCAACAACGTTTGGCAGTAGTATTGGCTGACGATATTAAAGGTGATGTGTACCAATTAACGTTACCATCTACTTCTATCTTTGGTCGTGGTGACTCAGATAAGATGCCGTTCCAACAGTATGCTAAGTATGTTGGTTCACAAGGTAAGAGCATTAATACTCTCGTTACCGAAATGCGTCTTGACTCAGACTCTGATACACCTAAGTTAACTTTCAAACCAATTCGTTTCTTGACTAGAGAGGAGTGGGAAATTGCGACTGAAAAAGGTAACTCACCTGCAGCTAAATCGGCGATTGCGCAGACCCCTGCGTCAACTGATGGTGCTAAGCCAAAAACACTGGCTAAACCTGCACCCACGGTTGCAGCTAAAGAAGAGGCGATTGCTGAGCCGACTAAACGCACGGCTAAGAAGAACGCGGAACCTGCAGCGAAAAAAGACTTTGCAGATGTCATCAATAGTTGGGCGTCTGACGACGATGCGTGATAGAGATGGAGCCACGTGGGTACGCTTCGAGCATCATAAAGGCGAACCTAGCCGCTAGTACAGAAAGCCCCGGTGTAATGCTGGGGCGGTTCTGCATACATAAAGACATTCCAGTAAAAGATATTGCCGAGTATTTCGGTGTAAGCCGGATGACCATCTATAAATGGTTCTCTGGGGAATGGTTGCCCCGTAAAACGCATGCTGAAGCCATCGTTGGGGTATTAGCAAAGGCTAGATTCAAAACATAAACGTCAGATGGGACGACACTAGCAATGGCAAAAACAGACTTATTGTCTGCAGTCCTCTCGTCTGAGGGATGGTACTGCATAGTTGGATTAAAGAAGACAGGTACGCCGAAACAAGTATTCGTGCAAACCTTAGAAGAAGCTGAAAAAGAAATAGATGATTTAGTAGCCAAACACTATGACGCTTATTTTGCATGCGCCAAGTATGAAGCTAAGAAAACACGTACTGGCGATAACATAAAAGCTGTTCGTGCATTTTGGTTAGATATTGATTGTGGTGAAGGTAAGCCATATAAAGATAAAGCCGAAGGTGTCGATGCACTGAAAAGTTTTTGTGCTGCTGCAGGTTTACCAAGACCATACCTTGTTGACTCAGGACGTGGTGTTCATGCCTATTGGCCTCTTACTGCTGACATAACAAAGCAGCAATGGAAGCCTGTAGCTGATCGCCTTAAAGTTGTGTGTCATGAGCATGGGCTTGATGCCGACCCAGCTAGAACCGCAGACGTTGCATCTATTCTTCGTGTACCTGAGACCTTTAACTTTAAGGTTGACCCACCATTAAACGTAGCAGTAATACTGCCAGCTCCGGCTACTGACTTTGAAACATTTAAAGCAGCGTTAGGTGGTAGCTTAGATGAGATTCCTGATTATGCTGTTGGGCAGATCAATGAGTTGACTCGGGCGTTGATGGGTAATAAGCAGCATCGCTTCAGCACAATTATGTTGAAGATAGAAAATGGTAATGGATGTAAGCAGCTTGAAGATGCGATTAAGAATCGTGAGACTCTTGAAGAGCCTAGATGGAGAGCAGCTTTATCTATACCTGCATTCTGTGTTGACTCTGCTACTGGTATTCACGAAGTATCGTTAGGTCATCCTGACTATTCACCAGAAGGTACGCAGCAAAAGATAACGAAGATCAGGGGGCCATATACCTGCGATGCGTTTGAGCGTATCAATCCGGGTGGTTGTCAGGGGTGCCCACACAAAGATAAAGTCAATTCTCCTATTACGCTAGGACAAGAGATTATCGAAGCTGCTCCGGAGGACAACGTTGTTGAGTACACAGCAGCCGATGCTTCTAAGCCAGTAACATACACAATACCTGAGTACCCTTTCCCATATTTTAGGGGCAGGATGGGTGGTGTATATGTTAAGCCAAAGGACGAAGGTGACGACCCCATTCTTGTGTATGAGCATGACCTGTATGTGGTTAAGCGTATGAAAGACCCACAGAACGGCGAAGTAGTTTGGATGCGGTTACATACACCAAAAGATGGTATCAAAGAGTTTGCGTTACCGGCAGTCGATTTATTGACTCCAGATAAACTAAAAGAGAAGCTTGCTTGGTATGGTGTTATAGCTATGAAGAAGCAGATGGATTTAATCATGGGCTATATTGTTAAGTTTACCAAAGAGCTACAGTACAAAGAAGGAGCAGCTATTATGAGAACCCAGTTTGGGTGGACAGATAAGAACAAATCTTTTGTAATAGGAGACACAGAAATTTGTGCAGATGGGGATAGATACAGCCCACCTTCCAGTTACACATTACCAATCGCAGATCACTTTACACCTGTTGGCGATTATTATGAATGGAAGAGCGTAATCAATACATATGGTCGTGAGGGTTTTGAGCCTATGGCATTTGGGTTCTTCACTGCTTTTGGTGGGCCGCTACTTAGACACTTGAACCTAAAAGGTGCGCTGCTGAACATGATTAACAACGAATCTGGTACTGGTAAGACTACAGTTATTAAGGCTATGCACAGTGTGTATGGACACCCAGAAGAAGCTATGTTGATTGAGCGAGATACTTTAGCGACACGGCTACACCGTCTTGGAGTTATGAACAACCTGCCTTTAGGTTGCGATGAGATTACCAAGATGCACCCTGATGCTTTCTCTGACTTTGCCTATGCTATTTCACAAGGTCGTGGTCGTAGCAGAATGAAAGCTAGTGAGAACGTAGAGCGTATGAACTTTGCTAAATGGCAGAACATGGTTCTATCTTCTTCTAATGCTTCCGGCGTGGATAAGCTGAAGTCGTTGAAGTCCACACCAGATGGTGAGCTTATGCGTTTGGTTGAGTGGCAGATACCTGCTAGTACACAGATACCAAAAGAAGAGGCCGACGAGATATTCCCCAAGTTGTATACAAACTACGGGCATGCAGGGCGTATCTACCTTCGTGACTTGGTTTGTAATCTTGAGGAACGCATTCAAGAAGTTAAAGACTTGCAAATTATTATCGACCGTAAGATTGGTTTTACGAATAGGGAGAGGTTTTGGTCGGGCGTGGCTGCTTGCAACTTAGCAGGTGCGATGTTTGCTAAACGTCTTGGTATTATCGATATTGATATTGGCAAAGTATTTAAGTGGATGCTAGCCGAGTTTACTCAAATGCGTCAGGAGATCAAACCACCAGCTTCTTCTGTTGCTAGCGTGATAGGTGAGTTCTGGAATGAGCATCGCATGAATACCTTGGTAATCAATGATGATGTAGACAAGCGTACAGGGGTAGAGTTGTTGCCAATACTTGAGCCACGGTATGAGCTTATCTTGCGTATGGAGCCAGATACCCAGAAGCTATTCATCATAGCTAAGAAGTTCAGGGAGTATTGCGCCGAGAACCAAATCACTATGAAGGATGTACTTAACTCTTTGGCAACTGAAGGTATCTATGTCGGCACAGTTAAGAAACGTATGGCTAAAGGCACTAAGTTATCTAGTACCCCGCCTGTAGACACATATGTATTTGATTGTGCTAAAGGTGAGTTTTTAGATACCACACTTTTGGTTGAAGAAGTCGCAGCAGAACGTACCAAGGAAGATGATAATTGATGGGGTTAGTTACGAGATAAATTGGAGAGGCTTCAAACTTGGAGCTTCTTTTTTTGTCCCGTGCATACACAAAGATATTGCAAAAGAAGAAATAAAAGCAGTGACCCGCCGACTTGGGTACAAGGTAGTTATGAAATTGGTAATTGAAGAAGGAATTAGGGGCTTGCGTGTTTGGCGGATTAGGTAGTATGATGTCTTTGAATTTAGCGAGTTTTCGTTACTTTCTCCTTCGTTCAAGTTTTGCCCCAGCCCTCCCGCTGGGGCTTTTTTTAATCCCTACCGTAGTTTGGCATATCCATTAGTTCGCTTTGTAGCGGCTTAGGTATACGGGCACCAAACGCACTTGCTGTAGCAGAATCTTTTGCACGCTTTTCGAAAGAATCTCTTATTTTCTTAGCAGTAATGGCGTACCCCGGATGTTGCTCAGAAAACTTAATAGCTTCTTCTAGTGTGTCGTTAAATGAATCGGCGTTATCACGTTCCATCCACAACCTGTTCATAATCGAGTCGTGTTTGTTTGTGATCTTTTGCGCTTTTTGTACCGTCTCAATAGAAGCTTTTTGCGCTTGGGCCAAACGTAATGGTTGTAGTCCTACTGCTTGGATAGCAAGTTCGGCAGTTGTGAATTCGTCTACAAGTGTATCGCCGCCTTTAGTCTTACCACCCTCAGTAGCTAAACGTGCTGCTGTTACTGGCTTAGCAACCAAAGCTGGGGCCATCTTTTCAAACGCTCGTCCCACCTGACCTTTTTGTGCCATATCCCACGCTTCCATAGCGTTTACGGTTAGACCAACAACTGGGCCAGCATTTGCGATGATTCCTTCTATTACGCTTTCACGTGTATCAGGTGAGTAACGACCATCTCTATACCACAGATTCTTTAAGTCTAAGCTAACACGATCAGATAACGCACCGCCAGTAACTGTAGACCCCGGACCGTACACCAATGTCTCACCAACCTTGCGCCCTGCTTTTTTAGCAGTGCCTTCTTCTACACCAAACTTTTGAAGCATAGACCCAACGTAACCGCCAAACTCTGACTCCATATAATTCTTAAACCAGTTTTCCCAGTTAAAGAACTCGTCATCGTCGTCATCATCACCAGCCAGCATGGCTACTAATATAGGTGTTAGTAAGCTAAAGAACGGCATAGCTGCGTAGCCACCAAATAAATATGTCATGCCCAAGATACCTGCCAATCTACGACGGGCTTCTTTAGCTATTTCTTTTTGTTGCGTTTGAGCTTCTTCCATCTGCTGTTTTACTATTGCATCTTTATCTACAGCAGTTTTGTAATGCTCTTCTAATTCTTGACGTAAATCGTCTAACTCTTTTTTACTAAACGGTTTGATTAATCCAAGATGTGCGTTACGGATAAGTGCATACGAAGCCATAACAGAATACTGCTTGAACTTTGTCAACACACTCATCAACGGAGGTGTAAAGAATCTAGGTTTCATTTGGCGAGTAAAGTCACCAAGAGCTAGACCTGCAATATCTTTAGCTTCGTTAATAGCCAACTCTAAAGCTTCTTGTGAATACTTAGTTGTACCATCAGAGGTTGTAGCGTTGTCGGTATAGCGCATAGGTTGACCCTGTGCGTCACGTTGGATAATACCTTTAGCATCTTTAATAGGCTCGGACATGAGCTTTTCGTATGCAAGTTCTACAACCGACAGTAATGTAATCTCACGGTTTAAACGTTCTGACTGATGAAACAAACCTGACACTGCACGTTTAACCGCATTTACTGTACCCGTGTATGTAGCTGATGGTCTGCTGCCAATATCAAAAACATCATTAGTTAAAGAGATGTTGATTTGCTCTTCGTCTAATAACTGTTGAGCAGCATCTTTTAATATACCAGTTAGGTTGCCACCCTCTACTATAGAAGGGAAGGATACTTGTGACATGTGGCCTTTTGTTAAAGGCGAGAAAGTACGAGTAGGTGCTGTCTGTAAATACTTACCCATATTTTCTAGGATACGCTTATTAGTAGCTGCGTAACCATATCTACCACCAATGTAAGGCATAGCAACTTGCGCAAAACCGACTGTATTTAATAAAGCAGTAAACGGTGAAGACAGCATGAAGAAGAATGTGGCTTCCGATGCTTTACCTGCAACCTTTGCGGCTAAGCTAGTATCTTCAGTGCCGAGAATAGTTTTTGATCGCTTCTCTACTTCATTGATGTAGTCACGATATACTTCATAATCCTTACCTTTTGCAAACTGCCTAATCCAATCATGCGCATTAGATAAGTTATCCATAAACTCTTGTGCGTATTTAAATCGTGAGCGTTGGTATGCACTATGAACAGCATGTGTAGCAAACACACGTAACATATCACCGCTTGCACCTTGAATAGATTTGCGGTTAATAAACATCTTACGCATGCTTTGCTGTGGCAGCAAAATATAGATAAGCTGATTCAGGCTATCTTTAATTTCGTTCTTTAATTCAGCTTGAGTTTTATCTCTTGTAGCTCCCGTAGTATCGTCTTCTACAGTATCACCTAACTTATCAATAACACTTTCTAAATCTTTAAGTATTTGTGTGTTAGCTACATTCTGTCCATACAACGCAGACACACCATTTCCAGAATGGATACTATCAACTAATGCGCGTTGCTTAGCATTACCTTTAGATAACTCACGTTTACGTGCAGCCATAGCCCTGTTTCTAGCTATTTTGCTTTCATACATGTAAAACTCTTTAAAGTTACCTTGACCTACTTGGAACCAAAATTCACCGAAACGACGGAGTGGGAAGTAAGGACCTTTTAATTTATCAGGGCCAAACTGGTTGTCAATATCAGCTAATAACTGCTTACGTTTCTCGGGGTCAGCGGTATTGTTAGCACGTTCTTTCATTAGTCGTACAGTTTCTTCTACAGCACGTCTATAGAAATCGCGTACATCCCTGTATATCTGTTGGAACTCTGGACCCAGAGCTGTCCAAGCGTCTGCTAATTCTTTGTTTATTTTAGCGGAATCATAGTTAGGACCTGATGGGTCAATCTCCACCCCACGAATAGTAGTCTCCACCATGACACGACCAAGTAGTTGAGAACTTTTTGTATTCTTAGCTTGCGCCTTAGTCCAACGTTGGATAATATCTCCGCCTTCATTCATAATCTTGCCACGGTAAGCAAGCATCTTTTCAATGATGCGAATAGAAGACGCAATCTGTGGGAACTTAGTTCTAGTAACATCGGCAATCTGACGTAAGTTCATAACACCAAGCATAATATTACGGAACGTACTATTACCCGCATCCCATAATGCAGGGATTAAATCTTTTCTAATGTTTTCCCAATCATCTGCGCTCTTCATAGTATCTTCAACAACACGTTCTGAAGAACTAACTGGCCCACGTTTTCTTGGCCCTTTCGCCCCAGCAAATACAGGACCCGCCGACACTGGCTCAACAGAGCGGTCAGCATTAAATAACTTGTTAGCTTCTATTATTGAGCGACTAGTAATGTTGTCCATACCGAACATATCCATTACTAGCTTTATAAATCTGCTCAGCATGTTTGTACGTGCAGGAGCGTATGGTACCTTCCTTAGCTCGGCTTGGAATTCCTTATTGGTATATATCTCTGATATAAACTCTTTTAAGTTTGTAAATCCGTAATACGGTATATTCGTACTAGCCTTTGCAGCTTCAAATAGTTTTTCTAACTCCGCAATAGCTTCGTTTTGTTCAGCGGTACGTTGATCTGCCGGTGTATTCAACAGCATTACTGTAGCTGCATGAACTGCTTCATGTAGGAATACTCGGTAGGTAAGACCTTGTTTAGTAGTTGGGTTTAAGTTTATTACATCAAAACTTGGATAGTAACCACCGTGGGCGGTTAAGCCTTTCATAGCATCTTTAAATGCTCTTACTACAGTATTGTATTGTGATAATACTGGTTTTAATGCGGCATTATTTACTATTGTAATTAAACCTTCGTATACACGCTCAAGGCTTTCAGGTCTATCGTAGTTTTCAAAATACTTTGCGTACACATCCGGCATCATTGTACGTACAAAATCAAACAACGTTTTTTGTGCTTCTGCACTTCTAAGATCAATAGCCTTACGTGTCATGTTACGTTGATCGCCGATACGTGTACCTGTAGGTAAATCCAACTCTGCTAACCTAGTAGCAAGCGCACCGTAGAAACCACCAACCGTCTTTGAGATTGCGTTTAATGCGCCTTTAATATCATTGTTTGCAATAGCATCTACAACTGTTGGGTGCATATTACCGCCAGCCATAGAGGCTTCAACAGCTTTTAATTCTTCATCGCTAACACCCTCGGCTTGCTCCCAACCTTTAATATTAGGCAACGCAGTTCTTGTACCGGTCGATAGTTGTTCTCTACTTAGGTACTGACCATTACCTTCTAATATAGCTGTTAAGCCACGAAGGAGAGGGGCATTGCTAGGCATGCCGAAAGCGTCTTTAACATATTCGATAAACTCTTTTAAGAACTGAGCAATCTTCTTAAATTTATTTTGAGCTGCAACGCCATACCTACCAGCTATTATTTCAGAACCAGTAACAGCCCAGAATTCCGACGGATCAAAC
>Ga0164293_10005834_pt1 | contig 10493 bp, 8 predicted proteins | sample GEODES118metaG_FD_111487 | JGI IMG/M metagenome (GOLD analysis project Ga0164293, IMG submission 111487) | Eutrophic lake water microbial communities from Lake Mendota, Wisconsin, USA - GEODES118 metaG | ecosystem: Environmental > Aquatic > Freshwater > Lake | place: USA: Lake Mendota, Wisconsin...
CCGCCAACGGCACCGCCTGGACCCAAATCGGCACCACCACCCTCACCGGCCTCCCCGCCGAGGTCCTCATCGGCCTCGCCACCACGTCCTCCGACACCAACGCCCTCGCCACCGCCACCTTCGACAACGTCCAAATCACCGGCACCGCCGCCGTCGTCGCTCCCGCCATCACCCTCAGCGCCGCCGCCACCACCGAAACCGGTCCCTTCACGGTCCAAGTTGCCGCTTCCCAGCCCGTCACCGGCCTCACGCTCTCCGACTTCGTCATCACCAACGCCACGCCCTCAAACTTCATCGGCTCCGGCGCCCAATACAGCCTCACGCTCACGCCTCAAACCCCCGGCCCCGTCACCATCAACCTCCCCGCCGCCGCCGCCCTCAACGCCGCCGCCGTCCCCAGCCTCGCCTCCAATACCCTCTCCGTCTCCTACGTCCTCCCTCCCGCCGCCACCACGCTCCAGGGCCAGGACATCGGTGCCCCCCGCCTCGCCGGCAGCACCACCTTCGCCGCCAACACCTACACCCTCTCCGCTTCCGGCTCCGACATCTTCTTCACCCAGGACAGCTTCCACTTCGCTCTCGTCCAACTCTCTGGCGATGGCGAAATCCGCGCTCGCGTTACCAGTCAAACCAACACCAATCCCTGGGCCAAAGCCGGCGTCATGATCCGTGAAAACCTCACCTCGGGCTCCCCTCACGCTTTGATGTTCACCACCCCCACCGCCGCCAGCAACGGCTTCGGCTTCGTCTCCCGCCCCACCGCTGGCGCCGCCACCTCCTACACCGCCGGCCCCGCCCTCAACGCCGCTCCCAACAACTGGGTCCGCCTCGTCCGCTCCGGCAACACCCTCTCCGCCTTCGCCTCCCCCAACGGCACCGCCTGGACCCCCGTCTCCACCACCTCCCTCGCCAACCTCCCCGCCACCGTCTTCGTCGGCCTCGCTCTCACCTCGACTTCCGCCGATGTCCTCGCTTCCGCCACCTTCGACAACGTCCAGGTCACCGGCACCGCCGCCGTCCCCGCTCCCACCGTCTCCCTCTCCAGCTCCTCCCCCACCGAAAGCGGCCCCTTCACCGTCTCAGCCGCCTTCTCCCAACCCGTCACCGGCCTCGCCCTCAACGACTTCACCGTCACCAACGCCACCGCCTCGAATCTGACGGGCTCCGGCAGCAATTACTCCCTCACCCTCACCCCCACCGCCGTCGGTTCCGTCACCCTTACCCTCCCCGCGGGCAGCGCTCAAAACTCCGCCGCCATCTCGAACACCGCCTCCAATACCCTCTCCGTCTCCTTCGTCCCCCCCGCCACCACCGTCCTCCGCGCCACCGACGTCGGCGGCATCGTCGTCCCCGGCTCCACCCAGTTCAACAGCACCACCGGCACCTACACCCTCGCCGGCGCCGGACAGGACATCTTCTTCACCTCCGACGGCTTCCAATTCACCACCACCCAACTCGTCGGCGATGGCGAAATCCGCGCCCGCGTCACCTCTCAAACCAACACCAACCCCTGGGCCAAAGCCGGCGTCATGATCCGCGAAACCCTTGTCGGCTCTGGTCGTCACGCCACCACCTTCGTCACCCCCGCCAACGGCTTCGGCATGGTCGCCCGCACCACCCTCGGCGGCACCACCGCCTACACCGGCGGCCCCCGCCTCAACACCGTCCCGAACAACTGGGTCCGCCTCGTCCGCTCCGGCAACACCCTCACCTCCTTCGCCTCCGCCAACGGCACCGCCTGGACCCAAATCGGCACCACCACCCTCTCCGGCCTCGCCTCCACCGTCTACGTTGGCCTCGCCGTCACTTCCTCCTCCCCCTTCGTCCTCAGCACCGCCACCTTCGACAACGTCCAGGTCGTCGGCAATCAATCCGCTCTCCCCGAAGGCTTCACCGCCCCCGTCGAATCCCTCACCACCGTCGACGCCGACTTCAACGGCAACGGCGTCAACGACCTCGTCGAATACGCCATCGGCGCCAACAACCGACCCGACGCCGGCTGGTCGCTCTCCACCCAGCCCGATGGCTCCATCGACGCCCACCTCATCGCTCCCACCCTCGTCACCGACATCACCTACACCCTCGAGTCCAGCACCGACCTCGTCAAATGGACCCGCCTCCCCATGGCCCCCCTCGCCACCCCCATCAACGCCGACTGGCAGCAACTCACCTGGACCAATATCAGCGCCCTGTCAGGCATGAACATCACCCGTGGCCTCGTCCGCCTCGCCGTCGCCCAAACCGGCGGCACCTCCGCCGCCTCCCAACCCCAAACCTGGCAGCGCCACACCCTCCCCGCAGGCACCCACGCCGTCGGCTTCGCCCACCTCAACGCCCCCCTCTTCGCCGGCCCCGTCCTCGCCCTCGCCTCCGACACCCAGCTCACCATCGACCCCGCCACCCCCATCGACCTCCCACCCGCCACCCCCTGCTACCTCGAAATCGTCGATGGCGAGTTCGCCGGCCATCGCATCGACCTCACCACCGCCCAAACCGGCACCCTCACCGCCAATTTGACCTCCCCCATCTCCACCTTGACGACCTTCCCACCCACCCTCCTCGGCGCCCGCATCACCGTCCGCCCCCACCTCACCCTCGGCCAGGCCTTCGCCACCGCCAAACTCACCGGCGGCACCTCCGCCGCCACCTCAGATCAAGTCCTCCTCCACACCCCCACCGGCTGGCAGACCCACTGGCTCCTGCAGACCCCCACCATCACCCGCTGGGTCCTCACTGGCGACACCACCCTCCAGGACAAAGCCGCCACCATCATCCCCCCCGGCTCCGGCCTCATGATCAAAATCAACACCACCCCGGTCGCATTCACCCTCACCGGACACGTCCGCACCCATCCCTACCGCCGACTCCTCCTCCCCGGCAGCAACTTCCTCGCCTCCCCCTGGCCCCTCGACGGCACACCCGCCGGCTGGCTCCTCACCGCCGCCAACGGCCTCACCGCCTCCACCAGCCCCGCCACCAGCGACCAGATCCAACTCTGGAACGGCACCGGCTACACCGGCTACTGGCACTTCGGCCTCGGCACCACCACCCGCTGGACCACCATCGGCGACAACACCCTCACCGACCTCGCCCCCACCCTCCCCCTCCCCGCCCCCAGCGCCTTCTTCCTCCGAGCCCAACCCACCACCCCCACCTGGACCCTAAGCCCCCCCAAATAACCCTCCACCCGTCCCCTCCCCAACCCTCAAAGGAGCACTTGGAACCCCATCCCAAACACGTCCCATTGTCGCACTTCAAAGTTGAAACGATTCATTGGTGAATCGTGGGGCAGTACTCATTAACTCAGGCAAGGTAATCGGCGGGGCGCAGTTTTATGTCTGCTACAATATCCTCGTATTTCGTTTCGCCAGCTCGTTCAAACCGAAAGTCATATTCATCAATCTCATCCCAGATGACCTTAAACGCGCTGTCATCAGCTTCCTGCTGACTGAGTGAGTCGCAGTCGGTAATCCAGCGAGATGCCTTGCTACGCAGTTCAGAGACAACAGCACCTTTCTCCTCAGATTCGAAATAGCGGTATGCTTCAGCCGAAATCGTTAGCAAGGCGTCAGACCATGCGGTGCCACGTCCTCCGAGAATCACATGTTGCATACCACCGTTGCAGAAGAGACCCTCAAGCATCCGGATACAGTAAACATAAGCAAGCTTGCGGGGCATCAATTGGGTGGTGGCAACAATCTCCCTGTCCTCAATGGTGATTTCAGTTGCGCTGTCGACGAACTGAGCGGCACGCTTGATTACAATGTTGGGTTCCCCGAATAGCCGTTCGACTGTCAGCAGGGCGATCTCTTCCGCAGGTATCATAGGTCAAGGGGCTTTTGGGGTAGAACAGTGTAACTAGCACGATTCAATATCGGTTCCGACCGATATCTTCATCCTCAACCGCAGCCATGATGAACCGGATGCCCCGGTAAAGTCAAGGCTCCAGCGCTTTGCTTCAGTTCTTTTGATCTTTTTGTTATTCGGATTTTTCAGACTGCCAGCCCGATCGATAGGCGGCGACGTGATATCGATATCGTCAACATCTCTGAATCTTTTAGGGGTGAACGGCACACCCCAAGATCGCCTTCACCCCCCATCGATTCTCCCAATTCACCTCCCCAACCGCCGCCCGTTCGCGAACAGTGGCCCCACCCCACCCTTTCCACCTTGGCGTGCTTATACACCCACCCTGGTCTGCCCACGCACCAACCTTGGTGCGCCCTCACACCCGCAGCAAAACACGTCCCACAAACCCACCCCCTCCCCATCGTCCCTCCCCGCTCAGCCTCCCATTCGTCCCATTCGCGAAATTCGTGGTTCCCCACCTGATCCTTCCAGCCCAAAGTAGCCCTCATCGCGCCACCAATTGCGCCGATCCCTCGCCCCATCGCTCAACCCCTACCCTGAAGACCCTTCTTCAGGCTTCCGGCGCAATCCAAACATCAAGCGCACCATTTCGATACTCCCAACGGCCATCATAAAGACTCCAGGCCACAACGGCGGCGCACCCGTTTGAGCAATGTGATCGATCATCTGCCGAAAACTTCGACCCGGCTGCTCGCCTCCAAAACGCAGCGACTCATTTTCCGGAAACAGCTCCCGCACATCACTTTCGTCCAGCTTACCTTGGGAAACCTTAGCCGAAGCCCAACTCTTCAACTCCGCTTCGACCTGCTTCGCCTCGCTCATGGCGCGCAGTCGCGCCACCTTCAGTCCCACCGTCGCATAGACAATCCAAAGGGATGCAGAGAGGACCAAAATGATTGGCATGAGGACTTTCATCGATCGGCCATATCAACGTGAAGCGCCTTGAGTTCAAACGATTCCAACCCAAAGACCCTACCTCAAGGAAACCGCACCCCACCGCCCCAACCCGTCCCTTCCCCAACGCTCAACATTGAACACGAACCCAAGCACGCCCAGTTGTCGCACTTCAAAGCAGAAGGTATTCCTTATGTTGGCGGCGAGTTGGTTCTTCGAAGCGAAAAGATTGATGCCACGGCCGCGACGGCTGAAATGACGTTGATGAAACACCAGGTTTCCCTAGTGAGGTGAACGCGAAGAAACGGATTATAGACTGCCGCTAGGCCGATAAATGTCCAGAACCACCGTATCGTCTCTGGCCGATTCGTGTGATACGCCACAAACGAAAAGCAAATGAAGCAAATCACTCTCAGTAATAAGTAATAGCCATAGTGATGATCGGGACTGAGTGCCCAGACCAATAGCGCCGACGAAATAGTCTGTGGAATCCAGAGCACAGGCAAGGTTGAACTAAGTTAGGTTCCGTCCTCAAGCCAATTGGATAGCCCTGAAGCAAACCCCAAGCTGCCCCAGAAAATCACCATCTCTCCGAAGAACCAGCCGAATCCAGCCCAAAGTCGCTCCTGACCGAAAAAGAATCTCATCAGGAATGGCGCTTCCGTGAGCGGCCTCCCCAGCCCATCCACCATTCCGTGTGGGCCTGAGCTAGTGACAAAATAGGCAAGGAATCCCGCGATCATTAATGCAATGAACCAGATTATACCAATGGGGAAAAGAATCTTTCTGAGTGCGGATTTCATGCGATTGTGCAGCCGTTTCGGCTCGCTTTCGAGTTTATTCTTGGGCCGCTTCCGTGGTCAGCCTCTTGTAAAGTTCCGGGTACTGGTTCTTCACGAAATACGCCTGCCGTGCATCACTCAGGTAAAGCGCGGCAACGTGACAGCGAACTTCATCAATAGGTGTTTGAGGAGTCTGATCATAAAATCCCGGCAGGATGATCGGTGCCCCCACCGAGGTAAAATAGCGCCACATCAAAGCCGACGGTCCGTTGGTGGCTCGAACCAAGTCCTTCGCCTTCAGCCAATGCACAGTCCATCCAGCATACGGAAGTGCCCAGAAGAAAATCACCGAAGCAACAATCCCGACAACAGGAACGACTATGCAAGCTGCTATCCCACGACCCCAAGTGAACTCCTCTCCCTTTTGAAAAATAGCACCAAGTGCCGCAAGCGGCAATCCGACCCCAATCATATACAGTAGCCCAAAAACAATCGGCACATAAAATACACATATCAGTCCACTGAAGAATGCCCCGAAGCTTTGAACCAAATATGATTCTGCAGTCAACACGAGCCACAGGAGGTAGCGTGCAGGCGTAAAAACCAAAATGGAAATTCCCAGCCACGCTGAAATCAACCAGGGCACGCCATCATGCTTGCCTAGCGTCATAAATATCCAACTGACAGCCAACAAAATCGTGGGAAGGCAGAATACCCACGCCAAGATCAGTGAAATGGTGCTTGACTCAAAAACTTCTGGCATAGGCGCGACAGGTTGGGAATAGGCGACTCGGATCAGGCGGCGGCGATGAGTGAAAGTCGCCGCCACGACAGATAGCCTTCGAGCCATTGCCTTGCATCCATTTTGTTCGCTCTCATTTGGCCTTTTGCCCTTTGAGTTTGAGTTCCATTGTAATGCGGTCGAGTTCGAGGCGCTTGTTGAACGTATCCTGATCCTCATCTGAATAGAAGATCGGAGAAATGGACTTATTCAGTATCCGATAAACTTTGAGAACAGCGTCAATCGGCTCAAGGTCAAAGTGCTCCTTCTCGATGCGCACTTTAGTGAGTTTCTCGTGGACTTTCTTCTCGTGCTTTTTCGGTGACTTACTAGGGAAGATCGCCACTGGTCGAAAAGACCCCGCAACCCCAGTCGAGTTTAGTCCCTTGATGCGCTCCTCCACCGTCTTGCTCGTTATCCCAATCTTCACCCCATTCTGATGGGGATTCGTGACCACATAGACAATACCTTCCACTGCGGATAGCTCAAATGGCTCATTGGTACAGTCTGGACAATTGCCCACGATTCTGCCGTTATGGACGAGCACACTAACCTCAGTTGCACAGTGCCTACAAACTCCCTTAAACTCGTAAATCATTTATTCTCAGTTGGGTTTGGTTCTCGCCTCACGACGAAGGACTCGGTTTCTTGGGCGTTCAAGCGCTGGCACCGCTGGGACGGGAATGAGCGTTAAGACGGGGTGAAGGATTAAAGCCACGGAAAGCACGGCCGACAGAAAAGCCCCAGCGGTTGTCCAGCCGCGCCTTGTTCGGTTCTATCTGGGTTGGAATCTTCCGAAATTCAAAGTGAGGAATGAAGTCTGTCATCTTGAAATGAGTGCTCTCAGTACACTATACAATACAATGGAAAATAAGATGTAGTAGCCAACATATTGGAACGCTCCCTTTGCCGCCACCCCAACTGCTTCCGGAAAATCTCTCATTAAATTGTCAAGCTCCGTTCTTGCTTGTCGCTGCGCCGCACGAATCCATTTCTGCAGGATTGGATCCTCATGAGTTGATCTCTTCGATTCTTTGGTTTCCTTTGAACCCTCCTCCTCATGCTGCGTCTCGGTGGAGCCAAAATAATCGGCATACACTCGATCATACCGCGCCCTAGCTTCAGGATCTGTCAGGATCTTGTAAGCCTCGATGATGTTTCGCGCCCGTTCGGTCGCTTCCGGAGAAGCGTTCTTGTCAGGGTGATGCTTCCGGATGAGCTCCCGAAAAGCATTTTTGATTTGTTCCTGTGATGCGCATGACGGCACTCCAAGAATTCGATAATAATCCTTCATGAATACGGAGTGTCCGAATCGTCATCATCTTTATCCAAAGGCTTAATTGCAGTATCTTTGCCTTCACTCGCATTCCCAGGCTTCCAAAACCATAGTGCAATGATTGCACCACAAGCAATCATGCTCAAAATTGGATTCATCGCAGGAGAGCCACCGTAAGCCCTAGGCTCAGCGGTTAGCGCATGGATAAACGACACTCCAAACAAAATCGCTAAAGACAGCACGATCTTGAGTAAGCATCCCTTTCGTTGTTTTGGTAGTTCTGACATGGTGATTTGATTTTCGCCTAATGGTGTTTCGTCCCTTCCGTTACTGTGCGCCAATATCTGTTTCTGCGGATTCACGGGATACGACGGTGTAAGACCACCGATAAGAGGTATAAAGGAATGGAGTGCCTCCTTCGCGGTCCGTAAGCTTCCCTGTAATGCGGAAAACCGAGCCGACCGGATGTGATGTACGCATGGCTGAACAGCACTCCACAAACACAGAGGTGTCAACGCCCTGCCCTGTTAGGGGTCGTGCCCTGACATTGTGGTGGGAACCACCTCCATAGTATGGCACTGTCTCAATGAAAAAGTGGCGATAGCCTGCATCCATGATGACTAAAACGGTGAACGTCTAATCCGATACGAGTTACCCGCATCATCGGAACCACGGTATCCGCCGAAGCCATCCGATCTGAGGCGTGTCGTGTTACCATCGTCGTCGGTAATACGAAATCCACCAAAGCCGTCAGAGCGAGAACGGGAGACAGATCCATCATCGTGCGTTGTGCGGAATCCACCAAATCCGTCAGGTCTAGACCGTGATACGTTGCCGTCAGCATCAGTGGCCCGATAGCCCCCTAGATAGTCAGGACGGACTCTGGTCACATTGCCATCGTCGTCCGTGAGGCTATAGCCTCCGAGAGCGTCTGTCCTCGCACGAATGGTTCGATCCGAACTGCCTCCACTGAAGCTTGTAGCACTAGAACCAAATGACAAAGGGCGATAGGCAGGAGCTGAATAGTTTGGCGCAAAAGTGGGCAACGGAGTGTAAGGTGTGGCAACAAAGGTGGGAGAAGACGGAAGGTAGGTCGCCGGGACTGGCATGGAAACTGGTGGTGTCGGACTGTCACCGAGATATTGCGTAGAGCCAGTCATCGGACGCGATGGCACTACGACATGGGGCGAAGTCGTGCAGGAGGACATTGCCGTCACGGCTGTAAATGCAAAGGCGAGGTATGATCTCATGGCAGTGGGCTTCGTTTCTTTGGCAACGTCAAAGAGCACGCACCGCCAATAGCGGGGGCGCACTCCGAGACAGGGGTGTAGGTTCATATTTAGCGTGAATCCCCCGACAGAGAGGCTAGTGGCGGTTGCTGTGTCTCGTCTTGTTGGGCTTCTTCGATTATGCGCTTGAGCCACGACTCATATTGACCTAACCGCGTGAGAACCAAGTCGATGTCGATAATCTGATCGTCCGCGCCAAGCCAAGCCTGCCGAGGAACTACCGCAACCGTCATGTAAGTGCCGCTACCAAATCGGCTTGGACGCTGCAATCCCATCTCGGGTAGCGATGCCGTCATCAGCAGGTTGTGAAATCGTCCCCTTACGTCCCTGTGTGATTCATGAACCTCTCCGACCTTAAAGCAGAGATTTCCCTGTTCGATCTGCATGTAGGGACATACTCCTTCGTGATCGAACCAATTGAGAGCCAGATACCAAAAGCCTCCTGCGGGGTTATTCGCATAACCCCAATTCGCAATGGACCTGCGCTGCTCGATGGCTTGATAAAGTCCCTTCCAATCGTTGCCATCCCAGTCTGAAATCGTCTTCTTGTCAAAGCTTGATTCAAGTCTTTCGAGTTCTTGCAAGCGATCCCTGAAATCAGTGTAGATGTCGTTCTGAACCTCATGGGCATTCAGCACTTCCAACAGTCGCTTCCTGTTAAGGACGGCGAACCCCTGTTTCTCAACATTCTGAAGATTCAGCGCTGAATCGCTTTGCGTCTTGATATACACACAAACCAACTTGCAGCCTCGCTCCTGACACCACTTCTCACCAGTCGCGCGGTAGCGTGACAATTGATCAGAATGCTGTCCCGTGCCTACCTTATCTTCGATAATGACTAAATGGGAGTTGTTTACCTCCGCCCAAACGTCAATATTCTCCCACTGTCTTCCCGCGTCAACCCGTTCGATCAGGTCCGGCACTTCCGATTGGAGTGAAATCAACTCCCTGAGAAATGACTCAGCAACTGCCTGCAATTCTCCGTTGTAGTCACGGCAGCTAGGGTCAGCCCATTGAAGAAGCCAGGCGATGAATGCGTCTTGGCTAAGCTCCTTCGTTGCGAGGGTAAACAGATTCGGCTTCATCTCATTATTTCCCTCTGCGTCCCTGCTCTTTGCAGTTCTGATCGTAGGTTACGATCCAACTACCTTCCAAAACCGTAAATGTGCGACCCGATGCGCCCTTGACGGTCTTATTCGAGGATCCCATCCTCTTGATCTCTTTGCACTTCTCGTCGTAGGTGACGATCCAGCTCCCTTCTAAAACAACGAAGAAGTCGCTGGCGACACCGACAACGTCTTTGCTGGATGATCCCATCCGCTTAACCTCTTTACCGCGGTCATCGAAGACAACGATCCAGCTTCCTTGGTTGCTTACATCTGATATTGGCATGATTGTTTTTGGTTTCGTTGTTGTGTGGATATTGGTTTCTTCCCCAACAGTCAGTTAGTCCGATTTAAAATCGCTACGGGCTATATTTTTACCCTCAATGGCAGCCATAATTCGCCAGATGCCCTGGTAAAGTCAAGGCTTACGTACTTTATTTTAGGTTATTTGCTATTTTTTCGTTCGGATTTTTCAGACTACCAGCCCAATCGATA
>Ga0164293_10005836_pt1 | contig 10492 bp, 5 predicted proteins | sample GEODES118metaG_FD_111487 | JGI IMG/M metagenome (GOLD analysis project Ga0164293, IMG submission 111487) | Eutrophic lake water microbial communities from Lake Mendota, Wisconsin, USA - GEODES118 metaG | ecosystem: Environmental > Aquatic > Freshwater > Lake | place: USA: Lake Mendota, Wisconsin...
CTCTTATCTCTTAATTCATATCTCTTAACCCTCATGTGGGAAGCATATAAAAAAGGATACAAAGCCTACCTCCGTTTAGAAAGATCTATGAGCGACAACTCTGTAGAAGCCTATCTGCGCGATGTTTCCAAGCTTACCGATTATTTACAAATCACTGAGCAACTGAAGAACCCCGCTGATATCGAATTAAAAGACTTACAAGCATTCGTAAAATGGGTGGGAGAATTGGGCATGACAGCAACATCACAGAGTAGAATGATTTCAGGCATACGTAGTTTTTATAAATATTGTTTGATAGAGCAAATCTGCACTATTGACCCTTCCGTATTACTCGATGCTCCCAAAACAAAAAGAGCATTACCAGATACATTAAGCTTTGAAGAGATCGAAAGCATGATCGCTCAAATTGATTTGAGCAGCGCAGAAGGTGGTAGAAACAAAGCAATCATTGAAACCATGTATAGCTGCGGATTAAGGGTAAGCGAAGTAGTGAATTTAACTATTTCGGGGCTTTACCTTGATGTAGGGTTTATAAGAGTAATCGGAAAAGGTGATAAGGAAAGATTGATCCCAATCGGATCAGATGCCATCAAATACATTAGCTTATATAAAGAAACCATTCGCTGCCATCAAAACATTCAACCTGGCTTTGAAGACATTTTATTCCTCAATAGAAGAGGCAAAAATTTAACCAGGGTAATGATCTTTTATATCATTAAAGATTTAGCATACAAGGCAGGCATCTCTAAAACCATATCTCCACATACCCTAAGACATTCTTTTGCCACTCATTTGGTGGAAGGCGGTGCTGATCTAAGGGCTGTTCAGGAGATGTTAGGGCATGAAAGCATAACTACTACAGAGATATACACCCATTTAGATCGCGACTTTTTAAGGGATACACTCCAAAGATTCCATCCCGGGTTCAAATAAGATAGTTGAGCATAAACTTCACTTAAAAATATTCCCTTATTACGAAGCCAAAAACGTAGGTTTGCTTTATAAAAAACAATGAATATGAAAAAAATAATGATTGCTGCTTCCTTAATCTGCAGCTTATCGGGCATAGCACAAATTAAAATGCCAGCACCAAGCACAACCCAAAAGATTACACAAGATTTTGGAATGGGTAAAATTGAATTGACTTATTCGCGCCCAAATTCAAAAGGAAGAGTAATGATGAAAGACAATAGTGAATTGGCTCCCCTTGGTCAATTATGGAGAACTGGCGCCAATGCAGCAACCAAACTGTATTTTTCTGATAAAGTAACAATGGGTGGAAAGTCTCTGGACACAGGTTCTTATGTTTTGTATACTATTCCTGGTAAAGAAACTTGGGAAATTGTAATCAACAAAGGATTAAATAACTGGGGAACGGATGGTTATAAAGAAAGTGAAGATGTTGTTCGCTTCAAAGTAAAGTCTATGAAAATGGCAATGACTGCAGAAACTTTTACGCTGCAATTTGCCAATATTCAACCTGAAAGCTGTGAGTTACATATTATGTGGGGAAACACGGCCGTGAGTGTTCCCATTAGCACCAACGTTAAAGATAGAATTCGTGCACAGGTAGAAAAAGCATTGAGCGCAGATCCTGTAAACCCATCAGCCTATGGTGCAGCCGCTACTTTTTATGCAGAGTGGGATAACAACAATGCTAAAGCATTAGAGAATATTAACAAAGCAACTGCAGCCAATCCTAAAGCATTTTGGTTGTTCTTACAAACTGCCAAAATTCAACAAGCAATGGGCGATAAAGTAGCCGCAAAAGCTAGTGCTGAAAAATGCATAGCAGTTGCTACTGAAGCCAAGAACGCAGATTATGTTAGGATGGCTAAAGAGTTGATTGCCAAGTTATAATACAAGTTTATTCAATAAAAAAAGCGATGAAATTCATCGCTTTTTTTATTACTGTATCTTTTATCTCTTATCTCTTATCTTTTATCTTTTCTCTCTTATCTTTTATCTCTTAATTAGCATCTGCCATATCCGGTATCGCTTCCACCTTATATGCTCCAGCATCTAATTTGGCTTTGGTTTCGCTAAATGCCACTAATGTTTCTTGAATATCTGCATCAGTATGCGCAGCTGATGGAATCAATCGGAATATGATATGTCCTTTAGGAATTACCGGATAAATAACAATTGATGCGAATACATGATAATTCTCTCTTAAGTCCATCACCATTGCAGTAGCTTCTTCTACTCCACCAGTCATATAAACTGGAGTAACCGGGCTATCGGTTTTGCCAATATCAAATCCACGCTCTTTTAAGCCAGACTGCAATTTCATTGCATTGCTCCATAATTTTTCTTTTAACTCAGGCATGGTTCGCAACATATCCAAACGCTTAAGATTTCCCAATACAATTGGCATTGGTAAACTCTTAGCAAAAATTTGGCTTCTGATATTGTAACGAATAAAATCAATAATGGCTTTATCACCAGCTAAAAAAGCACCAATTGAAGCCATGCTTTTAGCAAAAGTGGAAAAATACAAATCGATGGCATCTTGACAGCCTTGTGCTTCACCAGCACCTGCACCAGTTTTGCCCAATGTTCCAAATCCATGAGCATCGTCTACCAATAGCCTGAATTGGTATTTATCTTTTAGTGCAGCAATTTCCTTTAGTTTGCCCTGATCTCCTGCCATGCCAAATACCCCTTCGGTAATTACTAAAATGCCACCTGTTTTTTGCTTCTCAATCAACTGGGTTGCTCTAGCTAATTGTTTTTCGCAATCTTCAACATCATTGTGTTTGAATACATAGCGATGTCCTGGATGTAAACGCAATCCATCAATAATACATGCATGACTTTCTGCATCGTATACAATTACATCATGTCTGCCACAAATCGCATCGATGGTACTCATGATACCTTGGTATCCAAAATTGAGCAAAATAGCATCTTGCTTGCTTTCAAAAGCAGCCAATTCTTTTTCTAATTGTTCGTGATAATTAGAGTTACCACTCATCATTCTAGCACCCATTGGGTAAGCCATACCAAATTCTTTGGCAGCTTCTGCATCTACTTTTCTAATTTCAGGATGATTGGCCAAACCTAAATAGTTATTTAAGCTCCAAACAATCATGTCTTTTCCACGAAACTTCATTCTACTACTAATCTCACCTTCCAATTTAGGAAAAGAAAAATAACCATGTGCTCTTTCGCGGTGCTGACCCAAGGGTCCAGCATTTTTTAACATTTTTTCAAATATATCTGCCATATTAATAAATTATCATATTCTTGAAACTGCTGCAAAATTAACCAATAAGTAGGAAAGTGCAAACGGTTTTATATATGCAAACCTTACCTTTAGCCTCTAATTAACGAAAATGAAATCAATTAGCATTGAAAAAGCCTTTAAAATAGGTGTTTTTACTCCCTTAATGGTGTTAGTAATTATTGTTGGCAATAGCAGTTTTTTGCTTGCTCAAAAATCGGTTAAGCAACCTGTAAATGCATCTGCCCCTAAGCTAGTAGTTGGCATTGTGATTGATCAAATGAGGTGGGATTATCTCTATCGTTTTGCCCCTTTGTTTAAGGCCAATGGTGGTTTCAAAAGAATGATGAATAATGGATTTAGTTGCGATAATACCCAAATTGGCTACACCCCTTCTGTAACTGCTTGTGGTCATACAGGTATATACACAGGTTCTGTTCCTGCAATTCATGGAATTACTGGCAATGCCTGGTATGATGGGCAGTTAAAAAGAACGGTGTATTGCAGTGAAGATAAAACTGTAGATGGCGTTGGAACTAAAGGCGCAAGCGATGGGCAGATGAGTCCTCGCAATATGTTAACCACTTCTATTTGCGATGAGTTGAGATTGGCCACCAATTTTAAAAGTAAAGTAATTGGTGTAGCATTAAAAGATAGAGGCTCTATCTTGCCAGCAGGTCATAGTGCCAATGGGGCATATTGGTTCGATTCAAAAAGTGGTTATTTTATAACCAGCACATATTACATGAATCAATTACCAGAATGGGTGAATAATTTCAACAAAAGAAATTTACCAGATTCATTGATGAAATTGGGTTGGACCAAAAAATTAAAAGATGAAGAATACTTAAACTATGCAACGGCTGATGAAAAATCATACGAAAATCAACCTTTTGGCAAAGAGCAAACCAAAATGCCTTATACCTTAACCAGAACAGCAACTGAAGGATTTGGAAAACTTTCATCATCACCACATGGCAATACTTTAACTGCAGAAATGGCCAAAGCAGCTGTGATTGCAGAAGAATTGGGCAAAGATGCTATTACCGATTTCTTGGCTGTTAGTTTTTCTTCGCCTGATTATATTGGTCATGCATTTGGTCCCAATTCTTGGGAAAATCTAGACGACTATATTCGGTTGGATGAAGAGCTGGGAAAACTTTTTGACTTTTTAGATGCCACTGTTGGAAAAGGCACTTATACATCATTCTTAAGTGCCGATCATGCGGTTGCCCATGTTCCAGCATTTATGAAAGAAAACAAATTGCCTGGCGGAGTAATCAGTGATAGCAAAGTATCTGCTGATCTCAATGGAAAAATTAAAGAAAAGTTTGGAATTGACAATGCTATTGTAAGCATGTATAATTATCAAGTTCATTTTAACCGCTCTAAAGTAGATAGCTTAAACATTAATAAAACACAATTGAATGATTTTGTAATTCAATATTTGTTGAAATTAGAACAAGTTTCCAATGCATTTCCAACCGCATCTATTCTTAGTGCCCCAATGCCACAGGTTTTAAGAGAAAAATTGGCCAATGGATTTTTCTACAACAGAAGTGGCGATATACAAATAGTGTTAAAGCCTGGTTATATTGATGGTAATGACAAAGGCACTACCCATGGTTTATGGTATCCATATGATGCCCATATTCCTCTATTGTGGTATGGATTTGGCATTAAACAAGGAAAATCTAATAGGGAAGTATATATGCATGATATTGCTTCAACCATTGCTGCGCTTTTGCATATTCAAATGCCAAGTGGAAATATTGGAAAACCCATTGAAGAAGTGTTGAAATAACCAAAAGAAAAAGATTATAGCCATAAGCTATAAATCAATGCCTACATTTTTCAAATTCAATAATATATTGCACAAAACAATCCTCCATGAAAAAACAAATTCAACTGATTTTATTGGGAATTTTGGTGGTATTCAGCACCAATGCTCAATTAAATTTATCCGACAAAATTCCATTTGATTCAAAAGTGAAAATGGGCAAACTCTCCAACGGATTAACTTATTATATAAGGGCCAACCAAAAGCCTGAGAAAAAAGTAGAATTGCGATTGGTAGTAAATGCAGGTTCTATTTTAGAAGACGATGATCAGCAAGGTTTGGCGCATTTTACCGAACACATGTCTTTTAATGGTACAAAGAACTTCAAAAAAAATGAGTTGGTTAGTTTTTTACAAAGTATTGGAGTAGACTTTGGCGCTGACTTAAATGCTTATACCAGTTTTAATGAAACGGTGTATATTCTTCCAATTCCATTAAGCGATCCGAATAATTTTAAGAAGGGTTTGCTTGTTTTACAAGATTGGGCTTCTGCTGTAACATTCGACAATAAACAAATTGATGATGAACGCGGCATTGTTTTAGAAGAAAGCAGATCCGGCAAAGGAGCAGACGACAGAATGGGAAGAAAAGTTTATACCAAACAATATGAAGGATCTAAATACGCAGAAAGATTACCGATTGGCAAAGACAGTATTTTAAAATCATTTAAATACGATGCCATCAAGCGTTTTTATCGCGACTGGTATCGCCCTAATTTAATGGCAGTTGTTGTTGTTGGAGATATTGATGTTGCAGAAACAGAAAAAATGATTCAAACAATGTTTGGCGGATTAAAAAATCCAGCTAACCCGCGTCCTAGAATTTTACCAACACTTCCAGGTAGAACAAAAAATGAATCATTGGTAATTACAGACAAAGAAGCCACCAATTTTAGAATTCAGTTGAACTATGGAGCAGTTCCTTCAAAAACAGAACTTACCATTGGCGATTATAGAAAAGAAACGTTGATTAAAAACATGTTTACTTCCATGCTCAACCAACGCATGAGCGAATTGGCCCAAAGCGCCAATCCTCCTTTCATTGGAGCAGGTGCTGGCTTTGGTTCTGAAGCTAGAGGTTATGAAGGATTTATAAATGTTGCCATCCCGGGTAAAAAAGGAATTGATACAGCACTCAATGCATTGATCACAGAAGTAGAAAGAGTAAAGAAATTTGGGTTCACGCAAGGTGAATTAGAAAGAGCCAAAAAATCTGAATTGGCCTCCATTGAAAGAAGCTATAACAACAGAGACAAAACAGCATCTGAGCAAATTGTTGAAGAGTATATTCGTCATTTTTTAGAACAGGAACCTGCTCCAGGAATAGAAACAGAATATAAATATGCTCAGGAGCTTTTGCCTGCTATTCAGTTACAAGAAGTAAATGCCATTGCCAATGAATTAAAGCAAACTCAACAGTTTTTTGCCAGTGTTAAAGGCCCAGAAAAATCCGAAACACCTATCCCTACTGGCGCTTCTTTGCTTGCTGCTATCGAAAATATTAGTAAGGCCCCTATAAAAGCCTATGAAGAAAAATCGATTGCAACCAGTTTGTTAAAGACAAAACCAACCCCAGGTAACTTAGTAAAAGAAACCAAGAATGAAACTTTAGGAATCACTGAATTACAGTACAGCAACGGAACAAAGGTTATTCTGAAGCCTACCAATTTTAAGCAGGACGAAATTATCATGACCGGATTTAAAAAAGGCGGAATTAATACTTATAGTCTTGAAGATAAATACAGCGCAGAAAATGCAAGCACTATTATTCAACAAATGGGTATTGGAGATTTTACTCCAGTAGATCTTCGTAAATTTTTAGCTGGGAAAATAGCAGCTGCAAGTGTAGGCCTTAGTGCTATCAATGTAAGTGCTGGTGGCAGAAGTTCTATCAAAGACGTTGAAACCATGTTTCAATTACTCTACTTGAATTTTACCAATACTAGAAAAGATGAAGCACTTTTCACTGCTTGGAAAGAGAAACAGAAAACACAAATGCAATTCATGACTGCAGATCCGCAATTTGCTTTCTTAGATTCTGTATACAAGGTTTTATACGATGGAAACCCACTTGCACCTACACAAATTCCCAAACCTGGTAATTACGATAAAATAAATTTAGACAGATCACTAGCTATCTACAAAGAGCTAACTTCTGACGCAAATGATTTCACCTTCATCATGGTGGGTAATATTGATGTTGAAGCAATCAAGCCATTATTAGCTACCTACATAGCAAGTTTACCATCAAAAGGTGGTATTGGAAAAATTGGAGACAATGGAGTAAGGGTAAAAAAAGGAGTAAAGGATTTTACTGTTTACAAGGGCAAGGAACAAAAGAGTTTTATATTAAATATTTATTCAGGAGAAGTTCCTTATTCCGAAGATTTGGCATTTAAAGCAGAAATGTTGGCTGAAATTTTAAATATTAAAATCATAGAAGATTTAAGAGAAAAAATTGGCGGAATTTATAGCGGCGGAATTAATGGCACAGTTCAAAAATACCCTTACAACAGTTATATATTTGGGCTTCAATTACCTTGTGGGCCTGAAAACGTAGATAAATTAAAGAAAGCTGCTGCTGAAGAAATTGAGAAAATAAAAACCAATGGCCCCGAACAAAAAGACCTAGACAAAGTGAAGAAATCGTTGATGGAAAAATACACCGTGAATATGAAAGAAAATAATTTCTGGACTGGCGTTTTACAAGGAATTTATTTCAGTGACAAAGACCCTCAAAGGACATTAAATTATGAAAAAGTAGTTGCTGATATAGCTGTAGCTGATATTAAAAAAGCGGCCAACCTATTATTTGATGGAAAAAATATCATTGGTGGTATATTGCTTCCTGAGAAACAATAACACATGATCATGCTATAATCAAAAAGGACCCGTTCTAGATTGCCCCCAAAAAGTTAGCCACTTAATGGGGGCATTTTTTATTTACTATATTTACGCATACAGCATTCAATCATTGAAAAAGAGAATCAAAAAAATAGTTAAAAGTTCAAATTCAAGGAATTGGCTGAGCGAAATACATTTTCGAACACAACAAGCAACCCATCTAATTAAGAATACATTTTTTAGAATTAAGCATCCTGAATTAGCCATTCCAACAGACCGAGATTTATTTGAAACATTTCAACTTGATTATGCCCTGTATTTTTCAGATGGGCAATTGGCTGCAAATGAGTTGATTGAATGGAGTAAGCCCTATTTATTAAATGATGCATTGCATATACTCGATTGGGGATCTGGCGTTGGGAGAATCATTCAGCATATTCCTGCTATATTACCAAAAGCGATTTGCTATGGCGCAGACATCAATCAACAAAGAATCAGTTGGTGCAGAAAGCACATAGATGATGTACTATTTGATTCTATAGAAGATCAGCAACTACCCTATCCTTCCGAATTATTTGATCTTGTTATTGGAATATCCGTATTTACACATATTCAAGGCAATGATCAAGCATTTTGGTTGAAAGAATTGCATAGAATTACTAAACCAGGAGCTGTTGTTGTTGTTTCTACGCATGGATCTTTTTTTGAGAAAAACATGAATACAGCTGAATTGAGCACTTACCAATTAAAAGGCTGGCAAAGCAATAACTATCAAGAAAAAGGGCATCGCTTATTAAGCACTTATAACAAGGCTTCCCATTTCAAAGAATTAGCAGGGCCCTATTTTACTGTCCAAAAGCATTATGATGGAAAAAGCCACCCAGAAAAACTGGGTGGCCAAGATATTTGGATATTAATAAATCAATAAGTGAATTTTATTCCGCCTTATTCTCCTTCTGATATATCTATCTTACTCATTTTGAAGTAGTCGTTTTATTTTTCATAGTTGCTTTACGCAAGTCATCTAATTTAGCGATGTAAATGCTTCTTCCATGAGTTCCCAAAACAATTTCATTATCACGTGGGTGAATAACAAGATCATGCACCGGAACACTATAAGGCAACCCTTTGTTCCACATCATACTGGTAGCTCCTCCATCAATACTTACATACAATCCACCATCGGTTCCAACATATATAATGTCCTGGTCTACTAAGTCTTCTTTCACAACATTTACTGGCTCAGCGGGCAAATCTTTGGCAATCTGTTTCCAGTTAGCACCATAATCGTCACTCACGTATACATAGGCATTGAAATGATCATTTCTATATCCATTTAAAGATAAATAAACCCTACCCTCTTTAAATGCACTAGCAGAAACCCTACTTACATATAATCCTTTAGGCAATTGTTTATTATTCAATAAAGTCCATGTATATCCTCCATCCTTGGTAACATGAATATTTCCATCATCTGTTCCTGTATAAATTAAACCAAAACGCAAAGGGCTTTCACTCATGGTACAAATTGTTCCGAACGGCACATCACCTTGATCAGGATTGGTACTTAAATCTCCACTCATTGTAACGGTGCTATCTCCTTTATTGAATGATCGATGAAACTTGTTGCTTCCATAATAAAAAACGTCTTGATTATGTCTGCTAATTAAGATAGGTGTTTGCCAATTGTAACGCAATGGTGTTTCCCCTAAATCCCTTGATGGTCTAACAGATTTACCCCTTTGAAAACCAGTTGATGGTGCCCCTAATACTTGTCTGGAATAGGCTCCAAATTGAGACCCACTGTACACTGTTTTATTATCTCTCCAATCTACTTGAACCTGCATCCCATCTCCTCCACCAATTCCTTTGAAAGGATTTTCACCATTGTCGTACCAATCAAAATTCATTACAGATTTACTAGAACCATACCAGGTACCATTGTCTTGTAAGCCACCATAAACATTGTAAGGTGTTGCCATATCCACTGCAATACCATAGAATTGTCCAACAGATGGTGTATTGGCTTTAAACCAATGTTGTCCATTATCATAAGTTATATTGGCACCACCATCATTCCCATTGATCATATGGGTTTCTTTATTTGGGTTAATCCACATTACATGATGATCACTATGAACATTCTCTCCGCCAATTGATTTGAAGGTCTTTCCTGCATCTAAACTCATTTGTAATCCAACACCAGTTAAAACAATTTTATTGTCGTTAGATGGACTAACAAATACTTTTCCAAAATAATATCCATAAGTGCTATAGATTCCAATCGGATCTTTATGTGTTTTCACCCAGGTTTTACCTGCATCATCACTGCGATACAATTCGCAACCAATGATTGGTGTTTCAAATAGAGCTGTATTGGCATCAAACAAAAAGTCATAAATAGCTGTAGGAGCTAATTTATCTGCCCCCACCATTTCCTTTAGGCTGGCAGCAGTATACTTTGCAGGAATGCCATTTCTGGGAGACTTTATAAAAGCATTGAGTTTTTTTTCGTCTAAAGCAGCAAATTGCTCTTTAGTAAGCGCTTTAAAATCTGCCAATACATATCGAGTAGAATCTGCA
>Ga0164293_10005840_pt1 | contig 10484 bp, 6 predicted proteins | sample GEODES118metaG_FD_111487 | JGI IMG/M metagenome (GOLD analysis project Ga0164293, IMG submission 111487) | Eutrophic lake water microbial communities from Lake Mendota, Wisconsin, USA - GEODES118 metaG | ecosystem: Environmental > Aquatic > Freshwater > Lake | place: USA: Lake Mendota, Wisconsin...
AAGAGCTCTGCGGACTATTTGTTCATCCGTTTGATGACTTGCAAGTGATGGAAGGCCAAGGAAAAAAGAAAAATTCCCAGCCCTCATCGAGCGTCTTGAACAATATATTGTGCAGTTTACCTACATCAACGACAAGCCCGACTTGTTTGAGTTTTTGATTTCAGTTACTCCAGCAGCGACAAAATGTCGTTCTCCGAAAGCGACTTCATAAACCCTTCCTCGGCGGTTATGAGGTCGTTAAAAAGCTGTTTTTTTGTATTTTGCAAATCCAATATTTTTTCTTCGACCGTATTTTTTGTAATAAATTTATAACTAAAAACAGTATTGGTTTGGCCAATTCGGTGTACTCTGTCTACTGCTTGGGCTTCTACGGCTGGGTTCCACCACGGATCCAGCAAAAATACATACTCGGCTGCGGTAAGGTTTAGACCAACGCCACCAGCTTTTAACGATATCAAAAAGACCTTTTCTCGGTCTTCATTCTGGAATTGCTCTACTAATTCCATACGGTTTTTTGTGGAACCGTCTAGATACAAATAAGGGATATTTTGTTCGTCTAGCTTTTTTGCAATCAATGAAAGATGTTTCACAAACTGACTGAAAACCAGCGTCTTGTACCCCTCCTTAACCACATCTAATAGCTTATGCATTACATCTCTATCTTTGCCTGAGTCACCCTTATAATACTCGTCCACCATTAAAGGATTATTGGCCAACTGACGAAGCTTAGTCAGACCTTGCAAAACCAAAATACTCGATTTTTTAATGCCCCCAACTCCCACCTCGCTCAAGAGTTGATTACGTATAAAGGCTTTGGTTTCCTCATACAATTTTTCCTGCTCTTCTGACATCTGACAGTATTGAATACTCTCTATTTTTTCAGGCAAGTCTTTAGCTACTTGTTTTTTATGCCTTCTGAGCATAAATGGCTTTATGCGTGAAAAAAGTTTTTTCAGCGTTTCTTCGTCTTTTTGCTTTTCTATAGGATTCTGGAAATTATCTCTGAAGTACTGCAACGACCCCAATAAACCAGGATTGATAAAACTCATCTGTGACCACAAATCCATAGTGCTGTTTTCGAGTGGTGTACCTGTCAAAATAAGCCTATTTTCAGTATTTAGCTGTGTCACCGACCTAAAAATCAAAGAACTTGGGTTTTTTATCGCCTGTGATTCGTCTAAAATAGCATAGTTAAATCTATAATTTTTCAAGAAATCAATATCCAATCTTAGCACACCATAAGAACAGATAATAAGGTCAAAACTCTCGAAAGCTCTAGCATCTTTGTGTCTATTTTGACCAAAATGAATCAAGATTTTCAATTTGGGAGTAAACTTAGTCGCTTCTTTTTGCCAGTTATAAATCAGCGAAGTTGGCATGACCAGAATACTCGGATTTTCCGGTTTATCCTCTTTTAGTTTTTGCAAAAACGCTAGCGTTGTTACAGTTTTTCCAAGTCCCATATCGTCGGCCAAACAACCACCGAATTTGAATTTTTTTAGGAAGTGTAACCAATCATAACCCGCTTTCTGATAAGGCCTTAGACTACCCTTGAAGTTATTAGGAAGTTCCACTTCTTCAATTTCCTCAAAGTTTTTAAGCCCCTGAAGTTTGCGGTTCATTACCGTTACGGCCAACCCGTCTTCTTCTAAATAATTGATAATGCCAACATGGTGTTTTTTCAAACGACCTTTTCCCTCGTCTTCAACCTCCAGATTTTCAAACAGTTCAGAGTATTTACTAAACCATTCGGCAGGAATCATAGCCATTTGTCCGTTGGGTAACTCAAACTCGCGGATATTGTTGAGTATATAATTCCGGAGTTTCACGAACGGTATTTTGTATTCACCAAACTGCACCAAGGCTTTGATATCGAACCAGTCACGGTTTTCTTCGATAAGTATTTCGAGTTTAGAATAACCTAGAAAATACTTCACAGAATTCTCTGTATTTTGCTTTATTTCTATCTCAGCTTCTTGCAGATTTAAGGCATTATTCTGAAGCCACTCTATGGCTTCAATTTTAGGTTTGGTTATGCGTCCATTTCTTAAATCTAAATTGAGATTTTTAATGAAAAGCATGGTTTTTTTTTCTTTTTCTAAATTCTTTTTGATTTTGTAAAAAACCCAAGACTCCTCTTTTTTCTCCAAAAAAACATAGGCCGGAGCACTGAAATTATCGTATTTAAAATTGTATTTGCCGTATTGGAACGAAAGTTCAAAGTAAAATTTACTCTCCTCCTCATTACTTGCATTTATGTTTTTTTCAAACAAACTGACCGCAACACCTGGAGATTTTATCTCTGAAACCAACAATTGAACTTGCATTTCCTCTTTTTCTTGCAGTATCTCAAAACCTTTTGCAAAAACATTAAAATTCGCCACCAAAGGCACTATAAATTTCTTATAGTAAGTATCTTCTATTTTTTTAGGGATAATAATATTTGGTTTATTTAGAAATGGTTTTAATTTCCTTCCATCCGCAAAATTATCGAAAACATACAACTTGGTGTCTATCAACATGCATGCAGGCAAGTCGTTGATGATGTAGGCGTTTTTGAACTGAAACTTTACTTTTTCTTCCCCGCACTTTATGATAGGATAGTACACCGTTTGGTCCTCTTGTCTGTCAAAATGAAAGTATGCCTTGGCGGGTTCTTTCATGATTTCTATCTCTTTCCAAGTGGCCACACCATCGCTGCCCGTTATAAACAAATGCTTAGTAATTATCCTTGCAAAAATTTCTTTTTTGTAGTTTTCAAGATATGAAAAAATGACATCTCGGAGCAATTTATCGCCTTTTTCGGGATGAAAACTCTTTTTGAAAAAGTCCTCTACAGATAATTTTTTGGTATTAAATTTCTTCAAAATTACATCTTGCTGAATACTGTCTGTGAGTTTTACAAGCTCAAAGTCGTCGTCTTCGAGGCCTGATGCAAAGTCGGATATGTTTTTTGACGAAATGTTCTGTGTTTGAAAAGTAACCTCTCCTCGTGAATTGAGCTGCACCACGTAGGATTCTAACAGAAAACCGAAATACTCGTGTTCGTAAAGGCTATAAATTATTTTAAATGGCTCTGTTGGCGATACAATCATCAGTTTGAATTCAAAAAATGGAATCAAATGTACTAGTTTGACTTTTCTTGACAAAAAAAATATTTCGAAACATATCCACATTACAACAGAAGAACTGGTTTGAAGTAATTTTAGTAAGCAAATCAAAAAAATGTCTTAATTTTGTACTTCGTTATTTAAAAATACAAACCGAACAAACCAACCAATATTATGGCTTACGGATTACTAAAAGGTAAGAAAGGTATCATATCAGGTGCTTTAGACGAGAACTCTATCGCATGGAAAGTGGCATTGAAAGCAAAAGAAGAAGGGGCAATATTTACACTCACCAACGCTCCTATAGCCATGAGAATGGGTGAAATCAATAAGTTGGCTGAGATTTGCGAAGCTGAAATAATCCCAGCTGATGCTACAAGTGTAGAAGATATCGAGAACCTTTATGCCAAGTCAATGGACGCTTTGGGTGGAAAGGTTGATTTCGTTTTACATTCAATTGGTATGTCGCCAAACGTACGTAAAGGAAGGGCTTATGGTGATTTAAATTATGATTTTTACAAACAAAGTGTGGATATTTCGGCCATGTCATTCCATAAGTTTTTGCAAACTGCCGAAAAAATGGACGCTATCAATGAGTGGGGTTCTGTGGTAGCATTGACTTACATGGCAGCTCAAAGAACCTTCTCTTTCTACAGTGATATGGCAGATGCCAAAGCTATGCTAGAGTCTATAGCTAGAAGTTATGGATACAGATACGGAAAGTTGAAAAATGTAAGAGTTAACACCATTTCGCAGTCGCCAACCAAAACTCGTGCAGGTGGTGGTATAGCCGGATTTGATTCTTTCTATGAATTTGCCGAGAAAATGTCTCCACTTGGTAATGCTTCGGCTGATGCATGTGCAGATTATGTATTAACACTATTCTCTGATTTCACGAAAATGGTAACCATGCAGAACCTTTTCCACGATGGAGGTTACTCTATGACTGGAGTCTCAGCTGAATTGTTGGAAATGATAAAGCCGGCGGAATAAGAAAGAACAACATTTAGTATTATATTTGAACACCTGGCCCAGTCAGGTGTTTTTTTATTTTAAAATTATCTAGGAATATGTCCCAAATAGTAACCCTCACCATAAACCCGGCTGTTGACAAAAACACAAAGTTTGAAGGTTTAGTAGCGGAACACAAAATCAGATGTGAGCAGCCTGTTTATGATGCTGGAGGTGGCGGCATAAACGTTTCTAAAGCCATTCATCGCTTGGGAGGCAAATCCACAGCGTTTTTCCCGGCTGGTGGACCCATTGGCGATTTACTGAAAGATTTAGTTAAAAAAGAAGGAATTGTATTTGACATAGTGGAGTCCAAAGCTTGGACAAGAGAAAACTTTATAGCGGTAGATACCAATACCAATGCCCAATACCGATTCGGAATGCCAAGCCCTGAACTGAAACTGGAGGAGTTTGAACAAATTTTGGAGAAGGTCAAAAAACAAAATCCTCAAATATTGGTGGTAAGTGGAAGTTTGCCCGAAAATCTATCGTCCTTAATTTTTAAAAGAATTGCTGAAGTTTTTGGCGAAAAGAAACCTAAAATTGTGGTAGATACTTCTGGTGACGCATTAAAATTTGCCCTTGAAAATGGAGCATACTTAATAAAACCCAACCACAAAGAGTTAGCAAAACTCTTAGGATTGGAAAAATTAGAGCCAAATCAAGTGGAAAGTGCGGCCAAAACAATAATAGAAAAATACAATTGTCAGATTGTGGTAGTTTCACTGGGACCCGACGGAGCCATGCTTTTTGATAAAAACAACAATTACTTTGTAGCCGCACCAAAAGTAGAGAAGAAAAGCACAGTAGGTGCAGGAGATAGTATGGTAGGCGGCATGGTGTGGGCATTAAGTCAAAATCTGCCTGCCTCAGACGTTTTAAAATGGGGTGTAGCATGCGGCTCTGCTGCTACCATGAATGAAGGCACCCAGCTCTTTAAAAAGGAGGATGCTCGGCGGTTGTTCGAACAATTATGATTTAACTTAATCTTAGAAGAACATGAAATTCATTGTTTTAGTATTTATGGTTCTTATGGGAACATTTCTCAATGCCTTTGCTCAGACCTATCGGCCAAATTATCACTACACCCCACCCAAAAATTGGGTAAATGACCCCAACGGACTGGTTTATCTCGACGGTGAATATCATTTGTTTTATCAATACAATCCCTTTGGCGACAAATGGGGCCACATGAGCTGGGGCCATGCCGTTAGCAAGGATTTGGCAAAATGGGAAACTCTGCCGCTGGCTTTGCCCGAAATTCAAAATCCAGACGGAAGCACGACCATGATATTTTCGGGCTGCGTAGTGGTTGATAGTTTTAATACCTCCGGATTGTTTAATGCAGGATTTAAAAAAGGTTTGGTGGCGGTTTTTACCTCTCATGTTTCTAAACCTGGTCAGGATTTGGCACAACACCAAAGCTTGGCGTACAGCTCAGACAAAGGCCGCACTTGGAAATATTTCAATAAAAATCCAGTTTTGGATATTGGACTCACCAATTTCCGTGACCCGAATGTAATCTGGTGGCCGTCTGAGAAAAAATGGATAATGACGGTGGTGAAACCTTTGGAATATATAGTCCAATTTTATTCTTCTAAAGACCTGAAAAAATGGGACTTCATGAGCGAGTTTGGTAAACAGGGCGATACAACTAAGATTTGGGAATGCCCATCGCTCGTGAAAGTACCTGTCGAAAATTCAAAAGACTCAAAATGGGTATTGATGATTTCAAGCGGGCATCGACAAGCTGCTTATTTGGCCATGCAGTATTTTGTGGGCGATTTTGATGGAAAATCATTTAAACCTCAGAAGCAAAACGAAATATTCTATTTGGACGAAGGCAAAGATTTTTACGCCGCCATTCCATTCTATAATTTGCCTAAAACACAGAAAAACCCGATAATAATTGGCTGGACAAACGACTGGGAATACGCCAACGACATTCCGGCAGGTGAAGGTTATAGAGGTGGTTTTTCGGTAGCTAGAAAATTGAGCTTATATACAACAGATGGTGTGATTAAGCTTAAACAAGAGCCTATTATTAACTCCAAGGTAAAAACAGAAACCTTGGCTTTGACTAAAAACTACGTTTTGAACTCGAGTCTCGGTAAAAAAACGCAAAACTCTTACCGATTAATACTAGACATTGACCTGACCTCCTCCAAAGGTTTTGATTTACAGCTGTTAAAATATGAAAACCAATATTTGCTCTTGAGTTATGACGTCTCCACAAAAATATTTTCAGTGGACAGAACAAAGTCAGGCAAAGTAGACTTTAACAAACGTTTTTCAAGTGTAGAAACCACTAAGATACTTCCTAAAAACAACAAGCTGCTGCTTGATATTTTGGTGGACAAATCGATAATGGAAGTTTATATCAATGGCGGTAAAGTAGTTTTTACCGAACTTACTTTTCCTGATAATCATTCAACTAGTGAAGTTTTTAGTTTTTTTTGATGGCAATATTCATTTTTAAAAATAGAGAATACTGATATTATTTATGCTCTATAATGACTGTTCTCATTATTTTCCAATCTTATTTTTACTTGTTTTGAATAAACAAAAACAAGTACAATAATGGAAACCAAAACATATTTTTTTGACCTACACGCGGATCATGTTGAATGGCTAAAGGCATTGGATTTTTATACCGACGAGTTAGTCATTTTTAAAAGCAGACTGGCCGAAGTAAGTGCCAAAAACAGCTCTATCGAAATTAAGAAAGAAGTGGAGAAGTTTCAGAATAAATTCATCATTCAAAAAAATGAAATTGATAATCTAAAGCATTACATTCATGGTTCTGAAAAAGAAATGGAAGAGGAAATTAAGAAAAACCCAGTGGCAGTAGACCACCGCAAAACGGTGGAAGATACCAGTATTAGAGATAAAATGACAATTTTTATAGAAATTTTTGCTGAACTCAAAGAAGAATTTAATGTCTTTTTGGGTAGAAATATGTAGAAAAGAAATTTCTGAAACATTAAAAAAAGCAGTCAACTTCCATTGACTGCTTTTTTTATAGACAAATCTTCAAAGAAACACGCAAACAAATCCTCGTCCATCTACACTGATACCAGGGCCAAGATAAAACAGCATTTTGTCTGCATTTTCTTCAGTTGTATTTATCAATATATCTGTATCAACTGTAGTTCTAACAAACCCATGTATAATCACTGCAAAACCTTCAAGTACTGTATATTAAACCTCATGTTAGTAGAGCAATTGAACGAAACTTAGATCTTCGTCTTTTATGGTTTTCGATTGGTTTTAGGGCTTAGATGAAAACAAATCCTTCGCTAATCGGTTGAGCTCTTTTGTAGCTAGAAGCCTTTCATTAGGAGTTTTTTCTAACCAAAAAGCAAGGTTGTTTTTGGGGACTTCATCCCAATTTTTATATTTTGAAATTTTTAGTTTATTTTCCAAAATCAGTATTGTTTCTATAGAAGTTTAAAAGAAAAACGAGCAAATTGATTACTTGTCAAAATATTCTCGATTGCCAAAGATTCTAAACCCGCTAAAGTTTGTAACCTCACAAACTTACAATTCCCCCACATCAATTTTCTGACACTAATTCCTTATTTTTGCACATTATTAATTTTAGGTTCAGCGAATTCAACAAATGGAAATTTCAAAAACATATAGTCCGAAAGAAATAGAAGATAAGTGGTATGCTTATTGGGAAAAAAATAAATTCTTCAAGTCCACGCCCAACAAAGACAAAGAACCTTACACCATCGTCATTCCGCCGCCCAACGTAACAGGCGTGTTGCACATGGGACACATGCTCAACAATACCATACAAGATGTACTGATCCGCAAGGCTCGAATGGAAGGAAAAGAAGCTTGTTGGGTTCCTGGAACAGACCACGCTTCGATAGCAACGGAAGCAAAAGTTGTGGCTATGCTCAAAGAGCAAGGCATCAACAAAGCAGATTTGACTAGAGACGAATTCCTAAAATATTGCTGGGAATGGACCGAAAAATACGGTGGAATTATCCTGAAACAATTGCGTAAAATTGGTGCTTCGTGCGACTGGGATAGAACCCGATTCACGATGGAAGATAGCCTTTATGATGCCGTAATCGACGTCTTCGTGGATTTACACCAAAAAGGTGATATTTACAGAGGTTACCGAATGGTAAACTGGGATCCCCAAGCCAAAACAACGGTTTCTGACGAAGAGGTTATCACCAAAGAAATGCCTTCAAAATTGGTGCACATCAAATATAACTTTGTCGAAATATCACCTCGAGCGGAGTCGAGAGGCATTATTATCGCAACCACACGTCCAGAAACCATTATGGCAGACTCAGCCATTTGTGTGCATCCTGATGATGAAAGATATAAAAACCTAATAGGCAAAAAAGTTAGAATTCCGTTAATCGACAGAGAAATCAGCATCATTGCCGACGAATATGTGGAGATGGAATTTGGAACGGGCTGTTTGAAAGTAACTCCTGCCCATGACCAAAACGACTTTGCTCTTGGCGAAAAACACAAGTTGGAAGTAATTGACATCCTTACTGATGACGGAAAACTTAATGAAAAAGCACAGATTTTAGTTGGTGAAGATAGATTTATTGCCCGTAAAAAAATCATTAAAATGCTGGAGGAATCTGGCAATTTGGTGAAAGTAGAAGAATATAAATCAAACGTAGGCACTTCTGAAAGAACCGGAGCCGTTATTGAGCCAAAAATCTCTTTACAGTGGTTTTTGAAAATGGAGCGTTTGAGTAAGCCAGCTCACGAAAACGTGATGAATGACACTATTCAGCTCATTCCGCCAAAATTCAAGAATACATACAACCACTGGATGGAAAACGTTCGCGACTGGTGCATCAGCCGTCAATTGTGGTGGGGACATCGTATTCCGGCCTACTATTTGGCCGATGGTACTTGTATCGTTGCCAAATCAATAGAAGCTGCTGTTGAAATAGCCAATACCCAACAAGGCAAAAATGTTACCTCCGCTGACTTTACCCAAGACGAAGACGTGTTGGACACTTGGTTTAGCTCTTGGTTGTGGCCAATTTCGGTTTTTGATGGTTTTAAAAATCCTGAAAACGAAGATATCAACTATTATTACCCAACCAACGACTTAGTAACTGCACCCGAAATTTTATTTTTCTGGGTGGCAAGAATGGTTATTGCTGGATACGAATACAAAGGCACATTTCCGTTCAAAAACGTTTACTTAACCGGGATCGTAAGAGATAAACAAGGTCGAAAAATGTCAAAATCTTTGGGTAATTCGCCAGACCCTTTGGATTTGATTGATAAATTTGGAGCCGATGGAGTGCGTACAGGAATGCTTTTCAGTTCGCCAGCAGGCAACGACCTCCCTTACGACGAAAAACTGGTAGAACAAGGCCGAAATTTCTCCAACAAAATGTGGAATGCATTCAGATTGGTGAAAGGTTGGAACGTGGCTTCTCCCTTCGGCTCCGCTCAGGGAACACCGCTTGAAAGTCAAGGAAATAAAGTCGCAGTTGACTGGTTTAGAGCAAAACTCAACGCCGCCATCGCCGAGGCACTCGACCACTACGACAAATTCCGTATGTCAGATGCCCTTTTGGTGACTTACAACTTAATATGGAACGACTTCTGCTCGCAATATCTCGAAATGATAAAGCCAGCTTATGTTGACGGCCAAAGCTTGCCGATAGACCAAGATACTTACGATGCAACGCTCGGGTTTTTCGAAGAACTAATGCGTCTTGTTCATCCGTGGACACCGTTTATTTCAGAAGAAATCTGGCAAAATATTCAACAAAGAACCGAGAATGACTCCATTTGTATTCAAGAATTCCCGAAAGGTGGGGAAGTAGATAGCAAAATATTGGCCGATTTCGAAATCTTGTTTGAGTTGGTTTCGTGGGTAAGAAATACCCGACAGTCGAAGCAAATGTCGCCAAAAGAAGCCTTGCCATTGAGCATCAATACCCAAGACGCCGGTAAATATACTAATTTGGTAGATTTGATGAAAAAAATGGCCAACCTATCAGAAATCACTTTTGTGAGTACTTCTGTAAAAGGTATGAGTTTGGTGATAAAAGGTGATGAATTTGGCATTGATTTGGGCGAAAACTTGGATGTAGCTGCCGAAATTGAAAATCTTAAAAAAGAGCTGGAATACACCCAAGGCTTCAAAAAATCAGTAGAAGCAAAACTCGCTAACGAGCGATTTGTAGCCAACGCAGCACCTGACTTGGTTCAAAGAGAAAGAGATAAACTCGTTGATGCAGATGCTAAGATTAAAGCAATTGAGGAGGCTTTGGTAAAATTGGGATGATGTTTTTTATGATATGACAAAATTTAATCTTAAAATATTATACATTTGATATTTAATGAATTAAAATG
>Ga0164293_10005842_pt1 | contig 10484 bp, 7 predicted proteins | sample GEODES118metaG_FD_111487 | JGI IMG/M metagenome (GOLD analysis project Ga0164293, IMG submission 111487) | Eutrophic lake water microbial communities from Lake Mendota, Wisconsin, USA - GEODES118 metaG | ecosystem: Environmental > Aquatic > Freshwater > Lake | place: USA: Lake Mendota, Wisconsin...
GCGATGTGATCCAGGGCGCCCTGATGATGAATGATAAGGACCTGAGAGATAAACTCTATTTCATCCAGAAAAGCTGCGGTGCTGTTCCCGGACCCATGGATTGCTTCCTGGTCTTAAGGGGCATCAAGACCCTGCATGTAAGGATGCAGCGCCATTGTGAAAATGGCCGCATTGTTGCAAACTTTCTCAAAGACCATCCTAAAGTAGGGAAAGTGTACTGGCCGGGCTTCGAAAATCACCCTGGACATGCCATTGCAAAAAAACAAATGCGGGATTTTGGCGGCATGATCAGCTTTGAGTTGAAAGATGATTCTATCGAAGCGGCGCGGACAGTTCTTTCTTCAACAAAAGTATTTTCATTAGCGGAAAGCCTCGGAGGCGTTGAGTCACTCATTAATCATCCAGCCAGCATGACCCACGCATCCATTCCACGCGAGGAGCGTATTAAGAATGGCCTTAGCGATTCATTGATCCGCTTGAGCGTGGGTATTGAAGACGCAGATGACCTGGTGGCAGATCTCACAAACGCGATCGGTTAATGGTAATGGACGGTTGAACTGAACTATGATAATGTGGAAAGGCCGCTTCTGCAACCATTTACATTTGCTATATTAGGAGATGCAAAATCAAGTTTTACTCTACGGCGCCAATGGCTATACCGGTACCCTGATCGCGCGAATGGCTAAGGAATATGGTGTAAGCCTGATTCTGGCAGCCCGAAGGGAAGAAACCATTAAGCCGATGGCGGAGGAGCTCGGCTTTCCTTACCGGGTGATCGAACTGAACGATGCAGTAGCGCTTGATCAGGCATTGTCAGAAGTTGACCTTGTGCTGCATGCGGCCGGCCCATTCAAGTATACGGCCAAGCCCATGATAGAAGCCTGTCTGCGCACAGGAAAACATTACCTCGACATCACCGGCGAGATCATGGTCTATGAAATGGCAAAAAAATACCATGATCAGGCATTGGCCAAAGGCATCATGGTGATGCCGGGTGTTGGATTTGACGTGGTACCTACTGATTGCATTGCCCTGCACCTGAAAAATAAAATGCCCGATGCCGTTTCCCTCAAACTGGCATTTGCCGGACTCGGCGGCGCGTACAGTCGTGGTACCGCCACCACCATGGCAGAAGGCATGGGTGAAAAAAGTGCCCGGCGGATAGATGGGAAGATTACACCGGTGCCCCTGGGTGAGCACGGCATGTGGCTTGAACTGGGTGGTAAAAAGATTTTTTTCATGTCGATTCCCTGGGGTGATGTATCCACTGCATACCATACCACGGGTATACCTAATATTGAGACGTATACGGGTGCATCGATCAAAACATTTAAAGCCTTAAAATACCAATCGCTTTTCAATTGGCTTCTCCGCACATCGTTTATGAGGAACCGTCAGCTGAAAAAAATTAAGAATATGCCTCCCGGGCCATCAGATGAGCGAAGGGAAAAATCAAAAAGCGTTGTATGGGGGGAAGTCATAAATGGCGATGGAGTAACCATGCAGGCAAAAATAAGAACCCCTGAAGGATACACATTAACCGCTATCAGCAGCTTGATCATTGCTAAGAAAGTACTGAATGGAAATGTCAAGCCCGGATACCATACACCTGCGGGCTGCTATGGTGAAGGCCTCGTGTTTGAAGTGCCAGGAGTTGAGTTTATTTGAGAATGCGTTCCCAACCTGCTGTTATTCCAATATTTCCCGCTCTCCCAGAATGGTAGGCATGTCCCTATTTTGAATCGAATCTGCCAATGCCAAGGTCTTTGGAAGTTCGTATTTGAAATAGAATTTCATCGTTTCGAGCTTGCTGTGCATGAAGGTATGTTCGCGCTTGCTGCTGGCAACGATACCCTGCTTCAGCCATTGCCACGCAGTGCAGGTGATGCCCGCAAGCTCCATGAACAGATTGGCATCGGCCAAATATTTTTCCAGCTCCCCTTTTGCGGCAAATCCCTGTAAATGCATGAGCACATCCTGCATCCTTTCAGCCGCCTCCTGCAGTTTAAGGGCATAAGGCCTCAGGACTTCGATGGCCAGTGCTGCCTCTACAGCCCGGATCATTTCACCCAGGAGCAATTTCACTGCCTTCCCCTGCTGCATCGGTACCTTCCTTCCCAGCAGGTCCATGGACTGGATGCCCGTGGTGCCTTCGTAGATGGACATGATCCTGATATCGCGGTAATACTGCTGCGCGTGGAAGTCCATCGTGAAACCATATCCGCCCAATACCTGGATGGCATTACTGGTGGACACAATGCCATATTCAGAAGGATAAGTTTTTACAATGGGTGTCAGCAATTCGAGCATGAGATAAGCGTTCTCTTTTTCTACGCCGGTACTGATCTTCTCAAGATCATACCATTTCAAACACTCGATCACCAGGCTGATGGCACCTTCCACAAATGCTTTTTGAAGGAGCAGCATCCGACGAACGTCTGCATGGTTGATGATCAGCGTTTGCTCCCTGAGTGGATCCTTATTGGTGATATGCCGCCCCTGGGGACGCTCGTTGGCATAATTCAGTGCATAATGGTAAGCAGCGGAGGAAACGGCAGCTGCTGTTTGTCCTACCCCGATCCGTGCTGAATTCATCATCTGGAACATGTACTGTAAGCCCTTGTTGGCCTCTCCAACAAGAAAACCCCGCGTAGTTCCGGATTCACCAAAGATGAGGTGGGTGGTAGCGTAGCCACGCTGGCCCATTTTTTTAAAATCTGCGGCGCAGGTGACGTGGTTATCGTCCAGGACGCCGGATTCACCGGGGACATATTTAGGAACGATGAATAAAGAAATACCTTTTGTTCCCGCAGGTGCGCCCTGGATCCGCGCGAGGGTGAGATGAACAAAGTTCTCGCATGCTTCGTGTTCACCCCCGGAAATAAATATTTTATGCCCATGGATCTCATAGAAACCATCCGCGGGTTTTGCTGACGTAGTGATATCTGATAATGAGCTGCCGGCCTGGGGTTCAGTGAGGGCCATGGTACCCTGCCATCTTCCCTCCATCATTGGCGGCATGAAGATCTTTTTATACTCTTCTGCAGCAAATAGTTCGATCAATTCCAGGGACCCGGTCGACAGCCCGAGATAGCCTTGGGCACTGCTGTTGGCCGCTTCAAAGATCATATGGGCAACGGAAAAAATACTGTAAGGAAGTTGCATACCCCCGGCCTCCAGTTTTACCATGGCCGTGAACCAACCTGCCTCACCTACAGCTTTAAAAATATTTTTCAACTGGGGGTGGCTCCTCACATGCCCTTCTTTGTATTCAACGGGCAGATCATCCATTTCCTTGAAAAACGGAAACAGCTCCTTATCGGCAATGTCTTTCGCATTCTGGATCAATAGTTCCATCTCCTCACGGCCACCTATATGCGCATATTGCGGATCTTTCAACAGATCATCGATATGGTGTACATCGTAGAGTAAAAAATTAAGATTGGGGAAGCTCAGGTATTGCATATCAGTACGTATAAAAACCTTGTTTCGTTTTAACGCCAAGTTTACCAGCGTCTACATAACTCTTCAACAATTCGGCAAATCGCTTGCTCTTTGCATCCGGCAGGCTTTTTGTTACATGCCAGGCAGTATCTAGACCAATGTTATCGAGAATGCCAAAAGGGCCCAGCCGCATATGGAAATTGTTGATCCAGCTCTTATCAACATCTTCAACGCTGGCAACGCCACTGGTCACCAGGTCGCCTGCGGCGCCTATCAGGGCAACGAGCATGGCATTAAAAACATACCCGGGATTCTCTTTCTGTACGAGCACCGGAACCTGGTTGAGCTTAATTCCCAATTCCATCAGCAGATCCACCAACCAGGGTTCAGTACCGGCATGCGGCATCACATCAACCACTACGGCATCGAAAACATCGTGGAAATGAAAAGCGCAGAACCGCTCAGGTCGGCCGGTTTCGGCAGCGAACCAGGAAGGCAGAAGGTATGAAGTGTTGGTGGTGAAGATGGTTGTAGGAGGACAGATCTTTCCAAACTTCAACCACACGTCTTTCTTTACGGCCAGGTCTTCAAAAACTGATTCACTGACCAGATCAGCATCATGGGCTGCCTCTTCAGCGTCAGTAGTAAAACGGATCCTGCTCAACACTTCGGGGCACTGTTCAGCACTCAGTTTATTGTTCTTCACCAGAAAATCCAGGATCTGCTGTTGGGTCTTCCGGGCATAGGAAAAACTTCTATCGCTGATGTCATAGATCACGGTGTGATAACCGCTGATCGCTGCCTGAAGGCCGATCCGTAGTCCCATGGTTCCTGCACCCAGGATCAAGATATTCCTGACATCTTCCAATTTCATATGCATAACGATCGTTTAATAGAAATGACTGATCCTGTTAAACCGGATAGCCTTTGAGGCGTTCTCCGCACAGGCTTTCACAACATAGCCCAAGGTAGCGAAACGCGGGTCGGAAGTCAAGCCTTTTTTATACCGGGCATAGATCTGCTGAACGATCACCGCTATCTTGAAGGAACCAAAGACGTAATAAAACAGAAAATCACGGACATCCCTGCCTGTGTTCAGGCGGTATCGCTCCAGCACCTGTTCACGTGTCAGGTTGCCTTCGAGCCAGGTCAGATTAAATGGCTTCAGCGCTTCACTGTCGCCCGCTTCTGCCCAATATGCCAGTGTAGTTCCAAGGTCCATCAGCGGACTGCCAACGGTAGCCATTTCCCAGTCCAGCACCGCAAGGATGTGGGAAAGATCCGAAGGATGCAGAACAAGGTTATCGTATTTATAATCGTTATGAATAAAAGCAGGCCCATCATCTTCCGGCATATTCGATGTAAGCCATTCTGCCGCCGCATTCATTTCAACGATCACATCCGTTTCCGCGTCAACATATCTTTTCGTCCAACCTTGTACTTGCCTTTTAACATATCCTTCGGGCCGGCCCATGTTAATGAGTCCTGTGGAATTAACGTTGATAGCATGAAGGGATGCCAGATTATCCACGGCAGCCTCTGATAAAGCCTGCCAGTTATCCGAACCAATAGACATTCCTTTGGGAACACGGTTCCTGAGGATCACCCCTTTCACCCGTTCCATGATATAAAATGGGCTTCCGATCACATCAACATCATCGCAGTAAACAATAGGTGTGGGAACGGATGGATAAACAGGCTTCAAGGCCTTGAGCACGTTGAACTCCCGGCCCATGTCGTGCGCCGACTTTATATTCACTCCAAATGGCGGTTTTCGCAACACCAACTCCGTTGAACCCGAAGTCAGCAGATAAGTCAGGTTCGAATAGCCGCCAGAGAACTGTTCGATCTGAAAATCGTCGTGCAGATCGGGAATAAACGCAGCCAACCAATGGCGCAACTGCTGCACGTTAAGCAGTTCATTTGCCCTTACAGCAACCGGCTTATCGATATGCTCGTGTTGCATGCTAACTGTTTTTCAGGATTGCCTTCGCGAGGGACGACTTATGCACTTCATCCGGGCCATCGTAAATCCTTGCCCCCCGTTCATGGCGGTACCAGAAAGACAGCAGGGTATCGTCTGTAATACCAAGGGCTCCGTGGGTTTGTATTGCCCGATCGAGCACTTTCATCAGCACATCGGCTACAAAGAATTTGATGGTTGAGATTTCCTGTCTTGCTGCCTTCGCACCCTCCTGATCAATTTTATAAGCGGTATGCAGCACCATGTATCTTGCGGCGTTGATCTCAGCGCGGCTTTCTGCTATCCAGTTCTGGATCGTTTGCTTGTCGCCCAACATCTGCCCATCTCCCATACTCCTTGTTTTGGCACGCTGGCACATCATCGTAAACGCCCTTTCACAGATCCCGACCCAGCGCATGCAATGATGAATACGCCCGGGTCCAAGACGCTCCTGGGCCAAAAGAAAACCGGCACCCTCCTTGCCAATAAGGTTTGAAACCGGCACCCTGCAGTTGTGGTACTCAATTTCTCCGTGGCTCATATAGCCTTCACCGGACTCACCCATAATAGGGATGTTCCTGATCAAATGGAAACCTTTCGTATCGGTTGGAACAACGATCATACTTGCCCTTTCATAAGGTGAGGCAGACGGATCAGTATTGGCCATCACAATTGCAAACGCTGCGCCATCGGCAGCGGTGGTAAACCATTTTGTTCCGTTGATGACATAATCTCCGCCTTCACGTACTGCCATGGTTTCCATATGTATCGGATTTGATCCCGCCAGTCCGGGTTCCGTCATCGAAAAACAACTGCGGATGTCACCGTTCACCAATGGCTGAAGAAATTTTTTACCGATAGCGGCAGAAGCATGCTGATGCAAGAGTTCGATATTCCCGATATCCGGTGCCTGACAATTGAAGGTATAATGTCCGAACGGTGTAGTTCCCAATATCTCTGAAATCTGCCCGAATTCGGTGAGGCTGAGGCCGGCGCCCCCTTGCTTTTTAGAAAGATAAGGTGCCCATAACTTTTGTTGTTTAGCCAATTGCCTTTTTCCCCTGAGGATAGGTTCCGCTTCATGGAAAGGAATGTTCACCATGGCGATCTCCAGGGGATAAAGTTCCTGCTCCACAAAAGCCTTGTACTTTGAGATGAGCTTTTTCAGTTTGTCTGTCGCGAATATGTCCACCATGATCTTAAATTGTCATTCCCCCGTCAAGGGTAAATACTGCTCCGGTACTAAAGCGGGCAGCGTCAGAAGCGAGGTACAGCGCGAGGCCGGCAATATCTTCAGGCTCTGCTACCATGGGTAAGGCCTGCCGCGCCATCACCATTTTCATGATCTTGTCGTTCGAAGTGAGTGCCTCGCTGAATTTTGTTTTCACCAGGCCGGGGCAGATCACGTTAGCCCGGATATGATCGACGCCCCATTCGCGGGCAAGAACTTTGGTCATCGCAATGAGGGTTGATTTGCTGATGCTATAAAGCCCGAGTCCAAATCCCGGGGTCAATCCTTCTATACTGCTTATGTTGATGATCGAGCCACCGCCCCTTTGCTTCATCATGGGATAAGCCAGTTTACACAGCTCCAAGGGGCCCTTTACGTTCACTTCCATGATCTTGTCGAACACTTTCATATCCGTGTCTATGATGGGTCCGAAACTGGGGTTGATCGCGGCATTATTGACGATGATATCGACGCCCCCAAAGGTGGCAACGGTTTGTTCCAGCAGCCCCCTTACCTGCTCGAGATCGCCCATGTGCGCAGCAATGCCCCTGGCGTTGATACCAAGATGTTTAAAGGAAGTCGCGGTTTCATCAACGGCGTCCTGTTTTCTGCTGGAAACCACTACCGTTGCGCCTTGCTGGCCTAATAGCATGGCAATGGCTTTGCCAATACCCTTGCTTGCCCCTGTAACTATAGCGATCTTATTGGTGAGTTCGAAGCCCTGTATCAACTGGAAGGAATTTGGTATTCCTAAATGTAAGAATACCTGTTCAATTCCTGCGTTAATTACTTGTAGGTAAAGGTACTCACGCTGGAGATCCCCCGCGGAGGCGGTACTCTTGGTCGGCCTGCCATCTGCCCTGTACTCGTAGGAGAAATTAACGCTGAAACTATTGGAAGGCGTTGTTGCGACATAGCTTATGCGTGTTACATTATTCGGGCTTACATACTGGTTGTCTACGTACTCAACAAGGGCAGACTCATTCGAGTATAGGAGATTGATCTTATCGTCCGCCGATTCCAGCGTAAGCTTATTTTGGCTGTTACAGGTGAAGGAAGCAACGGCACTGTCCGCCCCTTCTTTTGTCACCACTTTATCGAGAAGAACCTGAGGTTTGGAGCCAGATTCTTCTTGTTTACATGAACCGATAAGCACAGCAAAAACAACGGCGAACAGGAGGTACTTTTTCATAGTGACGAATTAATTAAAAAAAAGTTCACCCAAAACATAACTTTTCAAAGCATTCCGCTCCCAATTACACGGATATTTGTGGATGGGCGGCAATGAAAAACTCCAGGATTTTCTAAACAGGAAAGTAGCGGCCTATAGCAATACATCCTTCATACCCGTTGATCCTGTGAGTGTTCCGCATATGTTCAGGAAAAAACAGGACATTGAAATTGCCGGTTTTTTTGCTGCCATTTTTGCCTGGGGGAACCGCACTACCATCATCAATAAATCCCGCGAACTCATGGAGCTGATGGATATGAGTCCCCATGAATTTTGCCTCGACCCATCACCAGACGCCCTAAAAAAGCTCAAAGAGTTCAAACACCGGACTTTCAATGCCGACGACCTTTACTATTTCATCAGTTTCTTTACTCATCACTATCGAATCCATACCTCTTTGGAGCAGGCATTCACCCGGGGCATGGATGCGGGTGATGATAATATTGAAAAGGGCCTGATCGCTTTCCGCCGATATTTCTTTTCTCTGGAACATTTTAAGAGAACGGAGAAACACATCTCCTCGCCGTTACAGCACTCCGCATGCAAGCGCATCAATATGTTCCTGAGATGGATGGTGCGTAAAGACGAGGTCGACTTTGGCATCTGGAAGAACATCAGTGCTGCCCAGTTGGTTTGTCCGCTTGACCTTCATGTATCCAGGGTAGCAAAAAAATTCGGACTGGTCTCCAGGCCTCGGGCCGATTGGCAGTCGGCATTGGAGCTTACCCGCAATCTCAAGCAGATGGACCCGACAGATCCGGTGAAATATGATTTTGCCTTGTTCTCACTCGGGGTGACGGAAAAATATTAGCTCTTCATGGATCAAGAAGGTTTTATGCAAAAATGGTAGTCTACAGGGTAGTGAAATGATCGAGTGATCCCGGATTACGCATCGTGTCCCTGCTCGCGGCCTTATCAGGCGATGTGCCCATCAGGATCTTCTTTACCGGGGTTTCCATTTTCTTTCCGCTAATGGTATAAGGTATCTCAGGAACTTCGATGATCTCATCCGGTACATGCCTCGGGCTGTACTGTTCACGGAGTCGTTTTTTAATCATCGACTTTACGCCTTCGGTGAGAGAAACGCCTTCCTGCATGACTACGTATAAAGGCATGAAGTATTGGCCGCCTGGCCTTTCCACGCAGACCACCAGGCTGTCTTGCACCTCATTGATCTTCTCTACGCAACTATATACTTCGCTGGTTCCAATTCTTACCCCATCGCGGTTCAAGGTGGCGTCTGACCTGCCATAGATGATCACTGTACCTCTGCTGGTGATCTCGATCCAGTCTCCGTGCCGCCAGATGCCAGCATAAAGTTCGAAATAACTGCTGCGGTATTTGACTTGCCCGGGATCATTCCAGAAGTAGACCGGCATACTGGGCATGGGCTCCAGGATCACCATCTCACCAAGCGTATCCCTAACAGGGTTTCCGCGTTCGTCATACGCTTCAAGGTAGCAGCCCAGCAGCCTGCATTGAATTTCTCCGGCGTAGACGGGCTTATGAGGGCATCCTCCAACGAACCCGCTGCAGATATCGGTACCTCCTGAAAAAGAGATCAGCCAAACATCTTTCTTCACGTGATCATATATCCATTCAAATGCTTCCGAAGGCAATGGCGATCCGGTAGATCCGATCGTCCGCAACAGCGGGAGTTCATCCTTGTGAAACTGCATGCCCGATTTCATACAGGCAATGAAGAAAGCTGCGCCGCCACCAAAATGCTGGATGCCTTCTTCGGCTGCAAAATTCCATAAGGTATGCATTCCGGGATAACCGGCAGAGCCATCGAACTGCATCAGTGTTGCTCCGGCGAGCAGGGATGCCACTGAAAAATTCCACATCATCCAGCCAGTTGTGGAGTACCAGAAGAATTTCTCTCCCGGCTTAACATCCCAGTGAAGCAAGAGCACTTTAAGATGCTCCAGGAGATTACCTCCCACAGAATGGGTAATGGCTTTGGGTTTACCGGTAGTGCCCGAAGAATATAGGATCCATAGCGGGTGATCAAATGGGAGGTGTTCAAATACAAGAGGCCCGGGGGGCTCCTTCATAATGTTGTTCCAACCGGTGGTGCTCACCATATTGGAGTCCGGATTGATATACGGCAGAAAAACAACCTGCTCCAAAGAAGGAAGCAAGTCCCTAAGTTCGTTCCAATGCTCAATTTTAGGGTATGCTTTACCGTTATAAAAATAGCCATCGGTCACAAATAGAGTACGCGGTTCAATTTGCAGAAACCGATCTATCACGGAAGGGTTACCAAAATCGGGTGAACAGCTGCTCCAGACGGCGCCGATGGACTGCGTCGCGAGAAAAGCAATAACGGACTCAGGAATATTGGGCATCACGGATGCAACACGGTCGCCTTTCTCTATCCCAACTTTCTTCATCCACTGCGCCAGGGATGATACAGACTGCTCGAGTTCGCTCCAGCTTATATTCCTGGCAGAACCTGTTTCGTTCCGGAAAATGATGGCAGGGTGCTCCTTACTGGCTTGCCGGAATACATGCTCGGCATAATTCAGTGTGGAACCCGGGAACCATTGGCTGCCGATCATGGATTCCTTTCTTTCCAGAACCGACTGAAAAGGGGTATGGGATATGATGCC
>Ga0164293_10005844_pt1 | contig 10483 bp, 11 predicted proteins | sample GEODES118metaG_FD_111487 | JGI IMG/M metagenome (GOLD analysis project Ga0164293, IMG submission 111487) | Eutrophic lake water microbial communities from Lake Mendota, Wisconsin, USA - GEODES118 metaG | ecosystem: Environmental > Aquatic > Freshwater > Lake | place: USA: Lake Mendota...
ATTGTTCCCCACGGAGGATCCTCCCATGATTGCAGAAGACCTTGAGAAGTTCAAGCCGTTGCCTGACGCTTATGAGCAGGCGTTACGACTCACGAGAATACGAAAGAGAGCCATCGAAACCTGTCGCCAGAATTTGTGGAAAGAAGCTGACCGACTGCAGGTGTTGCTGGATGGATTTGTTCTGCGCTGGGAGGATCAGCCATGATTCTCCTCTCGCAACTGATTGATCGTTACCAAAGGGAGCTGGAAAGGCCCCATGGCCATGAGATGCTACCCAGCCACCATCAGGCCCTGCGGGCGATGCGGCGATGCCGGCGGGAAGGCAGTGATCACATGCTGCTCGAGTGCAAACCCTGTGCAACCAGATTCCGAGTTCCCCATTCTTGTGGACATCGAAGTTGCCCTCACTGCCAACATCACGACAGCCAACAATGGATCTCACGTCAAACCGCAAAGCTATTGCCGGTCACCTATTTTATGATCACTTTTACAATTCCAGCGCAACTACGGAATGCATTCTGGCAGCATCAGAAACCGTTGTATGATCTACTGATCAAGGCTGCCTGGCAAACAGTCGATAGTTTTGCCCGTCGCGATCCAAAGCTGAAGGGAAGGATCGGCGCTCATTCCGTGCTGCATACCCACAACCGAAAGCTTGAATATCACCCTCATGTACACATGATTGTGCCTGCTGGAGTGGTCGATAAGAAGACTGGCCATTGGCGCTGCAAGACAGAGAACTACCTCTTCCCTGCTCTTAACCTCGCCAAGGTCTTTCGCGCCAAAATCTTTGCTGGGATCAAAGCGCTTGGCTTGAAGGCCAAGGAGACACTGCCAGAGGAATGGGTGGTTCACTCCAAGGCAGTTGGCAGAGGAGATCAGGCATTGATCTATCTCGGTCGCTACCTTTATCGTGGCGTGATCTCGGAAAAGAATATTCTTAGCGACTGCCAAGGGATCATCAGCTTTCGAATCAAAGACAACACCGGCCAGGAGGTGATCCAATGCCTCGCTGGCGCAGAGTTCCTCTGGCGCTTGCTGCTCCATGTCTTGCCCAAACGATTCAGGCGTGTCAGAGACTTTGGTTTGCTGCACGGCAATGCCAAACGTCTGATCCTGCTTGTGCAGCTTGTGCTCAGGGTCAGAATGCCCTGGCCCGCACCACCAAGGGAACATACCCCGATGGTCTGCCCTCGTTGCGGTGGGATTCTACAGCTGTTAATGGTGCGCCAGCGCGAGAGGATGCCGATTCTTTGTTGAGTAATAGCGGATTGAGAAGCAGAGATTTCTATCCATAGCAGCTGATGAAGCACAGGCTGATCAAAGAGATCTCGCCTGAAGAGCCTGTTTGTGCTTACACTGGCTCCCAGCACCCCCAAGCAATCCGTTCCGCACCTTCCTCAGAATTTCTACTTAGCCGAAAGATGAAGGAGATCTGAAGAGAGCCCCGATCTTTCTCCTGTCTTGAAAGGTCCCAGTGGTGCGGGGCTTGTCCAACACTGGATAGATCGTGGCTTCGCACGATCTATCCATGCCGTTGGGTGGGCAGCGTAAGATTGCACGACAAATGGATAGGACTATACTTGCACAAAGTCCCCCTCGCCGGAGATTATAGGTTGCAGGCATTAATGCTTCAATGCTCGAGTTGTGCGACCATCTTTTCTTCAGGGATCCATTTATCTGAAGGAAAATCAATAACATTTCAAGGTGGCTTCCAAATACAGTGCCCTAGATGCGGGTCATTGGAAAGCATTCCTGATGTCACCATAAAAGCGACAGTTCAGGGGATTGCCCAGATATTGCGAAAGTCGCAAAACCCGCTCCAAGATGTTGCTGAAATATTAGAAGCCTTAGAAGATGGTCGTCGCAAAGCTAGTGTTGCACCTCTTCAGGTAAAGCCTTGGTATGAAGAGCTTAAGAAATGGCTACCTGACACACCCGAGAAGATTGCTGCTTACGTAACTATTTTCGCGGCTATGCAACAAATCCTGACAAGGGATCCTGGCCAGCACATTGAATATAATCCTACATTCATTGAGCAGTATAACCAGGCCATTGTCTATCCACAACCGCCGGCTCGTATGCCCCCCCTCGGAACCAAAAACAAACTCATCGAAGGTTGACAAAGGATTTGGTCAGTATGGCCGCAAGTAAGCATGCTGAATTCATTTCGTACAGCTTGCGTACATCTGCCACCCAACAAGCCCCTCGAGTGGACAGGCCACCACAAGCTCTCTGCTTCGCCACCCAAGGCCCCCTACCTGCCACTCAGGGGCAGCGTTCAACAATGAACCCAACACACTGATCGTGCTGCGAATCTTCACCATACCAACCAGTCTTCCTTTCTCAACGCCGACCCGCTGTCACGGCCCCCGGCCAGCTCCGCAACGATGGTGCGGACCTGAAGGCTCGAAGTTGCGCTGAATCAACGCCTGGCGCCGCTGATCTCCAACTCGATCGCATCCACCGTGCAGGCCACCCCGTCTTCGCGGGACAGCACCTGCTGCAGCTCCTGAGCGCGCTGCCGGTAGCGGGAGTCGCCTGCCAACGCCCGGATGCTGGTGGCGAGAGCCTCGGCACTGAGCGTCTTGAGCCGGTGCGTGGCAGGGCTCACCCCGAGCTGCTCCAGCGTGCGGCCCCAGGCGGGCTGATCGGCAAAGAAGGCCACCACCGTGGAGGGGATGCCGTAGCGCAGGGTGGCGGCCGTGGTGCCGGCGCCGCCGTGGTGAATGGCGGCCTGCACCCTGGGAAACAGCCAGCTGTGCGGGCACTCCTCCAGCAACAACACATCGGCCGGCAATGCCGTGCGGGGCAGCACCCGGCCCCAGCCCGGCGAGAGGATCAGCCGTTGGCCGGCAAGCTGCGCGGCCTCCACCACCACATCCGCCAGGGCCTCGGGATTGCGGGTGATCATGCTGCCGAATCCGGCATAGAAGGGAGCGGCGCCGTTCTCCAGAAAGGCGCTGAGATCCCGATCCGGGCTGTAGGCCGTGGGGATGATCGCCCCATCGGTCGAGCGGGGCTCGAGGAAGCAGAAGCCGGTGAGCGAGGCGCTTGCTTTCCAGTCTTCCGGCCGGGGCAACACCTGAGGGCTGATCAGATGCACCACCGCTGGATTCGCAAGCTGGGCAGGTGGCATGCGACGGCTCTGGGCACCACCCCAGGGGAGGGGCTCCAGCCCCAGGCGATCGCGGCGGAAGGCCTGAATCACCCGGGCGTCCTGACGCCACTTGAGCAGGCTCACCAACCGGTAGCTGCTGCGGTTGAGGCGGCGCCGCAGACGCCGACGCGTGACGCCGGCATGCGTGCTGGTTGCTGACGCGGGAAAGCCGAGAAAAGGGAACTCACCCGTGGCCATGATCGGCACGGGGCTGAGCACCATCAGGGGGCAGCCAGCGGCCTCGGCCAGGTGGTACCCCCACAGGCAGAGCGGCGACACCAGCAGCAGATCCGTTCCCTCCATGGCGGCATGGGCTGTGGTCAGCAGCTCAGCGAGCAGCGCATCGGCGATCAACCGCACGGGCTTGCCCTGCATCAAGGCCAGGCCCGCCTCCGATCGCAACAGGCTGGTGAAGTCGCCCGGCAGGGGAACGAACGGCAGGCCATGGGCCTCGGTCACAGCCTGGAAATTCACGCTGCCGATCAGGCTCACCTGATGGCCGCGGCGCTGCAGTTCCAGCAGGATCGCCAGGTAGGGCTGCAGGTCTCCCCTGGACCCCACGGAGATCATCCGGATCCTGGCCATGGGAGAAGCTGCCGCTGCCGCGCCATGCTGCACGATTCCGGCTGCTGCGGGAGATGCAAGCTTCAGATCAGTTGGCGCTGGAGCTGGATCGCGGACGTTTCCAGCCCGGTGAACACCGCTTCAGCGACGGTTTGTGGAAAGTCTGCAGGCAACTGGGCCTGCACCCCAGCAATCACAGTGGGAGTCTGGGTGATCAGCGCGTTGAGGGTGGTCTGGGCGTCGCCCAGTCCAAGCCGTTTTGCGGTGAGCAGCATGCGACGGCCTGTGATCTCCAAAGGTTTGGTGTAGCGCCCCTTTTCACCAAACCAGGCCATCGCCATCTTGAGCTTTTGCTGGGGCCACTGGCCGCTGCTCCCTCCAATCACCGGCCAGGCCGAGAGCACGTCGTAGAGCGGAGTGAGCCGAAAGCGTCCCCGTGGATTGAGGGAAAGGCTGAAGTTCTTGGCGTGGCCATCAATGGCGCGCAGCATCCAGAACAACACCTGCGCCTTGAAGAAACGGGCCAAGTCCTCGCGTTCTGAGGATTGAGCCAGCAACGCGGCAATGGCTGCCATGCCGGGGCCGCCATTGTTTTCGTCTTTGTTGGCGGCTGGAGTGGAGGTGGCCTGGCAACAACCTTCGGTGGGTAGGCGCAGCCAATAGGTGCCACTGGAATGCAGTCGCCGATCGAAACGCTGCACAATCAGGCAGCGCTCGCCGTCAAAGCGGGCCATTTCCGTTGAGGCCATCGGCAGGCCATCAGCCCGGAGCAGCCTGCCGCAGAGCCACTCATTGTCCACCGAGGTGCTGAAATCAATCTGCCCCTCACCGATCACCCCCAGCGGCAGACACCATTGGTGCTCGTGCAGCAGGAAGGCTGTTTTCTCCTGTGCACCGGCCACAGAGAGCCGGAGCTCATCCGCCTCAGGGCCCAGAGATCCTGGAGCCGGCATCGCCGTCACGGCGCGCAGGCGCTGGCCGATCTCCTCAATGCTCAGAGGCCGGGCCTCGATGCGATCGATTCCACTTGGCACCTGGTCTGGCGGAAGCAGCCAGCAGATCGAGGGCACTGGTGCTGGCAGCCTGAAACCGAGCCTGGGCTCTTCGGCGGATGGCGTCGTGATCCGGGAGGAGGTTGTCAAACCAGCTCTCCACGGCGTTGCCGCTGAGCGCTGAGCTGCCGAGGCCAGCCGGCAGAGACAACGACAACGGGCGGAACTGACTGGACTGCAGCCAGGATTCGGCGTAGGTGAACTGCTGAGGCCCGCGAGTCGGCAACGACCAGGTGCCCACCCGTTCTCCGTTCATCCACACCGCCAGAGAGCTCGCCCGCGTTGGTCTGCCCATCACCACTCGGCCGGCTCGATGACGGTCTCTCGGGGCCGCACCACCAATTCGAGGTCGAGGGCGGCCAGGATCAACAGGAGCCGCTCCACGGTGAGTCGACCCGGTTGCAATTCGAGCTGGGAGAGCCGGGCCTGGCTCGTGCCGCCCGCCTTGAGGGCGAGCTCCTGCTGACTCATCCTCCGCTCCCTCCGGGCACCCCGGAGCAGCATCCCCAATTGCGCTGGGGCTCGGATCACCTGCTCGCCTCTGGCCATGGCCCACTCGGATTCTCAATAAACGCAAAGTAACAGGATTCTCAATGAATGGCTTTTATTGGGAATCCGGCTGAAAGGCTTTCTGGCTCCCTGGGGCAGAGGCTGGCTGGCAGCCATGAAATGCCCATTACGATGGCGAAATGGACATTTCCGTGACCCGTTTCCGCGCCCAGTGCCTGGAGTTGATCCGTCAGGTGGAGAGCGGCGGCGAGGTGGTGGAGATCACCCGCCATGGCAAAACCGTGGCGCGCCTCACGCCGCCCGCCGGCAGCCCCGCCATGCACCCGCGCCCATGGGAGAGGCTGCGTGGTTCCGGTGAGCTGGCGATGGAGCCGGAGGAGTCCGTACTGGATGCCGGGTCGTTTGATGCCCTGCGGTGAAGGTTCTGCTCGACACCCATGTCTGGATCTGGTGGGTGCTGGGTTCCGAACGCCTCTCCCCACCAGAGCGAAGCTGCCTGGATCGGCTGGCGGCGGCCGATGGCTGTGGCCTCTCGGCCATGAGCCTCTGGGAAGCGCAAATGCTGCACAGCAAGGGGCGTCTGTCGCTGGATCGGCCCTTCCCAGCCTGGTTGCGTCTGGCTGCTGACCCTGGCGTGGTTGCGGTGCTGCCCCCGGATGTCGACGTGGTGGTGGCCCTGGATCAATTGCCGCCAAGCTTCCATGGTGACCCTGCCGACCGGCTGATCGTGGCGACAGCGCTCTGCCATGGACTGCCCCTCGCGACCCATGACAGCGCGATCCAGGCCAGCTGCGTCATCCCGATCTGGGAGGGTTTCGCTTGATCAGCGGCGCGGCAGCCGGGCCTCCAGATCCCCCGGAACGCGGAAGATCTCGCGCCGCCCGTCCTTGTCCGCGATCAGCAGTCCTCGGGCTGCCAGCTTCTGCAGGTCACTGCGGGCGGTCTGATGGCTCACCCCATGGCTGTTCTGGTGCGACAGCACCGTGTAGAGGAAGCCGCCATGCCACAGGGCATGGCGCAGCAGCGCCAGTTGGCGGTGATTGAGCCCCTCCATGCCCTCCAGCCGCTGCTGCAGTGCCCCCACTTCGCCGGCCTTGCGCTCCAGATAGGCGTGCAGGCTGCCGATGGCTTGCAGGATCACCTTCACCTGGGCCAGCAGGAAATAGGTGAGGTCGTTGTCGTCGCTCTCGCTGAGCAGAAACGATCGCCCATATTGCCCTCGTGCCTGGTTGATCACCGAGGAGATCGAGATGAACTCGAACAGCCAGTAGCCCTGATTGAGCATCGCCCAGTAGAACAGCGCCCGGGCCGTTCGGCCATTGCCGTCGCAGAAGGGGTGGTCGTAGGCCAGCCAGAAGTGCAGGGCGATGGCCCGCAGCACCGGATGGATGAACACCTGCGGGGTCTCGCTGTTGGCGAAGCGGCAGAGTTCCTCCAGCCGCTGCGGCAGCTCCTCCGCCGGAGGCGGCACATGAAACACGGTGCCGTAGAGGTCATCCACCACCACCTCCTTGCCGGCTGGGCGCAGCCGGCCGGCATCGGCAGGGTCATCCAGCGTGCCTTCCGTCACCAGCCGGTGCAGATCCAGCACCAGTTGCGGCGTGAGCGGCTGCTTCCACAGTTCCCGGATGCGCTGCATCGTGAGGAAGGTATTCAGGATCATCCGCTCGGAACGATCGCGGGGCGGCCGGCGACTGCGAATCATCGCCTTGGCCACATCCCGCGTTGTGGCGGCACCTTCCATCTGCGAGGAGGTGATCGCCTCCTCCATCAGCGAACTCAGCAGATAGCGATCCCGGGAGGTGCGGGTGGTGACAGCCTCCGGCGCCACCACGCTGGCACCGGCCTGCAGATCGATCTGATGCAGCCCCTGGAGCAGCACCGGCGGCTGCGACAACCAGAAAGCCTGGCCATCAGTCGCCAGCAGCGGCAGCGGGGTGGGCGCTCCGAGCCCAGCCGCAAGGTGCCGCAGTGGCTGCGCACTGAAATCAGCGGGCTGCTGTGTGCGCGCGCCAGCCAAAGGGCTGCCAGGGCGATAGCCTTCCCCGCCGTCCTGTCGGCTGAGCTGCTGGCGGCCCACTGCCCGGGCTACTACGGGCGGCACTGCAGCAGATCCTGAGGGCTGAGGCCAGATCCCTGGCTAAAGAGTTCAGCTCCATTGGAAAACTCCATGGGCGTTGGGACGCAACAACTCAGGTTGAATTCCAGCGTGAAACACAGGTAACTCCTGCAGGCCTGGATTCCGGAACCACTCACAATCGACGCTGGAGATGAAAGCGGAACGGATTCAGCTAAGGAGACTCTGGATAACCCGGCGGATCCGCGTGTCAGGCGACAGCGAAAACTGGTCCGGAGGCGACACGAAAACTGGTCCACCCCGTGGAGCGAGCCAGGCAGGACGACAAGGTCAGTGGATGCACGCCATCTCTGGAGCCGATGGTTCTGGAGACGGCGGTGCAGACCCCTCAGGATGTGGAGGCGATGCAGCGGCTATCGGCAGCAGGCTGGGGCCGGAGGCGCATTGCCAAGGAACTGGGCTGCTCGCCCGAGACGGTGCGCAAGTACTTGCGGCAGAGGGGGTGGCAGCCCTACGGGAAGCCCTGCCGCAACACGGTTCTCGATGGCCAACGAGAGTGGCTGCGGCAGCGGTTTCTGGCCCACCGCGGCAATGCCGATGTGGTGCGGCAGGAGCTGGCCAGCGAGAAGGGAATCAAGGTCAGCTTGCGCACGGTGGAGCGTGCGGTAGAGCCCTGGCGGCGGGAGCTGCGCAACGCGGCCCTGGCGACGGTGCGGTTTGAGACCCCACCGGGCCGGCAGCTCCAGGCTGACTTTGGCCAGTGCCTGGTGAGCATCGGCGGCGAGCGGGTGCGGGTGCACCTGGCGGTGCTGACGTTGGGACACTCCAGGCGGCTGCTGGTGCGGGCATTCCGCAGCGAGAAGCAGGACCACTGGCTCCAGGCCCTGGAGGAGGGCTTCCGCCACTGGGGCGGGGTGCCCAAGGAGGTGCTGGTGGACAACGCCCGTGCGCTGGTGAGCCAGCACGATCCCGAGCGGCAGATCCTTGTGTTCGCCCAGCGGCTGGAGGAGTTCGCCAGCTACTGGGGGTTCAAGCCCCGCGCTTGCCGCCCGTACCGGGCCAGAACGAAAGGTAAGGACGAACGGGGTGTGGCGTACGTCAAAAGAAACGCCATCGCCGGGCGGGAGTTCAGCAGCTGGGCGGAGTTTGAGGCCCATCTGGTGCGCTGGACCCGCGAGGTGGCCGACCTGCGGGTGCATGGCACCACCGGCGAGGCGCCGCTGCAGCGCTTCCTGCGCGAGGAAGCCCAGGCGTTGCAGCCGCTGCCGGAGAAGCCGTCGTTCCTGGCGGAGCGGGAGCTGGTGCGGATCGTGCACAGCGACTGCTGCGTGGAGGTGGAGGCGAACTGGTACTCGGCGCCGCAGGCGCTGATTCGTCAGCGGGTGAGCGTGCTGGTGCGGGACCAGCAGGTGCTGATCCGCCATGGCGGCCGGATCGTCGCTGAGCACAGGCGCCAACGGCCCGGTAGCCGCAGCCGCCAGGTGATCGACGGCCATTGGGAGGGCCTGCTGCCGCAACGGCAGCAGCGCGAGGCGGAGCGATCGCTGCGGGACGCCAGCGCGACTGGTGTTCAGGAGCAGGAGCGGCGCATGGTTCGCAGCTCTGAACTGGCACGGCCGCTGGCGGTTTATGCCGAGCTGATCGGCGAGGTGGCGGCTTGAGCACCAACCCGCGCAACCGATCCACGCCGGTCACACCACCGGTACCGACCGAGGAGCTGGAGGCGATGCTCACCCGCCTGCGCCTCCCAGCGATCCGCGACCGCCTCGATGCGCTGCTGGAGGAAGCGGCCAGACGGGAGATGAACCTGCGCGAGGCCCTGGCCTGGCTGTGCGCCGCCGAGGTGGCCCGCAAGGATCAGCTGCGGATGGAGATGGCGCTGCGGCTGGCGCGCTTTCCCTATGTGCGCACGCTGGAAGCGTTCGATTTCGAGGCCCAGCCGTCGATCGATCCGGCCCAGATCCGAGAGCTGGCGACCTGCCGCTGGGTGGCCAACGGCGACACCCTGCTGCTGCTGGGGCCGCCGGGAGTGGGCAAGACCCACCTGGCGGTGGCGCTGGGCCGGGAGGCGGTGCGGCTCGGTCACAGCGTCCAGTACGTCGGCGCCATGGAGCTGATCAGCGCGTTGGCCAAGGCCCAGGCGCAACATGCCCTGGAGGCCCGGCTGACGCAGTACGCCAAGAGCCGGCTGCTGATCATCGATGAGCTGGGCTACCTGCCGCTGGAGCCGAATGCGGCGTACTTGTTCTTCCAGCTGATCTCCCGCTGCTATCAGCGCGGCAGCGTGCTGATCACCTCCAACCGCCCCGTCATGGAGTGGGGCGAGGTGTTTGGCGATCAGGTGGTCGCCACGGCGATCCTCGATCGCCTGCTGCACCACAGCCACGTGCTGACGATCCGCGGCGACAGCTACCGGCTGAGGGAGAAGCGGCGCAGCGGACTGATCCGCCCGCAGACGGGCGGTTCCTCCTCAGCGGACAGCGCTGGCCTACGGCCACCGCCGCCCGCTGAGGAGGCCTGAGGGGAGACCCGGATCAAGCGGCAAAGATGCCGCAGCCAACAACAACGACACGACACCCACCGATGAAACACCGATCCAAGGGCCGCCGTAAGGCCCCCGTCAGCAGGCCATCAGGTGGACCAGTTTTCGTGTCGCCAGAGGACCAAAAGCGGATGTCGCTTGACACGCACCAAACGCCAGTCTCACAGACTTCGCTGGGGCACCAGTCGTGGGGCTGAACTGAGGAGCATATGTTGCTTCCAGCTCGTCCCATGGCATCAAGGAGGAGAAGACTACCCAACGGTTGTTCGGGTCCAACGTACCGCCAAAAGGCACATGAAACTCTTCGATTGAGAGCTGCCCGTTATGATGCTTTCGGTACATCTGCAGCGTTTAAGAGTTGCAGCAATCGTTGATTGCCCAATACGAGGCCAGTTTATCGGGTCTCGATCACTGAAACCAGCTGCGCGGCAGTCGTTCTGACTTTTTCAGTAGTCCCTTATTACCAGTCAGCTACCTCGGCCTGTCCCTCCAGGTCTCTTGATAGAAATCATCCGAACTGATGCGTTACTTGGTTGTCAGCAACTTGCGGTTCGTTCAGATCACTATGAGCATGTTAC
>Ga0164293_10005845_pt1 | contig 10482 bp, 13 predicted proteins | sample GEODES118metaG_FD_111487 | JGI IMG/M metagenome (GOLD analysis project Ga0164293, IMG submission 111487) | Eutrophic lake water microbial communities from Lake Mendota, Wisconsin, USA - GEODES118 metaG | ecosystem: Environmental > Aquatic > Freshwater > Lake | place: USA: Lake Mendota...
CCTGTTTTTGATGTTCCAGTCCAAGGACCACAATACAGAAGTAACATGCGAAAGGCAAGGAATCCCGATGAAAAAAAACGAATACATCAAAGTATGAGTGTGTGGCGTTGGCGGGTTCGCATTCAGACAGATGAGGGATGGATGCTCATGGGATACATCGGAAAGACAGATCGTAAAGAGGCACTCCCGCCAATCCGTGTGGGAGACACGGTTGAAGTTAATGATTTGATTTTGGACACAAACACAGGCGGAAAAAATTTTACTGCTTCTGGCCTTTGGAAATCCTACTCCGGCGTTTCTGATACAAAACTTGACTACCGTAGTAGACGATTTGACCGACAACTCCACGGTAAGGTCAAGAGGTAGCATTTCCTCCATGATAAATATTGGATAAAACAGGATTAACCGAATGCAATCTTTTTCTCAACATCTTCGTGAATCAAAAAGTGTTACATGGGTAAGACCATCTCCATCTACTCTTAAGACAGAGTATGCAGTTGAGTATAAGAAGCACCTTTCTCCTGAGTTAGGAGAAGATCCATACCCAACAGAAAAGTCTTTTCTGAAAGCGATAGAGTCTGCTTACACGGAAGTTATAACTCCATCGACGGATCGTGCAATTAGAAATAGATCACGCACAACTAGTATGAAAGGTCTTTTAAATTTGATCAAAGGATATCGATCATATCCAAAGTTCAGAAACGAAAAGACTTTGGAGTCCATGAAAGAGGTTATGGTCAGTGGTGGTAAAATGGATATGCCCATAGTTGTAGAAGACACTCACGGCAATAGAAGAGTGTTTTCAGGAAATACTCGTATGGACATGGCTTTCATTTTGAAAATGAATCCAACTGTTTTAGTTCTTACTCTTCCGAAAGGTATAGAACTGTGAAAACATACACTCAATTCATACATTGCATATCTGAGGTCACTAAACCCGCGAAACCATCCAGGAAACCTTATAAGAGCATAGGGGTCGGAAAGCCGATTGGGCCGATTAGTGGTTCGTCAAAGGTAAGTGACGCTGCTCGTTTCTTTTGGGGAAGTTCGGATATGTCGGCTGCATCGGCTGGATGGTATCATCCGACTCATGGCACAAAAACTTTCTCATGGTCTTTTAGTGGTAATTTTCATGTCACTCAAGTTTTTAAAGATCCTGGATTTTTCAAACTAACCGACAAGATTCTTCTGAATAATTATTGCGATGGGGATACCATGACATACGATCAATATAAACGAGGAGAATTGGATGATCATGGAAGTTTGAAAAATGATCTATTAAGAAATGGTTGGCTCATGAAAACCATCGATCAATCGTTTGGCGATAAAAAGGTTTGTTCTTTGGTTTACACTAGGGGATACCCATTAAGTGTGGCAAGTGCGAGGAAAGCAGTAGAAAGCGCATCTCTCTACATTCCCGCCGATAAGGATAGCAAATATTCGATTGAACTTTGGGATGGTGTGAGTAGAAAAATACTCACTGGATTTGGAGACATGGAAGCATTTATCAGGGGCAGAATTTAAAGGAGAGATAATATGTTTGATCCAAATAACCCATTTTCTGATGAAAATTTTGGTTTTGAAATTGTTGATGCTCCAGATCTAGTTGCCCCTCCATCTAGCACATCTTCAAGTATCGATGTTGAGGGAATAGAAGTAAAACTCAACGAGATACTTTCTCGGGTCAACAAGATTCCAATCACTTCTCAGTCTGTGTCTTTTCCTACTGATATCGTCAAGAAAACGGATATGATAAGAGTCGAAGAGAAAATCGACAAAGTTCTGTCCATGGAAATCAAAGAACTTGCAAATAGCCTTGAGGGGACAGAGGGAAATATTCGTGCAATCATCGATGAAGTGGAAGAACGGAAGGCACAAGTAAAGAAGGTCTACACCGAAAGAATGAAAGAACTAGAGAATCTCATTCTACCGTTGTTGTATAACCTGTTGAAAAATCCTGATAAGGAATACATCAAATGGGCCAACAGAACAGAGATTATCAATAAGCAAATTTCCAAGATAACATCTATCACTAGAGATCAACTGGATATATGAAGAAGGATGATTTATGAAAACACTACTATTAGCATTAACTTTGTCTTTAACACCAGCAGCATTTGCCGCTGAAACTATAGTCATTCCTGTTCAAGACATGTTGTTTGTTTGTCCTGACTTTGATGATGCACCAGACTTTAATTTGAATCGAAGCATCAACGGACAAGGTGACTTTATTGGCGACAAGAAGCCTGCTAGGAAAACAAAGAGCCGTAAAGAAACCGAAAAGGAATTGGTTAACCTTGTTGAAATGCTGTATCCCAACGCAAAGGTAAGAGTGATTGGCGACAACTTAGTTATTAGGATGCCGTAATGAAAAGTTTCACCAATTGGCTCATTCTTGAGAGAACATTAGACCGTCCATTTCGTGATGCGGCTATGCAGTCTTATGATAGAGTTAAGAAGGTGTTGATGAGGACAATGAAAGATGCGTTGTACGACTCAATTGATTTGGCTATCGTGAGGCGAAATGAAAGAGGACCAGAAGATCGGCGTTCCGCACGGGAACTAGTAGCAGAATTCACACCGACTGTTGGTGGAAAGTCAAATAGTTTAGATACACTTATCAGTGCTAGTTTCTACAACACCGACATTACAGTCTACTTTGGAATGAGTGATAAGTTTTTTGTTTTGCCGCCGCAGATTAGGACTAAAGATTTTCATAGAGTATTTCCTGCAACTATGCAATATTCGAAGTTAGTGCTGCAAATGACTTCACAGTCTGGTCGTGGAATGAGAGGTATGTACACAACGGGAAGAGTGGAGAAAGCAATTCCAATTCAAGGCATTCCTGTTCGTACTCCAAAGATATTATTGTACGGCAACAACGCCCTTTCGTTTGATAACAACCCGAATGCTGGTTTGTACAACTTATTTAACAGCATTTCATCCATTCTCGCTGCGGAGAAGGTTGATAAGAATAAACTCAAAAAACTCGCAGACGAATGGTTGAAAGAGTTTGATCGATCACTAGAAATTCTCAAGTATACTTATGTCCACGAATACATTCATATGTTGGATGACATTCGATACAAGAGCGAATTGGGTAGCAAGGACGCAGAGTTTCCTGGAAATATTAAAGCGGGAGTTCAAAGCAACGCCGGAGGTGCTTACTTCAAGAGCGATGCAGAATTCAATGCATGGTTTCAGGCATCCGCTGCAAACATTGAAGATGCAATAAGATCATTCCTAATAGCAAGCACAAGTAACTTCGCTGGAATGAATGCGGCGATGAGATTCAGGGGATTCGATTTGCTGAAAAAAGAACACAAGTGCATGAGAGTTTCAAACTATGTTGTAGAGGACTTAAATAGAGTTATTGAAGACAACTTAAAAGAATCGTGGATGACGGATGGACCAAAAGATTTAGGATTAAAATCAAGTGGCTCTCCTTTGTTTAGAGTTGCGCTTGGTGCAATAACTTGGTATGCACGGGGGGTCTCAAAACAATTCTTGGAAGACCCCAAAGGTAGAATGAAGTTATTGAACCGTATCTACTCACTTTCGCAAGACTTAGAATCGGTTGTCAAGGAATACAAAGAGGACATGGCACAGGGAAAACTTCCTTCACCACAGAAGTTTAACATTGCGAGATCGAAGTTCAAACCATATGGTGATTCGACAAAATCCTTCAATGCCTATTCGTTATTTTACAGCGGTTCAATGATGGGATCGCTGAAAGTTTTCAATCCAAATGACAAGTATGAGCAGTAATTATCGGACTCTATAAAGTTGTAATAGGGGTTGACACGGCGACCAAAAGGTAGTATACTAGTGATGTAAGAGGTAACTACCCAGATGAATCCCCGAACCACTAAACTCCCCTTCGTTTCCCTCTCCGATATCGGAGAGGATCACACCCCAAACTTCATGATTGACGGTTGGAAGTTGACCCCTGAGCAAAAGCAGCATTGGCTTGATAAGACGATCAAGCAACGCACCGACAATCTCGGAAAGGTTGTTGAAGTCTCAGAGGAATACGGCACCATTCCGATTTGGTCTGACGAGTCCACTTCGGCATATACCGTCAGGGCAACGGTTTGGGACGATGTGAACAACCGTCCGAAGATCATCGTTGTTGGTGAGTACTACAATGATCTTGGGGATCGATTCACCTGTTGGGGAGTTGATGCGAGTCCCGAAGTACTCAAGAAGTTTGATGCTTGGTCAGCCGCAAGGTCAGCCGCAATCGCACTTCAGAAGGCCATGGACTCCGCTGTGGAGCGGCTTCATCGGTTGGAGGAAGTGAAGACCTCATGCACTGCCATGGTTTCTAAGGGGCGTAAGCACCCGATTGGAATTGTCGGTAAGGTTGTTTGGATCGGAACTAACCAGTACGGCGCAGTTGCCATGTTGGCACTCAGCGACCGTAAGGACCAAAGCGGTCGCTACAAGGACATCATCTATGTCCCGCATGACAATCTGACCAGGTTGCTCTCCCCCGATGAAGAGGAAGAGAAACGGGAACTGAATGATCGGATTGCGAGTCTTGAATCCGAAAAGAATTGTTTGGCCGTCTGAATTAGATCCTTCGCCTTTCGCTAACAACCCCCTTAATTGGGGGTTTTTTATATGCTAAATATTAGACTATGGCAAGCAATTCTCGTAAAGGTAAAGGCACAGGTGGATTGAAGACTCTTCGTGCAAGAGATCGTAAATACAATTCTTACCTTAAGAAAGTAAATCGATTATCGAATTTGGAAAGATGCAAAGCAAATCGTGCAGATAATTCGGAGAAGTAATGAAAGCACATAGAATGGCAAATATCGCTGATGAAATTGCTCCCTTGATGGAGAATTCATTGTACATTGCAGCCGCAAAGAAAAGTTTCCCCCCAACATTAGCGGTCAGACTCAATAAAGATACTAAATGGTATAACGACACCATCAACAAGATGGTGAGTATTATGATAGATCAGGCAAGATTTCTAGGGGGAAGAATGTCTCTAGAGGATTTGGCAAGACTCGCCAAAGTCAAGTTGGGGCTATTTGAATCGAACGAAATCGAAGAGTCTCCAGTTGTCGATACTCCTGCCCCGTCAATTCGTGGCTACAGTCCACAACAATTTGAAAATCGCTTTCGTGATCTAATCGGTATGTTAGGTTTCTCAAAATCTTTACCGATCAAAAAGTTTGGATCTTCATTTTGGGTTTCTTTTGTAAACACACCAAAAGCAAAAGACTTTGCTTTAACTCTTGAGAAACTTATGAGAAGAAGCATCAAGTCTAATATGAGACTAACGAGAGTTGTAGAAATAGACTCCGATGATGTAGCAATTCAAAAGGGACATGTTCCATCCTCTACCCGTGCTATCGTTGTAGTTAATGTGGCAAGTGTGATGGAGAGTGTTTTGATTGATCAGGGATTCGAAGACTTACTTGAGTCATTAAACAACTTTGAAATCGAAGGGGAATGAGAATGTGGCAACACTGGCAAAAAATAATTTCTGAAGAAGCAAAGAAGTATGGTTATGGAAACAATGAATTAGAACAAACTGAAACTAACGAAATCTTTGAAGACTACAAAGAAACACTCAAAGGCGTTCGCAAAGTAAAGGTTCTCAAGCCAATTCAATTTGCAAAGTTGGATGTCGGTACAACCTATGTGTTGATGTATGACACCTCCTACATGGGTGAGCCGATGTACAAACTTGGTGCAGACGGAAAGAAAACTTCAGGCCGCATCTCTGGAAAGAAGATTGCAAAGGCAATTGAAGGCGGTCTTATACAAGCACTCAAGGAAGAAACTGAGGAAACTCAGTTCGTGGAGGACGGCGAGATCGAAGAGGCAAAGGAGAAGTACCTCACAGGTCCAGGGAAGAAGGATCCAAAGAGAATCATCGGCATCTACACCATGAAGGGCAAGTGGATCAAGGACATGAACAGCGAGAAGGAAGCCGCAAACTTCGTCAACAAGAGTTGGGGAGAGTCGGTCGAAGAGGAGATTGAAGAGGGTGTCCGCATGATGGCGGGTGCTGAGAAGATGATCAAAGACGATCCTGCGGGCGGATCTTCAATGGTCAGTTCCCTCCGTAACATCAAGAAGCAGTTTGAGACAAAGCCGACAGGAAGTGTCCTTGTTCTCACCAAGGAAAAGGATCCTGAAAGCATGTCGATCAAGATCTACGCTCCGAGCGATTTCGCTTCACTCACCAAGGGATTCTCCAAGAAGCCCGAAGCGAAGATCGGCTCCAAGGGCAGTTGGTCAGGTGGCGAAGTCACCGTGATCGCCATCAAGGAAGAGACTGAAATCGCTGAACAGTTCAAGGCGGGGGATAAGGTAAAGGTTCCTCACAAGGGCAAGATGGTCAGCGGCAAGATCGTCCGCTTCGACTCTGGCGGGACAAGCAAGGCACAGCAGCACGGCGGTGGCTATGTGGTTGATGTCGGTGAGCCTGCAAGTATCCTTGTTCCGAAGCAGAAGGTACAAAAAGAAGAGACCGAAGTAGCGGAAGCAAATCTCACAGAGGGTCCGTATACTGTAATTCCTTATCCCATGATCACCAAGGGACTGCGAGATGCAGCATCGCCGTTCTCTATTCAGTTTGTGGATTACAAGGGAAAGGTACTATACCAATATCCAAAACAAGTAAATTCCATTCAAGCCTTACCCGCACACATGGATGGGATCTTCAAGGAAATGCGAGATAGTGGTTGGCTCTTGCGCCACGGGGGAGCATCGCTGAAGTTATGGCACAGAGTAAACATCCTCGACAAAGATGGTAAGGTTGTCAACAGCATCGCCTCCTTCGATGTACCGAAGAAGCGTTCTGAGGAAGTGAATCATGAGGATGATTGGGTTAACATTCATGAATCTCATGCACTTTTAGCGAAGACCGCAGCAAAAGAAATCACTGCCAAAGCAAGAGAATTGGGAGTTAAAATAATAGTCCAATCAAACACTTCAGTTTCTTTCTCCAAGAATTTCACTAGAGGTAGCAAAGAGGAGTTCTTCAAAGCATACTCGGATTGCGACAAAGTTCGTAGAATGGTTCGCTTTAAGAGTCGTGTAAATGAGTGGGGAGCATCAACAGGTGGTATTGGACTTGGAGCACAAGATGATATCGCCAAGGGAGTTGTGACCATTCATAAGAGTGGTGATGGAGCAGCATATCTGCTTAAGGAACTTGATAAATCCAATTAATATGATGCAGTCTTTCATTAATTTTCTTCCGTCTTACTTTAATAGTTTGAATGAAAGGTTTGACCCTTTCAAAATTTTCTCTTATAAGAAAAGTGCGAATGAGAAAGATCCTAAGTATGGTAAAAGAGCCATAGTGATTTATAAGACTGAAGATGGTACGAGAGTGGTTTCTTTGTTTCCTCCAATACAACTCAGAACCACTGACAATAAGTATGAATTCAACAGACACTTAAATGCATATATCGATTCCCTGAAAAAAGATGGGAATGAATTTGTAAGTGTTCACCAAGAAGGCGATCCGGTTTTTACGAAGTATGCTAGAGACATCCCAAAGGAGTCTTGAGAAAATTTTAAGAATGTGTTGACACGCCCCGCAAGGGGCGTTATCATTTGCTAAATCCTCGGTGCGACCTTCCCCCTATGCGACAGGGGACGCACACCACAAAAGAGTTCATCAGTATGAAATACAAAAAATCGACAATTATTTTCGCATTCTTTTTGACCGCAATCACTGCTCTTGTTCTTTCAATTGGTCTTAATATGGCTTGGTTCGCTCTCTATGAGTTTACAAAGGACAGTCTATCATTATCGTACTTCAGAACATCTTGTTTAATCGGTGGGCTTATTTGGTTCGTAATTATGGTTCGTAATTCCCCTAAGATCTTGAGTGATCTTGAGAGTAAGGAATAAATATTCGAAGAGGAAATTTGACATGAGTGACGCTAGAGTTTTGATCACTGATACTGAAACCCCCATCTATCACAATTCCAACCCCACTTGTTCAACCGACATTCAGGTCCAAACTCGATGGAAGGGTAAATGTTTAGAGGAATTCTATGAAACTGTGAACACTCCTAATGGTGAATTTTTGAAACAGGAATTGGTTAGGTCAGTTCTGGTTTGGAATACCCAAAATAAGTCTCCCACTATTTTTATGGATGGAGTTTGGACAAATTATGGATACAACAGGGACGCTTTGATTATTCCTGGTACGAGTGCTGAAATTCGTGATGAATTCGATGATTGGCTTGCTAACCGAAAAGATCGAAGTATTGAAATTAAACCAAAAATTGGTAGTGTTGAAGATGCTAAGAGAGATATGGGCGAGATTTTTTCAAAGTATTTTGCAGAAATTCAATTAAACGATTCGCCCTCTGAAGCAACTCCATAAATATAAAAAACGGAAACATCGACCTTGGCAAGGGGCGGGAGGGGAAACCCTCCCGCTTTCAATTCAACTAAATAAACTGATGAGATCTTTTCTTCAGCATATACAGGAAAATTCTACAGCCAACATGATATATCTTAGTGGTGGTGCCGGTTTTGCAATTGACAAGGTTGCTTCTGATTTTGATGTTGAAGATGTTCCCCATTACACTAAAAAGCAAATGAAACCATGGGAAGTGGAGAATGCTGACTTAGCGAATCAGAGAAGAGAGTTCATTCTAAAGTGGATGAGATCAGTATCCTCAAACAAAGAAGAAGCAGTTAACTCTAAAAGTTTACCTCAAACGCCAGCGTGGCAGTCGAGAACTAGATGAAATCATTTTCAAACTACTTAATTGAAAAACATGATGGCAGTGGGGACTGTATGCAAGCAGCCGCCAATCTAATGCTGCGATTCTACACCGATCTCTACGGCAAGCGTGAGAAGGCAAAGGGAAGCCCCGTGCTTGTACATGCGCTCGTATACGGACGGGGAGAAGTTAAGGGGCTTCGATTCCCACATGCTTGGGTCGAGGATGGCGATGAGGTCATCGATAAATCAAATGGTCTTAATGTAAGACTCCCGAAGAAATTGTATTACACCTTGGGAAAGATCGATCCGAATCAGAAGGGTGCTTATAAGAAGTATGCATTCTCCGATATGAAGAAGAAATTAATCTCCACTGGTCACTACGGTCCTTGGGACTTGGACGAGAAACTTGAGGAATCAAAAGGGATTGTGGTGAGCCGTAAGGGAATAGGTAAAAAAAGAGTTCAGATTGGAACCAAGATCATGAGTGCGTTGACAGAGGGAATAGTTACCGATAGACCTACCACTGGATCATATACCTACACACAGAAACCCGCCCCCATACAGGGGAACACGGTATCATGGAATGAACTCAAGGCTCTTGAGTCTGTTTTGGATAACATGTTTCGTGCAGCAAAACTAGATATAGCGTTTACCCGCCATTTTTGGGAGCGTATAAATGGAAGTCGTGGCTATGGTGGAACAGTTAGCATTCCTGAGATACAAGATGCTTTCAGGAAGACATATGAAAAGTATGCACAAAAAATTAGCACCCATCCGGTTGATTGGAAGGCAATTATTAATGATGTTAGTAAAGATTTGAATATGCCATTTACACTTGACTGGGAGGGGAGCATGAAGAAGATGGTTATGGTTACAGCGATGAAGAAACCAGATTTTAAGAGTCCCGATCCGAAACTGAAAGTATAAGGAGAAGATTGTGTTAAAGACATACAATGAATTTAGACACCACTTAGAAGAGAAGTTGCTCATTCTAGGTGGAGGTAAAAGATATGGACAGGCCGTAATTCTTGCAGGAGGAGCAGGGTCTGGTAAATCATATGCCACGAACCACTTCATCCAAGGTGAGAACTATAAGATTCTTAATGTGGATGATCTTAAAGATCTTGTGCTGAAATTGTCTAAGTCTTCTCAGAGAATTGGACTCAGTACCAAGATGCAAGTTCTTCTTCCTCAAGTTTCAAATCTTGATTTGAAAAATCCTAATGACACATCTAAGTTACATCAACTTATGAAAGACTTTGATCCTGACGAGAAGAGGATCTCTCAAATATTGTTCAATCCAGGTGGAACTAGATCATACATGCCAAACTTGATGTTTGACTGCACCCTCAAATCACAGAGTGATGCTCTTTTTACTGTTGGTACTCTTCGTGCCGCTGGCTATAAGCCAGAAGACATTCACATTGTTTGGATTTTAACCGACTTCAAAGTTGCTCTTCGTCAAAATTACAATAGAGGAAGAAGAATTTTTAATGACATTCTTCTTGATACTCACTTAGGTGCAAAGATGACCATGACAGATCTAGTGTTGAAAAACTACACTAAACTAAACATCAATGGTGACTTGGCAATTATTATTGGAGGTCCAGAGCAAAAGTATGGAGATATGCCTTGGCAAAATGTTGGAAGCAAAATGATTAAGACTGGAGGACAAGTTCTTCCTGTTCATTTGGACAAGAATGGTGATCCAATGAAACCCGGTTTTACTGGAAAAGCCTATGGACAAAAAACCGCTGCTCCAGCCG
>Ga0164293_10005846_pt1 | contig 10480 bp, 12 predicted proteins | sample GEODES118metaG_FD_111487 | JGI IMG/M metagenome (GOLD analysis project Ga0164293, IMG submission 111487) | Eutrophic lake water microbial communities from Lake Mendota, Wisconsin, USA - GEODES118 metaG | ecosystem: Environmental > Aquatic > Freshwater > Lake | place: USA: Lake Mendota...
CGACGGTGCCTGGCATGTGCGAATCAACGACCAGTGGCGACTGACCTTCAAGTGGGGTGTGAGCGGCCCCTATGACGTGCTCATCGAAGACCCGCACTGACCCAGGCCCGACTGGCATTCGAACCCTGAACAGCGATGGAGTGCATCATGCCCAAGAACGGTATGCGTCCTGTCCACCCAGGTGAAATCTTGCTGGAGGACTACATCAAGCCCATGGGCGTCAGCGTGCGCGCCGTGGCCATCGCACTGCATGTGCCTTACTCGCGCCTCAGCGAGATCACCAAGGGCGAGCGCGGCGTGTCGGCTGATACGGCTCTGCGCCTGGAGCGCTACTTCGGCAGCGAGGCCAAGGGCTGGTTGAACCTTCAGGCAGCCTACGAGTTGCGAGTGGCCGAGATCGAGAACGGCAAAGCTATCGCCAAAGAGATCCAGCCGTTTTCGCTGGCCGCCTGAGCCACGCCAGCAGGTTCACCTCGAGCGGCTGCAGCCGGCCACCAACGGTCATCGGTGCGCTGCAGCTTGCCGTCGTGCCAACGCGCGAGCCGTCGCACTCGCTACAGCAAGGGAATGCCCAGGCGCCGTAGTCGTAGGAAGTAGAGGGTGAACGCGACAACGAATGCGATGTCCCCGATGATCACCAGCACTGTGAATGGGGAGGTCCAGCCATTCAGGTGCATGTAGGTCAGGTTGATCGCAAACAAGGCTTTGCCTAGTCCACCCATGACCACCACACCTGAGTGCCGCGCCGGGTTGTACGCCACGGCCAGGAACCCCAGGCCGTAGAGCAGGGAAGTGACCCAGGCGCCGCGGTAGACAGCGATTTGCACCGGGTCGCTCAGTACCCGCCCGAACTCTCGCGCAAACATGCCAGTCGGATCGATGATCGCCGGCACTGCGCCTGCGAAGTTCCAGAGGGCGGCGATCAGGAAGCAGGCGCGAACAAGGCGAAGATCCTGGCCGGTCAAGCCGGTTGAGCTGCTGTTGCTGGTCATCGCGGATCCCGCGCAGCGTTGCCGCTCATGAACCGCGTCCACACCTCGCTGAGGCACAGCAGACCCATACAGCCGGTGACGCGAAGCTCGCTGGCCGACAACAGGCGCAAATGGGCCCGAAACGTCTTGCCGTCATCGGGGTTGTAGAGCCGGCCTTCGCGCCAACCCTCCGGGCTCGATGCGAAGTTCCACAAGACCGGCAGGCCGACCAGGGCACGTGTGCGCAGCAACGGATCCCGGTTGCGCACGTCCTGGGTCTGGCCCTCCGTGAGGCGGGCGTCGACCCACGTCAGCCACCCGCAAGGTGTCCCATTCCCGCAATCGCTGATATCGACCAGCGCGCCATATCGCGTATCTCGCCACCGGCCGGTGAGGTCCGCCAGGTCACTGGCCAGGGCGTCACTTGCAACGACGGCGCATACGATCAGTGCTACCCATATCTTGGTCAAGATCGACCTCATGTTTAGGTAGTACGCGTTATACATAATGATGGATATCCTGTCAACGCCGGCGGCAGCGGTGCGGCGATACTTGCCTCATGAGAGGAGCAGGGCACAGATGGAGCAAGGACAGGGGAACCGGCGCGCCAGAGGACGCCCCTCGCGCTCGGCCGAGCAGAGGGATGACATACGCGCCCACATTGCGAGCTGCGCGCTGCGGCTCTTTCAACAAGAGGGCTACGCGGCGGTGTCGATGCGGAAATTGGCGGCCGAGGTGGGTTGCACCCCCAAGACCGTCTACGCGTACTTCCACGCCAAGGTCGACATCCTGAGCCTGCTCTGGTCTGATGTCTTCGCGGCGCTCTTTGAAGAACTCGACGCGCTTGCTGCCGCCCAGCCCGACCCGGTCTTGCGGCTCGAAGAGGTGGCCCAGGCCTATGTGGATTTCTGGCTGGAGCACCGGGAGCACTACTTCCTGGTCTTCATGTCCGGCGGCATTTCGCGGGCCGATGTCGAGGGCTACGTCGCAACCGGCGTACCACGTGCGCGCTTTGATCTGTTTGCCCGATGCCTTGCCGACGCGCTCGGCGAGACACCCGATGTACTAGCGCTGCGCGCGAAGAGCGAGGCTCTCGTGTGTGCGCTCAACGGCATCTCGCAGGCACTGATCACGATCAGTGGCCATGAGTGGACGCCACGCGAAACACTTGTGCACATCGCCGTTCGCGGGGTCTTGAGTTGATGCAAACCTGAACTTGGGTTGCGTCAGGTCGTCATCGAAGGACCCGATCGCCGCGGTACCTAGCTGAAGAAGATGCTCATCCACCGTGGTGTGCTGGTCTCGCACGCTGGCCGAACTGTCCGGCCGAACCACTTGCAGGGGGCGCGGTGGGTCTGGCCAGCGGCACGCCCATCGCCGCGCAGAAGCGGCCTGCGGACTTCGGGAGCCCAGGCCTGCTGAAACGCCGATGCTCCAGTGCTGGCGTCCGTGTGGGCGATGAAGCGGGCCGTGTGCTTCAGCGACAGTTGGTAGCGCATGACCTGCTTCGGCCGCCCGTCGGCGTGTGGCCTCCGACACCAGCGCTCCCGCGGATGACTGGGGATGGTTCGACCGGCAGCTTCAAGACGGCGAGATCGGGACAGCGGACTTCTGCTCAGGGTCGGTTGCGGGTCCATGCGCTGCCCGGTCGAGCGCCTGGTATTCGCCACACAGCTGAGAACCAGCAAGGCCAAATCTGCGGCCTCTGCGAGCCGCTTCGACAAGCGCGAGCAGTGTGCGCCGGCACCGTAGTTTCGGGCGGATCCGGGCGGCTGCGACAGCGGCTCTTGCGTGCATCGACTCCAGTGGACCGGGCTCAATCGGTGCCTTGCCACAAATAACCTACTAGGTTAAGCTCGTGCCCTGTGGAGAAAGCCACCCCTCATTGCAAGCTGGCGGTCGTCAAGGCCATGGTCGACGCCGGGAAGGTGCGAACTACACGAGGCGCTCGCGAGGGGGCCGTGGCCTTGGGTCTGGACTTCGATGGGATGCTCGCCGTCGTGATGGCGCTGACCACGGCCGACTTCCACAAGAGCATGACCACGCATGCCGATCACCGGGTGTGGCAGGACGTGTACCGGCCCGTGACGCCGGCCGGCGAGGTCTATCTGAAGCTGACGGTGATCGATGAAGTGCTCATCGTGTCGTTCAAGGAGCTGTGACCATGAAGTGCCCGACCTGCGGTGCGGCAAGGCTGGTGCATGACACCCGTGACCTGCCATATGCCTACAAAGGCGAGTCCACGATCCTTCCCCAGGTGACGGGCGATTTCTGTCCGGCCTGCGACGAATCCATCTTGGACGCATCGGAATCGCGCCGCACGATGGAACTGATGCTGGCCTTCAGCAAGCAGGTGAATGCCTCATTCGTGGACCCGGATTTCATCGCCAGCGTGCGCAAGAAGCTCGAACTAGACCAGCGCGAGGCCGCCGAGATCTTCGGCGGCGGCGTCAATGCATTCTCCCGGTATGAGAACGGCAAGACCAAACCGCCATTGGCGCTTGTGAAGCTGCTGAAGGTGCTAGATCGCCACCCTGAACTGCTGGGCGAGGTGAGGGCGTCATGACCGAACGAGCCCGAGCGGCTGCAGGAGATAGGAAGACCACTGACCGCTTCGCTCAGAGTCCTTGCATGACCGCATAGGGTCGAGCTCCGCCGGTCGCCCTGCGCTGCAGCAGTCATTCGAGCGACGCAAGGCGTGCCGCATCGAGTGATAGTCCGGTCACGAGCTCGCAGCGGTCAGTGGTGAATCCACACCGCCTGTGGCCGCTTACGGCCAAAGCCGCCGCTCGACCGCCGAACCTAACCGACCGCACCCAGTCTGAAGCCGACCTGAGTCGCGCCAGTTCGAGCGACCGCTGCCGGCCAGAAGCCGCCTATCGACACGGGATGGCACGGCGCAAACAGTGGGGACTGTCATGCCTCGATGCGGAAACTGGATAGCGGCAGAGGGCGCCGAGCCGGCAAGCTAACCCGCTTGGCCGCTGCTACTGCCTCTTCGCTGTCCTGATGGGGGCATGCCGCGTCCCCTATCCCCGGCGTGCACTGCGCGTCGGTCTCCAGCTCGATTCTTGACGGAACCTTCCACATGACGACCCCTACCAATCGGAGTGACGCGGCGCGCTGACCACCGCGATGGAGCGCTTCTACATCCGCCGGCTCGGCTGGGCCCGGGCGGCTCGGCCGCCGCTTGCCGGAGCCGGCGGGGCGACCTGTCTTCGCACCGCCACCGGCAGGGCCTTCATGCCGCGGAACACCAGCGAATTGATCCACTCCGGCTCGGACAGGGGCTCCATCCGCGCGAAGCGCCGCACCAGCGCGGGCAGTGCGACGGCGCCCTCGGTGCGCGCCAGCGGGAAGCCGAGGCAGATGTGGCCGCCGAACCCGAAAGCCAGGTGAGGCACTCCGTCGCGTCCGAGGTCGAGACGGTCGGGGTCGGCGTAGGCCCGCGGGTCGCGGTTGGCCGCGTTGAGCATCATGAACACGCGCTGACCCGGTTCGAGCGTCCTGCCGTGGAGTCGCTGCTCGGTCCGGACGATGCGCACCTGCGCGCCCGACGGCCCGTCGTATCGCAGAAGCTCCTCCACCGCCGCGGCGGCGAGCCCCGGATCGGCGCGCAGCCGCTCCATCTGATCCGGAAAGCGCATCAGCGCCAGCACGCCGTTGGCGATGTGGTTGGTGGTGGTCTCGTGCCCGGCGAACAGCATCATGATGCAGGTGGCCACCAGCTCGTCGTCGGTGAAGGCATCGCCGTCGTCGCGCAGGTGAACCAACTCGCTCAGTGCATCCTTGCGCGGCATGCGGCGCCGGTCGTCGATCAGACGCTCGAAGAAGCCGGCCATCTCGCGCGTGGCGGCCTCGGCGGTGTCGTACTTCTCCGAGCTTGTGCGCGAGCTGCCGATGAAGAGGGCGATCTCGTCCGACATCCGCTTCACCTCGGCCATCTCCTCGGCCGGCACGCCCAGCATCGCCATGATCACCAGGCATGGCAGGGGACCCGCGTAGTCGGCCACCACGTCGAAGCGGTCACGCTCGCCCAGGTCGTCGAGCAGGCGTTCGGCGATCCGCTCGACCTGCGGCCGCATCGCCTGCATCGCGCGGGTGCTGAACACCCTGCCGGTGAGCCGGCGCAGCCGGGTGTGCTCGGGCGGATCCTTGAACACCATCCACAGCGAGAGGTAGCGCGTGATGTCGGCGATGCGCGAGGCCTCGCCGCTCGGGAGCGACGCGAAGAACGGCCGCAGGCGGTCGGAAGACACGCCCTCCCTGTCCAGGCACATCGCCCGGACGTCGCCGTGGCGGGTCAGCACCCAGCTGCGCAGGCGCGGGCTCCAGTGGCAGGGATCCTCCTCGCGCATCCGCGCGAAGACGGGGTACGGGTCGGCGAGCGTGGCCGGGGCCTCGGGATGCCAGTCGATCGGCGCGGCGTGTGCGCTCATCGGCGTGCCTCGGGCAGGCGTGACGAGCGGGCGGGGTCGGTGACGAGGGACTCATTCATCGGGTCGGACCAGTGCGATGAACTGGCGCGCGAGGGCGCGCGGGCTCGCCGAGCCGTCGGCGCGGAACCAGGTCGGGGCCCAGTTCAGCGCGCCGAGCAGCATCAGGCGCAGGGCCTTGCGATCGGCGCGCCGCTGCAGGGGCAGCGCCTCCATCAGCGATACCCACACCGCCTCGTAGCGCTCGCGCTGCGCGATCAGGCGATCGGCCACCGCGGGCGCATCGCTCGGTCGGACGCGAACCACCACGCGTGCGTAGTCGTCGTCGCGCAGGATCGCCTCGAGATGCGCCACGCAGGCGGCCTCGAGCCGGGCCCAGGGTTCGGTGCAGCGCGCGACCCCGGCCTCCACGGCCGCGCAGATCCGGTCGACGCCGCGCACGTGGACCGCGGCCAGCAGGTCGTCCTTGGTCGCGAAGTGGCAGTACAGCGAGCCCGGGAGCATGCCGACCGAGCGCGCGATGTCGCGCACCGTGGTGCCCTGGTAGCCCTGGGTGCAGAACAGGCGCGCCGCGGCATCGAGGATCTGCGGCAGCCGGCTGTCGACGTGCGTCGATCGCGTCGGTGCGCCGGTGCGCACGGCCGCCGTCATCGCGCGCTCGCGCCGCCCGGGCGCTTCTTCAGGGCGCGGGTGTCGAAGGCACCGGCCACGGGGTCGGTCCCCGGTTCGAACAGCCTCGCCTTCTGGACCTTGTTGGTGGCCGTCACCGGCAGCGCGTCGCGAAAGAGCACCCAGCCGGGCGCCTTGTAGTAGGCGAGGTGGTCCAGGCAGTGGCGGGTGATGGCCCGGGCCGAGGCCTCGGTCGCCGGCTGCCCCGCGGCCGGCACGATCACCGCCATCACCTCCTCGTCGCGCAGCGCGTCGGGTACGGCGACCACGGCCACGCGCTGCACCGCGGGGTGGACGGCCAGCACCGCCTCGACCTCGGCCGACGAGATGTTCTCGCCCGAGCGGCGCACCATGTCCTTCTTGCGGTCGACGAACGCGAGCAGCCCCTGCGCGTCGCGGGTGACCACGTCCCCGGTGTGGAACCAGCCGCCGCGCCAGGCGGCGGCGGTGGCCTCGTCGTCGTACAGGTAGCCGCTGAAGAGCCCCTGCCTCGGATCGGCCCCGTCGGTGCGGACCAGCAGCTCGCCGGCCGTCCCGTCGGGCACGTCTGCGTCGCGCTCGTCGACCACGCGGGCGAGCATCGGCGGGAGCGCGCGGCCGAAGGCGCGCGTGTCGGTGTGCCGCGGCTCGACGTGGTTCGGAATGAAGCGGCCGGTCTCGGTCATGCCCCACACCTCGACGAGCGGAAAGCCGAATCGCTCCTCGAACGCACCGTGCAGCGTGGGGTCGCAGCCGGCGCCGAGCGCGAAACGGATGCGATGCCGCGTCTCCCAGGGATCTGCCGGCTGCTTGTACAGCGCCGGCGGCATGATGCCCAGGTAGTGGATGGCGGTCGCGTCCGAGCGCACGCAGTCCTCCCACCAGGTCGTGGCGTGGAACCGGTCGGGCAGGACGAGGCAGTTGTCGGTCGCGATCATCGTCGCGAGCGAGACCATGCCGCAGTTCATGTGGAACACCGGCAGCGGATTGAGCAGCCGGTCCCGCCCTCTCTCGAGGCTCAGCAGCCCTCCCAGGCCCGCGTACCAGTCGCCGGCGCCGAGCACGTACTCGTTGGAGAGGATGCAGCCCTTCGGGCGTCCCGTGGTGCCCGAGGTGTAGAGGATGGCCGCTTCGGCCCGGGCGGGATCGGTCGCGGGCGCGACCGCCGGCCGCGCCGATCTCGGCAGGTCCGCCGGCATGCCGCCGTCCGGCTCCAGCGCCACCACCGCCAGCGCGGCGAGCGTGGGCTCGTCCGCGACCGCCTGGCGAACGGCGCCGATCCGATCGCCGTGGCACACGGCCAGCCCGACGCGGGCGTGGCCGAGCGCGTGCTGCAGCTCGGCGCTGCGGTGATCGGGGTTCAGCGGAACGATCGATGCACCCAGCCGGTTCAGCGCGAGGAAGTGCAGGAAGTGCCGGGGATGGTTGCCCACGCCGAGGGCGACCCGGTGGCCGGCACCCCAGCCGGCGGCGCGGTACGCGTCGGCGAGCGCATCGGTCTCGTGCAGCGCCTGCGCATAGGTCCAGAGCCTGGCGCCCGACAGCGCCGAGGCCGCGAGGAACGGATGGTCCGGCACGCGTCGGCAGGCATCGGCGAAGGCGTCGTACAGGGTTCGCATGGGGCACACGGAAGGGATCGCCACGACCGGCTGCTGGAGCTTAACAAGCACTTGTTTGGCAAACAAGCCACGCTCGGATAGAGTTTCCGGCCATCGTCCCTCGCCCGCCCGGGCCCGCCGCCCGGCCTCTTCCCCGATGAACCAGCTGCCCGACACCCTCCTGTGCGCCGGTGCGCGCACGCCCTTCGGCGACTTCGGCAAGAGCCTGCGCGAGGTGCCCCTCTCCACGCTCGGCGTGCACGCGGTGAAGGCCAGCCTCGCGCGGGCCGGGCTGGCGCCACGGCAGGTCGACCACCTGGTGTTCGGCCTCACCGCACCGGTCGACCACGACGGGCTCTTCATCAGCCGCAAGGTCGCGCTCGACGCCGGCCTCCCCGAGGACAGCGCCTCGCTGGGCGTGGTGCGGGCCTGCGGCACCGGCTCGCAGGCCATCGTGAGCGCAGCCCAGCAGATCCACTCCGGCCACAGCGAGATCGCGGTGGCTGCCGGCGGCGAGAACTACTCGCGCGTGCCCTACCTCGCCCACGAGGTCCGGTGGGGTGCCCGGCGCGGACCGTTCGAGATCGTCGACGGACTCGACTACATCTACCGCTGCCCGTTCACCCGGGAACTGATGGGCGACACCGCCGAGAACCTGACGGCCCGCTTCGGCTACTCCCGCGAGGCCATGGACGAGTGGGCGCTGATGAGCCAGCAGCGTGCGGGCGCCGCGACGACGTCGGGCTTCCTGGCGCGGCAGATCGCGCCGATCGACGTTCCCGACGGCCGACACGGCGTCCGCTCGTTCGCACAGGACGAGTTCCCCCGACCCGCCGTCACGCGCGAGAAGCTCGCGAGCCTCAGGCCCGCCTTCCGCACGGACGGCCAGGGCCGGGTGACGGCGGGCAACTCCAGCGGCGTGACCGACGGGGCTGCGGCCCTCGTGGTCGCCGGCGCGGCGGCGGCAGCCCGAGCCGGCCTGCGGGCCGAGGCGCGGCTGGTCGACTGGGCGGTGGTGGGCGTCGCCCCCGAGCTCATGGGGGCGGGTCCCGTCCCGGCGATCACGCGGCTGCTCGAGCGCACCGGCCTGGGCGTGGCCGACATCGACTACTGGGAGATCAACGAGGCCTTCGCGGTCGTGAATCTCCATGCCGAGGCGCAGCTGGGCATCCCGCGCGCGCGCACCAACCTGTACGGCGGCGGCATCAGCATCGGTCACCCCCCCGGCGCCACCGGCATCCGGATGACCATCACAGCGATGCACCACCTGGCCGACACCGGCGGGCGCTACGCCGTGATCAGCATGTGCCTGGGCTCGGGCATGGGCATGGCGACGCTGATCGAGAACCTGCTCCGCTGATCCCGGCCGCGCGCGCGGGCGACGGCGGGGCCGCGCGATGCGCTCCGGGCCGACGGCATCCCGTCGAGGGGGAGCGGATTCGTCCGCCGTTCAACCGACCCGCGCCAGCTTCTCGCGCAGCTCGGCCGGCAGCGACGCGAGCCACTCGGCCTCGCCTCCGGGCTCGGGCAGGACGTTGCCGAACTCGAGCACGCCGTGCGCAGGGATGTCCGAGATGTAGACCCAGACCGCCTGCTCCGAAATGCCGAGGATCTCGCTCGTCTCGCGCATGATGCGCCGGAGCATCCTCGACTTCTGCTCCAGGCCGCGCCCGGAGCGGATGTCGGCACGGACCCAGACGTGATCCGGGGACGCCGGCTCACCGCCGATGAAGATCGAGCCCGGCTCGACCCGGTGGAACACCACCTGCACGAAGTAGCGGGGTGCCGTCGCCTCGACCTGGTGGATCGTGGTGACGCTGTCGACGAGCCGCGCGCGCTGTTCGCTCGTCAGGGCGAGCGCGCTGGTGAACACGTAGGTCGGCATGGGCGAGGCTCCTGGCTGGGCGCGAGGCGGCGTGGCCGCGGGTGGGTACGGCGCCGAGTGTAGCCATCGACCGCGGCGACCGATGCATGACCGCAGCGGGAGTCGGCCCTCTTCGGTGACATCCGGCTGATGAGCCTGATCGAGTCGGCGCGGCTCAACGGGCACGACCCGTACGCCTACCTGCGCGCTGTGCTCGAGCGACTGCCGACCCAGCCGAACAGCCGCATCGACGAGTTGCTGCCGCATCGGTGGAATGCCGCCGAGCCTCGCATTTCACGAACGTGAGTCCGGCGAAGGCCACACGGCGGAGCGCGCCGCAGCGGATCTGCCGATTGCGGCTCGAGCTGCTCGATCTCGAGCCGCCGATCTGGCGCATGATTCTCGTGCCCGAGACGCTGACCTTGGCGACGCTCGACCGCGTCGCGCAAGCAGCGATGGGCTGGACCAACAGCCATCTGAATTCGTGGCGAATAGCAGGGACGCGTTGCGGAATCCGCGACCCGGAACGGTCGTCGGTTGGCGCCCAGCGTGTCGATGCCGCGCTCAGTTGCTGCGAACGACGTTGGGAGGCGTCCAGGTGCCGTTGATGATCGCCGGGTCCGCCCAGTAAGCGCGGACATACAGCGAGAACTCTCCCTCCGGTGCCGGCACCCAGTTCGACTCCTTGTCCTGGCCGGGTGATCTGGCCCCGAAGTACAGCGTCAGCGAACCATCCGGGTTGTACTTCATGAACGACTTGCTCTTCGTGCCGAGCGAATAGCGCTTGAGCGGGTTGGGGTGGAACACATGCTTGTCGTTGTAGACCGTCAACGACCAGAAGCCCTTAACCGGCGGCTCCTGACCCTTGGCGAAGGTGACGCTGTAGCTGTGCTTGCCCTCGAGCTGACGGCCCTCGCTGTCGTAGTCGCGATAGATGTACTTCGTCTCGATCGGCCGGTTGTC